>OMEV01000100.1_pt1 | contig 73745 bp, 58 predicted proteins | sample 1645491 | NCBI WGS metagenome assembly OMEV01 (sample SAMEA103958122, study PRJEB25191) | human gut metagenome | biome: human-associated habitat [ENVO:00009003]; feature: intestine environment [ENVO:2100002]; material: feces | place: Germany | collected 2013/2015
CTGGGCGGACAGCTTTTGCCGGTAGGCGGCGATGTATGTATCCCGTTCCTCTTCCGGCATGAGTTGCAGGTCATTGTGCAGCTCCTCTCCGTAGATCATGATGTCCGTCTCGCCGCGAATCTCCGGATTGAAAGAACTCCAGGCGTATGCGTCGCAAGCCTGTTTCCACATATCATCCAGATAGCCCGGATGTTTGAATGCTACGGCTTGCCAGTCTTTGAAATCCCTGGAATGCAATTCATTCCGTTCTTCCGGATTCCCATACAGGTGTGTGTAATTGGACATTCCATGATGCTCCTTTCTGAAAAGAAACGGTACGGGGGGATAGTCCGTACCGTTTTTCCGGATCATCGTGACCCTGTGTGCATTTTCTATGGTAAGGTCTGCTACTTGTTCCTCGCAGACCTTTGCTGTTGTTTCATTCATAATCATTACTTTTTTAAATGTCAGCCGTAAATCATTTCTTCCAGTTCATCGTCCGTCAACAGGCGGATTTCTTCGTCCGAACAATAGTAAGCGATTTCTTCGTCCAAATCGAATGCTGCCGGATCAAGGCTTCTGATGCCATCCAGCAGTTCCTGTTCCAGTCTTTCTACGGAAACCAGATAGTTTCCATCTTTGCCTTGCACTTCCCGTGCAGGATAGCTCATTTCCCGATAAACCAACATCGTCATTTCCGGATTGGCTTCCTGCTGTCCTTTGCTTGTTGTCTTTCTGTTCATACCTTTATTTTTTTAAGTTTGACATGATCGGCTCCATGGAGCCGGATTTTCGTTTTCTTACTTGCCGGGCTGTCTTTTGTCGGGGATTGAGCAAGGTTTGGCAAAAGAAAATACCGCAGCGAAGCGAGGATGATTTTCTTTTAGCCAACCAGCCCCTGAAAGGGGCCGCCTTGCGCAATCAACCCGACAAATGGCTATATTTGCAGGTAAGAAATTGAAAGGACGGCAGGATATTGTGAATTATAGATTACAAAAAAAGCCATCCCTAGGGGGACGGCTTAATGACTGAATTTGTATACTTATTGTGCAAGACGCTCCTTCACGTTGTTCATTGCTTCTTTCAGGCTGCTGTTCATGACCCGTGCATAATGCTGTGTCATACGTGTGGAGGCATGGCCAAGCATGACGGAAACATCTTGAAGAGGCACATTGTTGGCAAGCGTGACCGTAGTCCCGAAAGTGTGACGGGCAACGTGCGTGGTCAGATTCTTCTTAATGCCGCAGAAATCGGCTATTTCCTTGAGGTAGCTGTTCATCTTCTGGTTGCACATGACGGGCAAACAGCATCCTTTCTTAATGCAGGTCGGATGTTCCTTGTATTTCTCCAATATGGCCAGGGGTACGGGCAGCAATGGAATATTGCTGATGGAAGAGGCCTTCCTACGGTGTTCCAATTTGACCCTTCCTTTTCTTATCCACCAGTCTCCGAGATTGTCCTGTACCAGATTCTCTTTGTTCAGACTGGCAACATCGGAGAATGCCAGACCGGTGAAGCACGCGAAGACAAAGACATCCCTGACCAGTTCAAGCCGTGGAATGGTGAATTTCTTTTTCATTACGGTCTGCAACTCGTCATAGGTCAGGAATACCGGATCGGTCTCGTCCTGCTCCATCTTGTAACCGTAAAAGGGATTCTTGCGCATCCATTCCTTTGCCAATGCCATATTGGTAAATTTCTTGAAGCATTTCATATAACGGACTATCGTGTTCCGGCACAGTCCCGCCTCCGTTTTCAGGTAGATGTCAAACGCACGGATGAACTCCGGTGTCAGCTCATGGAAAGTGACATCCTCCTTTCCGTAATAAGAGGGGATGAGCAGCTGTAATTTCTTCACCACGTTCTTATACCGGTTGATTGTGACGGGAGAGTAGTCTATACCCGCCAGTGTTTCCATTTCCTTGATGCCTTCCCTCATGGTGCCGAGCAGTGTACGCATTTCGGTGTCTTTCCCGAAAACACGTTTAAGAATCAGTTTTGGGGTAATCAGGGCCTGTTCCAATACCAGTTCCTTGTGTTTTTCCAAGGCGCGTGCGTGCAGTTCGGCAATATAGGCGTTCAGTGCCACTGATGCCCTGTCCCTGCCTTTACTGCATCCTTTGGCGGCGTTCCATAAGTTCAGGGGTACGCTTCTTTGGATACGTACATCGTCATAGTCTCCATTGATGGTTATCCGCATCAATACCGGTGCCTCACCGTTTTTCAACAATTTCGTTTTAAGCACGAAAAACAGAATGTTCATTGTTCCTTGTTTCATCACTTTTGTTTTTTTGAGGTGTTACATTCAATTGTTTCGTCAAAACCGGATGGCATGAGGATATGGAGCGAAATGTTAAATTCGGTGGCTTTTTTGAGGGACTTGTGGAAAAGCCATAAAAATCCCATTTTTCTCAGGTTCGAATTGCCTTTTGTATCCCGGGTTCGATTCCTTTTTTTTATCCCGATGGGAAATACCGAATTTTTAAATTTCTTTCACTTTTTCGACTTCATCCGGTCATGTGTGCAAAATTACTTTTTCACACCGGAGATTGGAATTGTCAAACAATTGAAAAACAATGAAGTATGGTACATATTTATGGCTTTTTCAAAAGCCTTAAAAAAAGCCACTGAATTGGCGAAATCCAACTTCACAAATATGTAATGAAATGCGTAGCGAGGGTAAAAAAAGAACCCTTGAACTATCTCTAATTCAAGGGTTTTCTAAAATTGAAAAGCTTTTTGGTGGTGCCACCAGAACTCCATTTTCTTTATTTAATTTAATCGCAAAAATTAAAAGAAATAAGAAATGTATTGAAATATAATGCCTTACAAATTTCTTTTGAAAAGTCAATATTAAGCTAATTTTGAAAATGTGGTGACAATGTGGTGACAAATCTCAGAATCTTTCCATATCTTTGTAGAGGATTTATAAAGAAAAATACTATGGGCAACTATTTTCTGAGAAAAGGCACAAGTAAAGAGGCTACATTATTCGTTCGTATAAGAAAGCGCGTTCCTAAAATTGACAAGAACGTCAATACGAGAATTGTGATTGACCGTAATGTGTGGGAGAGGGCGAATAAGGATGCTGCAAGTTTGGAGAAGTTCTACCGAACCAAAGACGGGCAGACTATTTATCGTAAGATGTGTGCCATTGACCATGCATTGGAAGAATTGTTGAGTCAGGGTAAATTTGAAGATATACACATAGACCGTGCGGTTGAGTCTATTGTCTTTGCCGAAATCAGAGAACAACAACGCAAAGAGGAAGAAGAACGCAAGCAGAAGAAACAGGCAGCTGAGGAAGCTCGTAAAAAAGATGTGCGAACTTTCCTCAATGACTTCATTGCAGGAATCAGAGAGGGTTCCATCAAGCACAATGGCAACACCTATAGTACCAACACATGTAAAGTTTGGGAATCCTTTAGGCTCATTCTTGAACGTTTCTACAAAAAACATCCATTTACTTGGGAGAGCATTGACCAGCGATTAGTAGATAAGTTTCTTTTCATGCTGGAGAAAGATGGCTATATGCCCAAGAGTATTAACAAATACCTTGTTTGTTTCCGTGCAATGGTTGGCTATGCCCATAAAGCCAGGTTCCACAACAATTCCGTAGCCGAAAAGTGTTTCTCAAAAATCCGTGTACGTGAATGTGATAAAGCAAAGGAAATCTATTTGAACGATGCCGAGCTTCAGGCCTTGTACGAAATGCCGTTAGAGGGATTGGATGCACAAGTGCGCGATGTATTCTTGGTAGGTTGTTACACTTGCCAAAGATACAGCGATTATTCTGCACTTACAGCCAACAACTTTACCACTACAGCAAGAGGCAACAAGGTTGTTCGCTTGATACAAAAGAAAACGAGCACTCCGGTTGTTGTTCCCATTATGAACGACAATCTACTGCGCATTGCCGAGCGTTACGACTTTAATATCCCCGAAATCTCTGATGTCATTCTTAACAGATATATAAAGGATATACTCAAACGGCTATCCGAAGAGGTACCGTCGTTGCAAAAGACAGAGATTACCAAGCTCACCATGCGCGAACGCGAAATGGAAGAACGTGGCGATGCAGAATTTATGCGTAACGATGATGGTGATGTTATCAAATACCGCTACGACTTGGTTACATCGCACACTGCCCGCAGAAGTGGAATCACCAATCTCTATCTTACCGGACTATTCGATACCGTGCAGATGATGTCAATCAGTGGACACAAAGACCAACGCACATTCTTCGATTATATCAAACTCTCATCTGACGAAATCGCTGACAAGATTATGGAGAAACTTCGCCAGAGCGAGAATATCGGAAACGAGGGATTGTTCTAGTAATTTTTTTACATCAATTGCAAAGCCGTGTCTGTAGAACTTTATTTCCTAGTAAACACGGCTTTGACCTTTTGAAATTAATTAATGGTAAATTCAGGAATTTCTCTTGTAGAAACTGTGCGTACGGTAATCCGATCGCCCATATTACCATTGTACGATTCAGTTAAGATGCCTTCTACCCATACATTTTCTATAATTAAAATAGTACGTTTATATGCATCTCTTCCAACAACAATTGCAGAATATGAATTCATGTAATTTAGGCTATCTATCCGCCCCTTGTTGTTTTCCAACAACTTCTTCAAACTTAGTTTTACCACACACTGTTCCATGTCAATCTCTTTAATAATTAAAGGGAATGAAACTTTATCTTTAAACAGTTCTTCAATGGAAGTTATATAACAAAGATTTGTTATTTCACTTATTGGTAATAAACCAAGTAATTTTTGGCCTTTGTTGTAAGTTATATCGTATAGTACACTTTTTGAATTAATTGATTTGATAGAAAGGTGCGAAAGAGCCATTCCTTCTTTGTAATTATCTTTAAACCACTGCATAGGGTGTGTCACAAAGGGTTTAAGTGTACCAATGAACGAGCGTTGGTCTTTGCTGATTTCCTTAATCTTTATCTTCAGACAATCTCTTCTTTTGATTTTGTAATAATTAGACCCAATGTGTGTTTCGCTTTGAGGTATAAACACTCTATATTTGTCTTCAATAGTACATATTATACCATTGGAGTCCGATGACACAAATTGTGCATCAACAATATATTGGTTTTCTTTAAGAGCATTGTATAATGTCAAATAAGGCGACTCTTGTGGTTTTGTTGTTAAAATCACGATTCGCTCATCTTTGTTTATACATTTAATCCTGCACTCAAGTTTATCATTGTTTTTCCAGTTCTTGTAGAAGGAAAAATCAGAAGAGAACCATGATGTTTCCGTATATGGAAGAATTGCTCTAACACCTTCGTTAATTTCTGTGATAATACAATTATCTTTTTTCTGAAAGATTTCACATATAATTGTTTGGCCTACCGTTACATTTAATTTACTCCAGGGATCCTCAAGATTTGCCAGTTGAAGATATAGCTTGTTTGATATATAGTCAATATCTATAATTATGAATGGAAATTCTGTGCCTACAGGAAATTTATGATGTAGAAAAGTGTAATGGCTATATGTGAGATTTTTCCTAAAGGCAATGGCGTTTACCTCTGAATCTTTAACTCTAAGTTTAATGTAATCATCGTATGCTTCATCTACTATAGCAACGACTTCAGAGCCAACAGTAAATTTGTTGTTTACCATTGTCTTGGGGTTGCTATTCGTTTCTATGATGCTGCCCTTCACAACACCATGTTTATCAATTTCTATGGGAATAATTTCAATGGTTGTACCTGTCTTAAAATAATAATGAAGTTTAAGGTCTTCAATATCAGTTATTTTTTCTCTTGGGATTTTTACCTCAACATTGTTGATTAAACAAGACAATCCGTTTTTGTGTACAGAAGTAATCACTCCTTCAAGAGCGTGGCTATTCTCTATGGCTTCGTTAATCTGCGAATAAGTTTGAGCCATATCTCCTTCGCTATTAACTTCAATGCAATAACAAATATTTTCTCGTCCTTGACTGTCCTTATAGACCTTAGGTCCGTTTAATAGATTATAGTTCCCTGTTTGAATCAATTTACTGTATACCTCTGAAACAATTTCCAGTTTTTCATTTCTCGCTAATAGGTAAAAAGTCCTTATTCCTTTGGCAAATCCTTCTTTGATGCGTCTAACATAGGGCACTTCGCCTTTTTCAGCAAAAGTTTCGATTTTGGCAACCAATAACACTCCTACTTTTATATTCTCGGATATATATTGTAATTGAGTGTTGTCGTCATATCCTCTTGAAGTGATGTTGTATAAAAAATCAAGAAACTCAGCTGCTTCTTTTTGGTATTTCTCACTAGTATTTCTGCCAAAGATTTTATTACCCCATTCTATATATTCTCTAAAGAGAATTCTAGACATTAATCCTGCATCATCAATATTGCATACTTTCTCTATTTCTGCTTGATTTTGAGTTATAATCTCATGGCTTTCTTTAATATAATTATTTACCGTTATATGTTTTTGAGGCATTTCGAGCAAACACTTCCTTATAACAGTATAATCAATAGCATTGCGTACTTTAGAAGACATGTAGGTCTTAGGAATAGGTAATACCGTTTCCTTGACATAAGCAGATGTTATATTAATAATGTTTTGTGAGTTGTCCGGATTGTATTTAAGAAAAACGATAGCTTCTCCATTATTCAATTGAACTTTGTTTTCCCCTTCTGACACCCAGTTTATGTTTATTTTAGGAAGTTCCAACTCTGGTACCTCTTGGATAATAGATTTAAAACCATCACTGCAAACTTGCTCTATTTTAAGTTTCGTTGCAGACCTTTTGCACCATCCTATTTTTTGAGCTACCCAACAACATACATCTGTGTATAATAATTTTACTTTGTCATAGTTTGATAGACAATATACAAGAATTGCTATTATAACCGCCCAGATTGGAGAAAGTCCCAATGAGGTGAAAAAATCTTTTATTTCATTCATTTTTGCTTCTATATTTAGTTAAACAATCGGGGTTGTTGCAGCAACAACGTAAACATGTACAACCATCTTTAACCGAAGGAATAATTATGCTTAAATTGTCATAACTGATAGATGTTCCACAGTAAATACATTTGATTTCACCTCCAATAAACTCATTCAGTTGGTTGGTTTGTATTAATAAATTCTCCAAGTCTTTATTTAATACAGCTTTTATAGTGGTAACTTTATGTGCCATAACATACATTTTTGTCGACTATAACATTTATTTATGACAAAGATAGGTAAATAAATCTATTATCGAATATTATTCGCTATATTTGTAGCATCTAATAAAGAATTTGTATGAAATTGAATAGAATAAAGGCTGTTTTAACCGAAAAAGGAATATCGCAGACATGGCTTGCCAAACAGATTGATAAAAGTTTTAGTATGGTTAATGCTTATGCTTGCAATAGGATTCAGCCTAACCTTGAGACTCTTCAACGAATAGCAGAAGTTCTTCATGTAGACTTGAAGGACTTGATAACAGATAAAGAAGATAGATAAGATGAAAGCATTCAGTGAAGCTACACGAGTGCAGATGCCAGCAATGGTTCATCTGACTAGAATTGGGTATTCATATTTTGGCAAACTCAATGAGGATATGAATGGCACTATCTATGATGGTGACACAAATATTCTTTTGCAGGTCTTTGAAGAGCAGTTCAAGAAACTGAATCCTGGTCATGAGGGTGAATATCTACAAGTGTTCAAGGATATAAAGAAGGAACTGAACGATGATGATTTAGGACGTGGTTTCTACAATCGTCTTAAATCGGTTTCTCCTGTAAAGTTGATTGACTTTGAGAATATCAAAAACAATGTTTTCCACTTCACTGCTGAATTCACTTGCAAGAATGGGCAAGATGAATTTCGCCCTGATATAACTTTATTCGTGAATGGTCTACCTCTTTGTTTTGTGGAGGTAAAGAAACCTAATAATCATGGCGGTATGGTTGCGGAAAGTTCACGAATGAATCGCGAGCGTTTCCCCAATAAAAAGTTCCGAAGATTTATCAACATTACGCAGTTGATGATATTCTCCAACAATATGGAATATGATGCATTAGGTGGTATTGTTCCTATTCAGGGTGCATTCTATTGTACTGGTGCACGTTCGTCCGCCCCATTCAATTGTTTCAGAGAGGATAATATCAGCCAACAAAAGATTGCTCCATTCCATCGAGATTATGTATATAAGGATATTAACCCTGCCGAGGAAAAGAAAATATTGAGTGATTATAACTGTCAGGTTATTCACACAAGCCCAGAATATCAGACAAACCTTGATTTCAATACTCCAACGAATAGAATATTGACTTCAATGTGTTCACCTGAACGCTTCTTATACATCTTGAAATATGGTATTGCATATGTCAAGATGGAACGAGAAGTGGATGGGAAAATAGAATCTACCGACCAAAAACATATTATGCGCTATCAGCAGTTGTTCGCCTCGTTGGCAATTCGACAAAAATTGTCCGAAGGTGTAACTTCAGGCGTTGTATGGCATACCCAAGGTAGTGGAAAGACTGCGTTGTCTTATCATCTGGCCTATATGCTCAATGATTATTTTGCAAAACAGAATAAGGTTGCCAAGTTCTATTTTATTGTTGACCGCCTTGATTTGTTGGAACAAGCAACGCAAGAATTTGAAGCACGTGGGCTTGTTGTATCCACGGCTAATTCAAGAGCAGAGTTAATGGAGCAATTCCGCAATAATCAGGCACAGCAAGGAGTTAGTGGACAAGCTGAAATTACGGTTGTAAACATACAACGCTTTGCAGAAGATAAAGAAAAGGTACGCATTAACGATTATGCAACTAATCTGCAACGTGTGTTTATTATGGACGAGGCACACCGTGGTTACAAGCCAGGCGGTTGTTTCCTTGCAAATTTATTTGAAGCCGATACTGATGCTATTAAAATTGCCCTTACAGGTACTCCATTGCTGAAAGAAGAACGTGCTTCATGCAAAGTGTTTGGAGATTATCTTCATACATATTATTATGATAAGTCCATTGCAGATGGTTATACCTTGAAGATTATCAGAGAGGATATTGAGACCTCGTACAAGGAAAAATTATCAGATGTTTACGACAAGTTAGATACATTGGTGCAGAAAAAGGATATCCGAAAGTCTGAAATCATTGAACACCCTAACTACGTCAATGAATTAGCGCAATATATCAGTTCCGACCTTAGAGAATTCAGAAAAATACAAGGTGATGAAACATTGGGTGGAATGGTGATATGCGAAACCAGTGAGCAAGCTCGCAGACTTTACGAAGTGTTCCAGGAAGAATGGGAGAAGCATCAACCTAAGCCTCAAATGTTCAGATTACCTGATGGAACAATGCTTGCTGCAGAACCTGTGATTACATATCAAAGCAAATATCGTCCACTGAAAGCAGGTATCATTCTGCATGATACCGATGATAAGGAAACTCGTAAGCAAATTGTGAAGGATTTCAAGAAGAATATGACAATTGATATTCTGATTGTATTCAATATGTTGCTTACAGGCTTTGATGCCCCACGCTTGAAACGTTTGTATTTTGGTCGAAAATTGAAAGATCACAACCTACTTCAAGCGATTACACGTGTAAATCGTCCGTATAAAGATATGCGATATGGTTTTTTGATAGACTTTGCCGATATTAAGCGAAATTTCCAAGAAACAAACGAGGCGTATCTACAAGAACTGAACCGCTTTAACGATGTTGATGAAACAGGAGAAGGAAACTCGACAGATACATTTACTCAGGTAATTGAGGATAAAGAGGAGATTCTCGAGCAGATGAAGCAAATACGCCAAACTCTGTTTGACTACTCATATAACAATGCCGAAGAATTCTCTTCTGAAATATCGACGGAAGAGGACAAGACAGTGCTGCTTGATTTGAAGCATGCACTGACTGCTGCTAAAAACATGGCAAATATTGTCCGCACATTTGGTGATGATGACATGAAAGAAAAGTTTGCCAAATTAGAAATTTCCAAATTGCCGGAACTTCTATCCGAAGTACAGCATCGCATTGACATCATCAATCAAAAGGAAGCATTTGGATTAGGTGAAGAGACCAAAACACTCATTAATGAAGCTATGATGGATATTGAGTTCAATTTCTCAAAAATTGGCTCTGAGGAGATGAAACTCATAGCAGGTGGTGTTGAACTGAAAGAAAAATGGCAACGTACCATTACATCGTTCACTCAAAACTTCGACCAGGACGATCCTGAGTTTATTTCTCTTCGTGAGGCATTTATGGAACGCTTCAAAGAACATGGTTTTGTGGTAGATACCATTGCCAAGTTTAACGAAGAAACTAAAGCTCTTGATGAGATTATTCAACGTTTGCAGGATTTGCAGAAGCGCAATAATGCATTGATAAAGAAATATAAAGGGGATGCAAAATTTGCACGAGTTCATAAACGTATTCGTGAGGAGAATCAAGAGCGAAAAGAACAAGGTAAGCAACCTATATTCTCATTCCTTGATGATGAAATTATGGTAATCCTTAATATCATAAAGGACGATATAGATTCAAAAGTGTACGACAGAAATGACATTTTAAAAAGAGATGCTTATTTTAGTCGAACAGTAATGAGCCTTATTGCCGGGTGCTTGTATCAATTTCCTCAAATTAAACCAGATATGGAAGATTACAAGTTCATACAGTCGAGGATATCACAACAGTATATTAACCAGTATAACGCAACATACGCAATATCATAAAGAATATGTCAAATATAAAAGAAAAGACTTTACAGCTCATTGATGCCCTCAAAAGCACTTGTCAAGCTTATGGAATGGGTAACGACGGTAACGAGTATAAGATTATTACACAGGTATTCTTATACAAGTTCCTAAATGACAAGTTTGGTTATGAAATAAAGAACGCCAAGAGTGATATTGCGAAGAAAGTTCGTGATGCAGAGAAATGGGAAACAGCATATGCTGAACTTTCCGACACTGATCGTATGCTTTTACAAAGTGCTATTTCCCCTGATGTACCTATGCTAGAACCATATCATCTGATTTCCAATCTTTGGAATCAGCAAGGTAAGGGTGATTTTGATACGATATTCGACTCTACAATGACGGATATTGCAGAACAAAATGCTGACATATTCTCAACACAGACTACGGCAAACACCAAGATCCCTTTGTTTGAGCCACTGACACAGTTTGTTACTGATAGTGCTCAGCGTGCACCGTTTGCACGTGCGTTGGTTGATAAACTAGCAAACTTCTCATTTGAAGAGGCTTTTGTGGAGAATTACGATTTCTTCTCAAATATCTTTGAATATCTGATTAAGGACTACAATACTGCAGGTGGCGGTAAGTATGCCGAATATTACACTCCACATGCTATTGCAACCATTATGGCCCGTTTACTTGTTGGTGATAATACAGACCTGCATAGTATTGAGTGTTACGACCCATCAGCAGGAACCGGAACATTGCTCATGGCTTTGAGCCATCAGATTGGAGAGGATAAGTGTACCATCTTTGCGCAAGATATATCACAGCGTTCCAACAAAATGCTGAAATTAAATCTGCTCCTCAATGGGCTTGTATCATCATTAGATCATGCCATTCAGGGCGACACATTGGTGGCGCCGTATCACAAGAGCGACGATAACCAACAGCTTCGCCAGTTTGATTTTGTGGTAAGTAATCCTCCTTTCAAAATGGATTTCTCCGATACTCGCGAGAAGATAGCAGCTATGCCGGCTCGTTTCTGGGCTGGAGTACCCAATGTTCCTGCAAAGAAAAAGGAATCGATGGCTATCTACACTTGTTTCATACAGCACGTTATCAATTCATTGAAGAAAACGGGTAAAGGTGCTATCGTTATTCCAACAGGATTTATCACAGCTAAGAGTGGCATTGAAAAGAATATCCTACAAAAGATTGTAGAGGATAAGATTGTGTATGGTTGTGTGTCTATGCCAAGCAACGTTTTTGCCAATACCGGTACCAACGTAAGTGTTCTTTTCTTTGATAAATCAGCATCTGCTGACAAAGTTATCCTGATTGATGCAAGTAAATTAGGCGAGGAATACAAAGATGCCAACGGACTTAAAAAAGTGCGCCTCAGCAATGATGAAATAGAACGAATCGTTACTACATTCTTGAATAAAGAAGCTGTTGATGATTTCTCTGTTGCTGTAACCTACGATGAGATAAAGGAGAAAGGCTACTCTCTTTCTGCCGGTCAATACTTTGATATCAAGATTGACTATGTAGATATAACAGAGGAAGAGTTCAACCAGAGAATGACAGGTTACAAGCAGACTCTCACTCAACAATTTGAGGAAAGCCATCGCTTGGAGGCTGAGATAATGAAGCAATTGGATAGTTTAGGTTTTAATAACGTAACTCGCTAATTTTGTATTGATATGGAAAATAACAAATCACTGACCAACCAATATAATCAAGCCGCCGAAGCAATTAAGACTGCCATATTACAAAGCCAATATGAAGCTGCTAAGGGTGTGAATCGTGTACAACTGGCATTATATTATGGTATAGGTAAATTTATATCTGTCAAAACCCGTAAAGGTGTATGGGGAACAAGCGCCTTGCAGACCATTAGCGATAAGTTACGTAAAGATCTTCCTGGACTTCGTGGCTTTTCCGCAAATAGTTTGAAGAACATGCGTAAGTTCTACGAAAATTGGACGATGCTTGATGCTGCTAATACTACTGCAGATTCTAATTCGACAATCGTAAATGTCGATTCTGAAGAAGAAACTAATTCGACAATTGCAATTGTCGAATTGGGAGGAGGTGAAAATGTTATAGAAGTTGGTGCTATGCACATTCAAGAACTTAATGATTTTCCCGTAGAAGACTTTTTCAGAGTACCGTTTACTCATCATATACGAATTATTGAAGGAACAAAGGATATTAAGGCTCGTTATTATTATATCCATAAAACTGCAGAAGAACACTTGCAAGTTGATAAATTGACATCTCTTATCAAAACTGGGGATTATATGCATTGTGATAAGATGCCGAGTAACTTCCCCAAGACAATATCAGATGCAACCTTGGCTCGCAAAGCAGTGATGATGTTCAAAGATGAGTACTTACTTGACTTTATAAATGTTGAAGAAATAGGGGAACGTGACATTGCGGATGTTGACGAGAAGGTGGTTGAACAGAAAATCGTGGAAAACATCAAGAAGTTTATTATGACTTTTGGCAATGATTTCGCCTTTATTGGCAATCAATATCACTTAGAGATACATGGTGTAGAGCATTTCCCTGATTTACTTTTCTTCAACAGAGAATTGAACGCAATGGTTGTTGTTGAACTGAAAACAGGAGAGTTTAAGACTTCTTATCTTGGCCAACTGATGGGTTACTTATCAATTCTTGATGCGAAAGTGAAGAAACCGCACGAAAATCCATCTATTGGCATTGTACTATGTAAGTCTGCCAATAAAGACTATGTTGAGTTTGTCATTCAAGACTACAATAAACCTATGGGTGTTGCAACCTATACTACATCCGAAGAAATGCCAGAGAAACTAAGAAATGCTCTGCCGGATATTGAGGAGTTAAAAAAGCTTTTGTAGTATATTTGGTTCGTATGGATATGCGGAATAGCAGAGAATTTGAAGATAAAATTTCAAAGTTAGCGGAGACCTTGGCGGGTATTCAGGAGCGTGCTGTGATTGAATACACACCATTGGTTAATGATATTTGCAATAGAAAAGCCACTAAAGATGAGGTAGACAATCTTCTAACTTGGATGTTTGATTTCGTGGGAAATGAGAAAATGCTTGTGCTTTTCAAGAAAGTATGCCGCACCTATCTATACACATACCCTGAAGTGGTGGGATTCTATATTATGGAGTACCGTAAAGAGTACGATAGAGAGAGCCTAAAGGGTACAAAATACGAATATCTTCTTGAGGAGGATAAAGAATTTTATGAAGATTTGTAATAAGAGAAAGCAAGAATGATTGATTACGATAAATTGAATGAACATTTGTTAGAGATGGCAAAAAATGCAGACGGAGGTATAAAACTATCTGCATTTATGGTTGATCAATTTTTAGGTGGTTACCAAAAGATTTCTGAGAAATCCTTGCATGAAGGGATTGAGTATGCCATTGCAAAACAGAAAAAGGAAGTTGAAAGAATGCCATATGTTAGCAAAGAACAGAAGGAGGCCGAAAAGAATAGAAGAGAATTGATTCTCAAGTTATGCGAGGAACAAATGAAAACTTTTCTTAAAAATCAAAACAGATTGCTATAATGAATGGAATCTCACCACGATACCAAATGAGCATTGTTCAAAATATAAATGACCGCTTATTTGAGTTGTACAAAAGTTATGAGGATGTCGCCAATTATCTTGATAAGTGGCACATTGTTTATGATTGTTACGGTGACAATGAGAATTTCTACTTCTATTTCAAGGACGAAGAGAGGAAGAAACTTGATGTAAAGAAAACGCTGCATCACATTGATGGAGAAACGCTTCTAAAAATAGCCATAGACCTAGGAGTGGAAACTCCTGACTACATACCAAGTATTCCTGTTTTCAAAAATGAATTGAAATCAAGTTATGAAACGGCAAGTCAAACTTTTGAGAAAGCCTTCAAAAATGTAGAAGAAGATCCAAGTTTGGCTGTTGGATTGGCAAACTCTGCATTAGAAAGCATCATAAAAGAAATACTCAAAGATACTAGGATTAATGTTGTATGGGGTGAAAAGGATACATTATATAGTTTAATTAAAAGCATCACTAAAGCATTTAAATTAACTGCAGAAGTAGGAATGCCTGATGAAATAAAAACAATTTCAACTTCCCTAGTGGGTGCATGCAAAGCTATTGAAGATTTAAGAAGTGGTAAAACTATCTTTCACGGGAAAATGGATTCTAATTATATTATTTCCGATTCATTGTACGCTTATTTCATTGTAAATGCAGTATCCACAGTTGGGTTGTTTTTGCTTAATTTCTACAAAGCAAAATATCCGCCAATTGTTCAACCTACAATAGACGTTGATGACTTACCTTTTTAATTGTAGAAGAAAATGACTATATATAAATTAGGAGAAATAGCCACAGTGGAAATTAGTGGTGTTGATAAGAAAATAAAAGATGGCGAGATACCTGTAAAGCTGTGTAATTTCGTTGATGTGTACTATAACTGGGCTATCACATCGGATTTGGAGCAGAAATTCATGGAGGCTACAGCTCGTACAAATGAGATTGAACGATTCAAACTCAAACGAGGTCAAGTCGCTCTAACAAAAGATAGCGAGACTCGCTTTGATATTGGTATTGCGACATACATAGCTGATGATTTCGACAATGTAATTCTGGGATATCACAATGCACTTATCACGCCCAATCCTGAAAAATTAAGTGGAAAATATCTTAATGCCTTGCTGCACACCGATTATGCGAGAACATATTTTGCAAATAACGCATCAGGAAGCGGGCAAAGATATGCTCTCTCTATTGATGCGTTGAATAACTTTCCTGTACCACTACTACCTTTGGCTGAGCAGGAACGTATTGGTGATATCTTTTCATCAATAGACCAAAAGATAGCTCTTAATCGTGCGATAAATGATAATTTACCGACACCTGACCATTCATCAATAAGGGCAACAGATCGTCTCGCTGTTTAGTCAAACATAAATTCTCTTTGCGGTTTGCAATGATTCTGTACAACAAGGAATCCAACGCATCTCGCATTCTCCGATTCGGACAAACCATGACTTTTAATTCCTTTAAATCTTTATCAGAAAGATGACCCACGGTTGAACCTTTTGCTCTTTGTTCCTTTGCCTTTATGTATGGTTCTATATCATATCTTGCTTGAACAATAGAAACATTTGATTTTTGCTTTGATCTTAATCTCACACTTCGTTGGTTTAGGTAGGCAATATTATCTATCCAATAATTCATATGAAAATTGCCGTCCATTCCAATTAGAAGATCTGCTTCATTTAAGCGATATTTATCATCTGTCTCTTCGCGAGAATACGCTGATATAGTGTTGTCAAGAATATCTCTGATACGTACCACCGGGATGCTAGTAACTTCTTCGGTGAAATCTTCCGTAGAGAAAGGGAAGCCATATTGAACGGACATTTCATCGAAAATGCTTTTTGCGGACCAACCGTCAGGTATTTCTCTCTTTAACTTATCATTCCACACCATCTTACCTCCACTCGATTTGTAAGGTTTGCCCTCCTCATTAGGGAAGTCAAACTGAACAAACCAATAGTCGTAGAGCTGCTTTGCCATCACCTCTAAATTATCATTTATCTGACGATTGACTGTAATTTTAGAATCTATATCCGCAAGAATACGACCTATTCTCTTTTGATTTTCAAGATCCGGCACCCATACGGTGCAGTCTTTAATCTTATCGGGGGAAGTGTGTCGTATTTTTGTTTGCTGTGCTGCAGCACTAAGTTGCTGACGTACAAGATTGGAAGATATAAGATAATAGCAAAAATTTGGATCAATAAGACCTTCTTTGCACTTTACAAGAGCGACGTCCTGACTCTGAATAAATTTACCGCTTTCTGGAATTTTTGCAGTTGTTCCAAGAAGACCTAATGATTGCTCGGTAAGTGGTGTGATAATATCACCCTCTTGCAGTATGTATTCTTCTTTGACTGGGCCAGTGAAATATAAATCTGTTTTGGAAGTGTTTTCTTTGAAACCACCTCCGTTCATATTGAAATTACCAAGGGTTAATCTAATGAGCGTTCCTGTCTCAGAATAGAACTGACCAGGAAGGCTCATTCCTCGTGTAACCTCTACCAAATCGCCTAATTTATACTTCTTCAACTCCATTCTTGCCTTCTTTTTCTGCAAAGGTACACGAATTTTGGCAGAAACAGCTAAACCGCCCCTGCTAAAGATAAATAAAATGCTATTTTACAAGCTATCCGAGGTATTTTCTGTGTGCTAACTTCACATTTGTTTGGTTTACCATTGCATAATGTAGGGTTGTATCAATCTTAACGTGGCCTAATAATTTCTGCACTTGTTCTATGGGCATGCCCTTGTCGATGGCCATTGTCGCAAGCGTTCTTCGGAATTTGTGCGGATGCACTTTGAGAATATTGGCTCGTTTCCCTAATTGTCGTAAGCGAGCTTCCACACCGCTAATGGTGAGTCGTGAGTGTGGGGTTGCAAGGCTAACAAATAGAGCTGGGTTATTGTCTATGCGTTCGTCCAAATAGCGTTTCAAATGAATTTTGGAACGAGCATTGAAATACACTTCACGTTCTTTGTTACCCTTACCAAAAACCACGCATTGCCGTTCTTGAAAATCTATGTCGTCACGGTTCATTTTAACAAGTTCTCCTACACGAATACCGGTGCTTGCCAGTAGGTCAATCATTGCAATGTCACGAATTTCTGTACAGCTATCGCGCAATACTTCCATGCTCTCATCACTCAACACCTCCTTAACAAGTGTATCTGTACGCACCTTATGTATTCTGCGGACTGGACTTTTAGTGATATAGTCCTCATCCTCCAACCACGAAAAGAAGCTGGAGAATATCCTGCGAAGGTTATCAATAGTCACTTTGCTTAACCGTCTTGTATCCTGCTGTGTTGCAAGATAGCAACGGATGTCGTTTGTTGTTATTTCACAGACTTGTTTTTGAATCTCCATCAGCAATTTTTCAATAGAAGATTGGTAATAATGGATGGTTTTCTCGGAACATCCTTCGATGCGTTTAGCAGAAAGAAATACTCCTACGAGTTGTGAGTTTTCTCGTTTTCTAACCTCTTCATCACTTGCTTTAGTGCTAATTTCATACTTGAATAGTTCATCTTTTACTATCCCTGCTACCATCGCAATTTGCTCTGCTGTAAAATTGGATTCTAATCGGTGGATTACAGCTTCTAAAAAAGTTTCTTTCATATAGTCTTGCATTAAGTGTATAGTTTAATATAAGACTATCAATATATAACGGGACATATAAATGATAATTTACCAACACCTGACCATTCATTAGCAGTGGCAACAACTCGTCTCGCTGCTTAGTGAGATTCATAATCTCTTGGCTGTTATTTATAATGGCGTCAAAGATAGGTGACAGCCTTTCTTCCAACTTATTCGCAATATTTGTATTAGGTGGCAGAGCAATCGTACTTTGCTTCAAATGGTCTTGTGTGATATGTCCCATTGTGGTTTTTCTTGCTTCTGCCATTCTCTTGAAATTCCCGATATAATCTATTAGTTGATAAAAGTAAAAAGAACGAGGATATCCATTGTTTGATGTGACTTTGAATATATGCTGGTTTAAGCCGCCATTGCCATATGCCCACAACATTACCTCTAATGATGCTGACCACGAAAATAATACATCACCATCATAGACTTTGACTGATTCTGGTATGTCGGATTTAACAAACTCCGTTTCTGAGGATATGCCGTCGTGCATTTCCTTGATTTTGATAACAGGCAGTTTGTTATCGTCTATTGGACGGAATTTTTGGCAAGCTAGACCATTGGTGTATTGTGCTATCTCCAAAAGAGTTCCGCAATACCAACCATCAGGTATTTCGCGCTTCAACTTCTCATCCCAGACCATTTTACCGCCACTTGATTTGTAAGGTTTGCCCTCCTCATTAGGGAAGTCAAACTGCACAAACCAATAGTCGTAGAGTTGCTTTGCCATCGCCTCTAAATTATCATTTATCGGTTTTGCAAGTGGTAGCTAATATCGGCAAATTCTCATATTTTATCGGTCTGTTTTTCCCTCGGCTTGCCGTTTCGAAGTGGATAGTCCCTCGTTCATTTTTAATGGGCGGGGTATTAGGCTACCCCACTTCGTTTTTAGTGGACACTTGGCAAGCCAAGGACGATATTGATTTGCCATTTCTGGCATTGTACATTTGGCAAGCCAAGGATAAAAAGAGTCCTAACCGAAGTTGCCGATGCAACAAATGTACGATTAGGACTTCTTGATTACTTTAGCACTCGATAGGATGTGTTGGTAAATGGAATTATCTCCATCATTTCCCTCATGCGGTCAGCGATGCGTTCTCCATATACTTGGGATATTTGAGGTGGTGTGAGGTTGGTGGATATGATGGTGAAGAGTTGGTTTTCGTATCGCCTTGTGAGAATATCCACGGTTGGGTTAATAATGTTGCCGTAATCCATAACTTCACGCGGTTCCGTCCCCAAATCATCTATTGCCAGAAGATCCTGATACATCAATCGCTTCCAATCCTCATAATTAGACTTGCTGATTGCAGCCATAGACTTGGCATCAATGATTCTCATGACATACTCTTTATCGGTATATGGATTGGGAATGTGCAAAACATTTACGAGGCTCTGTAAGGCTTTTATGATGGTCGTTTTCCCGTTTCCGCATCCACCGGCAAGAACAACGCCGAACTTGCTGTTTTCTTGCGTTAAAAAGGCTGATAGTCGCTTTACTTGGGCCTTTAGTTCTTCTGTCGCTACAAATTCTCTACGACGGAACTCAACTTCAACCTTGATTGCAGACATCAAGCTAACGAAAGCATCCTCCTCGCTGAGCGGAAGATTAAAACGGGGCATCGTACCCTTCCTGTGTTGCAGGGCTGACATCAATGCTTCTGCGTTGATCCTTGTCTTTTTGTTTATCAATTCCATGACCTCTGTTTTTCTTTTGATGGGCAAATGAATAATTATATTTATCTCTGTCTATGTCTTTATTAATGGTCTCATCTGCGGTTGCGCTATCGGTTGCATGAGCAGTTGCAGAAGCGGTTGCGTTTTTGCAACTATGAATATTGAGCAGACGATATTTTGGCGAACTGGAATTTTGAACACCTTCTGTAAAATCAATCAGCCCTCGTTCACGCAATTTTACCCTGGCTCGGATAATTGTACTCTTGTTCAATCCAAGTTCGCTTTGCAGAGTTGCTGTCTTGCAAGCGATGGGCATATTCCAATAGTTCTGATTGCAGATGTGTACCAGATAGAGGTATAGGATAATCTCTGATGATGAAAACCTGTCATAGGCGTTCATCTTCCAAAATCCTTCTATGATATTGATGTAGTTCATATAATTTTACCTCTTCTTATTCTGTTGTTGCTGCAAAATTATACAGTCACAGTTAGAAGAGGTAAAAATCTGATTGGTATGTATTGGCGTGCCGTTAAATACCATTCTATGAGATAAAGAATCTACGAAAAGAGCTGTGGCAAGCGCTTTTTGAATAGTTGCTTTATCGGCTCCTTCTCTGAATCCAGAAAACCATCAGAGAGATATTTGTTATAATTGGAGCGACCACCCACGGATGGGAACTCCTTTTTTGCCGCCAAATATGGCAAACGGGTTATAATACCAAGTTCCATAGCGCATACGATAATAAGGATAGCATCCTTGCCTCTTCTGTCTGCAATGGCATCATGCATAACCATCGTTATTTCATTGGCGTGGGATTGATCTATAATGTAGGTTGAAAACTCAGGTTCTGCTTTATGGGGTTTGATTTTTGTACTAGTGATTGAACATGGCATATCGTCATCAAGGTCTGCTATCAGTTTTTTCATCTCCGATACAAACTCTGATGGCATATCATCAATGTTTATCTGTTCTTGCATATTTTTGAAGAGTTCCACGCCTTGAATGATTATGTTGTTCATTGCCATTGCTTCTTTGGGAGACTTTGCTATATCAGCAAATGACTTTTGTGGATTACCAACCATCTTCGCAAAAAGTTTGGCAGTCTCATCCATAGAGGCAGGTTCGGGTACAATCAGGTTTTCGTTCTTGTCTACATTCTCGGCTACAACTGAAAGGGCATACTGAATGTTCGCGTTTATTGTTTGCTCGTCAAATAATACATTTTCCATATATGTTTTCTTTAAATTTTATACTCTATTTTACAGCGTCGCAACTCAAAGTTATAATGGATTTTACAAACAAATTCAAATTGACACAAATTAACGCCTAAAACACACGAAAATTTAAATTTATTTTCAAAATCATACTTTAAAATCATACTATATTTTTGATTTTCACCGCGTTTTATGGTAAATATCGGTCAGCCGATATATGCCGTTGCATTTATTCTGCAATTGAGGAAATGGGATATAAATTTGCGGTGTGATTGAAAAGCAAAGTATAAATTTTACCCTCAATAATATGATAAAAGGATTGGAATCATTGGGCAATATGCAGGCTTCGTTGAATGTTATGTTGGAGAACTTGGCAGATACGATTGCCGACAAGGTGGTCGCGAGAATAAAGGAAGAGGATTCTAGCAAGCCGAAGTATTATACACGCAAGGAATTGTGTGAGATATTGCATGTAACGAATCCTACTGTCATAGAAATGGTGAAGCGTGGAGAAATCCGCGAAAAGAAAATAGGTGGTCGTATCCTCTATGATGCTGCCGAGATTGACGAGGCGGTAAAAGAGAAAACTATTTTCCGTTACAAAAGGAGAAAGCATGATAGATTCTAATGTTTTTCTATTCAAATTCTGTTAATGCCTGTTTGCCGTCCGTATCGGTAGATAGGCATTTTTCTTTCCCTTATTTTGAAAAATGTGGTGACATCGTGCCTTTATGTGTGGTGACAACTTTATTTAGCGGGGTGACAAGAAAATAAATGTGGTGACAATGTGGTGACATTTTGACAAAGAATATAAAAAGAAAAATCGCTAACAGCTTGATTATTTAGCTATTAGCGATTTTCTTAGTGGTGCCACCAGGAATCGAACCGGGGACACAAGGATTTTCAGTCCTTTGCTCTACCAACTGAGCTATGGCACCTTTTTTGTTTGCGGGTGCAAAGATAAAGAGAATTTTTTATATTGCAAGGCTTTTGGGGAAAATTATTAGAAAAATCCCCTTTGTAACTTTACTGAATGAAGACAAAGGGGATGTTGGTATTACTTATTGAAATAGATTTCGATACGGCTTTTTTAATCTATATTAGGATTGATGCTGTGCCAGTCTTTAATCGGAGGTAGCACGCCCATTCCGATAACCTCATCACGCAGTTTGCAGAGATGTGCATAACTCTCTTTCAGTTTGGCTTCTTCTTCGGGTGTACCTTTTAATTCTTTGTAATGTACGCCTTCTTTGTTGATTTCAGTTTCCATAGCCATCATGATATGGTCAAAACCATGGCTGTGTACGTATGTGCCTGCCGGCCAGCGGAAAGGCTTTCCGCCCATAGCGGCAGCAATCATTTCGATAGAGACATAGGCGGGGCTTTGGAATGAAGAGCGGCCACGCAAGGCAATAATGTTGGCGCCGCCTTTGATAACCTTAGCTTGTATCTCTGTCCATTGTTCTTTAGTCAAGGCGGGAGTTCCGATGATGTCCAATAACGGTTTACCGTCCACTTTGGCAGTGGAGGCATATACGGCCATTTGTTCGCCATGTCCGCCATAAGTGCGACAATTCTCTATCTTGTCGGGGAGTATTCCAAAATGTTTGGAAAGCTCGCTGCGCAGGCGGGTACTGTCAAGCGCTGCCAATGTTGTGACTTGGGAAGGTTTCAATCCGGAATATAATAATGTGATCAGACCGGTAATGTCCGCAGGGTTGAATATAACGACTACATGTTTTACGTCCGGACAGTAGGCTTTCACATTCTTTCCGAATTCTTCGGCAATGGCGGCATTGCCTTTCAATAAATCTTCGCGGGTCATGCCTGCTTTACGGGCGGCACCACCGGAAGACACTACATATCGGGCGCCGGTCAGCGCTTCTTTGATGTCGGAAGTGAACGTAAGGTTCAGTCCCTCGAATCCGCAGTGAAGCATTTCTTCGGCCACACCTTCCAGTCCGGGAGCATAAGGGTCATATAAACAAATGTTTGGGGTGAGACGCATCATAATTGCGGTCTGCGCCATGTTGGAGCCAATCATGCCGGCTGCTCCTACAATGGTTAGTTTTTCGTTTGTAAGAAAATCCATAATTATATTATTTAAAGGTGAATAACAAACATTCTTTTGAATTGTTGTGCTACAAAGATAACCATTTTCCCTGTGGAGTTGTTCATATAAAAAAGTTATCTTTTAGAGTGAAAAGTTATTCCTTATCTTTATCTTTGCACAGAATGGAAAGATCAGTTTGGACCTGTTGGCATTATCTTTTTTGCAAACGTCACGAAATATAAATTATATGAGTATAGAGTTAGGGAAATTCAATACCTTGAAGGTGGTGAAAGAAGTCGATTTCGGTATGTATCTGGATGGAGGTGAAGAAGGGGAAATTTTGCTTCCGTCGCGTTATGTACCCGAAGACTGTAAGCCGGGAGACGAATTAACGGTGTTTATCTATCTGGACAATGAGGAGCGGCTGGTTGCTACTACGTTGACGCCGTTTGTGCAGGTTGGGCAATTCGCTTGCCTGGAAGTAGCGTGGATAAATCAATACGGCGCTTTTCTCAATTGGGGGCTGATGAAAGATTTGTTTGTTCCTTTTCGTGAGCAGAAGATGAAGATGCAGGTTGGAAAGCAGTACGTAATCCATGCACATCTGGATGATGAGAGTTACCGGATAGTGGCCTCTGCGAAAGTAGACCGTTATCTCTCGAAAGAGAAAGCCCCTTATGAACCCGGACAGGAAGTAAACATACTCATCTGGCAGAAAACGGATTTAGGCTTTAAGGCTATCATAGAGAACCGATATAGCGGATTGCTCTATGAAAGCGAGATATTCCAACCTCTGCATACAGGCATGACACTGAAAGCCTATGTAAAGCAGGTTCGTGAGGATGGCAAGATCGACTTGGTGCTTCAAAAGCCGGGAGCGGGTAAGGTGGAAGACTTTTCTGCCACTCTCCTGAACTATATACGTGAACAGGGAGGGCGGATCACTTTGCATGACAAGAGCCCTGCAGAGGAGATTTACGAAACATTTGGCGTCAGTAAGAAAACCTTTAAAAAGGCGGTCGGTGATCTGTATAAGAAACATCTGATACGGTTGTTGGAAAACGGCATTGAGCTGGTAGACTCCTCTAACCCCTAAAGGCGATAGGGTTTTCCCTATAATATATTAGAGAGAAACAGAAGGATGGGGGAAAATATTCCCCTATTTTTGTTTTCACTAAAAAGTTGATGGAATATAAACCTATAAAGAACGTTACCATGAAACGAATATTATTCATATTATTTGCAGCAATAATGAGCACTACCGTTTGTCATGCTGCGATGAGCAACAGTAGAGTACGTAAAGAGACGCGTTTCCTTACGGATAAGATGGCTTATGAACTGAACCTGAATACAGCACAGTATAACGATGTGTATGAAATTAATTATGACTTCATTTCCGGTGTGCGTTATCTGATGGATGATGTGTTGCGGGGTGAGGAATGGGCGTTGAACCGTTACTATGATTATCTGGATGTGCGCAATGACGATTTGCGTTGGGTGTTGAGTAGCCGGCAGTACTCCCGTTTCATGCAGGCTGCCTACTTCTTCCGCCCGATTTATGTGAGCGGCGGGCGCTGGTCTTTCCGGATTTATGTCACTTATTCCAACCCGAACCATTTTTACTATCCGCGTCCTCATCATTATCGCACCTACTGCGGCGGGCATTATCGTACCCATCATCACAATGTGAGCTATTACCGGGGACGGCATAATCATCCTGCTTACAACGGCCCTTTCCGCATTCGTGATAATAAATCGTACCATACGAGCCGGCGTGCGGATTTCGGTTCGGTCAATATCCGTCCTAACTCCAATATGCGTCCCGACTCCGGTGCGCGCCCTAATTCCGGCGCACGCCCTGGCGTAGGGAAGTCCGATCGCCGTCCGGGTGTCAATGGTTCGACGCGCCGTTCCGATACCAAGAAAGAAGTAAGTAAGCCCAAACGTGAGCGGAGCTCTCAAAAGGAGAGCGTAAGACGCAGCAGTTCCTCCTCATCCTCCACGCGCAGCACACGTGCCTCTTCCCGTTCGTCGGATAAGGATAACGGCGCGATGAGGCGTAACTAAGCCCTTGTCATGTATCTATGATGAACGCCCCTTTCCCTCCGTATGAGCAGAGAGAAAGGGGCGTATCAACACACAACAACTAAAATTATATATTTGGTTATCCGCTTTTATAGATATATCCTTTGACCGGTGATCTTTACGATTGATAATCTTTCTTTCGTGGTTTCTTTCCTATACCTATCTATAATTATAAGCCTTTTAATATAGTATTAAAAGGCTTATAATATCATATTAAAAGGCTTTTAATGATAGTTCACTCCTAAGGATATTCCGGTTTACCCTTGCAGGCATCCCGGTTCTTTGCAGTATGAATGTGCCTTAGTGGGCGGAACATCCGGAGAAAGGTAGGTTTGTTCCTTCTCCGGTCAGGGATGCCATTGCGGGCGAGCTGCATTTATTCGATGGGTTCTCCTTTATAGAAGTCCAGTATCTTGGTGCGGAAAAGGTATTCATATTTGGCTTGGAGCTCGTCAGACTGCGCTTTCATCAAGTTCTGCTTGGCTTCATTATATTCTACGGCATTTGCTTTTCCGTTCTCGTACTTCTCGCTCATCAGCTTAAAGGATGCTTCGCTGGCCGATGCTGCCGTACTGCTGCTCGTATACTTGCTTTCGGATGCCGCCGCGTTGTACCATGCCTGCTGAATCTCTTTGTAGAGGCTCTTTTTGGCGTTATTCAGCTGCAAGGAATAGTTTTCGCGCTGCAGGCGGGCTGTGCGTACCCGGTTGCGTGTGGCCAGTCTGTTGAAGATAGGCACACTCAGATTGAAGCCGACATATTTGTTGAAGTTGTCATTCATCTGCTGGCTGAAAGTACGGTTGATTGTCGAATAATAGTTCGTTCCGAGACTTCCGCTGAAACTCAATTGCGGATAATAAGCGCTTTGGGCAATGCGGATGCTGTGTTTGCTTCCTTCCAGGCGATACTGTGCCGCTTGTATGGAGGCTTTGCTGACCAGTGCCGTTTGGAAGATTTCATCCGGAGGGGTTAGCGGAATGAGCTCTATGTTTGCGGTTGGATCTTCCAAAAGGAATCCTTCCGGTGTCTCCAGCTCGATGAGCTGGCTGAGATCGAGCAGGGCCAATCGATAGTTGTTGTCGGTCTGCACAGCATTCATTTCGTCCTGTGCTACGCGTGCTTTGGCTTCGGCAACTTCCGCCGGAGAGGCTTTCCCTACTTCGGCCAACCGTTCTATGCGGTTGCACTGTTCTTTGCTCAGTTCCACTTGTCCTAAAGATACCCGGTGCAATTCCTCGTTGAACAATACCTGCAAATAAGCCGAGGCTATATTGATGGAGATATCTTCTTTGGCTTTCTCCAAATCGGCGAGTGCCGCTTTCAGGTTCAGCTTGGCCAAGGCATATTGGTTGGGTATTTCAAGTCCGGTAAATAACGGGATGCTGGTTGAAACAGACATATTTGTTCCATGGCTGGCAGTATTGACGTATACAGTGGAGTAGTCACCGGTGTTTTCGTCTTTGATTGCAGTCTGCGTACGTCCCCAGTTCCAGTTCTGGCCGGCGTTGGCGTTGAGGTTCGGCAATCGTGCCCACTTGGCAGTGTTCACTTCGATGTTGCTTTGTTCGGCTGCATTGGCTGTCCGGCGGATATCGATATTGTGTTCAATGGCGTAGTCTATACATTGACGCAGCGACCAGCGGTTTTGTGCTTGGACTTGCGTGCAACTCAGAATAGCCAGACATATGAATATATTTTTTTTCATAGCGTTCCTATTTCATATAATAATGTTGGTTATTTGTCGCTTTTCTCGGCACCGCGCACCTTGTCTTTGGCGGTCAGGCCACTTTTGACGGCAATCTTGATGCCATCGCTCATGCCGACTTCTATTTGCTGGCGTTTAAATTTCTGCTGAGGTATGCTGTCGGTGAGTACATATACAAAGGTGCTGTCTCCGCTGAACTCTACTGTGCTTTCGGGCAAGGCAAGCGTTTTTAGTGCACGCTCCAGTACAATTTCTGCATTGGCGGAATAGCCGGAACGGATTTGCACGCTATCCGGTGCCTGGATGGCTGCCTTGATCTCAAACTGGTTGGCTCCGTTCTCTTCCACTCCTTTGGGAGAGATGTACTCCAATGTGGCATTGAACGACAGGTCTTGCAGGGCGCCGATAGTCAGTTTCACCGGCATCCCCTCATGTACGCGGCCTACTTCGGTCTCGTCCAGATTTCCCCGGAAGATGAGATCGTTCATGTTGGCGACGGTGGCAATGGTTGTTCCGTCATTGAAGGTGTTGCTCATGATAACGGAGTTGCCGACCTTGATAGGCACGTCCAGAATCAATCCGGTAATAGTGGATCGAATCAGTGTGCTGCTGAACGAAGCACTGTTTTTGGTGATGCCTTCCTTCACGATTTCCAGATTATCTTTGGCTGTTTGCAACTCTTCGCGTGCCTGTTTCACGCTAACTTCACCCTTTTCGTATTCTTCGTCGCTGATGAGCTTGTCATTGAATAGCTTTTCGATACGTGCAAAGTCCGTTTCTGCCTGCCGGGCATTGATCTCTGCCAGGCGGACACGACTCTCGGCGGAGTTCAGCGTACCCAGTTCGGGGATAACCTTTACTTTGGCTATCACTTCGCCCTGCCTGATGCTTTGTCCGGCTTCTTTATACACTTCGGAAATGATGCCGGAGATTTGCGGCTTAATGAGTACTTCATCTCTTGGCTCCACTTTACCGGTGGCTACGGTTGTCTTTTCCAAATCGGCTATTTCCGGGACAATCGTTTCATACACCTTTACCTTAGGTTGGGACTTCTGATACAAGAACACGAATGTCCAAATAAATATGGCAGCCACCACTACCAATGATGCGATTTTCAGATACTTCTTTGTTTTCATCTTATTTTAATATTATTGTTTTATTCTTTATATTTTCCACATTGTGTCTCCTTATTCATCCCTTATCGCTTCAATCGGCTTGATAGCCATTGCGCGGTAGGCCGGGGCCAGTCCTGCCAATACCCCTAATGCTATAAGAAGGGCGCACGTGCCGATTGCCAACCCGAAAGATACCTGATAATGAGTTTCTGTTGCCCCCGGTTCATTCGTTGCGCTTTCCAGTATATGCAGTATAAATACGGCAAAAGAGATTCCCGCCATGCCGGCCACTGTGGTCAGCACCATACTCTCCGAAAGAATTTGTTGCAGAATATCTTTGGGACGTGCACCGATAGCCCGTCGTATGCCTATCTCCGTGGTGCGTTCCCTGACCGTAACCATCATAATGTTGGATACGCCAATCGCTCCGGCAAATAAAGTTCCTAAACCCACCATCCAGATAAGGATGCGAGTGCCTGTCATCAGGGTGTCCATCATGGAAAACATCGCTTCTGCGTTGAGGAACATGACTGCCTGTTTGTCGTCCGGTGAAATGTAGTGGGCGGCTTTGACGAGACGTTCTATTTCGGGCTCTACGTCCGTAACCTTTACTCCCGGTTTCATGATGAAGCACACAACATCTATCCTTTGCCCCAGATTATACGTTTGCTGCATTGTCGTAAAAGGCAGGGTGACGGCTTCCGAGGCTTGTCCCTGTATGTTGACATTACCTTCGGAGGAACACATGCCGATAACGCGGTAATAAATTCCGTTTACTCTGATATATTTCCCACAAGGGTCTTCATCAGGTCTGAAAAGACTTTCGTAAACACGTTTGCCTATGACGCATACTTTTCGTGCTTCGCGTATGTCCACATCATTAATAAAGCGCCCGTAAGTCATTTCCTGATGCTCTATCTGCTCATATTCAGGGTATAATCCCTTGACGCTACATTCGTATTTGTTTTCTCCGTAAACCGCAGTTTGCCCCCAAAGAGCGAATGACGGGGTGGCTATTTTTATTCCGTCGATGCTGCGCACCCGTTCCACATCTTCCATTTCCAAGTCCCACCAGCGGCCTTTACGGAAACCTTTATAAGCCTCACTTGTCTTTTGTGCTGCAATAAATCCGGAATTTGTGGCAAAACCTTCAAACTGTGATTTCATTTGCTCCTGCATGCCTTGTCCGCCGCCAATGAGTGCCACCAGCATAAAAATTCCCCAAAACACACCGAATGCCGTCAGCAGGCTGCGTGTCTTGTTTCTTGTTATCGTGACAAGGATTTCCTCACATGTATCTATATCTATTCTCACGTTATTTTAGTGTTTAATGATTAGTGTTTTGTATTCGGTAATGCGGTTAATCATAAAACGCAGTCTGTCAATCGCTTCTCAACGCTTCAATCGGACTGATGCTTACAGCCTTTTTAGCTGGGAAGAACCCCGCGAGCGTGCCTGCTATAATTAAAGTCAATGTAGCTTGTATGGCAATGCCGATGTCTACTGTGGGGTCGGAGAACATCCTTGCCTGAAACATTCCTGCGTCTGCTGTTTGATTGCCGAAAGCGGAATTCATCCATTCTGTTACTCCGATACCTGCTACCATACCGATATAACCGAAGAAAGTGGTGATTGTAACGCTTTCCACGATAATCAGCCAAAGGATAGAAAGCGGTTTGGCTCCCAGCGCTTTGCGAATTCCGAATTCGCGGGTGCGTTCCTTGACTGTAATCAGCATGATGTTCGATACTCCTACGATACCGCTCAATAGTGTGAAAAGACCTATCACCCAAATGGCTGTGCGGAGCAGACCGGCAACATTTTGTGTCTGCATGTATTGTGTGAAACGGTTCCATATCCAGATCGCACCTTCGTCTTCCGGGTCGAAACGGTGGTTGGCGGCAATGACTTTACGATATTCTTTCTCAAAAGTTTTGTTGGCTTCTTCACTCGTCAGATTTTTTGTAGTGAAGATGATATTGTTGAGCTTATCACCTTTATTATAAATGGTTTGCAGAGTAGAGAACGGAATAAAGGCAACACTGCTTTGGTCGCCTTGGTCTTCATATAACCCGGCTACCCGGTAAGCCACACCACCGACATTGACAAACTGGCCGACAGGTTCGGTATGCGACTTCTTGAAAAGAATCTCCGCCGACTTCTTATGGAGGATGATAACTTTCCGCCGCTCTTTCACATCATTCTGATTGATGAAACGTCCGGTTGCAGTCTTTATAGCTTCGGATTGTACGTAATTGGGATGCACGCCCATTAGTGAGATATTGATATATTCCTGTCCGAAACTGATGTTCACATCGCCTTGCTGCAGGGTGGCGCCGGCGGTGATAATGTTGTCCGGAAAGTATCTCTCGGTTGCGTTGAGGTCTTTGTTTTCCATTCGGATGCGCCGCCCTTCTTTCAGGCCTGCGTATGACTTGGTGGTCCAGCCTCCACCCAGGCGAATGGAATTCAGGGCGCGCTCGGAAGCATTTTGTTCGAAGGCATGGATGAGTCCGTTGCCTGCCCCCAGTAGTACAATAAGCATGAAGATGCCCCATGCCACCGCAAAACCGGTGAGGAACGTACGCAGCTTGTTGCGCTTGATTGTACCGTATATTTCTTGCCAAAGGTCCAGCATAATGCGATAATTGATTTATGTGTTGATATGCTAATTTTTCATTTCATGAATCCGTCCTTGCCGAATGGTGATGCGTCATGATTTAGATTTTCTTCGATACTGCCTATCACGCCATCCTTAATGTGGATAATCTTATCCGTCTGGTTGGCTACGCCGCTTTCGTGAGTTACGACCACGATTGTCATTCCTGTTTTATGCAAGTCTTTCAGAATTTGCATCACCTCTACGGATGTCTTACTGTCGAGAGCGCCGGTCGGTTCATCGGCAAGGATGATTTGGGGTTGTGTGATCAGTGCGCGGGCAATGGCGACGCGTTGTTTCTGGCCGCCGGACATCTCGTTGGGCATGTGATGTGCCCACTCTTTCAGCCCCAGACGTTCCAGATATTCCAAAGCCATAGCATTACGTTTCCGGCGTCCTACTCCCTGATAAAAGAGTGGGAGGGCAACATTTTCTACCGCATTCTTGAAAGAGATCAGATTGAATGACTGAAAGATAAAGCCAATCATACGGTTACGATACTCGGCTGCTTTGGTTTCACTCAGGTTCTTGATAAGTGTGCCGTTCAAGTAATATTCTCCGGTATCATAACTATCCAGGATACCTAATATGTTAAGTAAAGTGGATTTTCCGGAACCGGACGCTCCCATAATGGATACGAACTCTCCTTTTTGAATGTCAAGGTTGATACCTTTAAGAACGTGTAATGGAGCTCCGTTATTATAGGTTTTGTTAATGTCTTTTAGTTGTATCACGATTTTTCTGTTTATTGCTTTGTTCTTATTAATTTTGACTATTAGACGCAACAATGGTACGAAAAGTTGCAAATGGAGCAAAGTTTTTTAAAAAAAGATTTTGCAGTGTCGTTTTTCTTTGTGTAATTTGTACCATATAATGTTATAACTAACCCTTTAAACAAAAAAAGTAAATATCATGAATTCAAGCATGGAAAAACCCTATGTAGTGGGGATTGACATAGGCGGGACGAACACCGTCTTTGGCATCGTAGATGCGCGTGGCACTATTATTGCCACTGACTCAATTAAGACGGGAGCTTATGAACAGGCGGAAAATTACGTGGATGAAGTATGCAAGAAACTCCTTCCGTTGATTGTGGCAAATGGTGGCGTTGATAAGATAAAAGGTATCGGCGTAGGTGCTCCTAACGGTAACTATTATAACGGTACGATAGAATTTGCTCCTAACCTTCCTTGGAAAGGAGTAATCCCTCTGGCTGCTATGTTTGAAGAGCGCTTGGGTATTCCTACCGCACTGACCAATGACGCTAACGCCGCTGCTATCGGTGAAATGACTTATGGTGCCGCACGTGGCATGAAGGATTTCATTATGATTACTTTGGGCACAGGTGTAGGTAGCGGCATTGTTATTAACGGACAAATGGTATACGGACATGATGGTTTTGCCGGCGAGTTGGGACATACTATTATACGTCGTGAGAATGGTCGTATTTGCGGATGTGGGCGTCATGGTTGTTTGGAAACCTATTGCTCGGCTACCGGTGTGGCACGCACTGCACGTGAGTTCCTTACTGCACGTACCGAACCGAGTTTGTTGCGCTCTATTCCGGCAGAAGAGATTACATCTAAGGATGTATATGATGCAGCCGTACAAGGTGATAAACTGGCGCAGGATATTTTTGACTTCACCGGTACCATTTTAGGTGAGGCGCTTGCAGATTTTATCGCTTTCTCCAGCCCTGAGGCAATTATTCTGTTCGGTGGACTGGCTAAGTCCGGTGATTATATCCTCAAACCTATCCAAAAAGCTATCGATGATAATATCCTGACTATTTATAAGGGTAAGACAAAACTTATGGTATCTGAATTGAAAGATTCTGATGCTGCTGTACTGGGAGCCAGTGCATTGGGTTGGGAACTGAAAGGGCTTGAGTGATCCCTCGGATGAAAACAAATAGGAATATCCTCGTGCAGTTTTTTTGCGCGAGGATATTTTTATGCTGGATAAAGATGGAATTTGTGTAGCTGTATGGACTTGAGAATCTTTCTTCGGCAGAGACCTGAACATAAAAAAAGGAAACCGTTTAATGGTTTCCTTTTTTTATTTAGAAATAGGAGTTGGGGATTAACCGTTAACTCTTTTTTCTTTGATTCTTGCTTTCTTACCGGTAAGAGCACGCAGATAGTACAATTTAGCACGACGAACTTTACCCACTTTGTTCACTTCGATGCTGTCGATAGCCGGTGACTCAATCGGGAAAATACGTTCTACACCAATAGTACCAGACATTTTGCGTACAGTGAAACGCTTTTTGTCTCCATGTCCGGCAATCTTGATAACAACGCCACGATACAACTGTACGCGCTCTTTGTTACCTTCGACGATACGATATGCTACTGTAACAGTGTCACCTGCTTTGAAGCTCGGGTGTTGTTTGCCGGTAGCAAATGCTTCTTCTGCAATTTTAATTAAATCCATTGTTCTTATTATTAAATTGTTTGATCGTTACAACGCAACATACCAGGCTTCTCACTCTATGTCCTGACAGCGATTGCGCGAAAGCGGTGCAAAGGTAGAGTTTTTCTTTTGATTGACAAAGAGATGTGAGTTTTTCTTTTTATATTTGTAGCAATTTAAAATGGATAAATATGAAAAATAGTTATTTTAAATTCGTTTCCGGAGCAGCATTGGCAGTGGCGTTTTCGTTGGCATCTTGCCATTCTGTTTACGATGTAACGAAGGTGGAAGGGCGTATGCAGCCGATAGACTCTGTGTATGATGTCAATCCTGACGCGGAAGCTGTGGCGTTGCTCTCTCCTTATAAAGCAAAGATAGACAGCATGATGTACCGGGTGGTAGGTACTGCAGAGATGTCCATGGATAGGGGTATTCCAGAAAGCCTTCTTTCCAACCTTGTGGCCGACGTGCTGCGCGGGGCGGCGGTGCAAGTGCTTGGAAAACCTGCCGATATGGGTCTTGTGAATATAGGAGGATTGCGTAATGTGCTTACGGAAGGGCCTGTTACTTGCGGTAACATCTATGAAATATTACCGTTTGAGAACTCACTTTGTGTAGTGACTTTGAAAGGAACTGAACTGAATCATTTATTTGAGAATATAGCGGCGTGTGGCGGCGAAGGGGTCAGTGGAGTGCAGTTACATATTACTAAAGATGGCAAATTGCTGCGGGCCACAGTAGCCGGTAAGCCGGTTGTTGAAGATAGAATGTATACAGTTGCTACTATCGACTATCTGGCCGACGGCAACGATGGTATGACTGCCCTGATCCGGGCAGAGAAAAGAGAATGTCCTCAAGGTGCGACTCTACGTTCTCTATTCATGGACTATGTAGAGCGGCAGACGGCAGCAGGGAAGAAGATTACTTCTCGCATGGAGGGAAGGATCACAGTGGAAGATTAAAGTTTGAAAACTAAAAAATGAGAAATCGATGAAACGTATATCTATATATTGCTTGCTGATACTTTGCGTATCGTTGGCAGCATCGGCGCAGCGGACTAAGCAACTGACGATCCTGCATACCAGTGACACTCATAGTCGTATTGAACCAATTGACTCGCATGCAGCCGACCAGTATGCCGGTATGGGCGGTGTGGTACGTCGTGCCACTTTTTTGAAAGATTATCGTGCCAAACATCCTGATGTACTGCTTTTTGATTGCGGTGACATTTCACAAGGTACTCCTTATTACAATCTTTTTCAGGGTGAGGTGGAAGTTAAAATGATGAATCTTATGGGCTATGATGCCATGACTATCGGTAATCATGAATTTGATTTCGGTCTGGACAACATGGCACGTTTGTTTCGTATGGCCGATTTTCCGGTGGTGTGTGCCAATTATGATGTTACCGGAACTGTCCTTGAGGGTCTGGTGAAACCTTATGTTGTGTTGAATCGCAATGGAATGAAAATCGGTGTGTTTGGTTTGAGCCCTAAAATGGAGGGGTTGGTACAGGCTGATAAATGTGAAGGTATTGTGTACAATGACCCAATTGCTGTGGCACAGAAAATTGCCGATCGTTTACGGACAAAAGAGGGGTGTGATGTCGTTGTTTGTCTTTCCCACCTCGGTTTTCGTATTAAGAATGGGGTTTGCGACGAGAAACTGGCGGCGGAAACCAAAGGCGTTGATGTCATTTTGGGTGGGCATTCTCATACCTTTATGGAGAAGCCTGCTTTTTTCCTGAATGCCGAGGGCAAAAGTATTCCGGTATTGCATACGGGTAAGAATGGTATTTTTGTTGGAGAATTGGATTTGACATTATCTGAGGAGGAGTAGATGAAAAGGCTGTTACTGTTTGTTCTGATTATAATGGGATTTTGCGGACGTTTTGCTTCGGATGCAAAACGCTGTCCGGTGGCACAGGTAGTTGTAGAACCCGTAGAGCCTTTGTTGGTACGTCCGGTGCAGGATGACATGCAATGCAGGCTGTGGGTAGACTCTGTGTTAGATAGGCTAAGTCTGAAAGAACGTGTAGGACAGCTTTTTATTTATACAATTGCGCCTCATCAGGATAAAAGTAACAGGGAATTGTTGCGTAAGGTTATTGAAGACTATAAAGTTGGAGGCCTGCTGTTTTCGGGTGGCTTGATGCAAAACCAGGTTGTGTTGACAAATGAGGCGCAACGTATGGCAGATATTCCTTTACTGATAACATTTGACGGAGAGTGGGGGCTTTCCATGCGTCTGAGGGATACTCCCGCTTTTCCGAAGAATATGGTACTGGGGTGTATACAGAATGATAGCTTGCTTTATGAATATGGGCGTGAAATGGCAAGGCAGTGCAAGGAACTCGGCGTACAGGTAAATTTTGCTCCTGTGGCAGATGTCAATATCAATCCGAAAAATCCGGTTATCAACACCCGTTCTTTCGGTGAAGATCCGGTGAACGTAGCTAATAAGGTTATCGCTTATGCCAGAGGGCTGGAGGACGGGGGAGTACTGTCGGTAGCCAAACATTTTCCCGGTCATGGAGATACGGATGTAGATTCGCATAAGGCGCTTCCTGTCCTGACTTTCACACGCGAGCGTTTGGATAGCGTGGAGCTGTATCCTTTTAAGAAAGTGATTGAGGAAGGGTTAGGCGGCATTATGGTGGGACATTTGGAAGTTCCGGCTTTCGAGAAGGAGCCCGGATTACCTTCTTCGCTTTCCCGTAAAGTGGTTTATGATTTGCTGATGCGCGAATTAAAGTTCCGAGGGCTTGTCTTTACGGATGCTCTGGCAATGAAAGGGGTTTCGAATAATGGATCACTCTGTTTGAAAGCGCTGAAAGCTGGGCATGATTTGTTACTTGTTCCCCGGCGTATCAAAGAAGAAGTAGCTGCTGTGTTGGCTGCCGTAAAACGTGGTGAACTGTCAGAACAGGCAATAGAAGAGAAGTGTCGCAAAGTGCTGACTTATAAATAAACTTTGGGACTGAATAAGAAGCCGATGGTCCGTCTCTCAGGTCTGGATATGCGGATTAATACACCTTATACGCGCGATTTGATTCGCCGTTTGAATGCGGCGGCTATTACCGTACTGAGTAATCCGACGGAGGTATTGCCACTGGATCCGGATATTAAGGATGTTGCTGTGTTGAACGTCGGTACGGCTGCGGAGATACAGCCTTTTATCAAACAGCTTTCTGAATATACGCATCCGGTAGAGTTCCGGTTGGAGAAAGATCTGTCAGGTGCCGGGCGCAAGGCTTTGAGGGATAAATTGTCGAAGTATAAACGTATTTTAGTATGCGTGACTGAGCAACGCTTGGCGGCTTATCAGTCTTTCTTTGCGGAGTTTACACCGGATACTCCGGTAGTATATGTCTTTTTCATTCCCGGTAAGCAGTTGTTGCAAATACATCAGGGCATATCTGCTTCCAAAGCGGTGGTTTTGGCACATTCTTCTGATGATGAAGTGCAGCGGCAGGTTGCTAAGGTTCTCTATGCGGATGCTACGGCGGACGGCAGACTGTCGGCAAGTATCGGTAGTTTGTTTACTGCTGGAGTTGGGATGAATATCTGTTCTCAGACAGAGCCTCACTTTGTTCCCGAAGAGCATGGAATGGACTCCCGCTTATTGGCGCGGATTGATACGATTGCTTGGGAAGGCATACGGGAAGGTGCTTATCCTGGATGTCAGGTTGTTATTTTGAAAGACGGGAAAGAAATGTACAATAAAGCCTTTGGAACTTATACATGGAATACAGCCCGGAACAAGGATGTATTTCCGGTGACACCGACTTCTGTGTATGATGTTGCTTCTTTAACCAAAACGACGGCTACTTTATTGGCTGTAATGAAGCTTTATGACAAGGGACGCTTGAACTTGACAGATCGTGTGTCTGATTATCTTCCTTACCTGAAAGATACGGATAAGAGTAATATCACTGTCAGGGAATTGCTGTTCCATCAGTCAGGATTGCCTTCTACTTTGTTGTTCTATCAGGACGCCATTGACAAGGATAGTTATAACGGTACTTTATTTAAGTCTCGGCCGGACAAACAACACTCCGTTCGTATTGGACAGCAGACATGGGCTAACCCTAAGTTCCATTTCCGTCAGGGGCTGACTTCGAAAGTGCGTACTGACGAATGCACTTTGCAGGTTTGCGACAGCCTTTGGTTGAACGAGTCTTTCAAAAAGGAATATCTTCAAAAAATTGTTGATACTCCTTTAAAAGACAAACGGTACCGTTACAGTTGTGTTGGTTTTATCCTTTTGCAACAACTGGTTGAGATACGCGCAGGAATACCTATGGACGAATTTCTGAAACAGGAGTTTTATGCGCCAATGGGGTTGAAGCGTACCGGATACCTACCGTTGGATTTTTTGCCCAAAGAGGATATTGTCCCCTCTTCTGTTGATCCTTTCTTAAGGAAAACTACTCTACAAGGGTTTGTACACGATGAGTCTGCTGCTTTTCAGGGTGGTGTATCGGGTAATGCGGGATTATTTTCTACGGCAGAGGAAGTGGCGCAGATTTATCAGATGTTGCTGAATAATGGTGAATTGAATGGAAAACGTTATTTGAGTAAGGAAACTTGTAAGGTTTTCACTACTACGGTCGCTAAAAACAGCCGTCGTGGCTTAGGATTCGATAAACCGGATGTGCAGAATCCGCTGAAAAGCCCCTGTGCTCCTTCTGCTCCGGTATCGGTGTACGGACATACAGGTTTTACCGGTACCTGTGCATGGGTGGATCCTGATAATGGTTTGGTTTATGTATTCCTTAGTAATCGCATTTATCCGAATGTGTGGAATTCGAAGTTGCTAAAGCTGGATATCCGAGGAAAAATACAAGAAGCGATGTATCAGGCGGTGTTGAAGTAAAGTCGTCATATCTTAATAAAAGAAGTAGGAGCCGATGTTGTAATAATAGCATCGGCTCCTTTTTTGAAACAATTAATTTATTCTGTTAAGCTTTAGGTGTGTATGTTAGAATGCGATACCAATGCGTAAACCTACATTGTTCATTCCGTCTACGCTATAAGTGAAGAGATCACCTTTGTTTGTTCCGTAACTATAATAGGCGGCAAAATGCAAGCCCGGACCATAAGCCCATGGATAAACATTAAAGCCGATTTCCGGAGATACATAGAAACCCCATGTATCTTCATTGGCTTCAAATGCGTTGAAGGTAGATTTCAACTGGGCATATTGTGCACCGAGTTTTACGCCTACATACGGTTGGAATGCACCGCCGCGGTTCCAGGCATAACGTGTGGCAAGGCCGAAAGGCAACTGGAATACGGTATGCTGTTGGTCTGTATTCAAACTGCCGCTTTCACCAACCGGTAAAGTCTGACGGTCAAAATATTCATGATTACTGTGATAAGAAAGGAAACCTCCTAAAGCAAAGTTTGACGTCAGGAAGTAACCGCCTTCAAAGTTCATACCCCAACCGCTAGCCTTATCGGCAAAGTGATTGTTTAAAGGAAAGTTGAACTGCCAGTCGATGTTGGCATAACCGTTATCGGTCATTTGTGCCTTTGCCGGCATGGCAAAGACAAGGGCAAGGGCGGCGATAGCAAATGCCCTCAAAGATATATATTTCAATGTTTTCATACTTGTTCTTGTTTTATAAATTCAACAATGGCTTTCTAAGATAGGAATAGTTTATTACTTATCTGGGCTGAGCACTCATCCTGTTGAGATAGGCAGATTGTGTAAAGGCTTGGTTTACGCCCTCTACCGCCATCTTAGTATTGAAGGACGTTGAACCGCTCAACAGTCCGCTCATGTAGCTGGTCCACAGGACAGGAAGTTTCTCTTTCTCGCCTTGAGGAGCGTTGAGGTTCAGTAATTCGGTGATGAAGGAACCGGTACTATAAGCATAGTTTACGGCGTATGGATAATACCATCCACCCCAGTTACCCCAATAAGGGGCGTCCCAATAGCCCGGATAGTTCCACCACCATTCGGGGCGTCCGTAGTCTGTAAAGTAGTAAGTGCTTTTTACGTAGCTGACCTGCAAGCCGAGATCTGCTGTTTCACGTTTGTCTACACGAACGTAACCGCGGTTGTTCATATTAGTAACGTATGCGCTGAGGATTTCCTGTGCACTTTCGTCTTTCCAGTATTCGGCATCTTTACTGTTTCCGATAACAAGGATGCTGTCCGGTAAGTAGTAAGTTTCAAAAGCTTTGAAGTCTGCTTTCGTGTCATAATTGGTATAAACCAGATACTTGCTGTCCAGCTTATCCATGTCAGGGTCTTTTTCGCAAGAAACAAATGCTATTGCGAAGACCGCTAATAATAAAGGAATAAATTTCTTCATACTTCTATAATTGTTTAGGTTAAATATAAATTCCTGCCCTATTGGTACCTTAGGCTTTTGGAGAAAGAACAAGATAAAAAATAAAAGGTTCAAAAAGAAGTATGTTAAATATGTGGCGAACAATAAAGGAATAGGGTGATAAATGTATCGTAAATACATCATCGCCCTATTGTATGCAGGCTTATCAATACCTATTTTACAATTTGATAGATGCTTTCTAATTCTTCTGCGGAGAAAGTCGTATTATCTATCGCTTTCAGATTATCTGTCAGTTGCCCGACGGAACTTGCTCCGATAATGACAGAGGTCACCATGTCGTCTTTCAGCACCCATGCAAGCGCCATTTCGGCAAGGGTCTGCCCGCGATGAAAAGCAAGTTCATTCAGTGCCTTGATTTTTCTCAGAATTTCTTCTGTCAGTGCTTCTTTTTTAAGGAAACCACCTTTGGCAATCCGCGAGTCTTCAGGGATCCCGTTAAGGTAGCGGTTGGTAAGCAATCCCTGTGCTAAAGGGGAGAAAGCAATAAAGCCTGTACCGTTTTCTTTAGCTTGTCGCAGAATGCCTTCTTCCTCCGGTTCGCGATTGAACAGATTGTATCTGCCTTGGTAGAGGAGACAGTGAACATCTCTCTCTTCCAGATATTTATAAGCTAATTCTGCTTTGTCTTTAGGGTATTTGGAGATACCGATGTAGAGTGCTTTCCCTTGCCGTACAATATCAACCAGTGTTTGAAGTGTTTCTTCAAGAGGGGTATTGGGATCGTAGCGATGGGTATAGAAGATATCTACATAATCCAAATTCATTCGCTTCAGGCTTTGGTTGAGGCTGCTCATCAAAGACTTTCGGGACCCCCAGTCACCGTAAGGTCCTGCCCACATTTCATGTCCAGCTTTGGTGGAAATGAATAACTCGTCCCGGTAGGGCATAAATGATTTCTTCATAATCATGCCGAATGTTTCTTCTGCCGAACCGCAGGAAGGACCATAGTTGTTGGCAAGGTCGAAATGGGTAATACCTCGGTCGAATGCGTAATGTGCCATTGCTAAAGAGTTGGAGAATGCATTGACATCACCGAAATTGTGCCATAGCCCTAAAGATATTTCAGGGAGCAGAATGCCGCTTTTACCGCAACGACGGTACTTCATATTGCTGTCGTATCTGTCAGGGGCTGGAGAATAGATGGGATTGATCATATCTGTAGGTTTTAGTTGAACTTTATAATAAGGTAGTAAAAACAGTGAAAGCAAAAGTAAGTAAATTCTTTAAAAGACTCTGCGCTTTTTTGCAATAATAAATTAGTCATTTAAGAGTTAAAATGGATTTTGTAAATATTGGAATGAAAATAATGGCTATATTTGCAACATGTGATACTTTTTTAACTGATTGAAATGGAAAACCCAAACTACATTATGAGGGAGATAACCCCTTTGTCTGAACGTGATTGTTTTTATATTGCAGATCGTCGTAAAACCGAATTTACTTATCCTATTCATTGCCATGCCGAATATGAGTTGAATTTTACGGAACATGCTTCCGGAGTGCGTCGGGTAGTCGGTGATTCTGCGGAGGTTATCGGGGATTATGATTTAGTGTTGATTACAGGTAAAGAGTTGGAACATGTGTGGGAGCAACATGAATGTACTTCAAGGGATATCCGAGAAATTACAATTCAGTTTTCTTCAGATCTTTTCTTTAAAGACTTTATTAATAAAAATCAGTTTGATAGTATTCGCCGGATGTTGGAAAAAGCACAATGTGGTATTAGTTTTCCAATGCAGGCTATTATGAAAGTCTATAATTGGTTGGATAAGTTGGCTTCTGAAGAACAGGGATTTTATGCGGTAATGAATTTTCTTCGAATACTTTATGAACTATCTCTGTATGATAATGCAGAAGTGCTTTCTAGCTCTTCGTTTGCTAAAATAGAAACTTTCTCTGACAGTCGACGTGTGCAAAGAGTGCAGAAATATATTGCTGATCACTATCAGGAGGATATTCGTTTAAGTATTTTAGCAGACATGGTAGGGATGACATCTGTTTCGTTCAGTCGTTTCTTTCGGTTACGTACGGGAAAAACATTTTCTGATTATATTATTGATATTCGTCTTGGCTTTGCTACTCGTTTATTGGTGGACTCTGCACATACGATCGCAGAGATATGTTATGATTGTGGATTTAATAATTTATCTAATTTCAATCGATTATTTAAACGTAAGAAAGGATGTTCGCCGAAGGAATTTCGGGAAAATTATAGAAAGAAGAAAATTGTGATATAATGCTACGATATTAGCCTCTAACATATATCTTTTATCTTTGATTTTTTTGTTTGCTAAAATGTATAATGAAAGGATAAAATAGTATCAAATGAAGTGTTAGGAAGTTGCTATATTTGCCAATGGAAAAGACATTTTAATCTATTGAAAATATGCAAGCGAGATGGCATTTATTAGTTGTAGTATTTATACTGGCAAATATTTCTTTGAAAGCTCAAGATAATGGTGGATGTAATGATTGTCCAGCTTTTAATGCAAGTGGCAAAATAGAGGTGCGTGGAGTAAAAGAGAGGATTATCGGTGATTTATCTCAACCGATATCAGTGCGCATCGAGAATATCATTCGACAGATGACACTTGAAGAGAAAGTAGCTCAGTTATCGAATGAAAGTGATAGTATACCTCGTCTGAATCTTCCTTCCTATAATTATTGGAATGAATGTTTACATGGTGTGGCTCGTGCAGGAGAAGTAACTGTATTTCCACAAGCTATTAATTTGGCTTCAACTTGGGATACATTGTTGGTTAAAAGAATAGCCTCTGCTATTTCGACAGAGGCTCGTTTGAAATATCTGGACATAGGAAAAGGGCTTACTTATTGGGCTCCTACTATTAATATGGCTCGTGATCCTCGTTGGGGGCGAAATGAGGAAACTTATGGTGAAGATCCTTATTTAACTTCTCGTTTAGGAGTAGCTTTTGTGAAAGGATTGCAGGGAGATCATCCTAATTATTTAAAGACAGTTGCTACAGTTAAACATTTTGTAGCTAATAATCAAGAGAATGACCGCTTTTCTAGTTCCTCACAGATACCCACTAAACAATTATATGAATATTATTTTCCGGCTTATGAAGCATGCGTGAAAGAAGCAAACGTACAATCTATAATGACTGCTTATAATGCTTTTAATGGGATTCCTCCGAGTGGTTCAACTTGGTTATTAGAGGATGTTTTGAGAAAAGAATGGGGATTTGATGGTTTTGTTGTATCTGACTGTGGTGCTATTGGAGTCATGAACTGGCAGCATCGAATTGTTAATTCATTGGAAGAAGCTGCAGCTTTAGGTATAAATAGTGGTTGTGATCTGGAATGTGGGGGGACCTATCGTGAGAATTTGGTGGCGGCAGTGCAACGAGGGCTAGTGTCAGAGTATGCTATTGATAGAGCGCTGACTCGTGTGTTGACAATGCGTTTTAAATTGGGAGAATTTGATCCCATTGAACTTGTTCCTTATAATCATTATGATAAGAAGTTACTTGCAGGAGAACAATTTAGAAGATTAGCGTATGAGGCAGCGGTTAAATCTATTATACTTTTAAAAAATGAAGATAATTTTCTACCTATAGATAAAAAAGATGTTCGTTCTATAGCTATTGTAGGACCATTTGCTGATAATAACTATTTGGGAGGATATAGTGGTAAACCGGTTCATAATATTTCTTTGTTACAGGGTGTTAAGAAAATGGTGGGTGAAGAGGTTGAAATTTCATATATTGAAGGTACTTCCGTCGTTTCTCCGGTTGATTCAAGCTATTTATTGGCTTCTGATGGAGTGAACAATGGGCTTACGGCAGATTATATAGACGGACATGATTTGAATAGCCCTTTTTTATTCTCAAGAATTGATAAAACTGTTGGTTTTGATTGGGGAGATGGTACACCGGATCAACGTTTAACTAAGAATGATTTCTCTGTTAGATGGAGTGGGTATCTAAAAGCTCCGGTAGATGGTAAGCATGCTATTGGTGTATATGCTGATGGTGGAGTGCGTGTTTGGTTGAACGGCAGTCTGGTTTTAGATGAATGGAATGCTCATGGTTTACAATATTATTCAGTTGGAAGTTTTGTTGGAAAATGGTAAGAAGATACCGATCAAAATAGAGTATATAAATAGAATAGGAGCTGCTACCTGTATATTGGTTTCAGATTTTGGAAATATTAATCAGATAGATAAAGTGAAAAAAATTGTATCTAGAGCTGATTTAGTATTAGTTGCTTTGGGGAATGATGGAAAATTGGCTCGTGAAAATCGTGATCTGCCTTCTATTTATTTGCCCATGACGCAAGAACTATTGTTGAAAGAAATTTATAAAGTAAATCCACGTATTGCATTGATACTTCAAACAGGGAATCCCTTAACTTCGCAATGGGCTGCAGAACACGTTCCCTCAATTCTTCAAGCTTGGTATCCGGGACAAGAGGGGGGGGCAGCTTTGGCTGGTATTTTGTTTGGTTTGGAAAATCCATCTGGAAAGTTGCCAATGACTATTTATGAATCAGAACAGCAATTACCAAATATCTTAGATTATGATATTTGGAAAGGGCGTACCTATCAATATCTATCAAGTAAACCTCTTTATGGATTTGGGCATGGTTTAAGTTATTCAAATTTTGAGTATGCGGATTTGCAATGTAATGATGTAGTTCATGTAGATGGAACTTTACAGTGTTCTATTAAGGTTAAGAATATAAGTGACGTAGTGGGTGAGGAAGTCATTCAAGTATATGTTTCTCGTGAGAAAACTCCGGTTTATACGTTCCCATTAAAGAAACTAATAGCTTTTGCGCGAGTTAATTTGAAACCGAATGAAAGTAAGACGGTTACTTTTACCATAACTCCTCGTCAGCTTTCTGTGTGGCAGGATGGAGAATGGAAAATGCTTTCTGGAAAATATTCCTTATTTGTAGGTGGTGGTCAGAAAGAATTATCGAAAGGAATGAATAAAGATTTTGAAATAAAATAAGGCTTGCAAATTAAGTTGTTGCTTCATTTAGTAGGAGAGGAATTGTTTAATGATTTGTTATAATAATTTGTTATAATAATTGCTTTAGCTCTAAAGGGAGATTATACAAAAATAATATTGATCCTACTTTAACTATGTTGGTTAAAGGTTCTTTAAGTTGTTTAGTATATAGTTTTGGTTGGATATCCTCTTTTAAATCAGATGTTTATTGGATGGTTTGAATAGTATTAGCTAATGATAAAATAGTATTTGTTTGTCATGGCTATGGCGTCTATATTTGCGGTGTTGAAAATATTATTATTTTAAATCAGTGTTATATGAAAAACATTATTTTGCTTTTAACGGCGCTCTTAATGAGTTGCCATGTGATGGCCCAAGAAACTATTGTTACAGGTACTATTACTGATGTCAGCGATGGTTCTCCGCTGATAGGGGCTAATATTCTAGTAAAGGGAACGGGGGTTGGTTCTATTGCCGATGTGAAGGGGGAATATAGTGTAAAAGTTCCTGTAGGTAAGCATATCTTAGTTTTTTCTTGTATAGGTTATAAAGAACAAGAGATAACTATTAAGGCTGGACAAAAGGTGCTGAATGTTATGATGACGGAAGATTCTGAACTGCTTGATGAGGTTGTAGTAGTGGGATATGGTACAATGAAAAAAAGCGATTTGACAGGTTCTGTTACTAGTATTAAGAGTGAGGAACTTATGAAAACAAATCCGGTTAGTATTAATCAAAGTTTACAAGGACGTATTGCTGGTGTGCAAGTTAATCAAAATGATGGTGCTCCGGGAGCTGGTATTAGTATCCAAATTCGTGGAGCTAATTCATTTTCAACCTCTACAGAACCGCTTTATGTAGTGGATGGTATTCCTTTTACTACTGGAGGAACCCCTGGAGCTGGTCGGGATGAAGATGGTATGCTTCAATCTGCAAACCCTTTATCTTCTATTAATCCAGCTGATATTGAATCTGTGGAGGTGTTGAAAGATGCTTCTGCTACTGCTATTTATGGTTCTCGTGGTGCAAATGGTGTCGTTTTAATTACAACTAAACGTGGGGTTAAAGGAAAAGAAAACATTAGCTTTAGTGCAAATTTTGGCATATCGAAAGTAGTGAAAAAGATGGATATGTTGGATGGGTATACATATGCAAAATATCGTAACGAGGCAACAGAAATGTTTAATGAATATGATGGTGCGAGAGAGGCGTTGCCTTATCCAGGTAAAGAGCTTCTAAACACTAGTACAGGCGAGTATGAATATGCTCCTGGACCAGATGATTATCGGAATGGTACTTGTGCATGGACAAATTGGCAAGATCAAGTGTTTGAAACTGCTCTTTCACAAGAATATAATTTGAGCGTAAATGGTGCAAGTGATAAAGGATATTATGCTATATCAGGAAATATTCTTGATCAAGAAGGTACTATACGAAATTCTGGTTATAAACGATATTCATTTCGTGCTAATATTGCAAGGAAAATTCATAAATGGATTGAGATCGGAACTAATATGAGTTTTACTAATTCACTTAATAAATTGGCAAAAACTAATTCTGTAAGTAATGGTATTATGCATGGTACACTATTTTATCCTGCTACAGAAGCGTTGGATAATGGGACTGATAATGCACAGTTGAATTGGTTCTCTTCTAATCCATATGTTTATACCCGTGCAGCAAAAGATGAATTGACTACTAATACTTTTTTCTCTTCTTCTTATTTAGAACTGACTCCTATAAAGGATTTAAAAATACGTCAGAATGTAGGCTTTTCTTATAATATGAATGAGCGTAATGTGTATTATAACAGAGAGACGGTAGAAGGTAAAGATCCGGATAATGGTTTTGCTTCTAAAGCAGATAATTGGGCTAAAAACCTTGTGCTTGAAACAATGGCTACTTATAATAAGGAGTTTAATAAGAACCATTCACTGAATGCTGTAATCGCTTTTTCTTATGAAAGAGGTGATTATGGGAATAAAGCTATGACTGCAAAAGGTTTTCCGCAAGATATAACGGAAGATTTTGATATGAGTGCAGCAGTAAATCCTAATAAGCCAATTAGTGGACGAGGAATGACTTCTTTAGTGTCTTTTTTAGGACGTGCTAATTATAGTTTAATGAATAAATATTTGTTCACAGCTTCTTTCCGTAGAGATGGTTCTAGTAAGTTTGCTCCGGGTAATAAATGGTCCAATTTTGCATCAGGTGCGATAGCGTGGCGTGCTTCTGAGGAGGAGTTTATTAAGAGTTTAAATATTTTCAGTAACTTAAAAATACGCGCAAGTTATGGTCAGACTGGCAATCAAGCTATTGGTGCATATGCAACACGCGATTATTTGACGGTCGCTAATTATCCTATCAATGGAGCTTTAGCGAGTGGCTTTGCAAATCTTACTTGGAGAGGGCCTGCTAATCCAGATTTAAAATGGGAAACAACTACTCAATATAATGCGGGTATTGATATGGGCTTTTTCGAGAATAGAGTAAATTTTACTGTTGATGTATATTATAAGAAAACCTCAGATTTGTTGCAGAATATTCAAATACCTCAGAGTACGGGCTTTTCTAATATGACGACTAATTTTGGTGATGTTATTAATAAAGGATTGGAAATCACTGGTAAATTCTATCCAATAAGTGGAAAAAAATTCAAGTGGGATTTTGATGCTAATATATCTTTTAACCGTAATAAGATAGAAGGGCTTCCTGGAGACCAATTTGCACAGTCATGGAGCGATGCTGATGCAGTTTTTATTCAACGTAATGGAATGCCTATCGGTACCATATTTGGTTATGTTGAGGATGGTTTCTATGATAATATAGCAGAGGTAAGAGCCGATCCTTTTTATGCCAATGAATCGGAAGCTGTTTGTAAATCAATGATAGGTGAAGTGAAATATAAAGATCTTGATGGGAAACCTGGTATAACAGACGCTGATAGACAAATTATAGGTGACGCCAATCCAGATTTTACATTTGGTATGACTCACAATTTCTCCTATAAGAATTTTTCATTAAGTTTTTTCTTGCAAGGATGCGTTGGAGGGGATATCTTTAATGCTAATTTAATAAAGGTGACTATGAGTGGTATAGGTAACATCCCACAAGAAATGTATGATACTCGTTGGACGCCAGAGAATCGAGATTTGGCACAATGGCCCAAAGCGTATTCTGGGTATGGTAGAACAATGAAACTATCGGATCGGTATGTGGAAGATGGATCTTATTTGAGAATGAAGAATATTAATTTAGGCTATAGATGGAATGCACCAATAAAAGGTATTGAATATATTAATTTTTATACATCGGTAAGCAATGTATTTACTATTACAAATTATAGTTGGTTTGATCCAGATGTGAATTCTTTTGGAGGAGATGCATCTCGTCGTGGTGTGGATATGTTCTCTTATCCAAGTAGTCGTACTTTCTCATTTGGTGTACAATGCACATTTTAATATTTAATTTTTTAATTAAAGAAACTATGAAAAATATTATATTGAAGTCTATGTTATTATTATGGACTGTTTTTGCAGTACTTTCTTGTGATGATTTATTAGAAGAAAAAGTGTATGATTTTATATCTCCAGAGCAGTTGGGAGATAGCGAGAGTGCGAAGTCTCAACTATTAACAGGGACTTATAACACGATTATCTCTAGTTTTATTGCTCCTTCATCTTATTTGTACTTAACAAATATGGATTGTGATTATGCTTCTGGCGCTTCTTGGGCTTTTGGAAATGTTGGCGCTGGAAATGTTAGTGGCTTTTGGGGAAAAGATCATCTGTGGCAAGGTTGTTATACTTTAATTCATCGTGCCAATCTTGCGATATCAAAAATTTCGGCAATGTCTAATATCTCTCAGGAAAGTAAGACAGATGCTATTGGACAACTTTCTTTTTTGAAAGCATGGGCATATTTTAATCTAGTAAGAAACTATGGAGGTGTTCCTATCTTTAGAAAGTCAATATCTGAAGGTGAAGATATGAATCAACCTCGCGCTTCAATTCCTGATGTATATACCCATATTATAGAGTTATTAAAAATAGGTGAAGGTATGTATTCTAAAAATAATAGTGCTTTTATTGAAGGACATGCTTCGAGTGGCGCTGCTAAGGCTTTATTAGCTAAGGTATATGCTACTATGGCTTCTGGTGCACTGTCTGGAGTTCCTGTAGTTGTGAAAGGGGGGGCGCCTAATCTCCCAGAACCTCAGCCCATTACACATATTGCACAAACGGTAGTTGGTTATGAGACGTTTGACCCAGATACATATTATGCATTGGCACGTGATAAAGCATGGGAGGTAATAGAGGAATATACATTATTTGATAAATATATGGATGTGTGGGCTATTGCTAATCGTAATAAGGGAGAGCATATATGGATGGCTCAAGCTAAAAGTGGTGATGATGACTTTGGAAATACAATATGCAAGGACTATGTTGGCATTATGGAAAGTGATGGTTCGCTAGATGGTAATTGGTATGGAATGCGAGATCATTGGTATTTATTATTTGAAGAGAAGGATTTGCGTATTATAGACGGAGTAATTCATCGTTATCCTGCTACTGACTTGGATGAGAATGGTAAAGTTGTATATAATTATTATCCTCGATGGTATGCGAATAAGGTTGCAAACCATGAGGTATATGATAGTGAGGGAAATAGGTTTGATGGAACGGAAGTTTATAAAGAAGGTGAAGGATGGAGTTTGGCAAAATTGACAAAATTTACATTTGTAACAGACCGGAAGCAAACGAAGACTGATTTCCATTTTCCATTACTCCGTTTACCTGATATTATATTGATATATGCAGAAGCGGTAAATGAACTGAATGGCGGTCCTACTGAAGAAGCTTACAAACAAGTTAATAGAATACGTACTCGTTCTAATGCAACTCCTTTTTCTAATATGAATCAAGATGAATTTCGTTCGGCAGTTCTTGAAGAACGTGCGCGTGAATTAGCTTATGAAGCAGATCGACGTTATGATTTATTTCGTTGGGGAATTTATTTAGGGGTAATGAATGCTATTGATATGGATGAACATAATGTAACTAAACGCCGTACAGAACGTAACCTTCTCTATCCGCTACCTACAAGTGAAGTTAATGCAAATGATAAGATTGATTCTAACAATCCTGGTTGGTAACTGCAAATAAGTATTTAGAATAATAAAAATGAAAGAATAATGAAAACTGTAAAATATGTTTTAGTCATGTTGATGACTGCAGGACTTGGAATATTTGCTTCCTGCTCGGATAATGAAAATAGTTGTACCCCTCTTAGTATAACGAGAATATCAACTGTGACAGATAGGGAACAAGGGCTTGAAGTCGCGAATTTAGCACAATATATCATAGTTCAAGGGACAGGATTAGATGGAGTTAAATCTATTCTAGTAAATGATGTTCCAGTAGATATGTCAAATGCATATACAACAGCAAATGAAATAACGTTTCCAATTCCTAGAGTAATACCTGTTGAAGTTAATAATTTAATTACATTATCGACTGCTACAGAATCTACTACAGCTCCTCTTTCTGTTTTTATTCCAGATTTGAGAGTGGATGGTATGTATAATGAATTTACTCCTGCTGGGGGGACAATGAAAATTGTAGGTGATTTTTTTGATTTATATGAAATAACAACAGAGAGTGGACAATTATTCTTTGGCGATCAAGAGATGGATATTATACGAGCTGTGCAGGATACTCTTTATTTTAATTTACCAGAAGATGCTATAGCGGGTACTAAAATAAAAATTGTTAGCCCAATAGCTGGCGAGAGATTAGTTCCTGGCAGATATTATGAGAGGGGAAATATGTTATGTGATTATGACCCATATACAGGTTGGGGAGGAAATAATTATGTGAATAATGGACCGGTTCCTGAACCTATTACAGGGAATTATTCACGTTTTAAAATTGCTAAAGAAGATGCTGCTGATTGGGAATGGAGTGGTACTGTTGCAATAGCTCAAATAGGGGTTAATTATTGGGATGATGTAAAGGCTAATCAAGATAATTATCAGTTAAAGTTTGAGGTAAATACTTTGACAGCATTAAGTAAGCGACAGATTCGTTTCTTTTTTGAACAAATTAATTATGATTGGGAACCTTTTGCTTCTGGACTCGCTTTTAAAACAAATGGTGAATGGCAGACGATTAGTATTGATCTAAATGAGGTTTGGAAAGGGGATGTGCCTAATACTGGCACATTACAAGTTATGGGAAATAGCTTTGCAGAGGATACAGATATTTGTTTTGACAATTTCCGAATTGTACCGAAAAACTAAAATAAGCAATAGCTTAAAATCGTATATGGTTAAGAGAGGTAGCTGCTCTTGCATTTCTACCTCTCTTTTGTTTTCTTAAATAACATAAAAATGATCTATAGAATTCAGTATTTGTTGATTTTGTTATGTTTGCCCTTTTATTTGTTTGCACAGGATCAATTTGAAATAAGGGGGGTACTGCCTTGGCATAATTTTTTATCAGGACCAACATCTTGGAATATAGAAGACTATCAGAAATATCTTGATGAGTGTGAGAGGAATGGAATTAACTTTATTGGGTTCCATAATTATACTGGCGGTGGAGAACGTTATGCCACTTATGTAGAACCGATGATCAAGATAGAATATAAGGATATTCTTCCTCAAGCTTGTTTTGATAATTCTCTTACTGCACGTTGGGGGTATTTACCTATGAAAGTGAAAGATTATGCTTTCGGTACTGACCGTGTATTTTCTTTGCCAGAAGGTGCGGAGGCTTTTGGTAGTGATGCTTCTGTAACTTCTTCTACTCCACGAGAGCATTATGAGAAATCGCAGACATTGATGCGTGATGTTTTGAGCATGGCCCATGAACGTGGTATACGTATGGCAATGGGATTTGAATTTGGAGTAATTCCTCCTGAATATTTTTCTTTGAATGTAGCGGGCGACTGTTTTTACTGGCCTGGGGAGTCTAACATGATTCCGAATCCAAAAAGTCAGATAGCGATAGAGATACATTATGCAGCACTTGATAATGTTTTGGAAACCTATCCTGATATTGATTATGTCTGGTTATGGTTGAATGAACACTCATTCATGGGAGTGAATATAGAGAAAGCTTTGGAGAATGCTTCTTTTGCTGAAGCATATAACGTCGGACAAGGTTATTTTAAAGAGGCAGCTGATAGTGCAGCCCGTTTTGTCGGAGTTTGGGCACTTGAATATATGAAATTGACATCGGACTATTTGAAATCTAAAGGTTCGAATGCAAAAGTAATTCTTGGAGGATGGGGAGGTGGTCATCAATTACCTTCCTTATTGAAAGGACTGGACAGAGCTCTGCCAAAGGATATCATATTCAGTTGTTTAAATCCTGATTTAGGAAAAAGTCCACAGCCTGAATTCTTGTCTGATATAGCTAAGAACAGAACTGTGTGGGCAGTACCTTGGTTGGAGGGAGATCATCAGCTTTGGCATTTTCAACCACGTGTAGAAATGATGCGTGATCATGTGAAACTTGCTGCAAAGCAGAATCTGGATGGGGTGATTGCTATTCACTGGCGTACGGAAGAGCCTCGTTTTAATTTTAGAACATTTGCTCATTTTGCTTCAAATAAGACAGACAATAAGACTGTAGAACAGTTATATGAAGAATATCTGACTGAGGATATGGGTAATAAGGCTGCAAAACTATTGGCTCCTCTGTTGGCACAAATGGATATTAAACAAATACAATGGAATGTCCCCTCACCAGAATTTTATGCCTTCACTCCTGAATGGGGATTATTGGATGATCAAAATGTGAAACTGCGGGAAAGTTTGATTCGGACTGCTGAACAGGTCCTGAAAAAAACAGAGGGCAGCCAGCGAGATAATTTGCAACGTTTCATTGCAATGTTCCGTTTTGAATTGCTATTGGGAGAGGTTGATAAAGCTATGATGCCTGCATTTATTCTTAAGAAGAATGACAGACAGGGCGTTGCGGCCAGTTCGTTCGAAGAATATGAAGAGGCTTATCGTAGCCTTATGGCGGCTCCGGTGAAAGATATGTTTGAGACTTATATGCAAAGAGTTCATTCTCGTGGAGAATTAGGTGTGTTAAGCTCTTTAAACCAGCGTTTATGGAGAGAATACAATGATTTGAAGTCTTATCTTGAAACAAAATTGAAGAGATGATGAAAGATTGGAAGAAATATTTATTAGGATATTGCCTGATAGCTGTTTTAGTTCTACCTGTTCAAGCACAGATTTTACAAATAGGTAGTGGAACCTCATTAGAAAACTATGCAGCATCGGAACTGCAGAGATACTATTATCAGCTATCCGGTAAACTTTTGAATATCGAGAGGACAGCCTCGGCAAATCTAAAATCAGATTTTATATTAACCACATTAGATAATCCATTAGTGGATGATTGGCAAAAGAAAGGTATACTTAAGCTAAAAGAGAAGCCAGGAGAACAAGGGTATATACTTCAAACAGTAAAGAATGCAGGTCGTCGTACTTTATTGATTGCCGGAACAGATCCTTGCGGGTTACTTTATGGAGTATATGGCTTACTCGAGGATCATTTGGGAGTGCGTTTTTATATGAGTGGTGATATCTTGCCTGAAAAAAGAATGAGAGGTCACCTTCCTGTGATAAACGATGTACGTACTCCTCAAATGCGTATTAGAGGATTCCTTCCATGGACCAATTTCCCGCAATCAGCTACTATTTATTCCTGGAATGATTGGAGGTATGTTATTGATCAAGCGGCAAAAATGCGTATGAATTTTATTATGATTCATAATTATAATGGTTTTTGCGGGCATAATGAAACTTTTCATAATTTTGAATATAATGGCTATTTATCCAGAGGGTGGATGCCGACTATAAAAACAGGACATGGCTGGTTGTGTCCGGGATGGGATATTAATGAATACCGTTTTGGAGCTTCTGAAATTTATGATGATTATGATTTTGGAGCAGATTATGGACTTCATAATGAGACATTGACTAATAGTCAGATAAAAGAAAAAGGTGAAACCGTTTTTCGTAAGGTGATAGATTATGCACATCAGCGCGGAGTAAAGATTGGATTAGGACTTGACATTGATGTGATTCTTCCTGAATATCAAGTATCTGCTGATGAACGCGGTGTAATTGCTGCGCAAACAGCACAGTTAGCCAAGCAATATCCATATTTGGACTATTTGTTCTGTTTTCAATCAGAGGGAAGCAAAGATTCCGTTTTCTATGCTAAATGGCAGAGAGTTTTTGATGGTTTTTATGAAGATATGAAGCGGCTTTCACCGTCAACTCACATTGTTGTATCAGGTTGGGGAATGACGGCGGAATCTGTTGCGCGCCTACCGAAAGATGTTATTTGTGCTCCGATATCTTATTATTCCGCAGCATTTGAACCGGGGAATATATATGGAGAGCGTGAATATTGGGGATGTCCATGGTTAGAGAGAGATTGGAGTAGTTCACAGTATTATTATCCTTATAATGTGGATTTATCAGAAACAATTCATGCTTATGAGAAAGCTTCGGAGAATATGAAAGGATTTTATGCTTTAACTTGGCGTTTAACGGATGCAGTTTCTCCTAAAATGTGGTATATAAGTAAAGCACCTTGGTATGAAGCTGAAGAATTGAACTCTTCGAAAAAAGTTTATGGAGACTATGCTAAAACAAATTATGGAGAGTCTGTTGCTGAACCGATTACTGCCATTATAAATCAAAATGAACCATTTGCTACAGATTTTGCAGAGTGTCAGGCGACACCGGGTTTTAATGAGGTTGTAAATACTTATCCTTTAATGAATATTCAGTCGTTATCCTTTGCCGGAAAACATGGTGAACTTATGAAGATAGATGCAGTAAACTTTCAGGAAAAGAAAGGAACAAAAAATGCGCCAAGTGATGAGGGAGGAGAATGTGTAGGCTATATAATGGCTGGTGATTGGTTGAAATATGATCAGGTTCATTTTAAAGATGATGTTTCTTTCATATCCCTCAGAGTTGCTTCTGCCTCAAATGGAGGTATTATTACTATTTCTATAGGGAAACTTGATGGACCTATGATTGCTTCTATTGATGTGAAAAACACAGAAGGGTGGCAGGCATGGAAAAGCTTGACTGTTCCAGTTAAAATAGATAAAGGAATTTATTCTCTTTATGTTAGTTTTTATCCTTTCAACGATATAATACAGGCTAATAAATTGGCTGAAAAGCAATTGAATACGATTGATAGTTGCATGGCTTGGGTTACTAATTTAGGGCAGAGGAAACGTTTATCTTATTTACGTGCACGTATTGCAGGTGCTAAATACCATATTGCACTAAATTCTGAGTTTGAAAAATACCAATGGACTGATTTGCCGGGTCAAATGGATAGTTGGGCTCGTAGTTTCTTGTACCGTATTGATGACATTTCATCTTTTGGAAATATTATGAGTACACAGAACCGTTTTGTACAGCAGAATTACGTAGAGAAGATAAATAAATTACGTAAATACCAAAGAGTGAAAGCTCCTTCCCATGTTACTGCTAAAGGAACGCAAAATGGAGCGTTGGTGACATGGCGTAATGAAGAACCGGGAGCAGACATTTTTGTTGTGTGCCGGGATGGTAAGGAAATTGCATCACTACCTATCAGTGCTAATCAATATGTCGATACATTTAATGGAAAAGCCTCCTATACAGTATATGTGATTGATACGGATGGAAATAGAAGTCTTGCTAGTATTCCGTATTATTGCTTAGCTGGTGATGCCGATAATGAGGCTCCTGTTATTGTAAATCCTTCTCCAGTGACCTCGGTTGCTCAGGGACATGATGTTAACATAAAGCTGTCTATGGTTGATAATCGTTCCGTTGAAGATCTTTCTGCTGTGCTTCATTACCGTACTATAGGTTGTAAAGAGTGGAAGCAGATACCGTTTAAACATAGAATAAGAGCTGCTTTTGCGGTAACTGTTCCTGCTGAAGAGTTTTCTATTCAAGGAATGGAATATTATATTACTGCCTCTGATTCCCGTAATGTGGCTATGTATCCGGCAGACGCACCTGCACGACTCCATACAATTATTGTGACGGGCAGTGGAAGTAATAAATTACCTTCTCCGGTTATAAGACTCACTGCTGGTAATCAATTAAAGTGGGAAAAAAATCCTGATGTGGATATGTATCGGATTTATCGTAGTAAATCTTCTGATTTTGCAACGGATGCTTCTTCCTTTATAACATTTGTAGGAGGACAGACAACTTCTTTTTATGATAATGGGATAGATTTGGACGGCACTTCTTTGAAAGGAACTTACTTTTATCGTGTGACGGCCGTTAGCAGTGATGATATGGAAAGTAATGCTTCTGAAATCATTAAAATAGATTATAAATGAAAAGAGTATATATTTATATAGTGATTGCTCTATGTGGAGTTTCTGCATGTACCTCTTCTCGTCAGCGGATTTTGGAAGATACCAGATTGGGCTTAGTGGATAAACACGCTACCGACTTAACTGCTATTCTGTTTCATAATCTGAAGCAAATGACCGGAAAGTATGTAGTATATGGGCAACACAATTATGAAATGGATGGATTTGATTCAGATACCAGCCGTTGGCGTGATGAACAGAATCGTTGTGATGCTTATGATGTGACAGGGGCTTATCCGGCCATGGCCAGTTTTGATTTTCTGCATTTCACGAATCCGGTCAGTTGGGAGACGAAAAATCTGGATTATATCAAGAGTAAATTTTATGCTGCTTATGAGCGTGGAAATGTGCTCACTTTTTGCTGGCATTACTATAATCCGGTTACGGGGAATAATTTCTATGATACTACGCAGGTGGTGAAACATATTCTTCCTGGCGGATCACGTCATGAAACATTTAAAAGCGATTTGAAGATTATTGCAGACTTTGCCCATAATGCTAAGAATCATGCCGGTGAACTGATTCCTATTATTTTTCGACCTTGGCATGAGTTTGATGGAAATTGGTTTTGGTGGGGAAGGAACCATTGTACAGTAGAAGAGTTCAAAGAACTCTACCGTTTTACTGTCACCTATTTAAGGGATTCTCTGCAAGTACATAACTTTTTATATGCATTTTCTCCTGATTGTGGATTTACGACTGAAAAGGAGTTTTTGGAGCGCTATCCGGGAGATGAGTATGTGGATGTAGTAGGTATGGATAATTATTGGGATTTTAGGCCGGATGGTGGAGATACAAGTTTAGTCGTATTGAAATCTCGCATTCTGACTAAATATGCCAAGGAACATAATAAGCTGTCTGCTATTACTGAGACTGGAACGCAGACTAGAGACTCTTTATGGTATTCACAACTACTGAATATTTTATATTTGGAAGGAGTAGAGTTGAATTATTTGTGTACCTGGTCAGGTTTTGCTCCTTATAAAGGACATCCTGCTGCATCGGATTTTTATCAGTTTAAAGAAGACTCTTTGATTTTATTTGCTGATGAAGCACCGGATTTTTATGTTCTGACCAAATGAAATAATATTATAGAAAAAACAAATAGCCATGAAACAGATAAGTATTCTCTTTTTCACTCTTCTGCTGTTGGGAGCATGTGTGAAAGCACCTACGCAGACAGATAATTTTGTGAAGATTGTTGATGGACGTTTCTCTGTCAATGATAAACCGTATTATTATATCGGCACTAATTTTTGGTATGCCGCTATATTAGGATCACAGGGGCAAGGCGGTAATCGGGAACGTCTGCTTAAAGAACTTGATTTCATGAAAGCCAATGGTATTACTAATTTGCGTGTATTAGTTGGCGCAGATGGAATAGATGGAATTATGACAAAAGCAGAACCAGCGCTTCAAACGGCTCCCGGTGTGTATAATGATACTATTTTTGATGGCTTAGATTTCTTCCTGTCGGAGTTGGGCAAAAGAGGTATGCACGCCGTATTGTTCTTAAATAACAGTTGGGAGTGGTCCGGAGGATATTCACAATACCTCTATTGGAGTGGTCATGGTGAAGTACCTATGCCTAAAGTGGCAGGATGGAATGCCTTTTCAAACTATGTTGCTCAGTATGCAAAATCAGAGAAAGCCCATAAATTATTTGAGAATCATGTACGTCAGGTGGTGAGTCGTGTCAACCGCTATACTAAGCTGAAATACAGTGATGATCCGGCTATCATGGCATGGCAGATAGGTAATGAGCCCCGTCCGTTTGGTGAGGAAAATAAGGAGAGTTTTGCTAAATGGATAGCTGAATGTGCTGCACTTATTAAGTCTATTGACCCTAATCACTTGATCTCCGTTGGTTCGGAAGGTATGGCAGGTTGTGAAGGAGATTTGGGTTTGTGGGTGAAACTCCATCAGGATATCAATATAGATTATTCAACGATTCACATCTGGCCGAATAATTGGGGGTGGATAGATAAGACTGATATTCCGGGAACCTTGGATAAAGCCATTGCAAATACTCGTGAATATATTGATGTACATGTTGCGGAAGCACAAAAAATGAATAAACCGTTAGTTCTTGAAGAATTTGGACTGCCGAGAGATAGCGTGATGTTTGATAGGAAGAGTTCTACAGTTCTGAGAGACCGGTACTATGAAGAAATTTTTGAAATAGTAAAAGAACATGCTATACAAAAAAGTGTATTTCAAGGATGCAACTTCTGGGCTTGGGGAGGATTTGCACAACCACAACATCTTTTCTGGCAAAAAGGAGACGACTATATGGGGGATCCGGGACAAGAAGAACAGGGGTTGAATTCTGTATATGATACCGACACTACAGTGAAGCTTGTTGCGGATATTGTGAATGAAATAAACCAAATCACTCAGATGAAATGAAAAAGAAAGTCATATGCTCAGTTTTGTTAGGCTTGATGGTATCTGGACAATTAATAGGAGCAGATTATATTAAGCCGAAGAAAGATAAAAAAACAGGAATATCCTACTATGATCTGAATAAGAACGGCCATCTTGATATCTATGAGAATCCTGCTTTTGCAGTAGAAGAACGTGTCCGTGCTTTACTTTCTCAGATGACTCTAGAAGAGAAAGTCGGCCAGATGCTTACTTCTTTAGGATGGCCGATGTATGAGCGCCAAGGGAATACAATCCGCCTGACTGAGCAATTGGTTCGGGAGATTGAAGAGTATCACACTGGTTCGCTTTGGGGATTTATGCGTGCTGACCCATGGACACAACGTACGTTGACTACCGGGTTAACTCCTGCATTGGCAGCCAAGGCTTCAAATATGCTTCAAAAATATGCAATAGAACATGGGCGTTTAGGAATTCCCCTGTTTTTGGCAGAAGAGTGTCCGCATGGACACATGGCTATCGGAACAACTGTATTTCCGACGTCTATTGGGCAGGCTAGTACCTGGAATCCTGAGTTAATCAGAAGAATGGGGCGTGCTATTGCTACTGAGGCAAGTGCACAGGGAGCGCATATCGGTTATGGTCCGGTACTTGATTTGGCCCGTGATCCCCGCTGGTCCAGGGTAGAAGAAACGTATGGTGAGGATGCTTATCTCAATGGCGTGATGGGGGCTGCTTTAGTAAAAGGTTTCCAAGGTGAGTTTCCAAGAACTAAAGGTAAAGTAATCGCTACTTTAAAACATTTTGCTGCTTATGGCTGGACAGAAGGCGGACATAATGGAGGAAGTGCTCATGTTGGTAATCGGGAAATGGAAGAAGCTATTTATCCCCCTTTCCGGGAAGCTGTTGCTGCCGGAGCATTGTCTGTGATGAGCTCCTATAATGAAATCGATGGTATTCCTTGTACTGCTAATTCTAATTTATTAACCGGATTATTGAAAAAACGTTGGCAATTTAAAGGTTTTGTCGTTTCTGATCTTTATGCAATCGGAGGGCTTCGGGAACATGGAGTTGCAGATACGGATTATGAGGCAGCAGTGAAAGCTGTAAATGCGGGTGTGGATAGTGATTTAGGAACAAATGTTTATGCCGGGCAATTGGTAAATGCCGTAAAAAGGGGAGATGTGCAGGAGGTTGTGATTAATAAAGCTGTCAGCCGGATACTTGCTCTAAAGTTCCATATGGGTTTATTTGATCATCCTTTTGTTGATGAGCGGGAACCGGAACAAGTCGTGGCATCAACAGAACATCTGGAATTGGCTCGTGAAGTAGCTCGTCAATCTATCATTTTATTAAAGAATAAGAATGAGTTGCTCCCTTTGAATAAAAAGATGAAGACTATTGCGGTTATTGGTCCGAATGCTGATAATATATACAATATGCTGGGAGATTATACGGCACCTCAAAGTGAGTCTTCGGTAGTTACGGTATTGGATGGTATCCGTCAGAAAGTTTCCAATGATACACATATTATATATGCTAAAGGGTGTGCTGTGCGTGATTCTTCTAAATCGGGTTTTCAGGAAGCAATAGAAGCAGCCCGGCAGTCGGATGTGGTTGTAATGGTGATGGGTGGTTCCAGTGCCCGTGATTTTTCTTCAAAGTATGAAGAAACGGGTGCAGCAAAAGTCTCTGATAGTCATATCAGTGATATGGAGAGTGGAGAGGGCTATGACCGTTCTACTCTTGAGTTGCTGGGAAGACAGCGGGAACTGATACGAGAAGTGGGAAAATTAAATAAACCTATTGTATTGGTATTGATTAAAGGGCGCCCCTTATTACTGGAAGGTATTGAAGCAGAAGTCGATGCTATCGTTGACGCCTGGTATCCGGGTATGCAAGGAGGAAATGCAGTTGCCGATGTATTGTTCGGTGATTATAATCCAGCCGGGCGCTTGACTATTTCAGTACCACGCTCTGTAGGACAGCTTCCGGTATATTATAATACAAAACGGAAAGGAAACCGCAGTAAATACATAGAAGAAGAGGGTACACCTCGCTATCCTTTTGGTTATGGACTCAGCTATACATCTTTCAATTATTCGGACTTGAAGGCGGAGGTTGTAGAAGCAGAAGATAGCTGCCTGGTAAATATTTCAGTGAAGGTACGGAATGAAGGCTCACGGGATGGAGATGAGGTCGTTCAACTTTATCTTCGTGATGAAGTGGCCAGCTTTACTACTCCTTTTAAGCAGTTATGTGGATTTCAACGGATACATTTGAAAGTTGGTGAGACAAAGGAAATAACATTCCGGTTAGATAAGAAATCACTGGCACTCTATATGCAAAATGAAGAGTGGGCTGTAGAACCCGGTCGTTTTACATTGATGCTTGGTGGTTCTTCTGAACAAATTTATCAGCAAAAAGAAATTGAGATAACCAAAAGATATACTTTTAAAATGTAAATATCATGAGTAAATCAAGAGATAGAGTGCTCCAGGCACTGAATCATCAGAATACTGATTATGTTCCGGTAGATTTTGGTTCTACTGCAGTGACAGGTATTCATTGCCGTATTGTAGAAGCTTTACGAAATCATTATGGATTGGAGTCTAAGCCTGTGAAAATAGTGGATGCTTTTCAAATGTTGGGTGAAGTTGATGAGGAACTTGCAGAACTGTTGGGAGTAGATTGTATCGGTATTGGTGGAGCGAAGGATATATTTGATCTGGATACCACACAACTTCATGAACAGGTCACTCCGTGGGGGCAGCGTGTATTAGTTCCTTTGAGTATGGATCTTACACCGGATAGCCAGGGAGATGTTTATGTTTATGCCGGTGGTGATAAAACATATCCTCCCAGTGCTGTGATGCCCAAAGGATGTTATTTTATCAATGCCATTGAAAGACAGCAACCTATTGATGAAGAAAAATTGAATCCCGAAGATAATGTTGAAGAGTTTACATTGTTGACGGATGCTGACCTTGCTTACTATAAAGAACTAGTGGATAAGGTGTCTGGTTCAGGAAAAGCCGTAGTTGCCAGTTTCGGAGGGACGGCTTTAGGGGATGTAGCATTTGTTCCGGGTATGGGATTGAAAGAACCGAAAGGTATCCGTAGTGTCGTAGAATGGTATATGTCGACAGCTATGCGTCAGGATTATCTCCATCAGGTATTTGAGAAAGAGATTGATATCGCGATAGCCAACTATGAAAAACTTTGGAATACATTGGGAGATAAAGTCGATGTTGTACTGACTTGTGGAACTGATTTCGGTTCTCAGGAATCTCAGTTCTGCTCTCTTGATACGTTCAAAGAACTTTGGTTGCCTCATTATCGTCGTATGAATGACTGGATACATCAGCATACTACATGGAAAGTTTTCAAACATTCATGTGGGGCTATTATTCCTATCCTTCCGGGTTTGATAGAGGCGGGGTTCGATATTATCAATCCGGTACAGATTAATGCCAAAGATATGGATTCACATAGGCTGAAGGAAGAGTTTGGTTCTCAACTCACTTTTTGGGGTGGGGGAATCGATACGCAACAAATATTGCCCTTTGGTACTCCCGATGAAATTCGTCGCCATGTGATAGGACAGTGTGAGATCCTGGGGCGTGATGGAGGTTTTATTTTTAATGCAGTGCATAATATACAGGCTAATGTTCCGATTGAAAATGTAGTTGCTTTATTTGATACTTTGAAAAGTCTTAGAAATTAATAACCTAAATATAGAAAAGTAATGATGAATAATCTGAATGAATTATATGATGCAATTTTGGTAGGTAAACTGGAAGATGCAGTAAAAGTAACCAAAATAGCAGTTGAAGAAGGAATGACTCCTCATGAAATTATAAACCAATACATGATTAAAGCGATGGAGGAAATCGGAAGTCGTTTTGAGGCTGGTAAAGTTTTTGTTCCGAATCTTCTGATGAGTGCCCGTGCCATGCGTGGTGCTTTGGATGTCCTGAAACCTTTGATGCAGGGACAAGTCGATTCTTATATTGGTAAGATTGTGATAGGTACTGTAAAAGGAGATCTGCATGATATCGGTAAGAATCTTGTAGCTTCCATGTTTGAAGGGTGTGGCTTTGAAGTTATTAATCTGGGAGTTGATGTGTCGAGTGATAAATTTATCAGTGCTGCTCTGGAGAATAAGGCGGATATTATTTGTATGTCGGCTCTACTTACCACGACCATGAACTATATGAAGGAAGTAGTTGCAGCCGTTGAAGCTTCCGAATTGAAAGGAAAGGTGAAGATTATGGTTGGAGGAGCTCCTGTGAATGATGCTTTTGCAAAAGCAATAGGTGCCGATGCATATACCAGTAATGCCAACGCTGCTGTTGTAATGGCCAAGAAACTCATTGCTGCAAATTAATTTTTGAAAAGAATCTTATGATGAATAGGGAGATTTATCAATACGAGCTACCTTGGAATGCACTTCAACTTAATTCGGAAGATATTTATCTTTCAATGGGAGTTGGTTATGTCCCGGATGAAGAGATGCTAAAGCAACTTGATCTTTTGAAAAAAGAGATTGCTGTTCGATGTCGTCCACGTTGCCTTTATGCTTTTTTTGAAGCCAGTCCGGCAACTAAAAATCATATAGGCATAGGTGGTGTGGAGCTACATACCGGTGCAGTTATTACTCCCTATTTGTTGGATGCTGACCGATATGTACTGTTTATAGCTACTGCCGGACAGGAGTTCGAACAGTTCCAGCATGAAGTAAAATCTTCCGGTGATATTTTGCAGGAGTTTTTGCTTGATTCCTTGGGCTCTGCAATTGCAGAGGCAGTTGTACGCGAAGTGTGTAGTAAAGTTGAAAACTATGTTTTGCCACTGGGATATGGTGTAAGTCATCCGTATAGTCCGGGATATTGCGGTTGGCATGTGACACAGCAAAAGTTTTTATTTTCTTTACTGCCGGAACAACCTTGTGGAGTTCGTTTGAGTGAGTCCTCTCTAATGTCTCCCATTAAATCGGTAAGTGGAGTAATTGCTGTAGGTGAGAGAATCGTGAAACGTAAATATGGCTGTGAGCTTTGTGGCAAAGCAGACTGCTATAAGAATAGAAACAAATTAAAAAAGTGATTGCCATGAATATATCAAAATGGATTGAAGATATAATTACTTCTGATAAAAGTTTGTCTATGCCTATCATGACTCATCCGGGTATTGAATTATTAGGTAAGAAAGTACTAGATGCCGTGACTGATGGTGAAGTTCATTTCCAAGCTATTCATGCTTTGAATGAGCGCTTTCCCCAGGCTATGGCATGTACTGCCATTATGGACCTGACTGTAGAAGCTGAAGCTTTCGGGAGTCAACTCTGTATGAGTGAACATGAGGTTCCTACGGTTACAGGCCGTTTGTTGACCTCATTTGAAGAGGTGAACGCATTACAGATTCCTTCTTTGGATAGTGCGAGAGTTCCCCAGTATCTGAAGGCGAATGCTATGGCTGCTGCCGGAATAAATAAACCTGTCTTTGCCGGTTGTATAGGTCCTTATTCACTTGCCGGACGGTTGTTTGATATGACTGAAATAATGATGGCGATATATACTGAACCTCAGACTGCTACTTTATTACTTGAAAAATGCAAGGAATTCCTTCTTAGTTATTGTCAGGCAATAAAGGCAACAGGAGTGGCCGGAGTCGTAATGGCAGAGCCGGCGGCGGGATTACTTTCTGATGAAGATTGTTTTCAGTATTCTTCATTATATGTAAAACAGATCATTGAAGCGGTACAAGATGATTCGTTTGCAGTGATTCTTCATAACTGTGGTAATACAGGACATTGTACTCCTGCCATGTTGAAAACCGGTGCTAAAGGATATCATTTTGGAAATAAGGCTGATATGGTAGAAGCGCTGAAAGTTTGTCCTGCAGATGTATTGGTTATGGGTAATCTGGATCCGGTTGGTATTTTCAAGATGGCCTCGCCGGAAGTAGTTGCCCGTCAGACAGAGGAGCTTCTGAATCGCACATCTTCATATCCGAATTTTGTAATTTCAAGTGGTTGTGATACCCCTCCGGAAGTTCCATTTGCCAATATTGAAGCTTTTTATCAGGCAGTGGAGAGATATAATAATGAATGTGGCAGATAAAGACAATAAAGAGATAAAATTGTATCAGTTTATCCATTTACAGTCAGCTATCTTTGTCGTGTAAAATAAATGGGAACCTAAATAGAATAAAAATGAATAAGCTTAAAGGGATTACGTTAACATTGGCCACTACTGCTCTTGTAGCATGTGGACCGGGTCAGAAACAGTCAAATTTTAGTTCGTCTTCTATGCATACAACAGAAACGGAGAATTTACTTGCTAACCTTAAAAAAGTATCATCTAAAGGGATTATGTTTGGACATCATGATGATACTAACTATGGTATAGGTTGGGATGGTGAAGAGGGACGCTCCGACGTAAAAAGCGTGTGCGGAGATTATCCCGCTGTTATCAGTTTCGATCTGGGACATATAGAACTGGGTGATACAGTGAGTCTGGATAATGTTCCGTTCAGTAAGATTCGTCAAGAAATACTGAGCCAATATAAAAGAGGAGGAATGTCTTCTTTGAGCTGGCACTTACGTAATCCTCTGACAGGTGGAGACTCATGGGATGTATCAGATACAACAGTGGTGAAGTCTGTTCTTCCTGGAGGAAGCAATCATGAGAAATTCACCGGCTGGGTAAGTAAAGTATCTGCCTTTATTAATTCTTTGCAGACAGAGGATGGAGTAAAAGTCCCCGTACTTTTCCGACCGTGGCATGAGCATACAGGTAGCTGGTTCTGGTGGGGTGAGAAGCTCTGTACTCCCGAAGAATATAAAGCACTTTGGCAAATGACGGTGGATATTCTTCGTGAAGATGGTGTGAATAATGCTCTTTATGCTTACTCCCCCGGTTCCGAGCCACAAGATACTGTACAATACCTGAATCGTTATCCGGGAGATGAACTGGTTGATGTAATCGGCTTCGATACTTATCAATTTGATCGTGATAGTTATATTGCTAATCTTGAAAAATCGCTTGCCATTATAGATAGTATCGGTAAAACACACAATAAAGTAATTGCTATCACTGAAACCGGATATGAGGGTATTTCCGATTCGAAATGGTGGACTGAAACTTTATTACCTGTCATAGAGAAGTATCCGATAGTTTATGTGCTAGTTTGGCGCAATGCTCGTGAGCGCGTAACTCATTTCTATGCTCCTTATCCAGGGCAAGTCTCTGCTAATGATTTTGTGGAGTTCTATAAAGACCCTAAAACTTTATTTGCAGCGGATGTAAATTCTTTATATAAATAAGAAAATCATCAATATGGGAATTATTAATGATAAGATAAAACAACTCATTCAAGGACATGAGGAGTTGATAACAAGAGAAAATGAGCCAGTAAAGGGTGGCAACGGTATATTCACCCGCTATAAATATCCTGTACTAACCGCCGCGCACACCCCTATCTTCTGGCGTTACGATTTGGATGAAAACAGTAATCCTTATCTAATGGAACGAATCAGCATTAATGCCACGATGAATTCCGGTGCCATAAAATGGAACAATAAGTACTTATTGGTGGTTCGGGTGGAAGGTGCTGATCGTAAATCGTTTTTTGCCATAGCCGAAAGTCCGAATGGTGTTGACAATTTCCGTTTTTGGGATTATCCGATAATGATGCCTGAAGACATTGTTCCGGCAACTAATATTTACGACATGCGTCTCACAGCCCATGAAGACGGTTGGATATATGGTATTTTCTGTGCGGAACGGCACGATGACACAGCTCCTGTGGGAGATTTGTCTTCTGCAACGGCTACGGCAGCTATTGCCCGTACCAAAGACCTGAAAACCTGGGAGCGTCTGCCGGACTTGAAAACTAAAAGTCAGCAACGTAATGTGGTGCTTCATCCGGAATTTGTAGATGGTAAATATGCACTTTATACCCGTCCGCAGGATGGTTTCATAGATGCCGGAAGCGGTGGAGGTATTGGTTGGGCATTGGTGGATGACATAACGCATGCTGAAGTAAAGGAGGAAAAGATTATTGACCAACGCTATTATCATACTATCAAAGAAGTGAAGAATGGCGAAGGGCCGCATCCTATCAAAACCTCTAAGGGGTGGTTGCACTTGGCACATGGAGTACGTGGTTGTGCGGCAGGATTGCGTTACGTACTTTATATGTATATGACAGCCTTGGACGATCCCTCCAAACTGATAGCTGCTCCCGGTGGTTATTTCATGGCTCCCGAAGACGAAGAGCGTATAGGCGATGTAAGCAACGTACTTTTCTCCAACGGTTGGATTGCCGATGAGGACGGAACAGTATTTATCTATTATGCTTCTTCCGATACGCGGATGCATGTGGCAACGTCTACAATTGATAAGTTAGTGGATTACTGTATGAATACTCCTGTTGACGGTTTGAGTTCGTCCGCATCGGTGGACACTTTAAAGAGATTGATAGATAAGAATTTGGAATTATTGAAACAGCAACCTGTTTCTAAATAAACATAGTATGATAAAACTTACAGAGAAAATAGGCTATGGATTTGGAGATATGGCCTCATCCATGTTCTGGAAACTGTTCGGCGCTTATCTGATGATATTCTATACGGATGTTTTCGGTTTGCCGGCTGCGGTGGTAGGGACTATGTTCCTGATAACAAGAATATGGGATTCGGCTTTCGACCCTATTGTCGGAGTTGTTGCCGATCGCACACACTCCCGTTGGGGAAAGTTCCGGCCTTATCTCTTGTGGTTGGCCGTTCCGTTCGGTATCATAGGTGTGCTGACTTTTGTTACTCCGGACTGGAGTCCGATCGGTAAGTTGGTTTATGCTTATGTCACCTATTCGCTGATGATGATGATATATTCTGCCATCAATGTCCCTTACGCTTCTCTATTGGGCGTGATGAGTCCTAATCCTAAAGAACGCAACACACTTTCTACATATAGAATGACCTTTGCCTATATCGGTAGTTTTATAGCTTTGCTGCTGTTTATGCCGTTGGTAAACTTTTTCAGTGGTAACAGTAAGGACTTGGGCGACCAGCAGACCGGTTGGACTATGGCGGTTGTTGTTATAGCCATATTATGTATTATTTTATTCTTCGGTTGTTTTGCCTGGACAAAAGAGCGGGTAAAGCCTATCAAAGAAGCACAGAATCCGTTGAAAGAAGATCTGAAAGATCTGTTTAAAAACAAGCCTTGGTGGATCTTATTGGGTGCGGGTGTGGCTGCTTTGGTATTCAACTCCATTCGTGATGGCGCTACTGTCTATTACTTCAAGTATTTTGTTGTAGAGGAAGATTATGCAACTGTCTCCTTTTTCGGAATGTCATTCGTGTTGAGTGGATTATATCTCGCTTTGGGGCAGGCTGCCAATATAATAGGCGTGATAGCTGCCGCTCCCGTCAGCAACCGCATCGGCAAGCGTAACACCTATATGTGGGCTATGATTATAGCCACAGTCCTTAGCGTTATTTTCTATTGGTTTGATAAGGAAGACCTGATATGGATGTTTGTTTTTCAGGCACTGATCAGCATTTGTGCGGGTAGCATCTTTCCGTTGCTTTGGTCCATGTATGCCGATTGTGCTGATTATTCGGAACTGAAAACCGGTAATCGTGCCACCGGTTTGATATTCTCCTCTTCTTCCATGAGCCAGAAGTTCGGTTGGGCTATCGGGACGGCAATCACCGGCTGGTTGCTTGGCTTTTTTGGCTTTCAGGCAAATGCCGTACAAAGTGAAGAAGCGATTAGCGGTATCAAGATGTTCCTGAGTTTTCTACCGGCGGTAGGCACGATATTGAGTGTGGTCTTCATCAGTATGTACCCGCTTACTGAAAAGAAAATGAAAGATATAACAACTGAATTGGAATGTAAAAGACAATTATAAGAAAATGATGTGTATGAATATACTAAGCGAGATGCAGCTTGAGATGCGCACTGTGCTGGAAGATAATATTCTTTCGTTTTGGGAAGATAAAATGACAGATTCGGTGCATGGTGGTTTCTATGGCCGCATCACCGGGACTGGTAAGCTGGAACCGCAGGCTGTGAAAGGAGCTGTACTCAATGCCCGCATATTGTGGACTTTCTCGTCGGCTTACCGCCTGTTGGGGAAAGCCGAATATCTGGAGACAGCCACTCGTGCCAAACGTGTCATTATTGATCAATTCTACGACAAGGAACAGGGTGGAATATATTGGTCGCTCGACTATGCAGGTCGTCCTGCAGATACCAAGAAACAAATTTATGCCTTAGGTTTTGCCATTTACGGCCTGAGTGAATACCATCGTGCTACCGGAGATGAAGAAGCGCTGACCTATGCCATCCGTCTCTTCAAAAGCATTGAACAATATAGTTTCGATTCCGTAAAGAACGGTTATTGCGAAGCATTAACTCGTGATTGGAACGATATTTCCGATATGCGTCTCAGTGACAAGGATGAGAATGAACGCAAGACCATGAATACCCATTTGCACATTTTGGAGCCTTACACAAATCTCTATCGCGTGTGGAAAGACGCCGTTCTTGAGAAGCAACTTCGTAACCTGATAGAGCTTTTCACAGATAAGATATTGAACCAGCAAACCGGACATTTGGAGCTCTTTTTTGATGATGATTGGGTGAGCAAATACCGTATCATATCCTATGGGCATGACATTGAGGCTTCCTGGCTGATTCATGAGGCGGCTTTAGTCTTGGGAGATAAAGCGCTGTTGGAGAAAGTGGAACCTTTGGTGGAGTACATTGCGGCCGCAGCCGATGAAGGATTGACGTCCGAGGGCGGCATGATTTACGAGACTTTCCCCGACAAAGGCACCACAGACCGGGATTGCCATTGGTGGGTGCAAGCCGAAAACGTGGTGGGGCACATTAATCTTTATCAACATTTCGATGATGAAGTGGCTCTTCAGAAAGCATCTCGCTGTTGGGAGTATATCAAGAAGCATTTGATAGATTACAAAAACGGAGAATGGTATTGGAGCGTTCGTGCCGACGGAACGGTAAACACAGCCGATGATAAGGCGGGTTTCTGGAAATGCCCCTATCATAACGGGCGCATGTGTATGGAAATGATAGAGCGCTTTTCATAAAAAACAGGTTAGTTGTTTTCAGGTTGAGGCTATATTAGAGTGAGGTATTGGGGAATATCCATTCTGATATAGCCTTTCCGTTATGTATAGGAACGTATCATCCTGTGACTTTGTCTGTCTCCGGTTCGAAGAGTTTATTGCTGAGTGCCTGCAAAGCTCTTTTCTTATCTTCTGTCTTAATGACGAATGCCACGTCACTGTCATTGCTGCCATACGAAATCATACGTAGCGGGATATCTGCCAGGGCTTCTATAATTTGTGCTTCGACACCGGCATACTGCCAACGCATGTTTCCCACCACGGATACAATAGACATGCGGTCTTCCATCAGAATTTTGGCATATTGTTCCAGTTCCGCAAGGATTTTGCATAGACGCTCGCTGTTGTCTATGGCGACGGACACATCCTGATTGGATGAAACCAACAAACAAAGCGGGGTTCTGTGCTTGGCAAACGTATCAAAAATCTTACTGATAAACTGATAAGGACATAAGCAATGTTTCGACTCGAATTTCACGTAGAAGATATTGTCTTTGGCGGCTATGGCCTTGATGATATTGTCGTCCTGCAAATCCGAAATCAATGTTCCCTCTGCCTGAGGATTCATTGAGCTGAGTAACCGTACCGGGATATTGCGCTTGCGTGCCGGAGCGATGCAAAACGGGTGCAATATTTTTGCTCCGTAAAAGGCCAGTTGTTCGGCTTCGTTGAAACTGAGATGCTTTACGGAACGGGTTCCCGATACTTCACGCGGGTCATTATTGTGCATCCCGTCAATGTCCGTCCATATCTGTATTTCCTCTGCGCAGATGGCAGCGCCGATGAGCGATGCAGTATAGTCGCTGCCGCCCCGTTTCAGGTTGTCCGTTTCATTATAAGCATTTTTGCAGATATACCCTTGAGTAATAAAAAGATTGATGCCGGGATACTGTGCCAATTGCGCCTGCAGTTTTTCCTCTATATATTTCAAGTCCGGTTCTCCTTCCGGTCCGGTACGCATAAAGTCGAAAGCGGAGAGCAGGATATTGGCAATCTTTCGTTCCCGCAGGTAGAAGTGCAGCAGGGCTGTACTGATAAGTTCTCCTTGTGCCAATACCTCTTTTTCTTCAATCGAGGTGAATTCATCATTGATAAATTGCCAGAGTCGCTGGAAGCGGTCGAGAATATAATCTATTGCTTCTCGCTTTGTGGACTCGTCTGTCAACAGTTCGTTGGCGAAGTCAATGAACTGGAATTCCATCCGGGTGATTTTCTCGTGTGCCTGTTCTATATCGCGGTTGAACAGGTTGGCTGCAATTTCTTCCAGATGATTGGTTGTGCCTGCCGTTGCGGACAGGACTACAATCTTCGGTGTGGACTCTGAAATGAGTTCCGCTACGTGTTTCATTCTCTCTACTGTGCCGACGGAAGTACCGCCGAATTTGTAAACTTTCATTTTTAATTCGTTTTTAATTATTCTTTCTTTGTTGCCGGATGAAGCCTCTGTATTCCTTTTCGTTTTAGAAGGCTCATGCCCAAAATGGAAGGGTGAGTTTCTTTTTCTGTTCTCTTACAATGTCTCTGAGGATACATTGTAAGGCGTTTTTCTACTTCTCCGTAGCCTTATGTACAGTCCCTTCACTTATAAAAGTTCAAAAGACATGCCGTTTGTTTCCCGGAAAACGTTTATATTTGCACATCCCCTGTTTTTACCATTTATTACTTTAAACTTATCCGAGAAATATGAGCAAGATTTTAGTCGTTGACGATGAAGTACAGATTCGTACCCTTTTGTCGCGTATGTTGGAGTTGGAAGGATATGAAGTAGGCCAGGCCGGTGATTGCAGGACTGCTTTGAAGCAGTTGGAATTTCAGAGTCCGGATGTAGTCTTGTGCGATGTGTTCCTTCCTGACGGTAATGGGGTAGACCTTGTGGCGTCTATCAAGAAAACAGCCCCTAACGTCGAGATAATCCTATTGACAGCGCATGGCAATATCCCGGACGGGGTACAGGCCATTAAGAACGGCGCTTTCGATTATATTACCAAAGGTGATGATAACAATAAGATTATACCGCTTGTCAGCCGAGCCGTAGAGAAAGCGCGTATGAACGTCCGTTTGGAGAAGTTGGAAAAGAAAGTAAGGCAGACGTATTCGTTCGATTCAGTTTTGGGTGATTCGAAAGCATTGAAAGAGGCTGTTTCACTGGCACAGAAGGTATCGGGAACGGATGTGCCCGTATTACTGACGGGTGAAACAGGTACGGGAAAAGAGGTCTTTGCACAAGCCATACATTATAATAGTAAACGTGCCGGACAGAGTTTCGTTGCTGTCAATTGCTCTTCTTTCAGTAAGGAGTTGCTGGAAAGTGAAATGTTCGGTCATAAAGCCGGTTCGTTTACCGGTGCGTTGAAAGACAAGAAAGGGCTGTTTGAGGAAGCTAATAACGGTACTATCTTTTTGGATGAGATCGGTGAAATGGCTTTTGAGTTGCAGGCTAAACTTTTGCGTATCCTCGAAACGGGTGAATATATAAAGATTGGAGATACCAAGCCTACTCATGTGAATGTGCGTATTATTGCTGCGACCAACCGTAATTTGCCGGAAGAGATTGCCGCGGGACGCTTCCGCGAGGATTTGTTCTACAGGCTCTCCGTATTCCAAATACATCTGCCGCCCTTGCGTGAACGGGCGGGCGATGTGCGTATTCTGGCAAAAGCCTTTGTAAAGGACTTCTCCGGTCGGTTGGCGCGTCCCGTTACGGAAATAACGTCCGCTTTTTTCGAAGCCCTTGAGCAACAACCCTGGAAAGGCAATATCCGGGAATTGCGTAATGTGATAGAGCGCAGTCTGATTGTTTGCGAGGGTGAAGGGTTGGATGTTGCCGACCTGCCGCTCGATATACAGAACGCACATTACGAACAATCCGATGAAACCAGCCCCGGCAGTTTTGAACTTTCGGCTATGGAGCGTAGGCATATAGCTCGTGTGCTGGAGTATACAAAAGGTAATAAGACGGAAGCTGCCCGCCTGCTCAAAATCGGATTGACCACGCTCTACCGGAAAATAGAGGAGTACGGGATATAATATATTCTTTCCAATGGCCTGTTTCAAGGGATAGGCAGCTCACCGGAAGTTTCGCCGGTTGAAACCAATAGTTTCGCTTACTGAAACTCTTAGTATCCTTGTACGAAACTACTGGTTCCAACCGTTGGAACTACTAGTTCCAAGCATTGAAACTGACAGTTCCAACGGATGTTCTTCGAATTGCACCATGATTCTTTTCTATTTTGATAGGCACCCTTTCATTTTGGAAGGGTGCTTTCTTATTTTGTACTTCCCTGTTTCTTTTTTATTCCTTTAGCAATCAGTGCCTTATCTTTCAGGCTTCTCTTTTGGCACGCATTTGGCAATTATAAGGACGGTAAAACATGAATATTAATTTAACAAAGTAAAAACATGGGAATAACGATTTCATTTATTTTCTGCCTGTTGAGCGGATTTCTCGCTTTCTGGCTATTCTGGAAATGTGTGGATTGGTTTGAGAAGATTTAAAGAGGGGGAGAAAAGATTATGTACACAGTATTATTTGTATTAGGTGTTGCAGTGTTCGGGTACTTGATGTATGTTCTGGTGAAACCCGAAAAGTTCTAAAAGATTAAGGAAATGAATACGGAAATTTTAGGTGTAGTTTTACAGATTTTCCTGTTGGTGGTGATTTCTTATCCGCTGGGAAAATATATTGCGAAGGTTTATAAAGGAGAGAAGACATGGTCGGACTTTATGAAACCGGTAGAGAGATTGATCTTTAAGGTAGCAGGCGTTAATCCCAATGAAGAAATGAACTGGAAGCAGTTCCTCAAGGCGCTGCTGATATTGAATGCTTTCTGGTTTGTTTGGGGAATGGTGCTGTTGGTCAGTCAAGGGTGGCTGCCGTTGAATCCTGACGGCAATGGTCCGCAAACTCCCGATCAGGCATTCAACACCTGCATCAGTTTTATGGTGAACTGTAACTTGCAGCATTATTCCGGTGAGAGCGGACTGACGTATTTCACCCAGTTGTTCGTCATCATGCTCTTTCAGTTTATTACCGCAGCGACAGGTATGGCGGCTATGGCGGGCATTATGAAGTCCATCAGCCGTAAAACAACGAATACAATCGGCAACTTCTGGAACTTTCTTGTATTGAGTTGTACGCGTATTCTTTTGCCGCTTTCCCTGATTGTCGGCTTTATCCTTATTACACAAGGCACTCCGATGGGCTTTGACGGTAAGATGGAAGTGACTACGCTTGAAGGACAAGAGCAAATGGTTTCACAGGGGCCTGTGGCAGCTATCGTTCCTATCAAGCAGTTGGGTACGAACGGTGGCGGTTACTTTGGCGTAAATTCGTCTCATCCGTTGGAAAATCCTACCTACCTGTCCAATATAGTTGAGTGCTGGTCTATCCTGATTATACCTATGGCAATGGTTTTTGCGCTGGGCTTTTATACAAAACGCATGAAACTGGCTTATAGCATTTACGGCGTAATGCTCTGTGCCTATTTGGCGGGTGTCGGCATCAATGTTTATCAGGAGATGAACGGTAATCCGCGTATTGATGATATGGGCATTGCACAGGACAATGGGGCTATGGAA
>OMEV01000101.1_pt1 | contig 73093 bp, 79 predicted proteins | sample 1645491 | NCBI WGS metagenome assembly OMEV01 (sample SAMEA103958122, study PRJEB25191) | human gut metagenome | biome: human-associated habitat [ENVO:00009003]; feature: intestine environment [ENVO:2100002]; material: feces | place: Germany | collected 2013/2015
AAGGTGAGGTGCTGTCGCCCGAAAAAATTCGGGCGACTACCGGAGGGATTGCCTCACCACCATCCCTCGCTTGCACCAACCCTTCCAAAACAGCACTATCCCTCTCGCTTTTCGTAGGGCGAGGGCTTGTGTGTGCTTGTACGGCTTCGTATTTGCACTACCCCCTCGCTTTCCGTACTGCAATCGTCTATATGCATTGATATGCTTTCACATCCGCACTATCCCTTGCTTTGCACCATCACACTTGCCTCCCTTGTCAAAGGGAGGTGGATTGACGGCAAGCCACAAACTGTCGCTTTGTTGCGTTTTGCTTGCGATACATCCGCCTTTTTGATTTATCAAACTTTTTGCCGTCAAGACGGAGGGATTGCTTGCTACAAACTGTTTCAGCCCTGCCGTCACCTTCGTTAACAATCCCTCAGTCACAGTGACGGAAATCTTATTAATTTATAAAAAATCTTCGACCTGATATTAAAAGTAACATCGAAAATATTGTACCGCACTGTGCCAGCTCCCTTTACACAAGGGAGCCAAGAGTGATAGTTCTATTTTTCAGAAAGCACTAACCCTACATGAATTTTACATCATTTCAAAAGGAGCAATCTCCCGCTTGTTTAATCGCTCCAACCTTTTCTCACACCCTTGACATCCTGTCATTTCAGTGATATACTTTAGTTAGACAAAACTAACCAAATTGAAACGGAGCAACCTATGAAACATCTGCATTTTGAACCCGAAGCCGACGGCTTTTACGGCGCATATTGGGAATGTAAAACCCCGTCCGATATCGCAATGATAGCAATGCTCGGTGACGACCCCGAAGACTATATGGGCAAAACCTGCGTGAAATGGCTTCATACCTACGGAATTAACGTAATGTCAATGTCGCCCGGAAAGAAGAACTACAGCCACCACAACTATCCTATTGAGCGTATCGGCTCGGCTATAGAATGGCTCAAATCTCACGGCAACAAGAAAATCGGCATTGTCGGTGCCTCTACAACAGCCACAGTCGCACTTGTCGCCGCCTCATATTATCATGACCTCACGCTTACCATAGCCCTGACTCCGAGCGACTTTGTATGGCAGGGTTTTGCACAGGGCAGTCGTGACGGTTGTAAGGAATGGCCGGTCGAAAACGAATCTATCGTGTCGATAGGCGGCAAACCCGTACCCTTTATGCCCTTTGTCTATAAGCACCCTGAGTACTGGCAGAAGATAGCCAAAGCGTCTAAAGAACACGGCGATTCCACATATTCAAAGGATGTGTTCGATGATTCCGAAGCCGCAGGACTGCTTAAAGAGGAGCATTTTATACCTGTAGAGAATATCGGCGGCAAGCTCGTTCTTGTCGGTGCGGAAGACGATTCTCTCTGGGATACCGCAAAATACATACGCAGAATGGACAATCGCCTGAAATCCCGCCCGCATTCCTGCAAATACTCGGTGTATCTCTATGAACACGGCACACATTTTGTGTTCCCTGAAAGCGTACTGAAAAAAGCTCTGCCCGTCGGTGCTGATATGCTTGTAAATATGTGCTTTTCAGCGGCTAAGAAATTCCCGGATGAATGTAAAGCAATGCGCATTGATCTTGATGAAAAACTTACCGAAGAAATCCTTGATTGGAAATCAAACAATTAAATTAGTAATATATAAGCAAAATATATTCAGTATATTAACTTATGCGTGAGATTTTTCCGCTCGTATGATCGCCTTTATCCTTTATATTATAATAGTATCACAAAATTCAGCCACTCACATCGGGCGGCTTTTTTCTATCCTTTAAAATCATCATAAATCATCAATTGTCGCTCCTACCGTTGCCGCTATCCTCATCATAATTCATCACCGTGTGTCTTTCATAAAGGTAAAAAATACGGGCTATACTATTATAATATATAAAGGACACGTCACGACCATATTTTCGCCTTCGGATTGCTCCGATATTTCACGCAAGTATACGTTTACATTCACCCCTCAGTCACCTTAAAAATGCTCATAAATCGGCTTTCCTGCTATGTTACCGGCTGTTTTTCCGCTTGTCTGCCCGCCCTTTTTATGTAATTCAATTACCATTTCATAACATATATGCATCAAAATCTCCAAATCAGTATAATTATTTTTGTCTAAAAACACAACAAAAATCCAAACTTCAATTTTGGGCAGATTAACAAATTAAATAACAAAATAAGTCAACAATATCCAGATTTTAACTGATTACAAAACGGTAACAAAAAGGTTACAAAACGGTTACAGTTTTTTCTTGTGCATTTTCAACAAAAATGACTGCCCCAAGCTATTTGACATTTTGCAAAACGGAAATTATAATTGTCTAGAGCTTGAAAAAAGCCCGATAATAAACGTAGCAGCGGTTCTCTCAGCACGGGGAGTTATCGTACACGGTCAGTGGTGACAGACGGATCTAGCCGTAATTTTAATGCCGTGATGCCCGTATGGGTACTGCTTAAACCTACCGATATGATGACGAAAGGCGGATATATGTTTCCCAGATTCAGAAACACCGGACTGACAATACGCATATCAAAGAACGCAGCACTTAAAATACTGCTTATATTCGGCAGTATCTTCGGAGTATTCCTTATGACAGGTCTGCTCTACTTCAGAAATGACGTTGAGATAATCGACGAGAACGAAAAGCGTATTGTTTATACGGTAAGTGCCGACCCTTATGAGATTCTCAGAGAGAACCACATAACGCTCGGCGCATACGACAGGATAGACTTCACAGGCTTTGAGGAGAACGTGGCAACGGCCACTCTTACTATCGAAAGAGCCTTTGACGTTGATATTCTGGAAGGCGGCAAGAAGACCGCCACTGCATACAGCGTTGACGCTACAGTGGCACAGCTGCTTGAGCAGGCGGGCGTTGAGCTTGGCGAATACGACAAGGTATCACCTGCAAAGACGGCTGTTCTTAAAGAAGGACAGAAGATCGCTGTTACAAGAGCTTATGACGTGAAAATCACTGCAGACGGAAAGACAACAACCGTAAAATGCCTTGACAACACGGTTTCAGAGCTTTTGAAAAGAGCGAAAATAACGCTCGGCAAGAACGATATGGTAAGCGAGGAGCTTGAATCCAAGATAACCGGACCTGCCGAGATAAAGGTTTCAAGAGTCGAGATAAAGACTGAAAATCAGGATAAGATTATTCCTTATCAGACATCTACCGTAACGAGCAACATTCTGGCTATAGGTCAGAGCGAGGTTCGTACAAAGGGTGTCAACGGCAAGATAAGAACTACAACGACTACCACCTACATCGACGGCGTTAAGACGGATGTAAAGAAGACCACAAAGGTATTGACCAAGAAGGTTGACGAGGTTATAGCCGAGGGTGCGGCAATCGTAACTCCTTATTGCAAGATAGATGATACATCTATTGTACTTAGGAACGGCAGACCGGTTGACTATGAGTATGTGGTATCAGGAAAGGCTACAGCCTATACAGCGCCCGAAGGTGCGTATACCGCAAGCGGCAGAATGGCTGAGATAGGTACAGTTGCGGTAAATCCCAATGTTATCCCCTATGGCTCGAAGCTCTATATAGTCGGTCAGTATGACAATATCTGCTACGGCTATGCTATTGCCGCCGATACAGGCGATGGAATGATGGCAGGTACGATCCCTGTAGACGTATATATGGGCAGTACAGAGGAGCATTATGACGATGCTTGCGCATGGGGTCTGCAATACGTTGATATTTACGTTGTAGAAGTCGGCAACGGCTAAGCGGCTGCGGCTGTGAGCCGCCTCAAATTCCGACCTTTTTAAAGGTTGGTGCGTTATTGAGGTTAGCGAACGGTCGGGAATAAACAAAGCAGTAATTAATATAATGTGGGCGGCTGTGAGCCGCTTCAAATTCCGCCTTTGGAATTGTCAGTGTTCGGCTAAGATTAGCAAAACGGCGGGGTTATAGAAAGCGATAATTTAATATGCGGCGGTCACGGTGATATGCTGTGACCGCTTTTTGCGGCTGTGAGCCGCTTCAGATTCCGCCTATGGCTGAAAGCCACTGTAAATTCCGCCTTTGGAATTGTCAGTGTTCGGCTAAGATTAGCAAAACGGCGGGATTATAGAAAGCGATAATTTAATATGCGGCGGTCACGGTGGGGTGCGGTGAGTGCTGTTAAAGCGTTATTGCTTTACTATGAACACCATTTTGTCGAGTGCTGAGAATTGAATATATAGAATCCGCTGTTTACTCAAATGGCGGATTTTTGTGTTTGGAAATTTTGTAGGGGAGTGGGCTTGCCCCTCCCGTTGAATCGAATTTTTTGATTTTCTCAGCGTTTTTAATCTGTTAAGTATCGAGGATTAATTGCGGTTACGTTTTACAATATAATTCTATTAACTTGTTTTCGATAATTGCAGTGATGTTTCGGGAGGGGCAAGCCCCTCGCCCTACAAAAAGCGAGTGGGATAGTGCGGTTTTGGAAGGGGTGGTGCGATGCGAGGGGATTGGAATTGATAGGAGTACTACCATAAAAACTACTAAGGCATTAACAATCCCCACCATAGTTGGCTCGGCTTGACCGAGCAACAGAACCTCACCCTTTTTCGAGGGCGGGCAAGGATATAGTGCTTTTCGAAGGATAGTGCGGTTTTGGAAGGGTTGATACAGGCGAGGGTTGCGTGACAATCCCTCCGTCTTGACGGCAGAAAAGCTTGTAGTATAAAAAGGCGGATATACTGCAAGCAAACGCAATAAATCAACAGTTTGTGCCTTGCCGTCAATCCACCTCCCTTTGACAAGGGAGGCAAGTTTGATAGTGCTTTGGCGCAAACGGTCATATTTCAAAACTATGCGTATGCAGGGACGCTTAACGCTACACGTCCGCAGGTTAGTACATATATCTCAGGTTAGTGGCGTTTTTTGAAAGGTAAATGTCAGTGCAGTTGTACCAGTATACTCACGAAAATATTAATACCTTATCAGTATAGAAATTGTTTTAAGCGGTGTTGGCGACATATTTTGCTGTGTGGGGTTTAATAATAATCAGTTTTTCGACAATCTGAAACGGGCATCGGCATTTTACCGATGCCCGTTTTTCTGTTTGTTATCTGTCGAATCTTATGTCAAACCACCTTAGCCGGTATTCTGTCTGCAAGAGATATGCGAAAATCTGCGGCGGTGTTTTCGGGCGGAAAACCGCACAATTACCGAAGATGAGCTTCACAATAACGAAAAAGGCAATGAGGTATCAAGATGAATTGCATAATTTACCCATCTGGGTAATGTCATTTTGCTGAATGCGGTGTAAAATATAATAAAGAGCAGTGGGCTTATATGAACTTTGAAAATTATAATGAGGAGGTAAAGGATTATGAAAATAAAATTTAAACGCATTACAGCTTTGTTTGCGGCACTTGCTATTATGATAACCGCACTGCCTCTGACAATCATACCTATCAGTGCCGCAGGCACCGATGGTGAAAGCACAGAGTATGCAAGTGACGGATACCTTATCGTCCGTAGTTACCGGCAGCTGAGATTGGCATACAACGGCAGTGAGGAGTCTAAGATAAGGCTTGGCGCAGATATTGACTGCGACCCTGAGGAATATAAGCCTAACTATCTGACGAGATTGTGTCCGCCTATAGAAAGTGACAAGACGCTGGACCTTGCCGGATATACGCTTAAAAAGACAGGTAACAGTATTGACTCGAAGGATCATCTGTTAAGCGTCGAATACAGTAAGCTGACCATTGAGGATTCGGTGGGAACGGGTAAAATGTATTTCTATGCCAAGGATGTAGCCCAGAATCTGTTTTTGGCTGAGAACAGAAGTACGATCGTTATAAACGGAGGTACATTCTGCTACACGGGTACCAATGCGATGTATTGTGAAATGATCAAGCTGAGTGCATCGGATCTTGTAATCAACGATGGTTATTTTGACGCACAGATCGGTACTCCGATAAAGCTGGATAACGGTTTTGCCGGCAAACAAAGAACGCTTAATTCTACTGCTCTGATAAACGGAGGTACTATAGTAACTACCTCCAGTATAGCGCTCTCCTCGATAGACGGTTGTGATTATTACGCATCGCTGGTTATGACGGGCGGAACCATCACAAACAAGAGCAAGGGCAGAGTGACCGATAAAACGGGAACGATAATTTCCGATCCGTATTTTGTCCGTGTTACAAGTGACGAGGCGTTACAGAAAAAGTATTACAACATAACGCTCCTGGGCGGAACCATGCCGCTTAGCCTAAATGATATAGAGGTATATTATCCTGCCGAGAAGGCGGTACTTACTTCTAAAGCAGGTACGATCACAAATTCTGCAGAAAAGGTAGAGTACACGACTCTGCTTACCGCACCGCAGGCCGGCATTGACGAAAAGAAGGCTATGGCAGCAAGAGGCGCAGACGAAATCTGCAGGCTGAAGACAGACAGAAATAATTATGTGCTGAGCAATAACAAACGCACACGTTTTACCGTCAACAGCAACAGCGTAGGTAAGATTGACCTGCTCACTCAGGCTCCCAATCCGTACAACACGGGCGATCCGATAAAAACGGTAGATTGGTATGTGTCCAAGAATTTCGGCTCGTTCACATCAATTCCCGAAGCTATAAACGATCTGTCGTATACGCCGCCGGAGGTTACGGAAAAATGCACAATGCTGTATAAGGCTGTTATAAATTACGGCAATGTGCTGAGAATCAACGAGATAATAATAATTGATTATGATTTTGAAGCCGTAACGGAAATCAAGGCGGTCGTGTCAGGCTTTCACGGAGGTTCGACGTTAAGCGACGTCAGCGTTGCGTCGGGTGAACCCGAAAAATACAGTCTGACGATAAACAATATCCGTGATGTTTACGGAAACAATATAGTAAACGATCGTCAGCTGTGCAAAGGCTTCAAATACAACATATTTGTAAAAGTAAAGCTGAAAAGCGGATACGTTGCAGCGTATACAACAGGCACAGTAAAGATGCGCAGGTTTGAGGATCCCGCAAATGAATGGCAAGCGGCAGACCATATTTACATCGGCCTTAACGAGATTGCATTTAAGAGCGTTCTTGTTTGCGACGAAGGAATCAGGACGGTCGGGGTCGAAATCAGCAACTTCCTGCCTTACAGAAAGGTAAACGATCTGCAGCTTACTGAATCGGAACCTGATAAATATACGGTAACTCTTGTCACGCCGCTTTTAAACACATGGGAATATAACGAAGAGGTTTACGACGATGACGAGCTTATAGTAGATAACTGTTATGCGGTCAAATTCAAGGTAACGCCTAAGTCGGGATATGCGCTTTCTCCCGGTTATATATTCCGATGCAGGCTTGATACTTACAAAGAAGGATTCTGGCTGACATCCGAAGACAAGGAACTGTTCACGGTTTCCAATGACGGAACGGTAGTGATTAACAGTCTGAGGGTGCCGTTTGAAGAATATGATCAGAATATATATGTACAGATAACACCTCCGAAGGCAGGAGGAACTCCGGCAAAGAGTTTAATCTCACATAATCTTCCTGAGCATATGAGCCTTATAAGTATTGACTGGTATGACGATGAAGAGCGGAAAACACCGACTGTATTTGAGAAGGGCAAGACGTACTGGTGCTATATATACATCAATGCCGACTGCTATGAGTATAATCTCAAAAAAGCAAAATTCTATCTGAACGGAACTCAGGTCAGACAGGATTACAGTTACAATTCAAAAGAGAACTACTACTATATTCTCGGTTATACGGAAATCAAGATCGACAATGATGTTGCAACTCCTACAGGCTTTGCGGCTGGATCGGCGACTTCATCGAGTGTTTCGCTGAAGTGGGATAAGAACGCAAATGCGAGCGGCTATGAGATAGAGCAGTACAAAGGCGGAAAGTGGACACAGATTGCAAAGATAAATAACAACTCCACGGTTTCGTACAATGTAAGCAGACTTGCCGCCGATACAACGTACACGTTCAGGATGAGGGCATATAAGACTTTATCGTCGGGTACGGCATACAGCGACTATGTAAGGCTTGCGGCAAAAACGCAGCTTACAAATACCGACAAATTTGTCGGCACCGCAATATCTCCTACAGCTGTAAAGCTGGACTGGAACAGGAATGATAAGGTTACAGGCTACATAATCGAACAGTACAAGGGCGGAAAGTGGACGCAGATAGCGGTAACAAAGAACAACACAACGCTTACCTTTACGGTAAAGGGGCTGGCGGACGCAACACCTTATTCATTCCGCATAAAGACATACAAGAATGCCGACGGCAAGACAAACTACAGCGGCTATACCACGGTTAAGGCGGAAACTCCTCCTGCGGCAGTGAAGAATGCAAGAGTTACCTCGACCACGGCTACATGGATCACTCTTGAATGGGAACGTAATGCTAACGTTACGGGATATGCGATAGAGCAGTACAAGGGCGGAAAGTGGACGCAGATAGCGGTAACAAAGAATAACACGACGCTGAAGTTCATTGTCAAGGGTCTTAACCCGGATACGAAATATTCGTTCAGAATAAGAGCGTATAAGACAAACGGCACAAAGACAACCTACGGCGGCTATGTTTCGATGGCCGGAACGACCAGAATTGCGAACGTGGCTAAGTTCAACGCAACGGCGTTGTCGCAGACGGTGGTAAAGCTCAGCTGGAGCCGCAACACAATCGCCTCGGGATATGTCATTGAACAGTACAAGGGCGGAAAGTGGACGCAGATAAACGTTATCAAAGATAAGAACGTAACGACAATGGTTGTCAGCCCGCTCGCAAAGGGAACAACGTATTCCTTCCGTATGAAGTCATTCAAAACGGTTGACGGAAGCAACAGGTTCAGCGAGTACATTTCCGCAAAGGTAACAACGGCGAAATAAAATCAAAGTGACAGCGAGGGCAGGTAGTGTTACCTGCCCTCAGATTTTTTGCAGTTTTCTATACCCGATGAAGCTCTGCGGCGCTACACACCAAAGCATTATAAATAAGCGGCAGAAAAATTAACGAATACAGGCAGGCAGAACGGAAATAATAGCATAAAACCAATTAGTCAATATGCACAAAAATGCGGAGAATTTTTATCGCAAATTCTATCTTAAAATTTTTAAAAAAGGCTTGTATTCCGCATCGTAATGCTGTATAATGATTCTTGCGCGTGAAAGCGTACTGCAATGATATGCTGTGATGTCTGAGGTTGCGGCTATGCCGGTAATTCAGACGGAGTATGTCCAGTGAATGGGCGAAAACGGCTTTGCAAAGCGGTTTTCGGTGCTTTATATAAGTTTGGGATCGTTCTCCCGTCAAGACGGGAAGGGTTAGCAATAAGGTTGATACCCCCGTGGGAAAAGATCCTGTTTTATATGAGAGCATACGAAACACCCGGCACGGTATGTTTTATAAATACCGCAAACCGTATCTTTCCCCCGAAAATCTTATGAAAGGGAGAAACAAGAATGGCAGTTAAGGAAAAAGTGAGAATCAAGCTCAAGGGCTACGAGCACGCAACAGTTGATGCAGCTGCTGCAAAGATCGTTGAAACAGCCAAGCGTACAGGTTCAAGAGTTGCAGGTCCTATTCCGCTTCCCACAAACAAGGAAGTAATAACGATCCTGAGAGCCGTACACAAGTACAAGGACAGCCGTGAGCAGTTCGAAATGAGAACTCACAAGCGTCTTATCGACGTAATCCGTCCCACCAACAAGACAGTTGAAGCTCTGCAGAGCCTCGAACTTCCCGCAGGTGTGGAAATGACTATGGAAGCGTAAGCCATAGCGAGTTATGTTGGCGTAAAGCCAACCAATAACCTTCGGCACCGGAAACCCGAAACAATATCGGTGTCGGTGGTCAAGTCGGGAAACCGACCAATAACCTAAACAGGAGGATTTAAACCATGACTAAGGGTTTAATCGGAAAGAAAATCGGAATGACCCAGATTTTCGACGAAGCAGGAAAAGTAGTTCCTGTTACCGTTATCGAAGCAGGTCCTTGCGTTGTAACACAGCTCAAGACAGCTGAGAATGACGGCTATGAAGCAGTTCAGCTTGGTTTCGGCGATGTATCACCGAAGCACACAAACAAGCCCATGACAGGTCACTTCAAGAAGAATGACCTCCCCTTCAAGAGAACTCTCAAGGAGTTCAGATTAGACGACATCAGCAACGTAAACGTTGGCGACGTTCTGAAGGCTGACGTATTCGCAGCAGGCGACGTTATCGACGTAAGCGGCGTTAGCAAGGGTAAGGGCTTCCAGGGCGCTATCAAGCGTCACAACCAGCACAGACTGAAGGAAACTCACGGTACAGGCCCTGTTGTAAGACAGGCAGGTTCTATGGGCGCTTGCTCATCTCCCTCGAGAATATTCAAGGGCAAGGGCATGGCAGGTCACATGGGTGCTGAGAACGTAACAGTTCAGAATCTCGTTATCGTTAAGATCGATGCAGAAAACAATCTTATCGCAATCAAGGGTGCTATTCCCGGTCCTAAGGGCGGAGTTGTGTGCATTACCGATGCGGTTAAGAAAGCGTAAGGAGGAGGATCATCATGGCAAAAATATCAGTATATGATATGACAGGAGCTGTTGTGTCCGACCTTGAGCTTAATGACAACATTTTCGGTATTGAGCCGAACACAGTTGTTATGCACGCAGCAGTGGTAAATTACCTGGCAAATCAGCGTCAGGGTACACAGTCAACGCTTACAAGAACAGAAGTAAGCGGCGGCGGTAAAAAGCCTTGGCGTCAGAAGGGCACAGGTCACGCAAGACAGGGTTCTACCAGAGCTCCCCAGTGGACACACGGCGGTGTTGCTTTAGGCCCCAAGCCCAGAAGCTACACATACTCTTTAAATAAAAAGGTAAAGAGACTTGCATTAAAGTCTGCACTTTCAGCTAAGGTGCAGGACGGCAGCATGATAGTTGTTGATTCTATCACAGCTGACGAATTCAAAACAAAGACAATCGTTAACATGTTAAAGGCTCTCAGCGCTGACAAGGCACTTATCGTTCTCAACAGCGTTGACGAAAAGGTTATCAAGAGCGCCGCTAATATTCCCGGCGTAAAGACAACTCAGGCCAACACTCTTAACGTATACGACATCTTAAAGTACAACAAGTTCATCGTTGTTAAGGATGCCGTTGCTACTATCGAGGAGGTGTACGCATAATGGCAAAGCTCGCTTATGACATCATTTTAAAGCCCGTTATTACAGAGAAGAGCATGGAAATGCTTACTCAGGGCAAGTACACTTTCAAGGTTGCCAAGGACTCCAACAAGATCGAGATAGCTAAGGCTGTCGAGGCTCTCTTCCCCGGCGTTAAGGTTGCTAAGGTAAACACAGTAAACTGCCGTGGCGTAATGAAGAGAATGGGCAGAAACGAAGGTTACACACCCGCTTGGAAGAAAGCTGTTGTAACTCTCGCTGAAGGCTCTAAGACAATCGAGTTCTTCGACGGAATGATATAAAGGAGTGATATAAATGGCTATTAAGACTTATAAACCTGTCACCCCCGGTCGCAGAGGTATGACTGTTACCGACTACAGCGTTCTGTCAAAGGTTGAGCCCGAGAGAAGCCTGCTTGAGTCACTCAAGAAGAACTCCGGCCGTAACAGCTACGGTAGAATCACTGTAAGACACAAGGGCGGCGCACAGAGAAGAAAATATCGTGTAATCGACTTTAAGAGAAACAAGCTCGGTATGGACGCTGAGGTTATGACTCTTGAGTACGACCCCAACCGTTCAGCATTCATCGCACTGATTCAGTACGAGGACGGCGAGAAGAGATACATCATCGCTCCCGACGGTCTGAACGTAGGCGACAAGGTAAGAAGCGGTTCCGACGCTGATATCAAGCCCGGTAACGCACTTGCACTTGCTGACATCCCCGTAGGTACGGTTATTCACAATATAGAGCTTTATCCCGGTAAGGGCGGTCAGCTCGTTCGTTCCGCAGGTAACATGGCACAGCTCATGGCTAAGGAAAACGGCTACGCTCTGTTAAGACTTCCCAGCGGTGAGTTAAGAAACGTATCCGATAATTGCATGGCTACTATCGGTGTTGTATCAAACCTCGACCACGAGAACGTTAACTACGGTAAGGCAGGACGTGTTCGTCACATGGGCGTAAGACCTACAGTAAGAGGTTCTGTAATGAACCCGAACGACCACCCCCACGGCGGTGGTGAAGGTAAGTCACCCGTTGGTCGTCCCGGCCCTGTAACTCCCTGGGGCAAGCCCGCTCTCGGTTATAAGACCAGAAAGATCGGCAAGAGCACAGACAAGTTCATCGTTAAGAGAAGAAACAGCAAGTAATAACTACTACAAGTCGTTGTTAATAAGTGCGGCGTTTGCGGCATAGCAGTAAAGAATCCGCCGCATATTAACTTGCAATCCACTTGAAAGGAAATTATACAATGAGCAGAAGTATCAAGAAGGGACCTTATGTGCAGGAAGCGCTCATGAAGAGAGTGCTCGCTATGAACGAAGCAGGCGAGAAGAAAGTTCTCAAGACCTGGAGCCGTTCAAGCACAATATTCCCTGATTTCGTCGGACATACATTTGCTGTACACGACGGCAGAAAGCACGTTCCCGTATATGTGACTGAAGACATGGTAGGTCACAAGCTGGGCGAATTCGCTCCTACAAGAACCTACAAGGGTCATGCAGGAAGCAAAACAAGTAAGTAAGGAGGAGACATCAATGGAGGCAAGAGCAGAACTCAGACAGGTTCGCATATCTCCCCGCAAGGTTGGCGTTGTTCTTGATCTTATCAGAAACAAGCCCTGCGACATGGCTATGGCGATCCTCAAGCACACACCCAAGTCAGCGAGCGAGCCTTTACAGAAGCTCCTCAAGTCAGCAATGGCAAACGCAGAGAACAATCACTCAATGGATCTTTCCAAGTGCTATGTTTCGAGCTGCCACGTTGGCGCCGGCGTTACTTTAAAGAGAATCAGACATAAGGATCACGGAAGAGCACATCGTATTCTCAAGAGAACTTCCAACATCGTTCTGGTTGTAAAAGAAGCTGAATAAGGAGGAGTACAATGGGACAGAAAGTTAATCCGCACGGTCTCAGAGTCGGAGTTATCAAAGATTGGGATTCCCGTTGGTTTGCCGGCAAGGCAACTTTTGGCGATACACTCGTTGAAGACTACAAAATCCGTGACTATATCATGAACAAGAGAATGCTCACAAGAGCAAACGGCGAAAAGTCCGACCAGCAGCTTTCAAGAGCAGCAGGTATTGCTCAGGTTGAGATCGAGCGTTCATCAGACAACAAGATCAAGATTCATATTCTTACCGCAAAGCCCGGTATGCTTATCGGTGCTAAGGGCGCAGAGATCGAAAAGCTCCGTGCAGAGATCTCAAAGATTGCAGGCGGCAAGGACGTTAACTTAAATATCGTTGAGGTTAAGAACCCCGATATGAATGCTAAGCTCGTAGCAGAGAACATCGCAATGCAGTTAGAGCAGCGTGTATCTTTCAGAAGAGCTATGAAGAGCTGCATCGGCAGAACAATGAAGTCAGGTGCAAAGGGTATCAAGACAATGGTAAGCGGCCGTCTTGGCGGTGCTGAAATCGCAAGAAGCGAGAATTACCACGAAGGCACGATCCCCTTACAGACATTAAGAGCAGACATTGATTACGGCGTTGCAAGAGCTAACACAACTTACGGCGTTATCGGTGTTAAGGTCTGGATCTACAAGGGCGAAGTTCTCAAGGGTGAGATTCCTGCACAGAGAACAACAGAAAAGCCCCGTCGCAGAAACAACGACAACAGATCACGCAGACCCAGAGTTGAGAAAAAAGAGGGAGGTAACGACTAATGCTGCTTCCGAAGAGAGTAAAGTACAGAAGAGTACAGAGAGGTCGTATGACCGGTAAAGCAACACGTGGTAATGTAGTCAGCCACGGCGAATACGGTTTACAGGCACTTGAGCCCGCTTGGATCACATCAAACCAGATCGAAGCTGCCCGTATTGCTATGACACGTTACATCAAGCGTGGCGGTCAGGTATGGATAAAGATATTCCCCGACAAGCCCATCACAGAGAAGCCTGCCGAGACCCGAATGGGTTCTGGTAAGGGTTCACCTGAGTACTGGGTAGCCGTTGTTAAGCCCGGCCGTGTAATGTTCGAGATCGCAGGCGTTCCCGAAGAAACTGCAAGAGAAGCTATGCGTCTTGCTATGCACAAGCTCCCCATTAAGTGCAAGTTCGTAAGTAAGGAAACAGGAGGTGAGCAGTAATGAAGGTTAAAGAAATCAGAGAGTTATCTGAAATGGAGCTCGATAAGAAGCTCGTAGAGCTTAAGCAGGAATTATTCAACCTCCGTTTCCAGCTCGCCGTTAACAAGCTCGACAATCCTACGAGAATCGGCGCTGTTAAGAAGGAAATAGCAATTGTCAAGACAGTTCAGCGTGAGCGTGAGCTGGCAGCTGACAACAAGTAAGAGAGAGGAGGACTTTACTTTGAGCGAAAGAAATTTAAGAAAGACCAGAGTAGGTATGGTTGTAAGCGATAAGATGGACAAGACTATCGTAGTAGCAATCAAGGACAATGTCCGCCACCCCCTCTACAAGAAGATCATTAAGCGTACAATCAAGCTTAAGGCGCATGACGAGAACAACTCCTGCGGAATCGGCGACAAGGTTGAGATTATGGAGACCAGACCCCTTTCCAAGGATAAGAGATGGCGTTTAGTAAACATCATCGAAAAGGCTAAGTAATTTATTACTTTAAATTTATCGGAAGGAGAATTAATCCATGATTCAGATGCAGACACGCATGAAGGTTGCGGATAACACGGGCGCTAAAGAGCTTATGTGCATCAGAGTACTCGGCGGTACACGCAGAAAGTACGCTAACATCGGTGACGTAGTAGTTGCTTCCGTAAAGAAAGCAAGCCCCGGCGGAACTGTTAAGAAGGGCGATGTTGTCAAGGCAGTAATCGTTCGTTCAGCAACAGGCATCAGACGTGATGACGGAACATACATCCGTTTTGATGAAAACGCAGCCGTTATAATAAAGGAAGATAAGAACCCCAGAGGTACACGTATTTTTGGGCCCGTAGCCAGAGAGCTGCGTGACAAGGACTACATGAAGATCCTTTCACTTGCTCCCGAAGTATTATAATCCGGAGGTCGTAAATGAACACATTACACATCAAGACAGGCGATAACGTTCAGATCATGTCCGGCAAAGACAAGGGCAAGCAGGGCAAGGTACTTGAAGTATCTCCCAAGGAAAAGAAGGTTATCGTTGAAGGCAGAAACCTCGTAACAAAGCACGTTAAGCCCAGAAGACAGGGCGAACAGGGCGGTCTTGTAAAGGCAGAAGCTCCTATCTATGCGTGCAAGGTAATGCCTGTATGCCCCAAGTGCAACAAGCCTACAAGAGTAGGTCACAAGGTTGAGGGCGACAAGAAGGTAAGAGTTTGCAAGCACTGCGGCGCTGAGCTTTAATCAGACGCCCCGAATTACGACAGAGAGGTCGGATAAAGTAACTTCCGGCTGCTGTCGCTAAAGGAGAAATAAACGATATGACAAGAATGAAAGCATATTATAAGGAAACAGTTGCTCCTGCTCTTTTCAAGAAGTTCGGTTACAAAAGCACAATGCAGGTTCCCAAGCTCGACAAGATCATAATCAATGTCGGCTGCGGTGAAGCAAAGGAAAACGCTAAGGTAGTAGACGCTATCATGAGCGACCTTATGCAGATCACAGGTCAGAAGCCCATTGTATGCCGTGCTAAGAAGTCAGTAGCTAACTTCAAGCTCAGAGAAGGAATGGTAATCGGTGTCAAGGTAACACTGAGAGATGATAGAATGTACGAGTTCCTCGACAGATTCTTCAACGTAGCTCTCCCCCGTGTTCGTGACTTCAGAGGTATCAACCCCAATTCGTTCGACGGCAGAGGCAACTATTCCACAGGTATCAAGGAACAGCTGATATTCCCTGAAATCGAGTATGATAAGATCGATAAGGTTCGTGGTATGGATATCAACTTCGTAACCACAGCCAAGACTGACGAAGAAGCAAGAGAGCTGCTCTCACTTATGGGCGCTCCGTTCGCTAAGTAAGACAGAGAAAGGAAACTATCAACTATGGCAAAGAAGTCAATGATTGCTAAACAGCAGCGTCCTGCAAAGTTTTCTACACGTTCTTACAACAGATGCAAGATCTGCGGCAGACCTCACGCTTATATGCGTAAGTTCGGCATCTGCAGAATCTGCTTCAGAGAGCTTGCTTATAAAGGACAGATCCCCGGCGTAAAGAAATCCAGCTGGTAATTTAAGAACAAATTTTCAAGGAGGAAGTAAGTAATGCAGATCACCGATACTATCGCAGATATGCTGACAAGAATTCGTAATGCTAACTCTGCAAAGCATCCTACAGTAGACGTGCCCGCTTCTAACATGAAGAAGCAGATCGCACAGATACTTGTAGATGAGGGTTACATTAAGAGTTTCAGAGTGATAGATGACGACAAGCAGGGCGTTATCAGAATCACCTTAAAGTATACTGAGAACAAGTCGCAGGTCATTACAGGTTTACGCCGTGTAAGCAAGCCCGGACTTAGAATCTACTCAAACAGCAAGGATATGCCCAAGGTTATGAAGGGCTTAGGAATTGCAATCGTGTCAACCTCTAAGGGTATCATGACAGACAGAGAAGCACGCAAGAACAACGTTGGCGGCGAAGTGCTCGCTTTCGTTTGGTAATTAAGGAGGAGCAGATATGTCAAGAATAGGTAAACATCCTATAGCTGTTCCTGCCGGCGTCGAAGTTAAAGTAGACGGTTCTACAGTTACAGTAAAGGGTCCTAAGGGCACACTCACAAAGGAGTTCAAGCCCTCTATGTCGATCGCAGTTGACGGCGGTTTTGTTACCGTTACACGTCCTGACGACGAAAAGGAAAACCGTGCACTTCACGGTCTTACAAGAACACTTATCCACAACATGATCGAAGGCGTTACAAACGGCTTCAAGAAGGAGCTTGATGTAAACGGTGTCGGTTACCGTGTACAGAAGCAGGGTAAGGATCTTATAATGAACCTCGGTTACTCACATCAGGTAATCGTATCCGATACAGAAGACATCAAGATAGAGTCACCCGCACCTAACAAGATCATTATCACAGGTATTGATAAGCAGAAGGTTGGTCAGTTTGCAGCTGAAGTAAGAAGCAAGCGTCCTCCCGAGCCTTATAAGGGCAAGGGTATCAAGTATACCGACGAAACGATCCGCCGCAAGGAAGGTAAAGCAGGTAAGGGTAAGAAATAAACCGCAAGGGGTGAAAAATAATGGTTAAAGTAATAGACAGCAAGAAGAGCAGAATCAAGCGTCGCAAGCGTATCCGTGCTAAGATCAGCGGTACTGCAGCTTGCCCCCGTCTCAGCGTTTTCCGTTCTGCTAAGCACATTTACGCTCAGATCATTGATGATGAAGCAGGCAAAACCCTTTGCAGTGCATCTACAATGGAGAAGAGCTTTGAAGGCTTCGGCGGCAATGCAGAGGCAGCAAAGAAGGTTGGTCTTGCACTTGCAGAAAAGGCAAAGGCAGCAGGCATCAGCGATGTAGTATTTGACCGTTCAGGTTACGTATATCACGGCAGAGTTGCCGCACTCGCAGATGGCGCTCGTGAAGGCGGACTCAACTTCTAATCAGTAAGGCAAGGGTTTACTGAAACCCGCAATAAAAACAGGAGGACAAGAATTTGGCACTTTTAGATGCAAGCAATTATGAGCTTTCCGAAAGGGTTGTTGCTCTGAACCGTGTATCCAAGACTGTTAAGGGCGGACGTATCATGAAGTTTTCCGCACTGGTTGTTGTTGGTGACGGCAACGGTGTCGTAGGCTTTGGCATGGGTAAGTCGAACGAAGTTCCCGACGCTATCCGCAAGGGCCTTGAGGACGCTAAGAAGAACCTCGTAAAGATCTCATTAAAGGGTACAACGATCCCTCATGAAATAGTAGGAAAATTCGGTGCAGGCGCAGTTCTGATGAAGCCCGCTCCCGAAGGTACCGGCGTTATCGCAGGCGGCCCCGTTCGTGCCGTTGTAGAGATGGCAGGTATCAAGAACATCCGTACTAAGTCACTTCGTTCTAACAACCCCTGCAACGTAGTAAGAGCTACAATGGCAGGTCTTACAGCTCTCAGAGATGCACAGCAGGTAGCTGAGCTCAGAGGCAAGTCTGTAAAAGAGATCTTAGGTTAAGCTTTTACTTTGCAGAAAGGACGGAAACCGAAATGGCTTTAAAAATCAAGCTGGTTAAATCACTGGTTGGACGTAAGGACAGCCACATCGCAACAGCAGCCTCTCTCGGACTTCGCAAGATCGGTGCAGAAACAGTTCAGCCCGACAATGCAGCAACAAGAGGCAAGATAAAAGAAATTTCTTATTTAGTTGAGGTTACTGAGGAATAATTCCTTACACCTTATAGAAGTTAAATAAGCACATTAACAAATAGGAGGTGTAACAATTGAAGCTACACGAATTATACCCTGCAGCAGGTGCAACAAAGGAAGTTAAGCGTATCGGACGCGGACACGGTTCCGGTCACGGTAAGACAGCCGGTAAAGGTCACAAGGGTCAGTGGGCACGTTCAGGCGGCGGCGTAAGACCCGGATTTGAAGGTGGTCAGACATCACTCGCAAGACGTATGCCTAAGAGAGGCTTTAACAATATCTTTGCTACAGAATACACTGTTGTAAACGTAGCCGACCTCGAAGCTCGCTTTGAGAACGGTGCTGTTATCGATACAGACGCTCTTATCGATGCAGGTCTTGTAACTAAGGTTCTTGACGGCGTTAAGGTACTTGGCAACGGCGAGGTTACAAAGAGCTTTACAGTTAAGGCTGCCAAGTTCTCTGAATCAGCTAAGGCTAAGATCGAAAGTGCCGGCGGAAAGGCTGAGGTAGAGTAATGTTTCAAGTCTTTAGAAACGCGTGGAAAGATCCCGCACTTCGCAAAAAGATTTTATTTACATTGCTCATAATAGTTATATTCCGCTTTGGCGCAGCAATCTTCGTTCCATTCCTTGAACCCTCGACTATCAAACAGATGATGGGTGAAGGAACGATACTTAATTATCTCGACGTTATGACGGGTGGATCGCTCAGCAACGGTACGCTGTTTGCTATGTCGATCACACCGTACATCAACGCCTCCATCATAGTTCAGCTGCTCACAGTTGCAATTCCTGCACTGGAGCGTCTGAGCAAGGAAGGCGAAGAAGGACGTAAGAAGATAAACAAGATCACGAAGTATGTAGCTTTGGGCATTGGTTTATTCCAGGCGATAGCATTCTACATCGGACTTCGCAACACTGTAAACGAAACAACACACAAGAGTGCTGTTCTCTATACGGAAGGCTTTGACGGAGTCATCGCTGCGATTACTATCGTGGCTTGCTTTGTAGCGGGTGCTTCGCTTATTATATGGCTGGGCGATCAGATCTCCCAGAAGGGTATCGGCAACGGTATTTCAATGATACTGTTTGCAGGTATCATATCAAGAGTTCCCGATATGGTTATCAATCTGATCAAGCAGATCTCGGTTGCTCCGCAGAACTGGTTCTTCGTACCGCTGATACTCGTTATCTATGTATTGATGATTGCATTCGTAATACTGATGACAAACGCAGAAAGACGTATTCCCGTTCAGTATGCAAAAAGAGTAGTCGGCAGAAAGATGTACGGCGGTCAGACAAACCACATTCCGATAAAGGTTGCAATGGCAGGCGTTATGCCTATCATCTTTGCGATGTCAATTATGTCGCTGCCCGCAACGATCGGATACTTCTTCGGTGTAACTGCAACATCGGGCCACGCATTCTGGAGCGACTTTATCGCTCTGTTCAGCACGAACAACGTGGTTTATGCAATACTTTATTTCTTCCTTATCATCGGCTTCAACTACTTCTATATTGCAATGCAGTATAATCCTGTACAGATAGCCAATGATCTTAAGAAGAACAATGGTGCTATCCCCGGTTATCGTCCGGGCAAGCCCACATCGGATTTCATCCACAACTCACTTTCAAAGGTTACTCTGGTAGGTGCAATATTCCTTGGTATCATCGCAATATTCCCTATTATATTCCAGAACCTCACAGGCATCACAGGTCTTTCACTCGGTGGTACGACAATACTCATCGTAGTAGGTGTTGCTCTTGAAACAGTCCGTGCTCTCGAAAGCCAGATGATGATGCGTCATCATAAGGGCTTCCTTGAATAAGAGAAAGGAATTATTATGAATCTTATTTTCTTAGGCGCACCCGGCGCAGGTAAAGGAACACAGGCAGAGGTAGTCTGCGAAAAGCTCGGTATACCCGCTATATCGACAGGTAATATGCTCAGAGAAGCTGTAAAGAACGGCACACCCGCCGGTCTTGCAGCGAAAGAGTGTATGGACAGAGGCGATCTTGTTCCCGATGAAGTTGTAATCGGCATCTTAAAGGACAGAATCGCACAGGATGATGCAAAGAACGGTTTCATTCTTGACGGTTTCCCGAGAACAGTTGCTCAGGCCGAGGCGCTTGACGCTATGGGCGTTCAGATCGACAAGGTAATCGAGATCGCTGTTCCCGATGAGAAGATAATCTCAAGACTTTCGGGCAGACGAGTATGCGAGGGCTGCGGCGCTTCTTATCATGTAGACTTCAAGCCTACAAAGGTAGAAGGCAAGTGCAATCTTTGCGGCGCTAACGTTGTTCAGCGTATCGACGACAAGCCCGAAACAGTAATCGCAAGACTGAAAACATACTATGAAAAGACTGCTCCTCTCAAGGATTATTACATGAGAAAGGGCAAACTGATAACCGTACAGGGTCAGGAAGAAATCGCTGAGACTTCAAAGCTCACTCTTGCGGCAGTTGAGGCAAAGTAATGATTCAGGTTAAATCGGCAAAAGAAATTGAAATAATGAAGAAAGCCAATCAGATAGCGGCTGAGGCTCTTATCGTTGCGGGAAATGCAATAAAGCCCGGAATGAGCACATGGGAGCTTGATAAGATCATTCATGATTTTATCGTTTCAAAAGGCGCTGTCCCGTCATCGCTCGGATACGGCGGATTTACAGGCAGTGCCTGCATATCTGTGAACGCTGAGCTGATACACGGCATTCCTTCGAAGAAGAAGATCATCAGAGAGGGCGACATCGTTTCTGTTGACGTGACCGCTGAGATCGACGGCTATAACGGCGATAATGCTTACACCTTCAAGGTCGGCAAGGTTCCCGAAAATGCCGAAAAGCTCCTCGAGGTAACCGAGGCTGCTTTATATGAAGGTATAAAGATGGCACTTCCCGGTAACAGAATCGGCGACATTTCAAATGCTGTGCAGACTTACTGTGAGTCACGAGGCTATTATGTGGTAAGGAAGTTCATCGGTCACGGAATAGGACACGAGATGCACGAGGATCCCGAAGTTCCGAACTTCGGCAAGCCCGGCAGAGGTCCGAGACTTGTACCGGGAATGACAATCTGCATTGAGCCTATGATAAATGAAACTACAGCCGAGATCCGCATACTGCCGGACAAATGGACGGTGGTCGAGGCTAACGGCAACTACAGCGCTCATTTTGAGCATACTATCGCAATAACTAACGGTGAGCCTCTTATTCTCACGGAAAGCTCACTTCACCACCCGAAGAATTAACGGAGGGCGTATGAACAATACGGTTATTGCAGCCGGTATGGTTGTAAAAAGCATGGCAGGGCATGACAGCGGAAGCTATTATGCGGTCATGAGGGTTGAAAACGGTTTTGCGTATATTGCCGACGGCAAGCTGCGCAAGGTCGAAAGACCCAAAAAGAAGAATCCGCTTCATTTACAGAAGACACTGACTACTGTAGAGCTTGCGGAAATCACAAACAAAAAACTAAGATCTGCGTTATCGGTTCTGAACCGAAGTGCAGACAACATCGCCGAGGAGAGTGACAAGCTTGTCTAAAGAAGATGTAATCGAGGTAAGCGGCAAGATAATTGAGGCGCTTCCTAACGCAACGTTTCAGGTCGAACTTGAAAACGGACATAAGATACTGGCTCATGTAAGCGGCAAGCTGCGAATGAACTTTATTCGTATCTTACCCGGTGATAAGGTAACAGTCGAAATGTCACCGTATGACCTGACTAAAGGCAGAATCACCTGGAGAGCCAAGTAATTCTGTATAAACGAATACGAGCGTATGCTCGTCTGTAACAATTACAGGAAGGATGATATTAAGATGAAAGTTAGACCTTCAGTAAAGCCTATGTGCGATAAGTGCAAGGTAATCAAGCGCAAGGGCAAGGTTATGGTAATCTGCCAGGAACCTAAGCACAAGCAGAGACAGGGTTAAGCCCGAATTTAACAGGAGGAAAAAGATATGGCAAGAATTGCTGGTATCGACCTGCCGAAAGAAAAGCGTGTTGAGATCGGTCTCACATACGTTTACGGAATCGGCAGAAAGACAGCTAACGACATTCTGGCAAAGGCCGGTGTAAACCCCGACACCAGAGTCAAGGATCTTACCGATGATGACGAAGCTAAGATCCGTGATGCTATAGAGCAGCTCGGCGTAGCTGTAGAAGGTGACCTCAGAAGAGAAGTAGCCCTCAACATCAAGCGTCTGGTTGAAATCAACTGCTTCAGAGGCACACGTCACCGTAAGGGTCTTCCCGTTCGTGGTCAGAGAACAAAGACCAACGCAAGAACAAGAAAAGGTCCTAAGAAGACCATCGCTAATAAGAAGAAGTAAGCTTTACGGAAAGGTGGTAAAACAATGGCAAAGGCAACCGCTACTAAGAAGCCTGTAGTACGCAGACGTCGTGAGCGCAAGAACATTGAAAACGGTTCAGCTCATATCCAGTCTACGTTCAATAATACGATAGTTACTATCACAGACCTTCAGGGCAACACATTATCATGGGCATCTGCCGGTGAAATGGGTTTCAGAGGCTCAAGAAAGTCAACTCCCTTCGCAGCTCAGACAGCCGCTGAAACAGCAGCTAAGGCAGCTATGGAACACGGTCTGAAGACTGTAGAAGTTTACGTTAAGGGTCCCGGATCCGGACGTGAAGCAGCTATCCGTGCATTACAGGCAGCAGGTCTTGAGGTTAGACTTATCAAGGATGTAACTCCTATTCCTCACAACGGATGCCGTCCTCCCAAGAGAAGACGTGTATAATCATAAACTGAGTGTAGTTTACTCGGTGTCGCGGAAGGTATAATCCTTCAGAAACGATATTTATTTAAAAAACGGAGGTACTGACAAATGGCAGTAGACAGACAGCCGGTCTTAAAGAGATGTAAGGCTTTAGGCATATCCCCTATGGTACTGGGATACAGCAAGGAAACAAATCGTCACGCAAACGCTAACAACAGAAAGAAAGTTTCTGAGTATGGAATGCAGCTTAAGGAAAAGCAGAAGCTGAAGTTCATCTACGGCGTTCTTGAAAAGCAGTTCTATCACTACTACGAGATGGCAGTTAAGATGGACGGCGTTGCAGGTGAAAACCTCATCAAGATTCTTGAATCAAGACTTGACAACGTTGTATTCAGAATGGGTATGGCTATCACAAGAAGAGAAGCAAGACAGTTAGTAACACACGGTCACTTCACAGTAAACGGCAAGAAGGTTGATGTTCCTTCTTACAGAATCAAGCCCGGCGATGTTGTTGCAGTCAGCGAAACAAGCAAGAAGAGCCCTAAGTTCGCTCAGATCATCGAACAGACAAACGGCAGAATCGTACCGTTATGGCTGGACGTAAATAAAGAGGCTATGACAGCCAAGGTTACTCGTGAATTCAACAGAGATGAGCTTGACTATGAAATAGCTGAGCACCTGATCATCGAGTTATATTCAAAATAATCTCGTCGAGCAGTATTGCGAAAACTCTTCATACTGTGGACATCACGGTATGTATCGGTTATTTTTAATTTACAATTCCGCACTGAGATATGTGCGGAGGGCATTGCCCGCCAAATCGTAATTTAAAATTAACCGGGCGGTTTTCCGCTTTCAGCGGGAATACAGCCCGTTCGTACATCGTTAACCCGATGAAACATCTGACAAACTTGTGGGAGGGTAAACCAAATGCTTGAAAAAATCGAAAAGCCTGTGATCGAGACCGTTAAGTTAAAACCCGATGGAACCTATGGTATGTTTACACTTGAGCCTCTGGAATGTGGTTACGGCAACACACTTGGCAACAGCCTTCGTCGTGTTCTGCTTTCGTCACTTCCCGGCGTTGCGGTAACGTCAGTCAAGATTGACGGCGTTCAGCACGAGTTTTCGACTATCCCCGGTGTTAAAGAGGATGTAACGGAAATTATCCTCAACATCAAGGGTCTCATTGCAAAAATGTATGGCGAATGCCCGAAAACAGTTTATATTGAAGCTGAGGGCGAGTGCGATGTTACTGCCGGTGACATAAAGACCGACAGTGAGATTGAAATCCTCGACCCCGGTATGCATATAGCTACCCTCGGCCCCGGAGCTAAGCTCTATATGGAGATTACTCTTGACAAGGGCAGAGGATATGTGTCTGCTGAAAAGAACAAGCAGCAGCTTCAGCCGGTAATCGGCATAATTGCTGTCGACAGCATTTATACACCTGTTTTAAAGGTGAATTATACAGTTGAGAACACCCGTGTAGGACAGCGTACCGACTATGACAAGCTCATACTTGAGGTATGGACAGACGGTACAATTTCTGCAAAAGAGGCAGTCTCATACGCCGCTAAGCTTCTGGTAGATCATCTTCAGCCGTTCGTAGAGCTGTCTGATGAAGCTATACAGCCTGAGCTAATGGCAGACAAGAGTGAGTCGGGCAAGGATAAGCTCCTCGAAATGACTATCGATGACCTTGACCTTTCCGTACGTTCATTCAACTGCTTAAAGCGTGCAAACATCAACACCGTTGACGATCTTATCAACAAGTCGCAGGGTGATATGATGAAGGTTAGAAACTTAGGCAAGAAGTCGTTTGAGGAAGTCAGAGCAAAGCTCCAGTCTTTAGGCTTTGACCTTGCAAGCGACGATGACAACAATTGACAAGTGACTTTCAATTTGTCTGAAAGGAGAAATATCCATGGCAGGTTCAAGAAAACTGGGAAGAACCAGTGATCACAGAAAGGCTATGCTCAGAGGTATGGTAACACTGCTTCTTGAAAAGGGCAAGATTGTTACTACAGTTGCAAGAGCTAAGGAAGTTCGCAGTGCAGCTGAAAAGATGATCACTCTCGGCAAGGCCGGCACACTGCATACAAAGCGTCAGGTTTACGGCTACATCACTAAGGAAGACGTAGCTAAGAAACTGTTTGATGATATAGCACCCAAGTACGCTGACAAGAACGGCGGTTACACACGCATCATCAAGATCGGCCCCAGAAGAGGCGACGCAGCAGAGATGGCTGTTATCGAATTAGTTTAATTTGATATAATTAAATAGCTTACGCCCACCTTTATGGTGGGCGTTGTTGTTTTGGGGAAAAGTCTTGTATTTGATAAAATTCTGTTATAATTATTAGTATTTATCTATGATAGCAAGCTACCGATAGTTCTTTTTGCGAGATAGCACTTCTCGGGTTCGCTATTCCATTTAATAACGTTGCTGCTATTCACGCGGGAGACAACCAAAGGGACTAGGGTGAGGGACTGCCGCCCCTAACCCTATCCCTTAGGTTTTCTCCCAAATCAGTTATTCCTCTTGAGCGACGTGAGGAGCGGGAGCATTGCTAAAGCAATGCTCAGCGTGGCATCCCTCTTTCCTTACCCACACCCGTACCCCGCTGGGGTGTTGGCTAAACTCGTAAAACTACCTGAACATTGTATATCCTGTCGATGCAGGGACGCTTAACGCTACACGTCCGCAGGTTAGTACATATATCTCAGGTTAGTAGCGTTTTTTTGAAGGGTAAATGTCAGTGCATTTGTACTGATAAGGTCACGAAAATATTAGTGCCTTGTCGGTACGGAAAATGATTTCAGCGGTGTTGGCGATATATTTCACTGTGTGGCTTTAATAATAATCGGTTTTTCGACAGACTGTACGCACGTCTTTATGGTGGGCGTTGTTTATACAAAGCAATGTAATAAAACTGCGAGAACGCATTGGTGTACGTTATAACAAGGTGCGCAAAGCGTGTAGCATAATATTTGAAAATAAAGCAGTGATCTGAAAAGGTTAAATAAATAATTGACATATTTCGATTGATATGTTGAACAAAAAAATTGAAACAATTTGTATAAAATAACAGTTGACCCCAAATAGACTTGAATGATATAATATATATAAACAAGAATGGATGGTATAAAATAATCAAAAAAGAAATTTGAAAGATAGGGAAACGAGCAAATTTCCACAAAACTTTACAGCAATCATTATGCTTGATATTTAGGAGGTATTTATATGAAAAAGTTTTTAACACTTGCACTGATAACAATTATGGCGCTTGTTTGCACGGCGTGTGCAAATGCGGCGGCTGATACCGATGTTTCTTATAACCAACCGAATTTGAAGTACGGAAGATATTATTTAAACGGAGATGTGAACAGCAAACTATACATTGACCTTGATGAGAATTATATAGTAATGGGTAACGAAGAAGAATTACGGAAATTCCTAGAGGAATACTGCAGCGCTATAGACGATTATTCTACCGAGGAGCTGTATAAGGAAAATGTTGAAGAAGCAATTAATGGATATGGAGTTAAAAGTAAGTATAACTATATGACCATTAATCCCGGAACCATTATACATGTAATAATTTTTGATTACTTTAAATTCGGAACATTCGATGAGAACACTGTTACAGGTGTTTATTATGAATACGTTGAAGAAGGTAAAATCAAAGTTTTAGAAAAAGAATTCATTTTAGTTTGATTATCGTAAATATTTATATGTGCCCACCTTTGCGGTGGGCATTTCAGTTTGTAGAAAAAGTATGTTTTTGAAACAAACTTCTAACTCACTACCCCTATCCCCCTGCCCCCTTTCCCCGGGAAAGGGGGATTTTACTGGGGCTACCGCCCCTAGACCCTGTCGGGGGCTACGCCCCTGCGACCCCATTTTCAGAAATTATATAGGTTTATCGACAGTCTGATGTGCCCACCTTTGCGGTGGGCATTTTTATATCTGCGAAAAAAGGTGAAAGCGTAACATTAGCTTATCCGTTATAAGTGACGTCAAATGAAAAAACGGTGAAATTGTGCTTACAGACAAAATCCGCTTGAAAAAGAGCTTGTTTTATGTTAAAATAAAATAAGTATGTTATAGGCTGTCGCAAAGGACGGCGGGAAAGAGGTACAATTTGGATACATTTGGTGAACAGCTTGTTAAAAAGGCAACAACAGGTGCAGACTGGGCAAAGAGAATAGGCATTGCGGTACTGGGACTGGCGTTAGCTACTGTACTTATGTGGCTTTCGTTCTTTACCGGATTTATGATTCTGACAATGCTTTCTGTCGGCGCACTCTTCGGTCTTGTGTGGCTGCTTACGGGCATGAGCTATGAGTATGAATATATACTTACGAATGACGATCTTGATATAGACAAGATTACGGGCAAGAGAAAGAGAAAACGTCTTATTACGCTGAAAATGAATACAGTTGAGGAATTCGGCATTTATGACGGCACGAACGGAACTAATGCGGACGCTACCGTAATAGCTTCCGACGGAACGAACATAAACGCTTACTATCTCATTGCAAAGCATAAGACGCACGGCAGAACAATGCTGATATTCTCTCCCGATGCAAGAATGGTCGAGATGATACTCACAACATTACCCTATAAGGTAAAGCAGGAAGCAACACAGCGTATCAACGCAATAAAAGCCGATAGCGAAAAGGAATAAGCGAACACTGTCTATCGGGAGGGTCAATGTCAACGACACGCAAAAAGAATAACATTTTCAAAGTGATACTGTCGGGCGTTACTGCGGCGGTAATCATTGCGGCAAGTGCAGGATGCGGTACTGTAGATCTGACTATGGGCAAGAACAACAAGAACAGCAGCGACAACTCTGTTGTTGAGGTGATAATGCCTGCTCAGACAACCACGACCGTGACCACCACAGCGGTTACAACAGAAGTGCCGCTGCCTGTGAAATCATATGGTGACGATTTTGTCAGATGCAATGCGGCTATATGTTACGACCTTACGGACGGTAAGGTGATATACAGCAAGAATGCGGGTAAAAAGGTGTTCCCGGCAAGCACCACAAAGATACTTACCGCACTCACTGCCATTGAGTACACTGCGCCCGAATATGAGTATTATGTGGGCAGTGAGCTGGGGCTTGTTGCGCAGGATTCAAGTATGTCGTGGATTGCAGAAGGCTCAAGCCTTTGCAGAAACGAGATACTGACAGCTATGCTCGCTCCTTCGGGGAACGATGCGGCATATACCATAGCGGTAAACGTGGCAAGGAAGCTGTACGGCGATGATATAAGCGATAATGACGCTGTAGCGTATTTTGCGGTGCTGATGAACGATTACGCAAAGAAGCTGGGCGCAAAAAATACGCACTTTACAGTGCCGGACGGGTATCACGATGATGAACATTATACCACGGCGGAGGATATGCTAAAGTTTGCAATTGCGGCAACGCAGAGCCAGACGATATGCGATATAACCTGCCAGCCGCTTGCTATAGTATATGACGAGCAGGGGAATGTTCACAGCTGGGATAACGGAAACAAGCTCCTTACCGATACCACAATTCCTTATGAGGTATACGGAATGAAAACGGGATTTACCGATGAGGCAGGCTTCTGCTTTATAGGATATGCAGGTATGAACGGCAAGAAGATACTTACACTGGTGTATGGCGGAGAGGTGGAAAACCGCTATGCCGACACAAAGAAGCTGATGGATCTGGGCTTTGATATTTATGATGAAAATCACGACTATTATACGGTAGAAGAATAAACAAGGATGACGAAGATGAAGATATTATCCATAGAAAGCTCGTGCGACGAAACTGCGGCGGCAATAACCGAGGACGGAAGAAAAGTTATTTCGTCGGTTATAGCCACTCAGATAGACGAACACAAGCTGTACGGCGGAGTAGTACCCGAAATAGCTTCACGCAGACATTGCGAGAATATAACCGGAGTATGTGCCGAGGCTCTTGAAAAGGCGGATATGACGCTTGACGAGATCGATGCAATAGCGGTGACGAACGCACCCGGTCTTATAGGCGCACTGCTTGTCGGGGTGAACTTTGCAAAGGGGCTTGCGCTTGCAAAAAACAAGCCGCTTATCGCTGTGCATCATATCAAGGGGCATATAGCGGCAAACTACATAACGCACCCTGAGCTTGAGCCGCCGTATCTGTGTCTTGTGGTTTCGGGCGGACACAGCCATATAGTAAAGGTAAACAGCTATACGGAGCTTGAAACGGTAGGCAAGACGACCGATGATGCGGCAGGCGAGGCATTCGACAAAGCCGCAAGAGCAATGGGCTTTCAGTATCCCGGCGGAGTGCATATCGACAGAGCGGCAAAGCAGGGTGATGCAAAGAAGTATAAGCTGCCAAGACCTGCGACCAAAAATCCGTATGATTTCAGCTTTTCCGGACTTAAAACCGCTGTTATCAACCTTATACACAACAACGAACAAAAGGGCATTGAAACGGATGTAAATTCGCTTGCCGCCTGCTTTCAGGACACTATCACGTCTATACTTGCGGAAAAATTCATGGCGGCGGCAGATGAGCTTGGTTACACAAAGCTCGCACTTGCAGGCGGTGTAGCGGCAAACTCTATGCTCCGTGACAAGCTGTCGGAAATGGCGCGTGCCTGCGGCAAGCAGTTCTATATGCCTGATATTTCGCTATGCGGCGATAATGCGGCTATGATAGGCTGTCAGGGATATTATGAGTATCTGGCAGGAAATACGGCTGATATGTCGCTGAATGCGTATGCTACAAAGAAGCTGCATATGCTGTAAAATATAGATTTACACAAACAAAAAGCAATCCGCCGTTAACGGTTAATTCCGTGACGGCGGATAACAGCTTGTAGAAAAAGTGTTTTTTCAAAAAGGTGCTTGTCCGCAATCCCTATCCCCTTTAGGACACTCTGTTGGCTTTGCTTCGTGCAAAGCTTGGTGTGTCCTTATTTCGGCATCCTTGCCGAAAACCCATTCCCCCGTGTGAAAGGCTGTGTATGCCCGGCATCCATGCCGGGCTGAATGTGGGGCTGAGTGTGGGGCTGCCGCCCTCATCCCGCTTGGGGCTACGCCCCAAACCCCATTTTTAATAACGATAGAGTTTTTTCAGCAAAAAAGCAATCCGCCGTCAACGGTTAATTCCGTGACGGCGGATAATTTGATATTAAAGCGGATTTTTCAATCATATAGCGTCAAGATTCAATGTCCAGCTGTTTATCTTATATGTTCCGTTATCAAGCAGATATTCAATCTTTGCACTGCGGTGAGCCTCGTACAAGTCGAGATAAGGCACTGTTGCGGTAAAGCCTGTATCGGTAATATCGGAAATGACGCAGGCTGTAGTATCCCATATATTCTTTCCGTCGGAAACAGCGTCGGTGTTTTTGTACAGCTTGCCGTTTATATCCTTGTAGAATGCGGTTTCGTCCGCAAGGTTCTTATAGAACGTGCTGTCAAGATATTCTTTCGTGAAATACTTCTCGGTATCGGCTTTAAGCGAGGCGAGAGTATCATAAACGCTTTCTACGGGAGAGTAGCAAAAGCCGTTATCATCTGTTACCGATGCGGAATTGTCTACAGGCAGGCTGCAACGGTTATAGATAGCGTAAAACTTGTCCGCTATGGGCATATTCAGCTTTACGGTTTCTTTGGCGGATTCTTCGGTCAGTGCGGTCGTTTTATATTCAGACGATACCGCAGAACTGCTTTCCTGCTGTGATACGGCAGAAGGTGTATTCTCAGCCGCACAGGCAGCTATTGCAGAAAGGAATTAATCAGAGAATCGCTATACAATGGGATTTTCCGATAACCTTTGAAATGGCAAGAGCCTACCAAAAGGCAAACGGCAAGTATTTAAGGCAAAATCAATGGGAGGACATCACATTGGTAATGAGCCTTGAACTCGGTAGATAAAAAGATAACCCTGTATCAGACGGTTAAACCGTCGGGTACAGGGTTTTTCTGTGCCTAAAATATGTAGAAAGCTCAAAACGACTGTCAGAAAGGCGGAATTACTATGGAAAAGAAAGTAACAGCAAGAAGTCCCATAGCACAGAAAGAGGAAAATGTCAAGACTGTTTTGAAAACATTTCTCTTGACAGCGAAATTATAGCCGAGGTCAATTAAATTTTTATGGGATGGAGTAACTCTCCGTCCTTTACTTTTTCGGTGAGATGTGGTATAATAAGGCAAGGTCGGACAGACCGATAAACCAGAATTTATATTGAAAGCAAAATGAAAAATTATGGGGAACATATTTTTTATTATAATAGAGCTGATTTTTTGCTTCTTATTGGTAACAGAAGGCTTCCTATGGCATAAAAGTTTGTCGAAAAAGAAAGCCTTGAAAAGAGAGAAGAAAATAACGAAGAAAAACAATGTGGAAAAATCATGTGACGGCAAAATACATATGTCCGAAGATTTGTATTGGTGTAAGCACTGGGAACATAAATGGCATGGAAGATTTGAAACCTGTGTTTCTGATTATATTGAGGCAGGCGTTTTACTACAAATTCATTGTATTGCGATAGAGCATGAAAGAGGTGACAGCTGGCTTGTTCGTGGGTTTAATACATCGGATTTTCAAAAGAAAATCAGGGAAGCTGTTCATACATTTCAAGTAGAAATGGGATTTCCGCAAGAACGGTATGATATGGGCACTCATATATGGTATTATAATCCTGATGGCAGTTCATGGCATGGTGTAGACGACATTCCTATGAGAGTTGCGATTACATTTTATCACCCCGATAAAGTCGAAGAAGAAGCTTTCAGACTGCTACAACAGCAAATATATGAAATTTTGTGGGAAGTGTTGGATAACAGAGGATATCAAATTCCAGTTTTGATTTGACTTAATTCATAACATTTATTAACTGTTATATCTTATCCTCGTGAAGTCCGCAACCCCTTGAAAATGCTAAATTTGTAGCGAGTGAGTTTGCCCTTATGCTTTCCCTTGTGTTATATCCTTTTCCCTCATGTTACGAATGCTCACAAGGGCAAAATTAAGGGAAAGAAAATCCAGTAACAAATTATAACATGAAATGAAAATGGCAGGAAGAACGGATTGAAATGCTTTCAAAACTTTTAGAAAATTAAGGAAAGGACAGATAAGATATGAGATTGATTTATGCAAGATATAATCCGCAATGTAATAGCATAGATGTAACCACGTTTGAAAATGTAGTGCTTAGAATTGATTGCAATAAGGCAGAGGAAGGATTGAGAACTACTCCCGGCTCCCAGTGTTCGTTGAATGCTTTGGCTATTGATAATCCATTAGAATATGCAAGATTATACTTGGATGGAGAAATGCAAGTATGGGTTGATGCAGAGGATCGTTTAGATACGTGGTGATTTTGCTAATATAATATCATGATAGAGGTCTAGTACTAAAAATTCCAGAAAAATATATAGAACGTACGGTTATTCCATAATAAGAGGCAGGAATCTTAAGTTTCTAGATGTTTGAATTTTGCCTTAAGGTAAATAGAGAGGACACATTGATTTTTCAGTGTGTCCTCTCTATTTAAAAATATTTTTAAATAGTCCTTGTAAAAAGACAAAACGTATGCTATAATCTATTTAAAGAGATTTTTAAATAGGTAAAAGATATGAGAGAAACTAACATTTTTAAAGTGTTGGCAGATAGCCAGAGAAGAGCCATTCTTATGATGTTGAGAAATGAGCGATTAAATGCTGGAGAGATTGCTGAAAAATTACAGATCACACCGGCTGCTCTTTCTTATCATTTAAAATTATTAAAAAACGCAGATTTGATATCTGAATATAAAGAGAAAAACTTTGTTTATTATGAAATCAACACTACGGTTTTCGATGAATTAATTATATGGGTTAACCAGTTTGGAGGAAAAAAAGTATGAAAAAAATAATGTGGATAGTAGCAATGATACCAGTTGTAGTTACAAGTGTTGTACTACAGTTTATGCCTGATATTATACCTATGCATCATGACTTGGAGGGAAACACTGACAGATGGGGAAGTAAAACAGAAAGCTTTATTTTTCCGGTAATTATTTTGTTTATTACACTGTTTTGGCACTTGCTAATCTATGTGTTTGAGAAAAAATCAAAAAATGCAAATACAGAAAAGGAACAGATGGAAGCAAAATCTTCTGCAAAGGTATTATGTGTTGTAGGAATTTCGCAAGCAATCATGTTCGGGATTATGCATTATTTTATTCTTTATTCTTCTTGGATACAGGCAAATGCAGGTGGTGAACATGCGGTTATTGACATTGCAAAAGTTTCATGTATTTTGTGTGGTATTATATTTATTGTATTAGGAAATTTTATGACAAAGGCAAAACGAAATGCAGTAGTGGGAGTTCGAACCGTTTGGAGTATGCACAATGATAATACATGGAGAAAGAGTAACCGCTTTGGTGCAATATGTATTATTATTACGGGGTTATTGACTATCATTACAACCGTATTTACAAGTGGGATGACTGGCATAATCTTTATGTTGATTTATTTATTATTAGCAACAATTGTAACTGTGGTATACTCAAAAAAGATATATGATAAGGAAATAGAAAAATAATTTGTATCTTTATGCGAGAGGGTGAAATTCCAGTCTTTACGGAGAGATAACAAACGAAGGGGAGGCAATTGCCTCCTTTCGTTTGTTATCTACTCCTTCCACGGTTTGGTGGAGAATATGGTCTTGTTAACTCTCGCTCCCTAATGTCCTGTTTCTTAGATTTAAGCCTATCGTGTAGAGACTGCGGCTTTTCTCCATACCGTTGTTTCCAATTCTTAAGGCTGTCCTGATAATCCCCATAAGCTGTCTCTGCCTTATGAAATGCCTTGTAGAAGGCTTCCACATTCGGATACCCGTATTCCTTTACGATATGAGATAAGCGGACTTTCATTCGGGAAATACGTTCCTCCAATCCGGCTATCTCCGTTGAAAGCTCGGAACGCCTTTTTGCTTTGAAGATACCTTTGCTGTCGGACAGTTCAATTTCAAGGTCACTTCGCTGTTTCTCGAGTGCAAAAATTGCTTTATTCTGTTCCTGCAGCTTTTGATAAATCTCGCATAAGTGCTTGTAAGAAACTGCTTCCGTTGATGGCTGCGGTCTTGGCGGTATGGCAGGAGTTGAAGCAACGGTTGTCGAAACAGCGGTTGTTTCTTTTGCTTTTGTTGTTGTGGCGGCGGTTGTAACGCTGACGGTGGCAGGAAGCGTGCTTTCCTCATATATTGTACCGCTTGTTGCGGCGGATGAGGAGGAAAATCCGGTTCCGCTTTGGTTACCGTCAACATAAGCTACTCCCTCGGCTGAGCAGGCTGTGACGGAAAGAATGACCGACACGGCAAGAATTATCGCCGCTTTTTCATTTGTTGATCTTTTCATTTTACCCTCTTGTTTTATCTGCGTATTATGAGATATTGTACTTGTATTTTAACACAAGGGCTTCGAATAGTCAACGGTATGTGTTACAAAAATCAACTGTATGAAATCCGATATATGCTACACTTTAGATAAATAAACTGTTTATTTTATGTTTTCAGATTGTTTATATTCATAACGGAGGAACGGATGGTTAAATTCGGAGAAAGAGTAAAGCAGTTAAGACTAAGTGCAGGCATGACGCAGGAACAGCTGGCTGAAAGGATATGGGTGACAAAAGCGGCAATAAGCAATTATGAATTGTCGGAGCGTAACCCTTCTCCCGAAACGATAATCAAAATAGCCGGAGTATTCGGCGTTACAACAGACTATCTGTTGGGGCTTGAGGATAAGAGAAGCCGTACACTTGATATAAGCGGACTTTGCGAGGAGGATATACGCTTTTTGCAGTCTGCGGCGGCTCTGCTGAAAAAGAAAAACGCAGTGAAAAAATCAGTTGCAGAACATTGACAGCCGCTGTATTACGATGTATAATAGCTATATTGTACATTAAACAGATAGAAACGGTAGACTTAAAGGAGCGAATTATGGCAATAAGCATAACCGAAGCGGCGGAACTTAAAAGGGCGATACTTGACAATTTCGGCGTAACTCTGCATTTTCACGATGGCTGCGGAGGACAGTATTTCACGCTGGACGAGAGAAACGATGAGATAAAGCGGTTTATTGAGAGCTACTTCGATAAAAAGGGAATGACCGTTACATTTATAGCAAGGGGAACACAGTTCTCTGTAGGAGGTAACAATGCTTGACCGGTTTTCAAGAACACAGCTCGTTTTCGGTAAAGAGGCAATGTACAGGCTGAAAGGCTCTCGTGTTGCGGTATTCGGCGTAGGCGGCGTAGGCGGTTATACCGTTGAGGCGCTTGCACGCTCGGGAGTGGGAGCGATTGATATTATAGACGATGATAAGGTGTGTCTTACCAATATAAACCGTCAGATAATAGCTACAACAAAGACGGTCGGTAAGTACAAGGTCGATGTTGCGAAGGAGCGAATTGAGGAAATAAATCCCGACTGCAAGGTGACAGCCTTCAGAACCTTCTATATGCCTGAAACGGCGGATCAGTTTGACTTTACTCAGTATGACTATGTAGTTGACGCAATAGATACGGTTACGGGAAAAATAGCACTTATTGAAAATGCAAAGAAGGCAGGAACGCCGATTATAAGCTCTATGGGAGCGGGAAACAAGGTCGATCCTACGGCATTTGAGGTTGCGGATATATATAAGACCTCTGTGTGTCCACTGGCAAGGGTAATGCGCTATGAGCTTAAACGCAGAGGAATAAAGAAGCTCAAGGTGGTATACTCAAAGGAAAAGCCGATACCGCCCATTGCCGACGAAGATCCGAACGGTGAAAACGGTTGTCTTTCTAAGGCGGATAAGGTGCCGGGAAAAAGACAGGTGCCGGGAAGTACCGCCTTTGTACCGTCTGTGGCAGGACTTATTATCGCAGGGGAAGTTATAAAGGATATAATAGGGTATAAAGCGGCGGACGAAATCAGATAATATGCGGATGAAGTATCTTTCGTAACATACAAAGATACTTCATTTTTTTCTTGACTATATTATGATTCAGTGATAGAATAAAAGGTGAAATAAATCTCTCAATTGCATTATCAGCACGGAGGTGTTTGCTTGCTTTTGATATATCTGGCAATGGTTGATTCCGACGAGGAAAAAGACCTTGTCGAAAAGCTGTACAACACCTATAAAAACACTCTTTACAATATTTGCTTTGCGATAGTCCGCAACCGGACGGATGCCGAAGATGCGGTTCACGATACTTTTATACGCATTATAGACAATCTGTGTAAAATCAAAGATGTTGATTCTCCTCAGACTAAAGCGTTCTGCATAGTGATAGCAAGGAATGTGGCGGTGGATATACTCAGAAAAAGCAAGAAAAGCGTTTTTGTTACGGAGGAGGAGCTTGATTTTTATGAATCAGACATAAAAAACGAGGAAACTGCTCTTTCAAATATAGGTGTAGAGCGGCTGAAACAGGCTTTAAGACGGCTGCCGAAGGAATACTATGATGTACTTATGCTGAATGTGAAATTCGGATGCTCCCTTTCCGAAATGTCGGGCATTCTGGGTATAAGCTATCAGGCGGTAAGATATAAGCTGAGAAAAGCGAGAAGTATATTGCTGAAAGAAACGGAGGTTAAAAATGAACAACATTGAAATCGCACTGGAGGAAACCATGTATGAAATGATTTTCTCCGATATTCCAAAAACAAATTATAAGATTCGTCGTTCGTTTGACCGGAGAATGAAGAAGATGATACGCAGTTATTTAGCCGACAATACTCTTGATAAAAGTGTTCATAAGTCGAAAAAGCGTTGGCGATATATCATAATTATTGCCGTGACCCTTGTTCTTACAATCACAGCGGCGGCGGTGGTCTGCTATAATAATATCGCTCTTGAAAAGCATGATACATTTTCCCTGTTACATATTGAGGACACTGAAAAAGCACCGGAAAATATAGAACAGGAATATGTAATCACAGCCGGCATTGACGGATATATGAGATATACGTTTTATAACAGTGACGGGTGTATGGTAGAAGAATATAAAGACGGCGACAGTCAAATCATATTTTCTCAGATGACATTCAGCCATTTCAACGGCACACGGATCAACACCGAAACGGCCGAAGACGCTATTACGGCTGTTGATGTCAACGGGATAACGGCATTGTATTTTGAAAACGGCATGGAAAATATGCTGGTGTGGAATAATGACGAGTATGTTTTTTCTTTTCAGGCTAATAAGCTCGGCAAAGATGAGCTAATAGCATTATCGGAGAGCGTAAAACCAAAGCAATGATACGTCAGAATGCACAAAACAGCGTTTGAAATTTGTGCATTTGTACAAAATAATCCGAAGTGATAAAAAAAGCAGTACGCAGTACCTCTTTCATACGTTTTATTAATAGGGACTGAAATTAAGCCCTGATAAAACAACGGAGGTATTTATACTATGAAGAAAAGAGTACTCGCATTTTTACTGGCAACGGTGTTTGTTCTTACGCTTGTTATGAGCGTATCGGCGGAGGGGGTACAGTGCGACCTGTCCGGCACCAAAAACTGTACGCTTACGGTCAAAGGCACTACTGCACATTGTCACAGCTCGCTTACCGATTCAAGCGGTACTATCAAAAGTGTGAAAGTAGAACAATCGCTTGAGAAGTTTGCTTTTCTGTGGTTCTGGAACACAGAGGGCGGACCTTGGACAAGAACGGTATACTCGGGCGTAGCGCAATTCGATAATTACAAGGTTGTATCGAGCGGTACATATCGTGTGAAATCTGTATTCACCGTTACTACCAAGGATGGCAGGTCCGAAACGATTACTATGTACAGCAATGAAGTAAAAGTTGCATAAAAGCACCCTCTTTACCGGTCAAGCGGTAAAGAGGTTTTTTCTGTGCCGTTTTTCTTGACCTTGCGGGGAAATTGTGATATATTATCACTGTAAATGCAGATAATAAGGCAAAGGAGTGTTGCTAAAAATGGGCGGAAATCAGGCAGAATATGATATAGCGATAATCGGAACGGGGCCTGCGGGCATATCGGCGGCTATCAACGCAAGAATACGCAACAAGAGCTTTATACTTTTCGGAAATGCCGACCTCAGCGCAAAGATCGAACGCTCGCATATAATATCGAATTATCCTGCTCTGCCCGAAATAAGCGGCAGTGAGCTGAATAGGAGATTCGCCGCTCACCTTGAGCAGATGGATATAGAGATAACCTGCGAACGTATTACCGGAGTGTATAATATCGGCAAGTATTTTATGCTCCTTGCAGGGCAGAAGGAATACAAGGCGGACGCTGTCATTCTGGCAACGGGCGCACAGACCGTAAACGAAATAAAGGGCGAGCGTGAGCTTCTCGGCAAGGGCGTAAGCTATTGCGCCACCTGTGACGGAAATTTCTATAAAGGGAAAACGATAGCCGTTATCAGCGATAACAAGGAGAGCGAAGAAGAAGTGGATTTTCTGGCGGAGCTTGCAGAGAAGGTTTATTTCTGTCCGTCATATAAGACGAATTATTCGAGAGAAAATGTTATCAGATTACCCGGCTTTGTCAAAAGCGTAAACGGAGAGCGTCACGCAGACGGGATAACGCTTTCCGACGGCAGTATAATTGCCGTTGACGGAGTGTTCTTTCTGAAGCAGACGGTTTCGGCGGATGTACTGCTTGACGGGCTTGAGATGAATAACGGCAGTGTTGCGGTAAATCGTGATATGTCAACAAGCGTAAAAGGGTGCTTTGCCTGCGGAGATTGCACAGGCAGACCGTATCAGATAGCTAAGGCTATCGGAGAGGGGAATGTTGCACTTCACAGTGCGGTGGCGTATCTGGCGGAAAACAAGGGTAAAAAAGAATAATAAAAACAGCAGCAACGGTACGGTGATTAGTAGCGTTGCTGCTGTTTGTTATTACTGCTGTGCTTCAAGGTTTGCTTTCAGTTTGTCGGAATATTCACGGATGACCTTGCGGTCCGACTCGTTTACAATCTTATAAGTCGTCCTTGAATAGAAATGGCTGTCGGTATCCCATATAACAGGAACGATGCCAAGCTCGGTCAGCTTTCCGAGTACAATCGACAGGCACTCGGAGGAATCGGTATGAGTTGCGTCCTTTGCCATATTGCTTGCGGTATAGGTTGATGTCGTTTCTCCCATAAATACGGGGATGTCATTATCCAGAAAAGCCTTTTTAAGCTCGGCACACTGGCTGTCGATATATTTAAGCCATTCCTCGCCGCCTATTTTATTCGACCAGTACATAGAGTTGTCGACATAGTGGACAGACACCATAAGCCTGTCGTTTACCATATCCTCAGGCATTTGAAATCTTGAAGAAGTCGTTTTATCTATGTTTGTCCAGTAGCCCGAAACGATAAGCACACGCTGTGCGTTATATCTGCCTGTGCCTCTTACCGCATCGACAAACGCCTGATTGAGCGTGTTGGTCATCTTGTAAGCATTGGTTTCGGACTGTTCCTTGAGATTACCGCTTGAATCAAACTGATTGCCGCCGAGATATTCGTTATAGCCCTCGAAAACGAGTGTGTAGGGATAATCCGCAAAATACTCGGCTATCTGCGTCCACAGATGAGTGAATATCTCCTTGCACTTGTCAAGGTCGTTTCTTCTTATGATAAATTCGTCGAAGTGGTGGATATTTATAACGGAATATACGCCTGCTTTTTCGCAGTAATCAACAATCTCCTTAACTCTTTTAAGGTATTCCTTGTTTATCGTATATGTACCGTCATTTTCCATCATATTGCCCCAGAACACAGGAATACGAACTGTGTTGAAGCCTTCCGCCTTCATACCGTCTATTATTTCCTGCGTTGTCACATCCGCTCCCCAGCAGGTTTCATAGTCCTGCGGTTCGTTTCCGCCGACAACGGGGATCCATTCATACGTTATCTTTTCGCAATCGGTCGCTTCGTATGCTTCCATCGTGTTGCCAAGACTTATGCCAAGCCCCATTTTTTCAGCCATTTCGGTTGCTGTGATTATCTCATAGCGTGATGAAGTATCACTGCTTTCGTTATCCGAAATACCGCTCTGAGCGTCCGACGCCGGCTGACTTTCCGTTCCCGATGTGACATTTCCGGCACAGCCTGTCAGCATAAGTGCCATTACCGTAAGTATTGCCGTTAATCTCTTCTTCATAAGAATACCTCTTTAGCAAAAAGAGCCGTTACATAAATCTATGCAACGGCTCCCAAGTGTTTATGGTTTATTTTGCGTAATCTATAGCTCTGCTTTCTCTTATCAGATGTACCTTTATCTGACCGGGATATTCCATCTCGTTCTCGATACGCTGAGAAATTTCTCTTGCAAGAACTATCATCTTATCATCGTCAACCTGTTCGGGCTTTATCATGATTCTTACTTCACGGCCTGCCTGAATAGCGAATGACTTTTCAACACCGTTGTAAGAGCTGCATATCTCTTCGAGCTTCTGCAGACGCTTGATGTAGTTTTCGTAGTTTTCGCTTCTTGCGGCGGGACGTGCGGCGCTTATTGCGTCGGCTGCCTGTACAAGAGCGGCAATAACAGAGTGTATCTCAACATCGCCGTGGTGAGCCTCGATAGCGTGGATGACCTCGGGGCTTTCCTTATACTTACGGCAGACATCGACACCTATCTGAACGTGTGAGCCTTCAATCTCGTGGTTAAGAGCCTTGCCTATATCGTGCAGAAGACCGGCACGTCTTGCAAGAGTTGCGTCAACGCCAAGCTCGCTTGCCATAATGCCTGCGAGGTGAGCGACCTCTATTGAGTGGTTAAGTACGTTCTGACGGTAAGAGGTACGGTAGTAAAGGCGGCCGATAAGCCTTATAAGCTCGTGGTGCAGGCCGTTTACGTTGGTTTCCATAACGGCACGCTCGCCCTCCTGCTTGATTTTAAGCTCGACCTCACGTCTTGCCTTTTCTACTGTTTCTTCAATTCTCGTGGGATGGATACGTCCGTCCTGAATGAGCTTTTCAAGCGCTATTCTTGCTATCTCACGTCTTACATGGTCATGGCAGGAAAGCGTTATAGCCTCGGGGGTATCATCAATGATAAGGTCAACACCTGTGAGCTGTTCAAGCGCACGGATGTTTCTGCCCTCACGGCCGATTATTCTGCCCTTCATTTCGTCATTGGGCAGGGGCACTACGGATACTGCCACCTCCGATACGGTATCGGCGGCAAGTCTTGAAATAGCAAGGGAGATATACTGTCTTGCTTTTTCGTCACATTCGTCCTTAAGACGCTGTTCATAAGCTGTAATCTTGACTGCCTTTTCGTGCGAAAGCTCGCTGTCAAGCATACTCAGTAGGTGTTCCTTCGCCTGATCTAAAGTAAAGCCGGATATTTTTTCGAGAATATCCATCTGGCTTTTCTTGATGGATTCGGCTTCAGCCAGCTTTTCTTCAGCCTTCTTGTTCTTGTTCTGGAGCTGTTCTTCAAGACGCTCGATCTTATCGTTCTTCTTGTCGAGGTTCTCCTCTTTCTGCTGAAGTCTTCTTTCAGAGCGTGTTACCTCTGCTCTGCGTTCCTTGAGTTCTCTTTCGGTTTCGCTTTTGAGTTTCTGAATTTCTTTTTCGTTGTTTTCTTTGAGCTTAAAGATCTCGTCTTTAGCCTCAACCAGTGCGGTTTTCTTTGTTGCCTGAGCTTTTTCGTTAGCCTCGGATACTATCCTGCTTGCTTCCTTCTCGGCAGATTCTATCTGCGCTTCTGCCGTCTTTTTTCTATGCTCGATACCCATTTTGTACATAACAAAACCGAATATCGCCGCTCCGACTACGAATGCCGCCGCACAGAGTGTAACTGCAAGCCACACTTCCATGGGTTAGCGTTCCTCCTTTTCTGAATTGCCGTGTCACGCCGCCGCAAAACTGCATAAGCGCCTGCACGGCTGATTTTACATTTCAACATTTAATTGTATATATGTAAAATAAGCGGATCGTCCTGTCTTTTATTGGTGAAAATTTGCAAGACAGCCGACCTTCCTGAGTTATAATAGATATTTACTCGATATTAATTTTACGGCATTTTCAACAAATTGTCAAGGGCTTTTTATAAAAAAACACTAAATTATTTTGGAAAATAGTGAAAATCTATTGACAACATTTTACCGCTATGATATAATAATCAAACTGTGAAATCGCTATTACCGTTATGCAGTGCGGTTTTACAACACATTTTAATAAGCCGATGTGATGGAATTGGCAGACGTGACGGACTCAAAATCCGTTGGTAGCAATACCGTGCGGGTTCGACCCCCGCCATCGGCACCAAAAAGTGTAACCCCACTCAATGAGTGGGGTTACACTTTTTGTGTGTTGGTGGGTGGGAGAACACGCAACTTGCGGGTAAGGCATGGATGCCTTATAAAATGAACGCCCAAAGTTTCGCAAGGATGCGAAACCAACAGAGCGTTCATAAACGTGCAAGGATGCACGATAGCGGTCGCACAAAGTCGTTATGCAAGGATGCATAAAGACAGCCACACAAAGCCGTTATGCAAGGATGCATAAAGACAGCCACACAGAGCCGTTGCACGATGCAACGGCACAAATGGCTGTCGATGCACAGATGTGGCAACCCAAACGGCTGACGAGGCACGATGCGAAACCAACAGAGCGTTCATAAAAAGGCAAGTGTGGTAGTGCTTTTCGAAGGATTGTCTTACTTTTGAGAGGGCTGATACGGGCGAGGGTTTATGTGACGATCCCTCAGTCTTGCGACAGATAGGGCAAGAGAGGATATTAAATATACTTGAATCGCAGGGCAAGACAATTTATGATAAGAAGTAGCCTTGTCGCAATCCAGCTCCCTTTGGCAAGGGAGCCAAGTGCGGCGGTGCGTGGCGTGGGATAGTGCGGTTTTGGAAGGGTTGGTGCGGGGCGAGGGCTGATGGAGTGGCATCCCCTCCGGCAGTTGCCCGAATTTTTGTGGGCGACAGCACCTCACCTTTGACAAGAAACGGGCAAGGATGCCTTATAAAATGAACGCCCGGAGGCTTTAAGCAAGTATGCTTACAAGCAACAACTTATACAATTTTTCATCCAACGTGTTGACAAATTACAACAATATATTGCAAAATCCGTTTAAATTTGTTATACTATACCAAAAGACTAAAAGACCGAGAGAGCCGAAGGACCAATAACATCATAAGCAATCGGCTGTCGGTTTTAAGGGGAGGCATACATGAGCGTGAAATACATACTGTATAATCCTTTATCTTGCAATGGAAAAGGAACAGAGCTTGCAAAAAAGCTGGCGAAAATATATAAGGACGATGAACTGAAATATTGCAATATGACGCAGATAAGCGGGTACGGCACATTTTTTGACAGTATTTCGCCTGAAAGCGATATTGTGCTGTGCGGCGGCGACGGTACGCTTAACCGTTTTATAAACGACAGCGACGGGTATCCTTATGAGAATCCGCTGTATTATTACGGTACGGGAAGCGGAAATGATTTTTTGCGTGATCTCGGTATGGAGCAGGGCTGCGAGCCTGTAAGGATAAATGAATATGTCAGAAATCTGCCGATCGTAACGGTAAACGGCAAAAGCTCACGGTTTATCAATGCCATAGGCTACGGTATTGACGGATATTGCTGTGAAAAGGGTGATGAGCTGAGAGAAAAATCCGACAAGCCGATAAATTATACATCTATTGCGGTTAAAGGTCTGCTGTTTCATTTCAGGCCGGCGAATGCGGTTATAAACGTTGACGGCAGGGAGTACAGCTATAAGAAGGTATGGCTTGCTCCGACAATGAACGGCAGGTTTTACGGCGGCGGTATGATGACCGCTCCGCAACAGGACAGAAACAATCCCGAGGAGAAGCTGTCGGTTGTTGTGATGCACGGCAGTGGAAAGCTGAAAACGCTTATGGTGTTCCCTTCAATCTTCAAGGGGGAGCATATCAGCCATACCGAGATGGTAGAGGTACTGACCGGAAAGGAAATCACAGTGCGGTTTGATTCGCCTGCCGCACTGCAGATAGATGGCGAAACGGTAAAGAATGTCAGCGAATATTCGGTGAAGGCATATGACAGGGAGAACGGCGACCGGCAGTATACAGACGGAGAAAAGGAAAAAGAAAGCGAAACGGTTTGAATAAGTGTATAGGCAGGAGATGTCGGGGTGGGGCGTGTTATAATTTAATAGGATATATCCGCAGAGCCTGCATATGTCGGGGCTAAAACGGCAAACAAAAAAACCGCTTGATTTTGACAATCAAGCGGTTTTTAACTGTGGGAGGACTATAAAATAGATTTTTTCGCCTTTTGGGGGTTAGTATTTGTTCCATTACGAAAAATCTTGAGCTTTCAAGGTTAGGGGCAGCGGTGAGCCGCTGTCATTCGGTCAGCGGCTGCACCGATTTAAGACCGCCTTTGAATATTACGGTAATCTGTTCTTTGGAATCCACCACTACGCATTCGAGCAGTTGACGGACGATTTGGTCATCGTATTCCATCGGACGGTTTTTTATGCCGTCCAGTATTGTATAGATATCATCGAGTCGGGATTTTGCGTTTTCTCGCCGTTGCTCAGCGTCGGCTATGCTGTCGAGCTGCTGTTGCAGACGGCTTTTTTCATTCATGAGCCGAGTTGCGGTTTCCTCATCAAAGGCTTCGATGGTGTCGGTGGATACTCGGTCGAGCATCTTTTTGAATTCTGCGTCGATTTCGGCGATCCGTATCTGTAGGTCGATGCTGTTATCCTCGCTCTTTTCTCCCGCCAAGCCTATGCCGATGTGCAGCTTCAGTGTTCGCAATACCTCGGCATTTTGGTTGGCGGTTTCCATGATCGCCGCCATCACAGCCCGTTGCAGCACGCTTTCCTCTACGGATGGCGAGTTGTGACAGTATTTCTTGGCGTATTCAATGCGGTTGATGCATCGCCACACGATTTTCTTTTTACCGCTTGCCGTCCATGTGCATCGGCGGTAGGCGGACTTGCATTCACTGCAGACGAGCAGTTCTGTCAGAGCGTATTTGCTTGAGTATTTGCCTTGCTCGGTCTTAGCTTTTCGGCTGATCTTGCGTTTGCCGGAGCGCCGTGCGAGCTCCTCCTGGACTCTGCCGAAGGTGGACGAGTCGATAATGGCAGGGTGACTATTCTCTACATAGTATTTCGGGCGTTCGCCGTTATTTACTCTGACCTTTTTGCTGATGCAGTCGGTAATGTAGGTCTTATTGATAATGGCATCGCCCTTATACTTTTCATTGGAGAGAATGGACTGTATCGTTGAAAACTGCCATTGAGCTTTTCCCGTCGGGCTTTTGATTCCTTTTCCTTCAAGTAGTTCGGCAATTCCCTTTAAGCTGTCGCCTGCGAGAAAACGGTCATATATAAGGCGGATTGTTTCGGCTTCTTCGGGGACGATTTCGGGTTGCCCGTCCTCGCCCTTGCGGTAACCGAGGAAGTTCTTATATTGGAATATAACCTTACCTTCCTTGGCACTTTGAGCCTTGCCCCATTTGATATTGGCACTGATGTTTTCCGATTCGCTTTGGGCGATGCTGCCGTAGATGGTGATGTAAAACTCGGCGCCGGGCTGATTGCTGTGGATTCCCTGTTCCTCGAAGTACACATCTACACCAAGATCATTGAGCAGCCGGACATATTTCAAGCAGTCCACCGTGTTCCTCGCAAACCGGGCGATAGATTTTGTGATGATCATGTCGATTTTCCCTTGCTTGCATCGGCGGATCATGCGGTTGAATTCATCTCGGTTTTTCACGCTTGTGCCGGAGATGCCCTTGTCGGCGTAGATACCTTCGAGCGTCCATCCGTTTTCGGAATGGATGCGTTCGGTGTAGTGTTCCACCTGATTCTCATAACTGTTGAGTTGTTCCTCTTGCTTCGTGGAAACTCGGCAGTATGCTGCGACACGCAGGACTCGGTAATGGCTTTTCACGCTTTCTCTGACCGATATTGTCGGTTCGATTATCCGCACCACTCTCGGCGGGGATACAACAGTCTGTTCCATTGTCTGACTCCTTTCGTATGATCTGTCCGTTCAGCAGTATGATGTCTGCCGTTTTGTCGGTGTACAGGCGTATTTCGCTGACCGTGCGGTTCAGCCACTCGGTGATGTCTGCCGTACTGTCAAGTTCGGCTTTCAGCCTTTGTACGGCGCAGCACTCATTGCCAAGCTCTTTGTATTTCTGCCGGAGGCACTCCGTCATTTTGCTTCGCAACACCGCCTTGTCTATTTCCGCCATGTCAAGCATTCGGCTGATCTCGTTATTCAGCCGTATTACCTCGGTGCTCGGCTCGTAGGGTGTTTCGGCGGGCAGTGTGATGCTGTCGGCGGTTACCGTGCCGAGAAGGCCGGCGAGTGCGGTCAGCAGTTCGGCATCGGATATCTCGATCCGCAGACGGCAGGCCGTGTTCTCACAAGTCCAGCGCTCTTGGCATTTGCATCGGCTGTCGTGTCGGCGGCGCATTCGGTCGCCGCAGCCTGGGCATCGGACGGGGACGGTCAGCTTGAATATGTCCTGTGTTTTGTCCGTGTTCCTTTGTGTGTTGCGCCCATGCTTCGTTTTCTGTATTTTCTCATAGGTCACTTGGTCGATGATCGGCGGATACAACTCTGTGCCGAGATACTTTGTATTGTCAATGAGGTGCTTGAGCCGCCCCTTATTCCAGCCGGTAACGCCGTCCCTGTATTCGATTTTTTCTCTGTTCAGCTGCTCGGCTATGGTCAGCATAGAGGAGCCGCCGAGGTAGTCGGCAAAGATCCGTTTCAGCACTTTGCCCTCCTGTGGCTCTATGACGATAACGCCGTCTTTACAGCAGTAGCCGTAAGGCAGGGTTCTGTTTTTCATTCGAGTTTCACCGTCCTTTCTTGGGGATTTGCTCGGTCAGTACAATGCCGCCGATGAGCTTGAAGGTAAGCTGTTCGCTGTTGTCCACCGTGATGCTCTCGACGATCTCGTCAAACAGCCAGTTGTCAAACTCGACGGTCGGCTCGTATTCATCGAGGATGCCGTTTAAGTCTTTGAGAGTGGCGAGTAATTGGTCGTCCTCATCCTCGGTGAGCTTTTGCCGCCGTTCGATGCGCAGCTCGGTGAGGCGGTTGCCGATCTCCGAAGTCTGCATGGCATAATCGACGGCGTTTATAGCGCCGTTTGTGTGCAGCCGTGCAATGATATGATTCCTTGCACCGAGGTCGGCGATTTCTCTGTCTATTTGCCGTATACGCTCCTGATTGCGGCTTGTGCGGTCCTGCATGGTTTCCATTTGGTGGATCAGCGTACCGAGCAGTTCGCCTCGGTAGGTTTTCAGCTTGATAACCATATCGATGAATATCCCGTATACGATATCCTCACGCACATGGCGGTGCTGACAGTCGGTCGCACCGGACGAGCGGCAGGAGCCTATCCAATGCGCCTTGCCGTTTACCACCTGATGTCGGAAGACCCTGCCGCATTCGGGACAGCGCAGCTTTCCGGTCAGCGGATAGGACTTTCTTTTGCATCTTTCCGTTTTCCGTGAGCGCAGCAGGTTCTGCGCCGCCTGAAAGGTTTCTCGGCTGACGATGGCAGGGTTGCTGTTCTCCACATAGTATTGCGGCAGCCGTCCGTCGTTTTTCATTTTCCGAAACGGCAGGGTTTCGGTGGTGTAGCTCTTTTGCAGGAGCGCATCTCCCATATAGCGTTCATTGTTCAACACATAGTTGATGGAACTCGGCAGCCATTTTTCGTAGCCGTGCTTCCGCGGTATGCCGTCCTCATTTAGCATTTTTGCAATGGCAAGCGTACCGTAGCCTTGGAGGTATAGGTCGAATATGCGCCGAATGACCGCCGCCTCCGTTTCGTTGATTACGAGCTCGCCGTCCTTGAGGTCGAAGCCGTAAGCCGGACAGGTGCAATTGAAGTTACCGGACTGCATTCGCTTTTGATAGCTCCAACGCAAATTCCCCGATATGTTCACACTTTCTTGCTGTGCGGCCATACCGGGGAATGTTACGATCATTTCCATATTCAGTTTTTCGGTGTCGATACCCTGTTCCTCGAAATACACGCTCACGCCGATCTCTTTGCACATCCGCAGCAGTACGAGCAGTTCCTCGGTGTTCCGTGCCAATCGGGAAACCGATTTGACGATGATGCGGTCGACCTTGCCTTTCCTGCAGTCGGCTATCAGCCGATTCAGCTCGTCCCGCTTTTTCATCTCGGTTCCCGTGATGCCCTCATCGGCATAAATGTCGACAAGCTGATATTCGGGATGCTTCTTGGCATAGTCGCTGTAGTAGCGGATCTGTGCGGCGAAGGAATGGAGCTGGTCGGTAGAGTCGCTCGACACCCGGCAGTACGGGGCTAACCGAAGCCGTTCGGCTGTCTGCTTCTTTGTGTTTGTGATTTCAGTAATGTTCATGTCTTTCTCCTTTCCGCAAGGGGTCACCTTGCTGTTATTCGCCTTTTGGCACGACACACCATACCACAATAGTTCGAATACTTCCAGCGGTTTTTCGCAAAAACTTGAGAATTAAGATTTCAGACATAAATAAGATCAGCACCGTAATGTTCGGCACTGACCCTAACGATTTTTTTGTATTCATCCTCGGTGATGAGTTGCATGGCGAGGAGCATTTTTAATAGGTTTACACTGTAAGCGAATGATGTATTGTTGATGTCGGTTCTTTTATCCATTGAGCAGTTCCTCCAGGTATTTGATGCCGAGGCTCACTACAATGGCACGGTCAACGGCGGCGAGGGTCTTGCTGTCGAGCCTGCCGATGTATTCGCCGAGCCTCTCTTTGTCTATCGTCCTGATTTGTTCGAGCAGGACGGTGGATTCGGTTTTAAGCCCTTTCGCCATGATTTTCACATGGGTGGGCAGATTGGCTTTTGTTTTTCTGCTTGTGATTGCCGCCACGATGGTGGTGGGGCTGTGCCTGTTGCCGATATCATTCTGTAAAATCAAGGACGGGCGCGTTCCGCCTTGCTCACTGCCGAAGCCTGTACCGAAGTCAACGGCATAGATTTCTCCTCGTTTAATCTCTTTCATAGTTAGCCTCCGTTTAAGTAAAAGGCGGCCGGGTGTTTTTGGGCAAACGACCGCCTTGGTATTTGTATCAATCGTTCTTGGTTCTGTCCGTATTTGTCCACGACGCCCCGAACAAGGGAACACATCCTCCGGTCATGCATTTGACCTCATTGGAATCCCACCACTCCCAGGATCTCTGCGAGGCGCCCTCATTGGTTGCGACGGCTCACGGCGCTTTTCGTGCCGCTTCAACGCTCGGCCTGTGACTGGACGCAAGTATCATTATTGCTTCTGCTTTTTATGGCCTTCGGTGCGGATGCGCCGCACCGTCCGACTCAAAAGGTCGTGTGGCTTATCGGTTTCGCCGACGGCAGAAGGAAGGTAAAGGATGCGCTGTACTATTCGGTTTTCAAAGAACGGGCGGAGGCTATAGAGAAAGCCCCCTCACTTTTTCAGCCGAAAAAGCAAGGGGGCTACAACCAAATTTTTTAATTTTCTAAAAGTTTTTTGAGTTTCGCACGGATCTTTGCGATTTTCTTGCTGATTGCCTGCTGTGAAACGCCGTAGCGCTCGGCAAGCTCCGTCTGCGGAACTTCGTCATAGAAATGTGCAACAATCAGAGCCTTTTCATCCTCCGGCAGAGCGTCCACCGTTTTTCGCAGCTTGTCCAACAATTGCTGATGGACAAGCGTATCGCACACATCCGGCAACTCGGCAATCAGAATTTCCTCGCCGTTGAATTCATCACTGTTCAAGGCGTCATACGAAACATCGCCGTTATCCCTGCGCTGCTCGTCGAGATATTTCTGTCGCCGTTTGTTGCGGTAGAATCCAATGTATTCCTTTTCACTCACCTCCATGATCATGCTGTGCAGGCCGATGAATTTCTTTTCTCGGTAGCCTGCATCGGTTTCTTTCCGAAATTCATGCTCCGCGGGAGTAATTTCCCGATAGTTGCCGTCGGCTATAATAAAAACCTTTTTAGGGTTCAGTTTTTTCAAGTTTATGTACCTCCGTTCAATCGTTTTTTGTTAGGTCAAAAACGATTGATACGGAGGGCTTCGACAGCCTACCGCAAACTTCGACAGTGCGCCGCCGTTTATACAAACGCAGAAAGCCAAGCCACTTTGAAATTCCGAAATAACAGATTTATCGTTGGTCTTTTGCAGATATCGTATGGAATTCTGTTGACCGCAGAGGTCAAAAAAATATAGGTGTCTGTGTGTTTGCGCAAAGACAGCCTTTGCTATTTCAACACCTGTTTCTTTCCTGTATTCTTTTTCATTCTTTCACCTTGTCGCTTGAAAACGGCAGGGCGCCGCTTTTTATGGCACTGCGTTGTGTTGAGCTTCGTCAATTGATTCTGCAAGGCTAAACATCGTGGTCACCTCCTGTTAAGGTATTCGGGGAAACAAAAAAGCGACTGCGCTATGCTTTAAGGCATAGTACAGCCGCATGAGGGCGTGCATATAAAAACCGTTTTGTTAAGACGGCCTTGGGTGTTGCGTTTCGCTTATGTACATGATTGTTAGGGGCTTCTCCTTGTTTTCATAATTACCTCGCTGTATTTGGTATCTGTTGATATCAGTGTATCCGCTGCCGGGGCAAAAGTGAAGAGTGCATAAGTGTGATATACGCAGTATACATGGAATCCGGCAAAAAATTGTTGGGTTATGACCGAGAAATTGCTTATTTCTCCAAAACAGTCGCCAAGGAAAGAAATACGGCACAGCGGTTTTTATGCCCTCTGTGCCGTATTTGCGATGTTTCCGTGATGGATCGTTAATTATTACTTATCTTTGATTATTTGACGGAGTGTCTTTTCCTCTTATCAAATACCGTTACACCTGTCAGAACACCGCCGCTGATGAACAGCAGTGCGATCCAGAGGATCATATTGCTGTTGTCACCGGTTTTCGGGCTTTCTGCGCCGGTGCTCGGGTTGGTTTGCGTAGGATCGGTCGGTTTTGTTGTGGAGCCGGTAGCCGGAATCTCAACTGCCGCCTTCTTGTAGCCGCAAACCTTGCACTCCTCATGCTTGGAGCCCTTTTGCGTTGCGGTCGCTTCCTTGTCAACAACCCACTTGAAGTCGTGTGCCGCCTTATCGGCCTTATCTCCGCAAGAGCACTCATGCCAGTGGTTCGTAGCATCGTTCTTCCAGTCGGAGCCGTAGCTGTGAGTATGCTCGCCGCCGCCGGTTGCCGGGATGGTTTCAGTTGTCATCGTATAACCGCAGACGGTGCATTCCTTATGCTTTGAGCCGCTTGTGGTAGCTGTTGCCGGAGTGTCGATGATCCATTCACCGGCGGTATGCGCCGCCTTGCTGCCCTCGATGATCACGCCGCAGCCGACAACGGTGCACTCTTTCCAGTGATCGGTATTATCGGACTTCCAGTCGGAAGCGCTATGACCTGTTGCCGCAAGGATTACGCTTGTCTTGTTGGTAATTTCGGATGCACCGGTTGCATCCTCAAACCACTTGTCACAGCCGTCGCAGGTGTAATATGCCGTGTTACCTTTCTCCGTGCAAGTAGGAGCCTTTGCGGGAACGAGGGTCAGTTTGTGCGTATGCGGTACGGTCTTGTCATATCCGCAGGTGTCGCAGATGTTATCGCTGCCGTAATCGTGAGCCGCCTCGTCCTTCTTTTCGTGACAGCGAGAGCATTCTTTCCAATGATTGTCTGTGTCCTTGCTCCAATCGCTTGCCCATGCGTGCCCGAGCTGTGTACCTGCTGCTGTAAAGGTTTCTGTTGTGCTGATCTCTCCGCAGGAGCAGCTCTTGAAATATACTGCATCGTTGGTGCAGTCGGCAGCCGACTTGAGGGTTTCCGGCTTCTGAATTTCCTGATCGTAGGTATGGGTATGGGGAATTGTGTAGGCCGCTTTCACGCTGACTTCACTATCAGGCATTATGAAAGTAGTGGTTTCACTGTTCGCATCTTCAAGAGTAGTGTTGCCGCTTTCTACTACCCACTTATCAAATACCTTGCCGTCAGGAGCCGCATTTGCGGTCAGAGTAACCTTTGTGCCTTGCGCCGCTTTACTGATTTCGCTTCCTGCACCGATTGTCGCTTTGCCGTCCGTTACGATGATGGAATACTCTTTACTCTCCCAGATTGCATAGAAGGTAGTATCCGAGCTTACTTCATAGGTCGTGCCGGAAATAACCGAACCGTCGGCACTGGTTGACCAGCCCTTGAATTGCTTGCCTTCCGGTTCAGTAAAACCGCAGGCGGGCAGGGTGTAGCTGCCGGTAACGCCGGTGACATCTGCCATTGTGCCGCCGCCACCGTTGGCATTGAATCTGACGGTATACTCGGCAGGGGCGGGCGGCGCGTCCTCCCACAGCGCCTTGACTGTGATGTCAGCGGTGACGACCACAGGGGCGTTCACCGGATACTCCGTACCGTCTATCTGCCATGCCTTGAACTGCTGGTTTTCAGGCGCAATAAACTCGCACTCCGGCAGAGAATACTCGCTGCCGTGCAATATCTTCTTAGCGGGCATTGCGGTGGTGACCTCCTCGGGCAGCTCCTCAGGCTCGGAGCCGCCGTTAGCGTCAAAAGTGACGGTATGCTCGTTGCGCATTTCAAACGCTGCGGTGATGGTAACATCTCCCTCCGGCTGGGCGAAGGTATAGGTATCGTCTCCAACCGCAACGGTGGCGGGGATACCGTTAACGGACAGCGCGCTGAGCATATAGCCCTCGTCGGGGGCGATGGAGAGCACAACAAGCTCGTCCTTAAAGAACAGCGGCTTGCCGTCCTCGGCGGTTTCTGTGGCATTTACCACCGTTATACTGCCGTTTGCGCTATCCTCTGTCGTCACCTTGTAGCGCGGTGCGCCCTCCACTGTCACGCTGATTGCGAAATTCTTCTTCCATTCCTCTCCCGGACGCGTGATAACATCAAGCCCCGAGACGCAGCGTGCTCCGGTGCCTTCCAGAATCACCGTGCCGAGGACGGTAAAGGTCTGCTCCCGCGGGGACTGCGGATCATAGTCCTCCGGGATCTCCCACGAAACATCGACAGGGATAAAACCGGTGACGTCAGATGCAAAAACCCCGATGTTGACCTTGGAGAGCTCCTCTTGCAGATCCTGTTCCCTGGAAATACGAATCGGCTGCGCAGGCTGCACATCCCAATAGTCCTTCTCCCGAACAACCTCCAGATAGTTCCACAAAATATCGATGTCATTGTAGTAGGTTTTGTTCCCGCAGGCGTCCTCGATGCAAATGTCGTGATGGAGGGTCACGTCATAATCTGCCGGGATCGTATAACAGCCGTCTTCATCCGGCGTCATAAGTTCAATATTCCCGCCCGGGTATCTCTCGTGCCACACCTTGACGGGCAGCGCGTCCTCTACCCTGAACCGCAGGTCGCCCCAGTATTCCCCATCCGTCTCCAGTTCCTTGCCGGTAGAAAGATTGATGGCCTTCGGCTTTTCGACGTCGGCGATCAGCTTCGGCGTGGAGACATAGGTCGTTCCCTTGAGGTTTTCGGCTTTTGCATAGACATACCAGCTGCCGTTTGCGTCATACTCCGCGATGTCTATGGTGGCTGTGGGAATATAGACGATCCAGACGCCCGGTTCCGGCTCCGGATGCTGATATTTCTCCCATGCGATTTTTCCTTGCTTGTCCAGCTCCGCCAGCTCCTCCTGCGTGTAGCATACCGGTGAGCTGAAGTAGTGGCTGGGTATTACATCCGCTTTGATCTGTACAGCCACCGAATAGACGTTCTTATCCGTTTTCTTGCTTACATCCGCACGATAGTGCGGTTCGGCTGTATCCGCGTTGTATCCAAAGAAGTACTGACTCCGCCCCAGAATAAGCTCGGCCTTCGGATACTCCGTGTTATACTCCAGCACGAGCGTCCGGCTTCTGTCGATCAGCCCTACCGTGAAGCGTCCCATTTCTTTGTCATATGGAATTTCCGAATGATCTGCCTTGTCGGTCATTCTTACCGCCGCACCATCCGGCATCTTCATCGTGAGCACCAGATACTCGTTGTGCGCCAGCTCTGCCTCGGCGTATGTCGTCTGCTCATCCGGGCTTACGACTCTCACTCGATGCCGCCGGTAGATCTTCACGGTTGCCGTGGAGGCGTTGCCCGCATTGTCCGTCGCAACGACGGTATATTCCGCTCCCGCGTCATTGTTGCCGCCGTCGGGTGCGGGAAGAGAATAATAGGTGGAGTCGGCCTTCTGCTCCACACCGTTGATGGTCACGGACTTGACGCCGGAGGACGCTTCGCCGCTCTTCGCCGGATCGCTCACGGTGAAGGAGTACGCGCCCGGTCTTCCAACGATGACATCCTCGACGGTGTAGTTCTCGCCGTCATTCAAAACCTCCAGCACCGGCGCCGCCGTGTCCTTTTCCAGCAAATGATCGCACACGGCACAGTGCTTCTCCTGAATGCCCCAGTCTCCGGGGATGTGCTTTCCGTTTTGTTTGGACATCTCCGCCGCCGGGTCGCGCGCCTGACAATCCTTATTCCTGCACGCCCAGACGTGGCATGACTGCCGGTTTACCCAGCCGAAGTCGTGATTTCCGTTGCAGGGGTCGTCGATCACTGTCATTTCCAGCACGTTGATCGCCCAGCCGTAGTTCTGTACATACGGAAGTGTCAGCAGCTGCATGTCGATGAGCCCATTCTCATCAGGGATCAGGGTCTCATAAAGGTTCCAGAAGTAAGAATATTCGTCATCACGGCTGAGGGCGCGCGCCTCCAGCTTCAGCTTCACCAGCTTTCCCTTGTATGAGCCGATCCTGATCTGATCGTTCGTCGCGATTGACGGATCCGCCACGAGCTGCTCCGGTTTGTAAACAATGTCGCCGTAGCCGACAGCCGCCGCGTCCGAGCCGTTGCTGCGGTAATTGGTCGACAGATTCAGAGTGGCGTCGGTGATGGTGATGTTCTTTCCGTGGCACCAGCGGCCGCCGCCGATCGCCGCGCCGTAGTGTCCTGTCGCCGACACATGGCCGCCGGTGATGGTGATGTTCCGGGCGGGGACATACTGGCCTCCGCCGATACCCGCGCAGTTGTATTGGCCGCGGGCGCTTACCCGTCCGCCGGAGATGACGATATCGCTCGCCGCGTTGATTCCGTCCATGTCCTGTTTCGTCGTCCAGCTGCCGCCGCCGATGCCCGCGCCGGTATCCCCGCCTTGCGCGTCGATATTGCCGCCATAGATATAGATATGGCTGCCGCGCCCCCTAAAGCCTCCGCCGATTCCGGCTGCAAGCCTGCCGCCGCTGGCGTTTACCGTGCCGGAGTAGAAGTACAGCCGCTCTCCGGCGCCTCCATGGATGGTGTTTCTAGAGTGTCCAGAGTGTCCCCAGCTGCCGGCTCCTATGCCCGCGCCGTACTCGCCGCCGGTGGCATTGATGGTGCCGCCCCAGTAGTCGGGATTGCTCTGAGAGCCAAAGTGCATATTGACGCCGTGGCCGTACATATCCATGTTAAACATAGAGTCCCCGATATTGCGGATCGCCCAGCTCCCGCCGATGCCCGCCGCTCTGTAGCCGCCCTTGCAGGTCACCGTGGTACCTGTGCGCGCCAGCACATAAAGCTGCCCCTCGCTGCGGTTTTTCTGGATCGCCGCGCGGCCGTCAGCGCCTTGCAGGGTGCTGTCCTTGCCGATGAAATAGAGATAAGCCGAAGCCTTTTTGTTCAGCTCGATGGCCGGCCCCTTGGAGCTGGGACTCATCTTAATATTTACGCCGTCAATAAATACGTGCGGCGCGGCTTTGTCTCCCTTGATGAATATCTTCTTATCCCATGCCCATGTGTCCCTGAGCTTGTCGGGCACGGACGAGTAGATATAGTAGCTCCTACTGTCCTTAATGGATATGTCCGATGTCCGGTTGTACACGTCAATGCTCACGTCGTACTTTGGTATGGTATCCATCGGCCCGTCCGCTGCCAATACTGTTGTCGGCAGCAGCGTCAGCACCAAGCAGCATAGAAGCAGGATACTGAGTATTCGTTTCTTCATTTCTCGTTACCTCCGTTCAAGTATTGCGAGCGGTATTTATCTGCAAACAGGGCGACGCCCTGCTTTAAGACCTCCATCTGGGTTTTCAGGTAATATTCGTCCTCGAACATGGCATAATGTACGCAGGCGCGGACGAAGATAAAAATCAGCGGCGTGATGACCGTGTACGGAATACCTATTTTCGGCTCCAGTCGCTTGGCATACTCGGTATAGCGCTCGTTGACGCCCTCAAAAAATTTCTTGCCGTGCTCGATATACTTCGGGTGCGTATAGATCTGATACATCAGCCGATATTTCTTGCCGTGCTTTTTGGCCGTCCAGTAGGGAACCTCCTTAACAAAACGTACAACATCCTTGGGGTCGGTGGGCGCCATCTCCATAAAGTCGTCCTCGACCTTTTCCATACAGTATGCCGTTGACTCAATAATCAGCTCGTCAAGGTTTTTGAAATACGAATAAAGATTTGCCTTTGTGCAGCCGCAAGCGTCGGCCAGGGCTTTGATCCCCGTGCCCGTCAGCCCGTTTTCAGCATAGCAATCAAAGCATTTTTCCATCATTTCGCGCTTGCGCGCATTGTGCTGTTGCTCTGTTGTTTTCATGTTGCTTCGCTCCTTTTATGCGCACCGACCGTTCGGTTATGATTAGTATAACATAGAATTGTGTCGATTTCAAGAACTGTTCGAGAAAAATCGAGGAAAATCAAATTTCAATATAATCTCATAAAAAAGTCCTTACAGCAGAAAGAAAAAAGCGGCTTACCTCAACGATCAAAACCGTACTAATGAAAATGTCTTTGTTATCTCTGGCTTTTTCAACCTGAAGCCTCTGTGTCTTTTTCTTTCTGCTGTAGTTATTCTTCAGTTGGGTAGTTCACTTTCTCCTTCCACCATGACAGGTGGCACCTGTCACCAAGTAGGCGCAGTTGTCCCTTGGCGGAGCGTGTTGCTTTTTTTACTCCGCTTTCAGTCGGAACAGCAGACTGCTCTTGCCGCCTTTCTTACGGTATCGCTGCTCGGTTTCGAGCAGTCCCGCTTTTTTGAGGTCACGGATTCCGCGGCGGACGGTGGAGGGTGAATACTTGAGGTCGGCGGCTATGGTCGGGATGGCAGGCCAACACTCGTTGTTCTCATTTGTCCTGTCGGCGAGATAGATATATACCGCAACGGCGCGGTGCGGCAGCTCGGTGCGGTAGAGAAAATCAAGACGGCTCATTGCTTTGCACCTCCTTTTCGGTTAAATCTTTTATGATCTCTGCTTCCGTTTCATCGGGAGCAGTTTCTTTTTTTGGCGGTGAGGTGCGGATGGGATTGCCGCCTCTATTTTTATCCTTTGGAGGAGTTCTCTGTGGCTCGTGCTTTTGGCTGTCCTGCTGCGCCTGACCGCTATCCGTATCGGTTTGCGGTTTCGGTTCTTCCGTCCACTGCGGCGGATATTTTTCTAAAATGCCGTCCTGTATTTCCTTTTTGTCGGCGTATTTAACCTCACGGTTGCCTTGGTCGGGAACGGCGTAAGGGTGTTCATCGTCAAATTCAATGCCCCATTTGAAGAACAGCTTGAGGTGTACCCGCATCGGATGAACGCCGGTTTTCATCACGATAAAGTCGCCCTTGGGCAAGGACTTGAGTTCGTCCGGTGTCAGCAGCGGTCGCTCTATCATTTGAAGTGATTGTGACGGATCGTTTTTGCTGCGGCTGACCGAGCCACTCATGACTGTGCGAGAGCCGAGTGCCTTGGAAAGCGTTTCGGCCGAGCTGCTGTTGGGGGCAAAGCCGCCGAAGATGGTGTCCTGCGTATTGTCCACGATAATTTCCGCACCTTCCTTGCCGTAGTTCTTTTGAAGTTGCGAAAATGACTGGATGATAGGCACAATTTGCAGACGCCGAGACCTCGACGCACTAAACATCATCTCGGCCGACTCTATCTTGGGCAGCGTGCCGAATTCATCGCAGAAGAATACACAGCTGTTTTTGAGCTTGCCGCCGTTCTCATCGGCCACAGCCAGTATCTCTCGATAGAGCTGTTGGATAATCAGTGAGATCATAAAGAAGGTATTGGGATTTTCCTCCGGCATGATGACGAAGATAGCCGACTTTTGATTGCAGAAGGTTTCGGCGTCGATTTCGGTATCAAAGCACAGGAGCTGCTCTAACTCGGTGTCGAGGAATGCATTGAGTCGGGAGAGCGTTGTCGACATGACCGATGCCATACTCTGTTCGGCGGTGTTCAGTGCCGCACCCGCAAACCATTTCGCCTTATGCTCATTAGGAAGTAACTCCATAAGCTGCTGGAACTGATTCTTGCCCTTTTTCTTAGAGGGTGCAAGCAACTCTTGGATGACCTTGAACACCGAAACGATGTGCCGCTTTTCCGGCGCACAGAACTCCGCTACCAACAGAATGGTTGCCGTCAGCAAGCCCTCGGCCGCGTCGTAGAAGTATGCGTTCTGTCCGAATGAGGCGGCGTCCATGCCGGAGAGAATAATGGTCTTGGATATGATTTTCGCATATTTCTCGGCCTTGGCCTTGTAGACGATTTGGTCGGGATGCTTTGCGTATAGGTCGGTGTATTTGTTTACGAGATACAATATATTATTTCCGTTTGATCGGGTGGGATTTCGCAGGTCAATAACCGAAACCTTGTAGCCGTAGTCCTTGGCGATGTTTCCGTAGTTACGCATGACATCGCCCTTGGTGTCGGTGGAGAGAAAGGACATCCCCGAAGCACAGGCGTACTCGATGCACGGGTACAGCCAAAAGGCAGTCTTGCCGACGCCAGCCGCACCGATCATCAGCACATGGACATCGCCCGTGTCTATCATGGCGGTGGTGCTGTGCTTGCCGCCTTTGCACCCGACCACGATGCCCTGCGGAAGTGTTTCTTCGGTCGGCAGCATTTTAAGGCTGTGTTTTTTGCGAACAAATTGCGTAACAGTTGGCTCTTGACCGTCCCTTGCCTGTCTGCGCCATTTCTTTGGCGTAAACGGGATGTGGCGGTAGGTCTTTCGTATCTCCGCTTTGTTTGCCCACCGAGCCGTTCCGTGCTGACCGTCGCCGACCGTTTTGCTCTTAATGTTATTGAGATTATAGATATGAGCGATCAGAGTAATCGCACCGAGGACGGCAAACATAACTGCGGCAACGGTGATTAAAGCTGCAATGTTTGGCATTCGGTTTCCTCCTGTTCGTCATATAATAAGTCCTCGTTCCAATCTTTGAATTCGGGAACGAGGATTTCGTGTTTTATGCCCTGCATAAAGAGCTTGTCGGATATTCTCTTGTTCGCCGCCTGACCTGCGGCGTCGTTGTCCATGCAGAGACATACGGCGTCGATAGTGGGATTTAGTTTCAGCATTTGGAACAGCACCTGATCTCCGACACAGCAGGCGGCGGCATAGCTGTGGCTTTGCCAATTCTCCTTGTGCAAAGAAATAAAGGACAGCATATCTATGGGAGCCTCAAACAGATAGAGTGTGTTGTCTTTTCCGGTCCAGTGGAAGCTGTAACGGGGATTGCAGCTTTCCGCGTTGCCCTTGTAGGTGCTTTCAGAGCCTGTACCTCGTTTATGAGCGTGACGGGCAATGCCATGTTCATCGTAGCCGACAAAGACGGCGTTGTGGTAATCGGCGGATTCATAGATCATTTCCTTATGCACAAAGGCGTACAGCACATCCCGGTCGATGTCGCGGCGGTTTAGGAGATAGGCAAAGACCCTGCGCATATTATCATTCCGCGGGGGAAGTGTGAACGGCTTCGGCGGTTCTCGCTTGACCGGCTCGGCTTGCGGAAGAGCGCTGCCGTTATTGCCGAGCAGATAATTTATAGCCTGCGGAAAGTCCATGTTATAAAATCTGCGGACGAAGTCCACGGCATCGCCGCCGATGCGTTCGTACTGATGAAACCATAGGTTTCCTCTGACCGTAACCTTTTCCGAGCCGTCACGCCACACATATTCCTTGCCGGAGCGTTTGAGGCGTTCGCCCTGGCTTTGCAGGAGAGCGACCAAGTCCGTCTGCCGGGCAGCTTCCTTTTGTGCGGCTGTAAAGTGAATGTATTCGGTTGACATGAGTTTCTCCTTTCGAAAAGGAGGTTGCGCATAAAATGTATGCGCAACCTCCACGTGCTATTGTTTGAGTCCGTGAGCCTGTTTCTTTTCTTCAATCTTCCGCCGCAGTTTGCGGTCGATGCTGTGTTCTCTGCCTCTGCGCTCATCCTCCAAGCGGTTTTGGATAACACGAGCCATGTGTCCGAGCAGACGGAGAGAGGCAAGCGCTGCCGTCCAGTTTCCGTTGACACGAATGCTGTGGATGAGCTGTGCGGCGTATTGGTTGCCATGCTCGGCGGCAAGATGAAGATAGTACATTGCTTTGTCGGTATCTCTCGGCACATCTTTGCCGTAGAGATAGATTTTTCCGAGCTGGTATTCGGCATAGTCATTTCCGTTCTCGGCGGCTATCATAAAACTGCGGATGGCCTTTTGAATGTTCTTGACCTCATCCTCGGTCAGATATATTTTGCCTGCAAGGTACGCCGCATAGGGATTTTTCTGCGCGGCGGCACGGTCAAGCCATTCTACAGCTTTCCTTATATCCTTCGGCACAGCATCGCCCTTGTATAACAGTCTGCCGAGGATAAACTGTGCCGGAGCAAAGTTCTTTGATGCCGACAGATTCAGCAGGCGCACAGCTTCGTCAATGTTTTGAGCGAGAATATCTCCGTCGAGATATGCCTTGCCGAGGGTGTACGCCGCATATTTGTTGCCTTGCTCCGAGGATCGGCGGAGCAGGCTCTCGGCTCGTTCGGTATCTTTTTCTATGTCCTCGCCCTTGAGAAAGGTTTTGCCGAGCAGGTATTCGGCGTATGGGTTATCGTCTTTGACGGCGCTTTCAAGCCAATGCAAAGCGTGGAGCATTTGTTTCGGTACATCCTCGCCTTTAAGGTACAGCTTGCCGAGCATATATTTCGCTACGGTGTAGCCCTGCTTGGCGGATTTGGTGAGATACTCCACCGCCTTTTTCGGATCGTAGTATTCGCCGTCACGGTCGAGCATGAATTTTGCCGCTCGGTACTGCGACCATTTGTTGCCCTTGTCGGCGTCTGCCACGGTTCTTTCATATTCGTCCATAGGCGGAGGCGGCGGATCGGGGCTTTCGGTTTCCTCAGCGGTCGGCTCACTGTCCGGCTCTGTCAGCTCATCCGTTTCCTCGACCTCGTCTGTCGGCAGATTCAGTTTCATCGCCTCGGCTATCACCATATTTTTTACGGATTTGAATTCCTTGTTTTGCGACAGCGGCAGCCGTTCCGGTCGGCTCTCGGTGTAGACCTTCAGCGCCGTTTCCTTTGATTCGTACCATAAATCATAGAGAGCCGCAATGCGTTCATCTTTGCCGAGTTCGTCAACAATACTGTTTATGATCTCCTTGATGTCTTTACGCAGATAGCCGTATTGCTTTTTACCGTTGGTCACAGCCAACCTTTTGGCGAGTGCCTGCAACAGATCCTCCACTTGGGGATTGTCATAGGTGCCGCTGTTTATCTTGGCGATGAGCTCGGCGAGTATCTCACGGCTCTGTACCTTGAGTGCATCACGGTGTTCTGTCTGCTTTTTATATTCGCAGAGCAAGTCCTGTGCGAATATATCCTTGGCAAAGGATGAACGCAACGCCATCACGCCCTTTTCCGAGAGATAACCTTCGTTCGGGTCGGTCGAGTAGACGATCATGTGGACATGGGGATGGTAGCTTTCATTATGAAAAGAGGCAAACCAACGGAGATTGCTCATCGGTATTTTCAGATTTTCCGATAGTGTCTGCGTTTGCGACCGGAGCATATCCCGCCATCGGCTGCCGTTATCATAGCCGAGGCGCTCGGCGTCCTCACGGCGAAGAGATACGATTGCCGTCCACACATTTCCCGTATGCGCATTGAGTTCATCGGATACCTTTTGCAGATCCACCGCCACGCCGTCGTCGGTAAAGAGCCCGTGAGAGCCGATGCGCTCCGCACGGGGACGGGTGGCGATGTAGTCTGCATAGGTTTTGGTGTGCATCATCTCATCGGCGTTTTCCTCAAGCGCACGGGTAATGAATTCCGAAGCCGCACCAATCGTTTTGTCTTTGAGATAGTCCTCATACTCCAATGATGATTTGCTGTCGGGAAAGTCTGCGAGTATTTTTTGAATGAGCCGCCGCTGTTTCTCGGTCGCCGGAGCAAACTTTCTTGACTCGTCTATCTTTTCCACACCTTCACGGGTAGCAATGTATTCCGCATAGCCGCCGACATTTTTTCTGTCCTCCGGCTTCAGATATTTGAATTTCGTAATTAGCCGAGCCATTTATCAGCCTTTCTGCCAATCGTTTGCATCTTTGAAAGTAAAATTGCCGTTGAGCCTTTTTACTTCCTTTACGCATTCACCCTTGAGCCGTTCGAGAGAAACATCGTCAATCTCGCTGTTCGCCGCCACCACATTCATCGTGACGGCAAGCTGCACTGCCATTTTGAAAAGCAATCGGCAGATGCGGTTGTCGCTCTCGGCGATGATTCCCTTGACCGATGAGAGAATGGCGGCAGGCAGCATGGAGCGCTGATCCTCGGCAGTAAGGTGGTCGATATAGAACTGCACGGCCTTTTCGATGAATTCGGATTTACTGCGGCAGTCATCTGCGGTGTAGAGCTGCCCGATTCTTTCAAGCGTTTCGGGATAGAGCCACAGTGCAAATTTGTGTTTGTTTTTCGGTGTCGGCACTCAAATCATCTCCTTTTTCTGCCGTATTTTTCGCTCAAAAACCGCAACCCCTAAACTTGCGAGGTTTTTATCCGTGCAACCCCTAAATCGCAGTTTTTGTTGTTGTCCTCAAAAGTCCCGCAAAGCCTTACGCGGTCGGCGTTGCCGTCCGCTGTGGACTGCCGAGGGGAAGCAGCGCAACCCCTCGGCTTTCACCTGCTTATTTTCGTACCGCCTGCCGATTTCCGCAAAAGGGTGCGAAAACCGTCCCAAACAGCGCTTTGCCTTTGCAGGGCTTGTGTTTACCCGATTCGTGGCCGTATCTCGCCACACGGGGCGACACAGGGGCGCACACGGCGGTGTTTTATATCTCCGGCACGAGTGGGGTTTGCTCGATTTCCTTGCCGTCCAAATATTCGGCGAACACCTCTGCTTTTTTCTCTGCTGTGAGTTGCCGTGAACGGTGTGCCTGATACGCCGCCGCAGAAACACTTTGAAGTGAATACACTCGGCTGCCGTCAGCGTCGGTAACGGATACCGTTCCGTCATCCAAATCAAAATTCATAACGGAAAGAATTTTCGGCTCGTCCTCGAATCGCTCGGCAAGGTTCTCGTAGTCTATGACCGTGATAGGTACGGAGCCGAGGAGAGCGTCTGCAAATCTTTTCGGTTCGGAGGACAACTTGTTTTGAGAATAGAGTCGGTATCTGTATGCACCGGCGAGGAGCTGCTGAATAAACTCATTCAAGTAATACCTATCCTCATTGTTCTCTCGGATATGAAACAGCCCGAAGCGTTTGTCAGCCTCGATCTGCTCTTGTCGTGCAATGTTTTCTTTGAGGATTTCCATTTCAATAGCGTTCTGCATTTCGGGCGGAACGAATTCCGTATAAAGAGAGTCGAAGGCTTCACGCAGCTTTTGTTCCACAGTACAGCTTTCATCCGAAAAGCAGTCGAGTGCATTTTGCAGAGCTTCGATTTCTCGCTCGTCAAAGTGCAGTACAATTTCAGTGGCTCTCATTGGCGCTCACCTCGCTGACCTCGGTATACTCCGTTTTGGGCGGCCTCGGCTTTCTTGCCTTCGGCACAGCAGAGGGAGAAGCGGTGCCGGATTTCATGTCGATAAAATCACGCACACCGGCAGGCACGGTTTTGCTGTAGAGAGCGTCCAGCGCTTTTTCGAGTTCCGCTTCAACGGTTGCTCCTTTCTGTGAAAGATAAAGGACAAGGGCAGATGCCTTGTCCTCGTCAAATGAGATATTGAAGGTTGTCTTTTTCATGTGGGTGATCTCCTTTCAGATACAAAAAAGCGACGCCGTTTTTTCGGCGCCGCATTGTCGGATATATATTTTTAGATAGTTTTGGGCGTTTGCGAGAGCAACAGCAGCACGATAATCGAAGCCGCAAAAGCCGCTGCCCCGGTGATGACGGCGGCAGGTTTGTTTATCGGCTTGTTTCTTATCCTGCACACTGCCCATACAAGACCTACGCCCACAGCAGAGGAAAGAAGAGATATTCCGAGCCCTTTCCACAGCCACAAAAGCTCTGCAAAAATTCTCATCGTTTGCACCGCCTTTCTACAGCGTAAGACCCATATCGGGTTCTTCGTCCTCGGACAGATACCCGTCCATCTCGATGAGCTCACGAACCCTGTCCTGTCCGCAGAGGATAAAGGTGCGGATATATTCCCGGTCGACCTCGATAGGAATTTCGTCAAGGCATTCGTCGATGATATCCTCTGTGATCTCCGGCAGACGCATTTCCCGGAACAACTCACACGCTTCTTCGCAGTCCTGCAGGAAGGCTTTGAGGAAACCGATCAGCCCGTCATGGGTGCGGCGGACATCGGAGAGATAGCCCTTGGCGATCAGTGCGATGTTGTTATCGTAGTTCGGCGCAAGGGAGAGGATTTTCCCGGTTTTCACATCCCGCAGCAGTCCGAAGTTTTCGGTGTGCCTGTCCATGTTGTAGCAGACCGAGTCCGTCCACAGAAGCAGCAGATACTGCTTGGCGATCTCCGGGGATATGCCGTACAGCACATGGAAGCAGTTTTCGTAATCCTCATCGTCGTCCACGAGTGCGCGTATCGGTTCAAAGTTGACCGCCGCGCCGTTTGTGAAATCCTTTGAGCGGATATACCGTCCGTCAAGCTCATAGTGCGCCGTGGGCAGTCCCAGCTTTTCGCAGAGCTTGCATATGAACAGCTCCGAGAAATATTCTTCTTTGTTTCCGCTTTTATACATCCACCACTCGCCGTCAATGAGCTTCCAGCACTTTTCGAAGCTGCCGGTGTTGGTCAGCTCCGGTGTTCTTGAGGGCTTGCGGGAGAAGCTGTCGGGGTCGCCGCGCAGGGCAAGCTCGGCAAAGTAGTTTTCCTTGAAGCGGATATCCTCATATACGGCGGACGAGCCTTCGGGCTTAAACCAGTAGCGGTCGGTCACGGTCGCCGCATTCACCGCAAGCGCCGTGGCGATGTCGTCCGTTGTGCGCAGGCGCAAGGCTCTTTTGAGAAGGCGCGAGTTGGTTCTGTGGGAATCGATGGCGCGGGAGGCAAGCCAGCCTTCGATGTTTCCCGTCCGTTTCAGATAGAGGGGCAGGAGCCTTTCGTCCGCATCCGTTATGACGCCGTTTTTCACGGTTGCAATTACACGGTCTTCCGACATTAAGGTTCCCGTTACATTTTGCATATTCCGCACCGCCTTTCGTTTGAGATTATAGCTTTTGACACCGTCGGGTGTCGCTTTGATTTTTTTCAGTTCCGCTTGAAGACTTTTGCGGCGCTCCACCAAAGCTCTGGTCTGCTCCAATTCTCCGGCCTTGATATACCGGCTTTTGAGCTTGCCGTTTTCCGTCCACTGCAGATAGAAGCGTTCTTTTCCCTTGATCACCTTGCGGGAGATATATCCGTTTATACTTTCCGCAAGCTCCTTTTCCAGCTCCGCTATCCGCTTTGCCGTATCGCTCATATTCCCACCGCCGTTTCGAGAGCTTTTGTCTTTGAATATATTATAACCTATATTCTCACAAATAGCAATAGGTTATCTTGCGCAGCGGAGCAATAAAGTGCAAACTTTTTGTTACATGGACAGTTCCTGTCTGAACGATTCTCTATGCCAATCCTCACGGTCATCGCAGCAACCGCGCATATTGATTTCCGCATAATCGTCGAGGCCGCAGAAGTTTGTGCCGTCAGTACAGCAGTTTTGAAAACTGCCGTATTCCATATCGCATTCGATCATTACGGCATTGCTTAAATCGCTGTGCGTATAAGTGCCGCCAGACATTTTGCATTTTGAAAAGACCGTGTTCTTGAATTCGCATTCCTCGGCGGTAACATCCTCAAGGTTGCAGTTTTCAAACCGTGTGTCATTGGCAACGGAAAAATTGAGCTCCGCACCATGCAGATCGGTGTTCACAAACCGTGCGTTATCCATAGCGACATTCATCATGTTTTTATGCGCAAGGTTCAGTCCCCGCACAAGGCAGTTTGAAAAATCCGCCTGTATGCCGCCCGCATCGTTCAGCCATAGAATATGCTTGGCGAGCATGATGTCCGCACCCTCCTGTGTCAGCGCACGGCGCGGATCTGTCTGTCGAACATATTCGTTCCTGACCGTGCAGCGAATATATTCGCCGTTAAAATCGGCGCTTTCAATTTCCGGTCTGTCCTTCAGTGCTGAATACAGTAGCCCTTCGCTGAATCCTGCACCTCTAAACTTATTTCGCACCTCGTCGATGTTTACGCCATACTCCTTATCACCGCTTTCGACTGCTTTTCGCACGGCGGTATCTGCCGCCAGAGCGGTTTCATGCACAGCGTTTTCAAGGCTCGGATATCGGACGGCAACAGAAAGCTGCTCGGCGTTGGGAATGTGGGCGGTGTATCGGGCGTAGTCATAGCCCTGCGTATCGATAATAAAGCCGTCCGTATGGCCTTCGCCTGTCAGAAGCAGGCAAGGGATGCTGTCCGTGCGGTACTCATGCCTTTCCGCATTGAAATCGCGGAGGAAATCATAATAACCGAGAGGCTCGGAAACGAATGCGGTGAATTCCGCCGCTGTCAAATGCACGGCCTTTTCAATGCTGCATTTCGGCAGATTGAAATCCGTTTGTTTGCATTTCAGATCCGCTTTTATAATCATAGGCGCACTCCTTACATAGACAGAGCCTGCGTTTCATCCTCATCGGAGGATTCGTTCGCAGGCCCATGGTGGTGTTCGGTTTCGTGTTCGTCATAAATGTTACAGCCGAGAACGGAGAGCAGGTTCACCGGATCGGTCTGGCAGTTGTGGCAATATTGCAGGTGGCAGGTCATCTCGATACAGTCCTCGGTCATGATCAGTTCGTTGATTTCTTCTCTCTGCCGTAATTCTTCTTCGAGCAGTCTGCCGTTTTCGTTGGTGTCGGAAACCTCTGCGCCGAAGTGGTAATACAGCTCGTCGTAGGAGATCGTCCAATAGCAATCCTCCGAATGGTCGCAGCATTCGTTGATAGTGTAATCGGCAAGCTGCCGTATTTTGTTTTTATCCATATTGACCTTTCCTTTCATTCTGTTTGCTCCTCATAGGAGATATACGGTATCTTGAGCCAGTGTGTGAAGCCGCTGCCGCTGACCTCGGACAGAATCACGCCGTCGTTGGTGTTGGCGGCATGGATGACCTGACCGTTCCCGATATATATTCCAATGTGACCCTCATGCCAGAGAGCCAGACCCGGCGTTTCGGGGAGCGTATCGATCGTGCCTTTCTCCGTTGCATTTTCGTACATGGTGTCCGCACCGATATCGGGCATACCGTTTGTGCCGTATTCGATAGTACCAGTTTGTGTGTTCAGCCAGCCATAGCCTTTTATCAGTCCGATGCAGTCGGCAGTCCTTCCACCGAGCCAATGTGTTCGGATATATTCCTCCTTGCCGCCGACTTCGTCGGGGTACTGAGAGACCTTGCCGTTCAGCACAGCTTCGGTCAGCACATCGCCGTAGGTTCCCCATACATAGCCCCACTTCTTTGCGTGAGCCTGCTTTGCCCATTCAACAAGGTCGTGGGCGTTCTTGGTGTCGGGTTCGGTGAAGCCGGAGGTGTTGATGGCCTTAGCTCGGATGGCGGTCATGACCTTTGTAAAATCCTCGGTTTTCAGCTCCGTGCCGAAGGCGGAGTTGACGGCGGAGATGAGCTGCTCGTCCGTCTGATCCTCCGTAAAGCAGCCTGCCAGCTTGGAAACGAAATCCGTTTGTTCGGCATAGTCGGAAAGCGCCAGCACATACAGCACCTGCGCTTCCTTTGCCTTTTCTGCCGTAAATCCTGCGGCTTTCATTTCATTCTCGATGGCGTACATGGTATCCTCCACCGCCTGCAGTTTTGCCTTTTCTTCGGCGGAAAGGTTTTCCACCACCAAGGTCTGCAGGCGGTCGGTGTCGATCTCGATGTCACCGTTGAACAAAGATATAACGGCAGCCACCGGCATAATGATGATAATGATCACACTGAGGACGATGCCGAGAACGGTGCGCCGCAGCTTTTTATCGGTGAGAACGGCGACGGCAATTTTCTTGAGTGCAGCGGCTACCGTGGCGCTCATTATCTACCTCCCGATTTGCCGAACAGTGCGGCCTTGTATTCGGGAGCTATGACTTGCAGGAGATACCGTTCGTTACCGCACCTATACAGACAGGTGCCTCGTTCGGGGTACTTGATGAGCTCGAACTCGCTCGGCTCGACCTGTAAGGCGTCCATATACTCCTTCGGGTTGATCTGTCCGGCGTTGAACAGGAACTGGTGCGTAGGAATGGAAAACAGCGGCTTTGTGAATTCCCTGATAGACGGAATCAGAAAATCCTCGATATTCTGACTTGCCAGAATCACCGAGGAGTCTTTCTTGCGCACACGCTTCATACAGTTGCGCAGATATTCGATTGTAGTCATGTTCGAGAGGAAGAGGTACAGCTCGTCCACCGATGCCGCCGTGCTGCCTTTGCCGAGCAGTTCGTTGCTCATATAGGACAGGATATTGAACAACATACAATCCTTGAGTCGCCGGTTGGTATCCATAAGACCTTTTACGCCGAATACGAGAAAGTTGGAGTCGGTAATGTTGGTGTGTCCGTTGAAATATTTGCTTTCCGAGCCGACGCACATACTGTGGATTCCGAGACAGATCTCCTGCAGCGTTTCTTCGGTGTAGAGGTATTTTCGCTGCTTGTCGTAGGTCATAAATTCTTCCTCGCAGAGATTGTAAAAATCCTGCATGACGGGAAAATCCGATGTCTTCTTTACACTGTAGTCCGTGCTGTCGGTGATACCGAATCGGGCGTACAGCTTGGAGAGCAGAATCTCAATGGTGTCGATCTGAGAATCGGTGAAATCTTTATAGCTGCGGAAAAAGTCTTTCAAAAAGGCAATGTGCTGACTGAGCCTTGTGACCTTTTTGAAGGCTTCGGGCGTGTTGGCGTCGATATCCTCAACGCTGTCAGTCCACGCTTTCGGCTCTAACGGATTGATGGTGTATTCTCCCGACATAAAGTCGATATAACAGCCGCCGAGCGCGTCGCATAAGGTTTCGTATTCGCTTTCGGGATCAAGACAAATAATGCGCTTTCCCGATTCACGGATGTTTGTTAAAACGAGTTTCAAAAGATAGCTTTTCCCCTGACCGCTGTTGCCCAATATGAGGGCGTTGGAATTGGTCTTGTCCTCGGCTCTGCGGTCGAAGTCTACGAGAATGTTCGTGCCGTACTTATCCCGACCGATATATGCGCCCTGCGGATCGGTCTTGCCGGAAAAGTTGAATGGGTAAAGATTTGCAACACTTGACGCAGGAAGCACACGCTCGTACTGTGCGCCGAACTGGTTGGAGCCTGTCGGCACGGCAGAGAGAAATCCCTCTTTTTGCCGTAGCGTTAATCGGTCAACGGAGATTTTGGAACGCGTCAACTCCATGGCAATGTCCGATTGCAATTCCTTGAGCTTTCCCATGCTTTTTGCTTTCAGCTCGATAAACACCGAGCAGTGGAGGAGCGGCTCTTTGTTTTTGCGGAGGTTTGCGAGAAGTTCAATTACATCCTGCAAATTGCCCTCCGCCTCAATGCTTTCGCTGACATCGTTGCCGCCACTTTTGAGTCGGTTGCGGCGTGTGGCATTTTGAATGATTTTACGCTGTTCCATAGATTCCACAAACCTGTGATAGATGCGGAGCGTCACGCCGTTGCGGTCGGCAAGCTGCGAGAGAATGGCCTGTTCCTCAGTGGACGGCGGATATTCCCGCACCGCCCACACGCAGCGGTAGCTGTCGCCGACAATATAATGGTCGGATAAAAATTTGACCGTGCCGGGAAGGATCATATCGAAGAAATCCTTGGTGCGGATTTCCTCTGCCTGTTCCGGCGTGAGAATTTTCGGTTTTCTTTTGAGCATAGTTTTTCCTTTCTGCCGTTATTCTTCGGCTATGATCAGCAGCCTGCCGTCCTTGCCCGAACCGTAGCAGGTGGAGAGGATGAGGTGCCTGCCGTCCTCGGCGGCGATGCGGTCATACCAAGCGTCCGAGGTGTTTGTTTTCAACACCTTGGTTACGGTAAAATAACGGATGCCGTCCATAGTTTCAAACTTCACGGTCCGGTGTGCGTTCAAAAAATCTCTGTCCACATACTTTTTGAGGTCTGCGAACATTGTTCCGTTTTTCATGTTATGTCCGTAGATAATGAGGTTGGTGCTTTGAAGGTTGCACCGTCCGTCGAGGAACGACACTCCGCTTTGGCTGTATTTGCCGTAGAAGTTGCGGCGGAGATATTTCTGTGGTTCGGACGGCGTGTACATGACGGGATAACTGATATTTGTGTCGTCAATACTCAGCCACCCGATGCAGTCACTGTTTTCTGCAATGAGCGCCTGTATATCGTGTTCCGCCGCAGGCTGCTCGGTCGACTCTGCGCTCGGTTCAGTTTCTGTGTCCGTAACGGATTCTGCCGGAGCTTCGGTCATCGGCAGTTCGGCAATTTCCGCAACGGCGGCGAAGTCCTCTTTTTCTTTCTGCTGTTCTTTCAGTTCGGAATAGATTTTCACGCCTGACAGTATGGCAACCGCCGACAGCAGAAGACAGAAAAATATGAGGGCGGGTTTATTCCTCGTCCTCATCATCCGTTACCTCGTAAAACTGTTCGCCGTCAATGTCGGGCATTGCTTCGCCCTGCATACTCGCATCGAAATAGAGAGCAAGGATGCGTTTGATCTCCGGCTTTTTCAATCGGCGTACCTCAAAGCCTTCTCCGGCAATTTTGCTCTCAATGCGGTTTGCGGTTTCAAAGACCTGTTTCTCTTTCTGCCCTTTGAGCCTTGCAACAAAGAAAAACTGACGGGCTGTCGCCATTTCTACCTGAATGGTGTCGAGAAAGTCAATGTCCTTTTTAATGAGCTTCTTGACCTTACCGTTTTCCTCAACTTCAAGGCGTGAGGTCAGGTACGCTTTATTATCGTCGAAGCATTCGGACGAGTCGGTGCAAACAATTTCAATGTCGGGCAGCGCCGACAGTAGCATCATCAGATGGCGTATCTTTATCTCAATGTTGGTGTGGGAGAGCACTGAGATATTGGTGGGCGACACGAGGTAAAAAAGCAGTTCGCCCTTGTTGGTTGAAAGACCGTATTTCGTGAAGGTACGGATGCCGAGCAGATCCTGCACCGAACGGCCTTTTTTCTTTTTCTGCTGTTTCATTATCATCATCTCCATTCAAAGTATTGCTGCGTGGATATTAAATACCGCACGGCGTAACGCATGAAGTCCATTACGGTGGTGTCATCCATACGAATCGTTAAAAAGCCGTAGCATAACACAGCTACGGCCGGCAGAAAGATGTGCAGCTGCACGAGTGCGAGAACCGACAACAGTGCGGCTACTGCTAAAATTACAAAATCCCGCAAACTCCAAAGCCACAGATTGGCTGTGGCTTTGAGGTTCTGCGGATAGATATATTGTGTCATTGCGTCATTCCTCCGATTTCTATGCCGCCGATGTCCTCACAGAATTCCTTGGGTGTCTGCCCGTATTCCTCTCGGAGCTTCTCGGCGATCATATCCTTAATGAGCTGTGCTTCCGCATCAGTCGGCACATATTCGCCTTCCTCACAGGAGTTGGCGGTCGTAACGGTAAATTCGAGCCGGAGCGAATCGGCGAACGGGTCATACTTGGCATACAGGTTCAGCCATTTGTCATCGTCCGCCGCCGTGTTCGTTCCGAATTTCTTGTCCACATCAAACCATGTTTCGAGATAACAGGTGATTTGATGCCCGATGTCGCAGTCCACCTCCATATCCCGGTCAACCGCAAGCATATCCCTTGTCAACTCCAGCGTATCCATTTTAGTTATAATTGATGCCGGACGGTATTCTGCATCGGCATTGTGCCTGCCGAGCTGTTCACGGATATGCTCTGCAAGCTGTTCCGACAGGAATTGACTGCACACTGCTTTTGCCTGCTCATGGATAATGCCGAGGTATTTCAGCCCGACCTTGTAACGGGACAGGAGCTTGTCATAGGTCATTTCCTCGTTTAATGACGGCTCGAATATACCGTAATCGCCATACCAATTTGCATATCGCTCGGTTGGCGGAATGTCTGCCGTTTCCTCATAGGCGGAAATGATTTTGAATGCGTCCGTGCCGTATTTTTGCAAAAATCTGTTTGCCTGCATATAGTTTTTCATAGCGCACCTCCTTATTTGCCTGCGGCCTTAGCTACTGTGCGCGTGAGGTTGACGGCAGTAGTCGTGGCGTGTACAACACTCATCATATTTACCTTAACACTTGAATCAAGGCCAAACTGCTGCGCAATCCGCGGCACTTCATTTGCCGCAAGCATGATGCCGAGTCCGAGGAGCATATTGTCGGGGAAAGTAATCAGCCCCAGGAACAACAGCGTTGTCTGCAAAAATGCCGTCAAGCACAGTGCGGCAATTTGTTTCATCCACTGATTGAAGCCGTCCGCATATCCTCTCGGCACGGAAAACATATACAGTGAACCGACCGCCATCTGAATGAGCAAAATCCCGCCGCGCTTGATATTGGCAAAAAACATCTTAATTACGCAATAGGCAAAGGCAATCATGCACAGCAGATTCAGCAGGCTGAATGTTGTACCGATGCTTGGCGAGAACAGTCTGACAAGCGCGTTCAGTCCGACATCCGCAAGGCTTGAATTGATGCCCGACGATGCAATGCCGATCAAATCGTGCGAAAAGATGTTTT
>OMEV01000286.1_pt1 | contig 42213 bp, 39 predicted proteins | sample 1645491 | NCBI WGS metagenome assembly OMEV01 (sample SAMEA103958122, study PRJEB25191) | human gut metagenome | biome: human-associated habitat [ENVO:00009003]; feature: intestine environment [ENVO:2100002]; material: feces | place: Germany | collected 2013/2015
TTGACGGGGAGATAAAAGGCTGGCGCGATCTCGAAAATATATCCTGTCCCGTGGGCTTTACGTCTCGGTATGAGCGGATGCTTTTTGCCGCCGTGTCCTACGGGCTTGAGAAGAATTATATGTCCGGCGAGGCGGTTGGCCTGCTGCATAAGCTCAACAAAAGCGGAAGGCTGAGCTACGGCAAAATCGACGCCCCCGTCAATATCTGCTGGGATTACCAGGCCGCGCTTATGAAGCGCGAGGGAAAAAATATCGAAATAATAATCCCCTCCGAGGGCACTTTGCTCTACGGAGTCGGCGTCTTGTCGGGCTATGAGATGAAGTTTTCGCAGAATGCCGGGGATGCAATCGCCGCGGCGGGCTTCCGCGCCGACAAAGCTCAGGGCGAAAACTATCCGTCTCTGTCCGAATACGGGCGCGCCGAAAGGGTAGGCGATGCCGTAGAATTTGCGAGGCAGACGGAGAATTTTATCAGCGTTTTCAAACGCGGAGTGTTCAGAAGCCGTCTGTATTCCTCTGCGGAATCGTTTGAGCATAAGCTCTTGGGCGCGGCTGTCATAATGACGGCGATAATCTGGATGGGCTTTGCCCTGCGCAGAGTCCAGCGCAAGGATATCCGAATGCTTGTCCGCGCGCTCGGCGGCATGGTTATAGCCTGGATGCTCGTCTGTATTTTGAAATATCAGACGGACGGGAACCCCGTTATGGGGCGCTATCTCTGGTATGCCTATTATGTTTTTATGATGGGTCTGCCGCTTCTTATGCTTATCCTGTCTCTGATGACCGATTCCTCCGGGAATGTTCGGCAGCGCAAGATATTTGTCTGCTCGGGCTTTGCCGTCTATGCGGTTTTGCTTTTGACGGTGTTCACAAACGACCTGCACGGCTGGGTTTTTAAGTTTGAAGATATAAAAACCTTCAGCGGAGGCTATACATATAACTTCGGCTATTATCTTATTTTTGCCTTTATCGTCGCGGCGGTGATTTTGTCAACCGCGATTTTGGTGCGAAAGGCCATGCGCGGCTTCAACCGTTCGAGGCTCGTTCTGCCGATACTCAGCGAGGTTCTTCTTTTCGTTTACTGCGCGGCATATGCCGCAGGCGTTCCCGTGGCGCGCGACAGCGATATAACAACCGTCTCGTGCATCTTTGCGCTCGCGTTTGCGGAGCTTGCGATGAGAACGGGACTTGTGCCCGTCAATCAAAAATATGCCGTGCTCTTTTCCAATTCACCCCTGAGAATGCAGATAATCGACTCCGAGGGCAATGCCGAGTTCAGCTCTGCCGGTGCTCGGCCGATATCGCGCGAGGATTGGGAAAAGCTCCGAGACGATATAAAGCATCCTCTTCTTCTGCACGGCGACACCCTGCTCTACGCCGACGGCATACCGGGCGGCATGATAGTTTGGCAGGAGAGTATCGCCGAGATACTCAATATGCAGCAGGAGATACGCGAAAACGTCTTGAAGCTGACCTCCGCAAACAAGCTCCTTGTCACGGAGCGCGAGAGCAAGTACAGGCTCGCCGCGGCGGAGGAAAACGTGCGCCTCATGGAGCTTTTAAACGCCGAGATGGAACGCCACCTCGAGCGCATGAACGATATGATAGACGGGCTTGAACGCTCGAACAACAAGCAGCGGGACATCGCCCGAATAACTCTGCTGATGTGCTACATAAAGCGCAGATGCAGCCTGTTCTTCAAGGAGCAGGAGGGCGGGGATATGCCTGCGGAGGAGCTGGCCGTCTATATCGACGAGCTTTCCGAGTTCGCGTCCTACGCCGATATCAGAATAAGCACCGTCTGCACCGCAAAAGGCTCGCTGTCTCCGCGCTGCGGCAGCGTGATGTACGATTTCTTCTATTCCGTGCTTGATTCGTGCGCGGGTGAAGAAAATACGCTGCTCGAGCGTCTTGCAGATACAGACGGCATGACGGAGATGAAGCTGCTCCCCTCATCCTTTGACGGCGGCGAAGAGTTTATGAGCGACGAACTGAAAAAGGCAGTCGAGGGTGTCGGCGGCACAGTGTCGGTAAAGGATCTCGATGAGACTGCGGGCATCAGCCTGCGCGTGCCGAAGGGAGGGAAAGCGCCTTGATGTTTTTATACTCTCTCACGGAGCCCGCCAGAGTGCTCATATGTATGATATCCGTTTTCTGCGTCGGCTTTCAGACGGCTGCGCTCGTCTATACGGTGGTGCGCAGTGCGTTCAGGGACAGAAAACGCACGGCCGCATATATTTCTCAGACAGCGGTCACGGCTCAGAGCTTGGTTATGCTCATTATCGTCGCGCGCGCTCAGCTGAACGCTTGGATGTTCCTGCCCGCGGGCAGCGAATATGAGGTGATGAGATACGGCGTGTTTGCGGCGGTTGCCGCGTCGTGCATAGCCGTAGCCTGTGTCAGCCGAGTCTATGATGTTCTGCTCTGTGCGGTCGTCTCGTCCGTCTCCCTGCCGTATATAGACCTCCTGCCGTACAAAGCGGCGGCGGTCATCTTCTGCGCGGCGGAGCTTCTGCTGATTGCCCGCGCGCTGCTGCTTATGCGCGTGTGCCGAAGGGATATAAAAAACGAGCTGTCGCGCGATTCCGTCAAGCTCGCGCTCGATGAGCTCCATTCGGGTCTGCTTTTCTGCGAGCCGGACGGAAATATACTGCTTGTAAACGGACGTATGCAGAGGCTCATGCAGGTGCTCTGCGGCGAGGTTTACAGAGACGGAAAGAAGTTCTACGAACGCCTGCTCTCGGGCGATGTCTCGGACAGCTGCAGCTCCAATGTTATCGACGGAAAGACCGTGTTTATCCTGCCCGACGGCAAGGTCTGGTTCTTCACAAGATGCGATATATATATTAAAAACAGACGCTATGTTCAGCTTTCGGCGGCGGATGTTACCGAGCAGTGGATGCTCACGAACGAGCTGAACGCCCAGCGCGCCATGCTTCAGAGCAGAGGACTCGAGCTCAAGGAGATGATATCCGAGGTTCGTTTTCTCTGCCGCGAGGAGGAGATGCTGAGAATCCGCAGCCGCTTCCACGATATTTTGGGTCAGCGCCTCGCCCTGCTTTTCCGCAGCCTGCGCGAGGGCGAGGAGCCCGATGAGGAGCTTATTCGCAGATTCGCCTATAACCTGCCGGAGGAGCTCAGCGGCAGGGAGGCCGTGACTACCGCCGCCGACAGATTGGAGACTCTCTGCCGACTCATGCAGGAGATAGGCGTGACGCTTATTATAGACGGAAACCTGCCCGCAAAGGAGAGCCTTGCGTGGCTCGGTATGGATATAATAACCGAGGCGGTGACAAACTCCGTGCGCCACGGACTCGCGTCGGAGGTATACATATCTCTCGGACAGAGCGGCGGCAATTTCTCCATGAGGATAACCGACAACGGTATTCCGCCTAAGTCCGAGCCCGTCGAGGGCGGCGGACTCAGCTCGATACGAAGAAAAGTCGGGCTGTTTGACGGCAGCGTGAGAGTTGAAACGAAGCCCCGATTTGTCCTTTCAGTCTTTATTCCCGGAGGTGAAACCCTGTGACAAAAGTGCTGGTTGTCGATGACCACGAATCAATGCGCGAATCCCTTGAGCGCCTGTTTAACGAGAGCGGGGATTTCTGCGTTGTCGGCGGGATTTCCTGCGCCGACCATGCAGTGAGAATGTGCGGAGAGCTCTCGCCGGATATAGTCTTTATGGACGTCTGCACCGAGGGCGGCGCGTCGGGACTTCGCGCAACAAAAGAGGTGCGCGACGCCTTCCCGGATATAAAAGTGATAGTTATGACCGCCTTTGACGAGATATCCTATGCCCCGCGCGCAAAGGAGGCGGGCGCCCACGCATTCATATATAAGAGCCGCAGCCTCTCCGAGTTCGAGCAGACCGCGCGCGACGTTATGTCGGGCGGCGGGTGCTTCCCCGAGCCGAAGACCATCCCCATGCCGCAGGGTGAAGCGCCGCTGACGGAGCGCGAAATGGAGATACTGCGCCTGATGTGCAAGCATATGACCAACAAAGAGATTGCCGCCGAGCTCTATATCAGCGAGGACACGGTGAAGTACCACAAGAAGAATATGCTCGCAAAAACAGGCTTCGCAAGGTCGGTCGACCTCGCTTTCTACATGATATCAAACGGGTGGATAAATCCGCTCTATTGACAATACTACCCGTTTCGGGTAGTGCGTATTCTTTTTTGTTTTGTTATAATCAAACCGACGAAATATTTCGGTGAGTGTGCAATAAAATGAAACATCTGAAAAAGCTTACGCTCCTTCATTCAAACGATATGCACGGCGACTTTATGGCCAAGGAGGTCGATGACAGACTTATCGGCGGGGTCTCCATGCTCTCGGGCTATGTCGGCAAGGTGCGCCGCGAGGAGCGGAATGTAGTCTATTCAATCTCCGGCGATATGTTCCGCGGCTCGCTCATAGACAGCGAGTACAAGGGACTGTCGACCGTTGAAATAATGAATATTTTAGCGCCCGATGTCGTGACCCTAGGCAACCACGAGGTGGATTACGGCATAGCGCATCTTTTATTTATAGAGCGTTGCGCAAAGTTCCCGATAATCAATGCGAATATATATCTGAAAAATAACGGCACGCGCCTTTTCAAATCCCACGAGATTCTCGAGATTGACGGCATGAAGGTGCTGTTTATCGGACTTCTTACCGAGCAGGTGCTCTCGCAAACAAAGCAGGATAAGCTCATCGGCTCGTTCCTCGATGTCTATGAGGCGGCGGCAGAGGTCGGAAAGATATGCAACAGCTATCAGTCCGTCGATATAGACTTTACGGTTCTCCTGACCCATATCGGCTTTGAGGCGGACAAGGAGCTTGCCGCGAATCTCGACCCGCGCTGGGGAGTCGATATTATAATCGGCGGCCACAGCCACACAATGCTCAGCGAGCCCGCGGTAGTCGCCGGGATACCGATAGTTCAGGCGGCGAACGGCACCTCTCAGATAGGCCGCTTTGATATCATGGTCGATACCGACGACAATTGCATAGACAGCTACACCTGGCAGCTCGTTCCGATAAACGAGGACAACTGCGAGCGCGACCTTCAGTTAGAGCGGGTCATAGAAAAATATAAGAATCAGACGGATGTGAAATACAGTCGGGTAGTCACCCGCTTCAAAGAGGAATATTTTCATCGCAAACGCAACGAGGAGACGCAGATAGGGCGCATATTCAGCGATATTTTCAAGGATGCGCTCGGTCTGGATATAATGCTGCTCGGCTCGGGCAGTATCAGAAACGAGCAGTTAGGCCCCATAGTCCAGCTTCAGGATTTGGCGGAGATATTCCCGTATAAAAATGAAATAGAGCGCATATATCTGACCGGAGAACAGCTGCGCTCGGTGCTCATGTATATTCTGCGCGACGAGGCGCTCGACGGAAAAACGGAGTTCTACCAGCTCTCGCACGGACTCAGGGTCGTCTATTCCCGCTCGGAGAAGAGACTGCTCAATGTCGAGCTCAACGGAAAAGAGATCGGGCCAGAGCAGCTCGTCAGCGTAGGGCTTCAGGAATACGATATGATGAATATGGACAAATTCTTCGGCATAACGCGAGCCGAAGCGGAAAAAAACGGGAAGATAAAGACCGTCGCCACCTCATGCTTCGATGTGCTTGAGGAAAATTTGAGCGATATGGAGCTTGTCTCCGACCCTTCCGACCGCAGGCTTTTTGTTGTGCAGTAAAATTGCATATCCGAGCCTTTTCGCATTCTTCGATCAAAACTACTCCGAGGGGGTAGTGTGCTCGGACATTTTTTTTGATATTATATATGTGCAGTATTTGGGATGTATTTGAAGAAAGGGGAGACAAACCGTGAGAAAACGCGATTTCGGGGGCTTTATGCTCTGCTTTTTGATGAACCTCGTATTCAACCTCGGCTGGTCGGTGCCCGCGTGGATATTGCTTGCCGCCCATTTCATCCTTAAAATTTCCATATGGTGGTTCGCTTCGCTGCTCATAATATGGTTTTTTATCATATTGCTACGCACTCTGCTCATCAGCTGGGCGGGTGACTGCGCGAGCGTGCGGGATGAGCCAAAAAAGAATCTGAATCCCTATTCCGCCTCGTCGAGCTTCGGCAGGGCGGACAAAAAAGAAGAAACCCGTGAAAAGGAGGCTTGACCCCGCAGTGAAAAGAATGCTGATAACGGCAGCGTTTTTGTTGACGGCGGTTGCCCTTATGCTGTCGGCAGGCTGCGCTAAGGACAAAAAAACGACCTCTGAAACGTCGGACGGCACGACCGCAGAAGCGGCGATATCCTCGACCTCTTCCGAAAAAATGACGCTTCCGTCTAATCTTTCGGGAACGGAGATAAAGCGCGGCGAGAAGTATGACATACCCTTGGATGAGGCGGTCAAACAGATGCACGAATGCAGCAAGGGCTTCGCCGAATATATCGATTCCGGCATGGCGATTTTGGATACGGGCGAGTATATGGAGCAGGACGGAATCCGCTACAATATCTATGCCCTCGGCACAAGCGGCGAAGACAGCTTCGTGCGCGAGATAAATGTGTGCTTTAACCACCTTGACAGGGTGGTATATGAATATGACGCAATTTCCGACCTTTGGACTTTGCTGCCGTGAACGGAGGTTTGAAAATGAAGAAAAGCATTTCGGCAATCCTGTCGGTTCTTCTGGTCCTTGCCCTCGCCCTCACCCTTTTTGCCTGCGGTAAAACGGGCGATACCGATGAGACGACCGGCGACGGGGATATGCAGACTACCGAGGAAGTTATGACGGAGTACGATGTGACGAAGGATGCGTTTGAGCTCTCGCTCTATACCGATTCAAGCTCCGCGTCATACAGGGCTCTCGGCGACCCGGTGCAGATTTTTAAGACCGGGAGCGCGATTTATCCGAACGACAGGATACGCTTTGTCTCGAATGTTGACGGAGTCATCGTCACGCTCGTAAAGCTCAAGTATAACGAAGCCGATAACGAGATGGAGTCGGACGGTATCCTCTTCTCGGTGAAGGTCAAAAAGGGCGAGGTTTATGAGTTCGACGGCAGCCTTGCCGAGACTGTTCCCACCGCCGCCATAGAAGCCGAAAAGGGCGGCATGGCCGCGAGAAAAGTGCTCACCTATGACGGACGCGACGGAAAAACCGATTATGTTTTGAAGAGCGAGCCGCTGCTCTTTGACGAAGCGGTAGGATAAACAGTCAAAAAGGGGACTTACCCCGCGAAATAATATAATAAAATAATATTGCAAAGGAGTTTTTATTTATGGGACTTATTAAAGCCGGTGTAGGCGCAGTCGGCGGCGTTCTTGCCGATCAGTGGAAGGAATTTTTCTATTGTGAGGCAATGCCGAAGGAGCTTCTTGTTACCAAAGGACAGAAGCGCGTAAGCGGCAGATCGTCAAACACAAAGGGCAGCGACAACATCATCACAAACGGCTCGGGTATAGCCGTTGCGGACGGACAGTGCATGATGATAGTCGAGCAGGGCAAGGTAGTCGAGTTCTGCGCGGAGCCCGGCGAGTTTACATATGATGCCTCCACGGAGCCCTCGATATTCTCGGGCTCTCTCGGTGACAGCATTAAAAAGACATTCCAGACCATCGGTAAGCGTTTCGCCTACGGCGGAGATACCGGAAAGGATCAGCGTGTCTATTATTTCAACACCAAGGAATTGATGGACAACAAGTTCGGCACTCCGAACCCGATTCCGTTCCGTGTCGTCGATTCGAAGATAGGCCTTGATATCGATGTCGCAGTCCGCTGCTCGGGCGTATATTCCTATAAGATAGACGACCCCATGCTCTTCTATACCAATGTCTGCGGCAATGTCGAGCAGGATTATACCCGCGAAGAGATAGACAATCAGCTCAAGACAGAGTTCATCAGCGCGCTTCAGCCCGCTTTTGCTCAGCTCTCCGACCTTGAGCTTCGCCCCAATCAGATAGTAGCTCACAACACTGAGCTTGAAACCGCTATGAACGCCGCCCTCTCCGCAAAGTGGAGCGAGCTGCGCGGACTCAAGGTCGTCACAATAGCCCTCGGCTCGGTCACTCTCCCCGAAGAGGATGCGGAGCTCATCAAGCAGGCTCAGCGTGCAGCTATCATGCGCGATCCCACCATGGCGGCGGCAACCCTTGTCGGCGCTCAGGCGGACGCCATGAAGACCGCGGCCGGCAACCAGGCAGGCGCAATGACCGGCTTTATGGGCATGGGCATGGCTATGAACGCAGGCGGCGGTATGAACGCTCAGAACCTGTTCGCCATGGGTCAGCAGCAACAGCAGCAGGCGGCGCAGCAGCCGACGGACGGCCCCGATATGGCGCGCTGGAAGTGCTCGTGCGGCAATATGGTGTCCGGTAACTTCTGCCCGAACTGCGGCGGAAAGAAGCCCGCTCCCGAGCCGGCGGCAGGCGCTTGGAAATGTCAGTGCGGCGCTACCGCGACAGGCAAGTTCTGCCCCGAGTGCGGCTCCCCGAAACCCGCTGACGCAAACGGCTGGACCTGCTCATGCGGAACCGTCAATAAGGGCAAGTTCTGCCAGAACTGCGGAGCCAAAAAGCCAGAGGGCGCTCCTCTCTACCGCTGCGATAAGTGCGGCTGGGAGCCCGAGGATCCATCCAATCCTCCGAAGTTCTGCCCCGAGTGCGGAGATATATTTGACGATAGCGATAAAAAATAAGACGACCGATGAAGGCGCTGCTCATAATTTTGATTCTGCTCACGGCGCTCATATTGGGCGTTGCCATAGGCGTGCGGTGTCACCGCCGCTTAGCGAAAAAGCAAGCTTTGCCGAAAATCTCCGAGCTGCCACATATCCCCGAGGACGATGTGCTTGACAGCCTCGACCGGGGACAGAGGCGGGAGAGAATGTGTATGACGAAGCGGACAGTCTGCTTTGCGTAGGCCGGCTTCTGCCGACGGCAGCGTTATTTCGATGAAATATAACGGCATGGGAGAAAAAGAGCTGTTCGAGCTGTTGAAATCGTTCTTATGATACGGTTTGCAGACTGACAGCGCAAAACTGGTCGTTACTGCGACCGAAAAAATAACAGGAGGGAAACACTATGGGATTATTTGATAAGAAATATTGCGATATCTGCGGCGAGAAAATAGGACTTCTCGGAAACCGCAAGCTTGAAGACGGCAATCTCTGCAAGAACTGCGCCGCGAAGCTGTCTCCGTTCTTCAGCGAACGCCGCCGCTCGACGGTCGAGGATATCAAGCGTCAGCTCGCTTACCGCGAGGAAAACGAGAAGCTCGTCAGAGATTTTAACCCCGATGTAATGTTCGACGGAAGCAAAAAAGTGTATATCAGCACTGCCTCCGAGGCGTTTATCGTTACGGGAAGCTCGAATTGGCGCAGCACCAATCCCGATATCATTAAGCTTTCGCAGGTTGTTGCGGTCGACACAAATATAAAAGAAAACAGGGAAGAGATATTCTTCGAGGATTCCGACGGAAACAGAAAGAGCTATCAGCCGCCCCGCTATGAGTGCGACTATGAGTTCGATGTGGTTATCCGCGTGAACTCCCCGTGGTTTGACAGTATCGAGCTTGAGATAAGCGACGGCAGCCGCCCCGACAGCCCGTATACCGACCTCTACCGCGAGTATGAGCGCAAGATGAACGAGCTCAAGGATATACTTCTGCGCCGTGATAACCGTTACCGCACATGGGACGGCGACGGCATGATGAACCGCACGGTATACGGCGGCGACAGACCGTCGAATCCCGCCCCCGGATATGCGGCAGCCCCCGCACCGGGATATGCAGCCGCCCCCGCGGCAGGTTATGCGGCAGCGACTTCGGCCGGATATGCGGCAGCCCCCGCGCCTCAGCAGCAGGCGGCAGCGGCAGCTTGGATGTGCCCGTCCTGCGGCGCACAGAATACAGGCAAATTCTGCGCAAACTGCGGATCTCTGAAGCCCGCTTCGGTTAGCGGCTGCCCGAATTGCGGCTGGTCGCCCGCGCCCGGTCAGGCTATGCCCAAATTCTGCCCGGAATGCGGCAAGCCGCTCGCCTGATAAAGCAGTGGTAATCGGCGTCCCGAAAGGCGGAGGTTTAATGCGGCTCGGTTCCCGCCTGATCCAAGCCTTTCGCGGCGCTGCAAAAAGCGAATAAGCAAATCGGCTTGCCGAAAAAACGGCTTGACGGAAAGGGGAGATGAGCTTACGGCCGGCAGATCATTGCTTCGTGTCGAGAGAAAAAGACGGATAAAAGAAGCTTAAAGGCTTCGGAGCCGATATTAATGCGGCGGAGGATATCGGTTTTACGGCGTTTACGCAGGTGGGCTGTAAGATTTATCTTCGGCAAAAGAACCGCGCATTTGTGCGTATCGCCGACCTGCGTAGCTGCAAATACAATGAACAGCTTTTGAAAACGGCAAAAAACAAAATACCGTTAGTTCGACTTTTCTTTATGTCGGTACCGAAAATTCCATGCGGCTTTTGCGGCGGTAAAAACATAAAGACGTTTGACGGTTAATGTTCTTTTAAGAGAGGAGTTTTTTAATGCAAACCTTGCAGGAATATAAATGTCCCTGCTGCGGCGGCGCAATAGCTTTTGACAGCACGCTCCAGAAGATGAAGTGCCCTTTCTGCGGCACTGAGTTTGAAATGGATGCACTCAAGAGCTACGACGCCGAGCTTCAGGGCGAACAGGCGGACAATATGGAATGGGAGACCTCCGCGGGCAGCGAGTGGCAGGAGAGCGAGATTGAGGGGTTACGCTCTTATGTATGCAAATCCTGCGGCGGAGAGATAGTGGGCGATGCCAATACGGCGGCAACGTCCTGCCCGTTCTGCGGCAATCCGGTAGTCATGATGAACCAGTTCGCGGGCTTGCTCAAGCCCGACATCGTGATCCCGTTCAAGCTCGATAAGAAGGCGGCAAAGGCGGGGCTGATGAAGCACCTCAACGGAAAGAAGCTTCTGCCCAAGATTTTCAAGGATCAGAATCATATCGACGAGGTAAAGGGCGTCTATGTCCCGTTCTGGCTCTTTGATACCGATGTCGACGCGCAGGTGCGTTACCGTGCAACCAAGGTTCGCACATGGAGCGACGAGGATTACAGATACACCGAGACGAGCTATTATATGATTCATCGCGGCGGAAGCGTCGGCTTTGAGCATGTCCCGGTGGACGGCTCATCCAAAATGCCGGACGATCTCATGGAGTCCGTCGAGCCCTACGATTATTCCGATGCTCTGGATTTCCAGACGGCTTATCTTGCGGGCTATTTTGCGGATAAGTACGATGTGACCGCCGAGGAGAGCATCGACCGCGCCAATCAGCGCATCAGGCGCTCCACGGAGGATGCCTTTGCCTCGACGGTTCAGGGCTATGCAACGGTCAATGCCGAGAGCAGCTCGGTGCAGTTCCATGGCGGAAAGGCAAAGTATGCGCTCTATCCCGTGTGGCTGCTGAACACAACCTGGAACGGAGAAAAATATACCTTTGCCATGAACGGACAGACCGGCAAATTCGTCGGCAATCTTCCGCTCGATAAGTCGGCCGCCACAAAGTGGACGGTGGGACTCGCCGCGGCGCTCAGCGCTGCCGCCTGCGGCATTGCGTGGCTTCTGCATTTTGCAGGAATACTGTAAAGGAGGGATAACAATGAAAAAGAGAATACTTGCGATGATATTTGTCCTTGCCCTCTGCTTCTGCACGGTTATCCCGGCTTTTGCGGTGGATGCGGACGGCTTTGTAAGCGAATACGAGCGCGTTCAGGATATGGCGAAGCTCCTCTCGGAAAGTGAGAGAGAAGCCCTTATAAAAACGCTCGACGAGCTCAGCGAACGTCAGAAAATGGATGTAATAGTCGTGACGACCAATACGTTGGACGGCAAAAAGCCCATGGAATATGCCGACGATATCTATGATTATTGCAAATACGGCTACGGAGAAAAAAGAGACGGTTTGCTGTTCCTCGTCAGCATGGAGGACCGCGACTGGTGGATATCCACCTGCGGCTACGGCATAACCGCGTTTACGGATGCCGGAATCCAGTATATCGGCGAGCAGATGGTAGATGATTTGGGTGACGGCAACTATGCCGCCGCATTCAACACCTTTGCCGAGCTCTCCGATGATTTCATCACAAAGTCAAGAGAGGGAGAGCCCTACGACAAGAGCAATCTGCCCAAGGGACCTCTTTCGATAGTTTGGATTGTGATCTCGATTTTGGTGGGCATCGGCCTTGCGATGTTTATAGTTGGCAGGATGAAGGCACAGCTCAAGACAGTGCGCTTCCAGGCGGCGGCAGGCGACTATATGAAGAGCGGCAGCCTTAATATAACGGAGAGCAAGGACACGTTTCTGTACAATACCGTTACGCGCACGGCAAAACCGAAGAATACTGACAGCGGCAGCTCCGGCGGAAGCAGTACGCATACATCTTCCTCCGGAGAGACACACGGCGGCGGAGGCGGTAAGTTCTGAGCCGCCGCAAAGAAAGCGAGGTGTCTATGAAAAAAGCAACAGCGGTTTTAATCTTCATTCTCATCTTAGCGACATTTGCGTTAACCCCGTCGCTTGCTGCGGGTAATATAGTGATTACCCATCAGCCGCAGAACGGAACCTTCCCGGAAAACAGTGCGGCATCTTGGAGCGTAGAGGCAGTGGGAGATAATCTTTCCTACCATTGGTTCATCGTGTACAAGGGTGTTACATATGACACCAACAAGTCCTTTGCCGAGGGTCATCCGTGGCAGGACGGTGTTCTCGGAAGCGGCTACGGCTCGAACGATAAAGGAAATACTTTCTTTATCAACGGTATCGGGAGCGCCCTTGACGGGGCGGAAATCTACTGTATCGTCTCGAACAAAACCGGCAGCGTGACCTCGGCGAGAGCTTATATCTCCGTAGGAGGAAGCAAGTTCCCGCCGGAGCTTAAAGTGTCGGCGTCGGTCAGAGTGGAAAAGGGCAAGGTCCTCAAGCTCTACTGCGACGCCAAGGCATCGGACGGTGACGCGGTTAAGTCATATTTATGGTATGAAACAACTACCGGCAAGCTCAAGGATATTGTAGCCATAGGCGCGAACGAGGGGTACTCGGAGGAAGATTCTATTCTCGTTTGCGACACGGGAAAGGCCGGGACGCGCTACTATGTCTGCTATGTTGAGACAAAGCTCGGCGGTAAGGCGTATTCGAGCGTCATTCCCGTCACGGTAGTCGAAAAGGCCGCGCCGACACAGAAGCCCGCCCCGGTGACTCCGGGCGCGGATAAAACCTCCGGGGTTCAAAAGACCTCCGAGCCGGACAGCGTTAAGGCGCCGGACGAAAGCGCAGTCGGTATGGAAACCGATATAGGCGAGCCCGGCTCTGTCGAGTCCACCACGGCCGCGAAGCAGAACAGCACGGGGAAAACACTCTCCGTGAAGGCGGTTGTCCTGATAGCGATAGCCTGCCTTGCAATAGGCGGCATAATAGCCGGAGTGGCAGTTGCCCTCAGGAAAAAGAAGCAATAGCATTTGAAAAAGGAGAGATTATATGAGTATATTTGATAAGCTTAAGAGCACGGCGCAGCAGGCGGCGACCTCTGCCATACAGTCGATAGGCAACAAGAGAGAGAAGTTCACCTTCGCTTCTCTGCCCGAGAGCCTTGCCGAAATGCAGACGCTCCCCGAGGCGAGCCTTGACACACCGTTTAAGACGGCGGCTCTGACCGTCCTTGCCCTCTGCGCCTATGCGGCGGATAAGAATATCGGCCTTGAGATGCTCAACTGGCTCAGAGGTCCCCGCCCGCTCAACGGTCAGGAGATATCCTTCCTCAACGACCGCTTCCGCGACGGCAAGACCTATCTTCCGTTCACCTACTTCGTAGGCGCAACGCCCGACAATAACTACACTCCCTCTCAGCCCTATACAATCATCATTGAGAGCAATCACGTATCCGGCGAGGAGAAGGACTACATGAAGCTGTTCATTCCCTGCGGCGGTGCGGACGATCCCCGTCCCATTAAGATGCGCCAGCGCGGCTCCGACGGCAAGTGGTTCCTGTGGGAGCAGTACCTGCTGACAGGCGTGCGCACCCCGAAGGAAGCCGACCCGTGGGCATAACAGGAGGGAAATAATATGGATATTTGCGGACTTTGGAAAGTCAGGGAAATGCATTTGGTTACCCCGGACGGCGAGAAAGTCTTTACGGCAGACAGTCAGGTCGATAACGATATGTATGCCGAAATCGTCCAGATGTGCAAATATATCATGGAATTTGCACCGGACGGAACGCTCAACACGCTCTTATTCGTGCCCGAAGAGGTGCGCGAAGAGGCGAAAAAGCAGGGCGCAGACATCCGCGAAAACGGATATGCGGTTTTGGAGAGTACCGTATGGAAGGAAGAAGACGGAAAGTTCTACTATGACACCGGGATTCAAGGCGAGGTGTTGGGCGAAAAGGTTGATTCCTTTGCGGAGATTTCACTTCTGCCGGATGACTGCCTTCTCTATAACCTCGGCACGATGATACTCGAGCGTGCGTAAACCGCGCCCTGCTTTAAAACGGCAGCAAAAAAGAAAATCTTCCGATTAAATGAACCTGCCCCGCCGACTGTACGAACCGTCGGCGGGGCAGGATTTTTTGCCGTCTTTCTGTCTCGATTTCTTGACAAGCGTTTACTTGAAGTATAAAATTAAAATTAAGCAAGGCTTACTTTTCCGGGAGGATAATATGACGCTGAATGAACTGAAAGTAGGAGAGAGTGCCGTCATAACCGCCGTAGGCGGCGAGGGCGCTCTCAGATGCAGATTGCTCGATATGGGACTCATTCCACGAACCCGTGTGACGCTTCAAAAGGTCGCGCCGATGGGCGATCCGATAGAGATAATGGTGCGCGGCTATGAGCTGACGCTCCGCGTTGACGACGCGAAAAAGATAGAAGTCAGAGCCGAGGAGGATGCAAAATGATATTTGCTCTCGTAGGTAATCAAAACTGCGGAAAGACAACTCTCTTTAACGCACTGACAGGCTCTAATCAGCACGTCGGAAACTTTCCGGGCGTCACAGTCGATCAGAAGATGGGCGCGATAAAAGGCGCAAAGGACAGCTCCGTTGTCGACCTGCCCGGAATATACTCCCTGCGCCCTTATACGCAGGAGGAAATAGTTTCGCGCGACTTTATAATCAACCAAAAGCCCGACGGCATCATAAATATAGTCGATGCCACGAATATAGAGAGAAACCTCTATCTGACTCTGCAATTACTTGAGCTGCGCGTACCTATGGTGCTCGCGCTCAATATGATGGACGAGGTGCGCTCGAACGGCGGCACAATAGATGTCAAGAAAATGAGCGACGCGCTCGGTATTCCCGTCGTGCCGATAAGCGCGGCAAAGGGCGAGGGCGTGTCCGAGCTTGTTGACCAGGCTTTGCAGGTCGCAAAGAGCAAAACTCTGCCGAAGGTCTGGGACTTCTGCTCTGACGGTTCGCCCGTCCACCGCTGCATCCACGCTATAGTGCATCTTATCGAAGACCACTCCTCGCGTCTTGACCTGCCGTGCCGCTTCTGCGCGACAAAGCTCATTGAGGGCGGCGACGATATGGCGGACAAGCTCGAACTGGACAGCAACGAGCGCGATCTGCTCGACCACTGCATAGTCGAGATGGAGAACGATACCGGGCTTGACAGAAACGCCGCGCTCGCCGAAATGCGCTACGAATTCATAGAAAAAGTAGTCGAGAGCTCGGTCGTCAAATGCCACGAGAGCAAGGAACATCGCCGCAGCATGAAGCTCGACCGCGTTCTGACCGGCAAATACACCGCCATTCCCGTGTTCATAGGCGTTATGTGTCTCGTGTTTTGGCTGACCTTCAATGTTATAGGCTCCGCCCTCTCCGACTGGCTGAGCATCGGAATAGATAAACTCACAGGACTCGTTGATTCGGGGCTGACTGCCTATGGAATCAACCCCGTTATACATAGCCTTATCATCGACGGAATCTTCGCGGGCGTCGGCAGCGTGCTCTCGTTCCTGCCGATAATAGTGACATTGTTCTTCTTCCTGTCTATTCTCGAAGATACGGGATATATGGCGCGAATCGCCTTTGTTATGGACAGACCGCTGAGAAAAATCGGTCTCTCCGGGCGCAGCTTCGTTCCCATGCTTATCGGCTTCGGATGCTCCGTCCCGGCGATAATGGCGACCCGCACCGTCTCGTCCGACCGCGACCGCAAGATGACAATAATGCTGACCCCGTATATGAGCTGTTCGGCAAAAATACCGATATATTCGGTCTTCGCGGCGGCTTTTTTCCCGGGGAACGGTGCGCTCGTTATGATATGCCTGTATTTCTCGGGCATCGTGCTCAGCGTCCTGCTCGCGCTGATACTCAAGAATACGGCTTTCCGCGGCAATCCCGTGCCGTTTGTCATGGAGCTGCCGAACTACCGCATCCCGTCGCCCAAGAGCGTCGCACTTCTGCTGTGGGAAAAGGCGAAAGATTTCCTCCAGCGCGCATTTACTGTCATATTTGTCGCGACAATTATCATATGGTTCCTTCAGAGCTTTGATACTCGCATCAACCCCGTTGAGGACAGCGCGAACAGTATGCTCGCCGCTATAGGCAGATTTATCGCGCCGATATTCAAGCCCCTCGGCTTCGCCGATTGGCGCGTCGCAACTGCGCTTATCTCCGGCTTCACCGCCAAAGAAGCGGTTGTCTCCACAATGTCAGTCCTGCTCAACACGAGCGTATCGACCCTCGGCGGCGCACTCTCCGCTATGTTCACCCCGCTGACCGCCGCGAGCTTCCTCGCGTTCACTCTGCTCTATACGCCCTGCGTCGCCGCAGTTGCAACGATAAAGCGCGAGATGAACTCGACCCTTGCAACGATAGGCATAGTCATTCTCCAGTGCGTTGTCGCGTGGCTCGTCGCGTTCGGCGTTTATCAGATAGGGAGCCTGATAGCATGAAACCCGTTGATTTTGTTGTAATAGCCGTTATCGCCCTGCTCGTTGTGCTCGCGATAGCTTCAATACGCAGGCAGAAAAAGCGCGGCGGATGCTGCGGCTGCTCAGGCTGCAACGGCTGCTGCTCGCAGTGCGAAAAAAGTAAAGATAAATAACACACGGAGCCGGCATCGCAATGATACCGGCTCTGTATTTTTCTTACTTTCTCCTTGCGAGTACTCCCGACAGAACACATTCGGCGGCGAGCGTGACTGTTATCAGGCAGCCCGTGACGGAGAAATTATTTATATTATATAACAGCTGCATGGGCGAAATAACGGCCGCCGCCAGAGAGATGCCGAAAACCCGAAGCAGAGCCTTGCGGCTGTCCTTTGCCGCCGCCAGGATTGCGGCCATCAGCAAAACGCAGGTGAGAAGCGCCGTTATCCCGGGCGGAAAGTTTGCGTAGCCCCAAGGGGTCGGGCTGAAATATGAGTAAGTCGTTCGTATTGTCCTGTCAGGGAAATCCTTGAAAATCAGAACCGCACCGTACGGCAGCGACTCCAAAAACAGAGCGACGACAGGCAGCAGCACGGTTAAAACTTTTCCGAGTTTTTTCATCGAAGCCCCTCCTTTTATTTCGTTAATCTCTTCACATTGCGCACGCAAAGCACAGCAGTATAAATGCCTATGAGCAGGAATATTGCCGCCAGCACGGTGCAAAACAGGCGCAGATCTATTTTATAATTGTCGTATTCCGCGCAGCTTAAGCCGAACGCGGCAAACGCTATGATCGAGAGCCTGAACGGTAGCGGGCGGTGCCCTTTGTCGAACGCGATGAACAGGAGCGCGAGATATGACCCCACGCAGACGATAGCGAAGACGAGCAAAACTACAATAGTCGCTTCGCTGAAATAGAAAAAGTCATCGAACACACCGCTTAATACCGACTCCGACGAAATCGGCAGGTGCAGATGGACGAGCCCGTAGGACGCACAGTATATGAGCGCGTACAAACTGCAAAGAATATATCCTATAGCGGCGGATACGGTATAAAATCTCTTTAATTTATTGTCGTTGATATCCATAAGAAAACCTCGCTTTCAAGAGCCTGAAGTGAGCTTTAGATATAACTGCCGTTGTGCTTCTCTCTGCACTTTCAGTGTAGCATACAAAGCTATATATGACAACAAAATTCTCAAAAAAAGCAAAATTAACAGCTTATTCACACAAAAGAAAAAGAGCCGGGCTTTTCGGGCATCGGCTCTTAAATGTTAAAAATAAAAATCAGCTTTCAAAATCCACGCTCTCGCGTTCGACGCGAACCGCCTTGACGAAAGCGCGCACCCTGAGGTGCTCCGGGTGGCTGTCATATGCGTGCAGCGCGTCCCAACTCTCGAACTTTGAGAAGAGCGCCGCATCATATTTGCCGCCGTTTTCGTTTATCCCAACCTTCGCTTCGATAAGCCCCGGGACAACGCCGACGAGCGCTTCAAGCATCTCTTTGATGTGCTCCGCGTTCTCTCTCTTGCTGTGTCCCTCTGCTTCGTCTTTAAGCGCCCAGAATACTATATGAGTCACCATTTTCATTTCCTCCTGTTTTTGAGAATCTGATAGATTTTGCCCGCGCCGAGCATCACTGCCGCTGTCGCCGCTCCTGCGAGGAGCGCGCGCGATGCAATTGTAGCGTTGACGCTCTGACGGTCGGTTATGCGGCTTTCAATCGGTCCCAGGCAGGTGCATTTGAGCCCGAAATCCTTGAACGAATGGACGCTTGTCTCGAAGCTTCCGTCCTCGTGAACGGTTATCAGCCTGACGGACGGTCTGCCGCCGTCTGTGTATGCGCGGAATCCCGAGGTCTTGCACTGCGCGAGCAGTATTCCGTCAACCTCGCCCGCGAGATTGTTCATGTGGTCGTGGCCGAAGAACGCACCCTTTATGTCGCCCATCTTCTTCCAGCTCTCAAACTGTCCGCTGTTGACATCCGCCGGACACGGACCCTCTGCGAGATATCCGTTGTCCTCGTCCTTGAGAACATACCAGTTCTTGCTGAGATGCCCGTAGCCGCGCACGGCTTTCCACATCTCCCAGGGCTTCGCCTTTCTGAGAAGCTCATATTCTTCAACGACCGGGATGTGCTCAAACAGCAGAGCGGGCAGGGGAGCACCCTTGTTTTCTTTTCGCAGCTTCGCCGCGTTTCGCTCGTACCAGTCTATCTGATCCTTGTGAACGACATCGTAATATGAAATTTCTTTGTCGTAGAAAATATTGTTCGAGTCCATGAACCAGAGATTGAACTCCGGCTTGCCGCTCTTGCCTAAAATTGGTATGTAATAGTTCGAATATCCCGTGATATCCTCGTCGCATCGGCGGGTCACGCAGTATTCGGTGTTCACGAAAATCTCCGTCTGCTCCTCTTCGAGCCCGGAGTCGTGGTCGTGGTTGCCCATTATTGTCGCGAACGGAATCTTGCGCTCAACAACGGGTGCAATTAGCCGCTCGAACTGCCTTTTGAACGACTCCATGCCGATGTCGTCGCGAGACGCCGCGCATATGTCGCCCATATAAACAGCGAGATCGGGCTTGAGCGCGTCGAGCGCGGTCTCGTGGAATTTCAGCGTGTCCGCGCGCTTCGCCTTGCCTTTTTCCGAGCTGACATCGTCGTTCTCGTGCGGGTCGCCGAAGAGCAGGATTTTGAACTCTCCGTCCTCGTTGAATCTGAATTGCTTGTCGTACATCTCAGTGCTCCTTATCTGAAAACGGCTTCTCTTATCGCCTCGCTCACCGTGGGGTGGGGGAACGCCATGTTTTTAATTTCTTCAACGGTCATTTTATTTGCGAGCATCGCCGCCGCGCCGTATATCAGTTCCGACGCATTTCCGCCCGCAATGTGAACTCCGAGCAGCCTGCCGCTTGTATTTTCTGATATTATCTTGCGGAATCCGTCCTGCCCGCCCTCGGCGAAAAATCTTCCGCTCGAGCGCAGCGGCGCTTCGCCGCAAACGGCGTCAATGCCTTTTGCGAGCGCACTTTCGAGCGTCTCGCCGATCGATGCCGCCTCGGAAAAAGTGAACACGACCTGCGGAATCGCGAGATAGTCTATCTCGTCAGTCTTGTCGAGAATATTGTTTATCGCCGCTGCCGATTCGCGGTATGCTGCATGAGCCGACATGGCTTTTTGGTTCGCGTCTCCGGCGGCGTAAACGCCGGGAACAGCAGTTTGCATGTGGCTGTCTGTATTGAGATTTTCAAGCCCGATGTTTTCGATTCCGAGCCCGTCATAACACGCCGTTCTGCCGGATGCGTTTATTATAATATCCGCTTCGGCCGTCTTTTCTTTTCCGCGCGTATCGGTATATTTAATGCTCCCTCTGCCCGCCGAAACGGCCCTGCACGAAGTGAGAATATTTATCCCGCTCTTTTTGAGACTGCGCCGCAAAAATACGCTTATGTCTTTGTCCATAGTCGGGGCGATTCTCTCCGCCTGCTCGATTACAGACACTCTGCATCCGAGCGCGTTCAGATATTCCGCCGCTTCAAGCCCCGATGCCCCGCCGCCTATAATCGCGGCGCTTTTCGGTATTGCGTCAAGATTATATACATCGCTCACATCCGTGATATCCGCGCCGGGAATTTCAAGCTCCTTTGGTCGTGAACCCGTGCAGATGAGCAGATTTTTTGAATATATATCATTTTCGCCTGCGGCGGTTATAAACAGCCCGGCTGCCTTGCCTTTTATATGAGCTTCTGCATTTATGACTTTCGCTCCCGCGTGTTCGAGCGAATCGGCGATGCCGCATTTCAGCTGACATATAACATCATTTTTATGCGCGAGCGCAGCGTCGAGATTGAAACTCGCTTCTTTGCAGGTAACTCCGAATTTTTCGGAATCGAGTGTTTGCCTGAAAATCTTCGCGCTGTGGAGCATGGCTTTCGACGGTATGCAGCCTCGGTTCAGGCACACTCCGCCGAGCTCGTCTTTTTCTATGAGCGCCGTTTTCAGTCCGCTCTTTGCGGCTGTTATCGCCGCGCTGTATCCGGCGGGTCCGCCGCCGATAACGGCAAGGTCAAAGATATCCATAGGCGCTCCTTTCGCTTTTTTTCAATTATATCCGAAATTTGCCCTGCGGTCAATCGAACGATCTGTTTTTTGTTGACTTTGAAGGCTGTAAGCATTAAAATTATCGTTGTATAAAATCTTTTGCTGTGAGGTATTCGATGAAAACACCGGCTTATCACAAATCTCTTGAAACGCTCCATGTAAACTGCCTTGAGCCGCGTGCTTATTTCATTCCCTTTGCGGATGAAAAGACCGCCGCTTCGCGCGAGCGCAGTGAGTCCGATTATTTTGTTCCGCTCTGCGGCGAGTGGGATTTCCGCTTCTTCAAAAGCTTTGAAGATGTCCTGCGAGAGCCCCCCGAATATGTCGGCGAGAGCGGATTTGATAAAATATCCGTACCGCGCAGCTGGCAGACCTATACCGACCGCGGCTACGATGTCCCGCTTTACAGCAATCTCGAATATCCTTTCCCGACCGACCCGCCGTTTGTCCCGGACGAGAACCCATGCGGGCTCTATGTCAGAAAATTTACGCTCGATGAAAAGCTCTCTTCACGCGATTTATTTTTGAACTTCGAGGGCGTGGATTCCTGCTTCTATGTCTGGCTCAACGGAAAGTTCGTCGGCTTCAGCGAGGTCTCGCACTGCACGAGCGAATTTGATGTCACGGACTTTGCAGTCAGTGGCGAGAACACCCTCTGCGTGCTGGTTGTCAAGTGGTGCCCCGGCACTTATCTTGAGGATCAGGATTGCTTCAGATTCTCGGGAATTTTCCGCGAGGTCTATCTGCTCGCGCGCGGAAAAGAGAGACTTGATGATATCTTTGTCAAAAGCTATGTTTCCGATGATTTTAATTCAGCCGAACTTCGCGTTGAAGCGAAACTCAGCATACCTTGCGAGGTAAAATATAAGCTCGTCGCGCCGGACGGAGTTACTGTGTCCGAAGGCGTCGGCGGCGAAAAATTCAGCATAAGCGTCGATTCTCCCGTTCTCTGGAACGATGAACAGCCCGAGCTTTATGAACTCTGGCTGACCGTCGGCGACGAAATCGTTCTGCTCGATACTGCGGTGCGCCGCTTTGAGATAAAGGACGGAATCTGCCTTCTGAACGGAAAAGCCGTCAAGGCTCGCGGCATCAACCGCCACGACTCTCACCCCGTTACGGGTCACACCGTCACGCTCGATGATATGATTGAGGATATTATGCTCATAAAGCGTGCCAACTGCAATATGATACGCACCTCGCATTATCCGAACGATCCGCGCTTCCCGGAGCTTTGCGACAGATACGGCATAATGCTGACGGACGAAGCCGATATCGAAACCCACGGCATGGGCTACGACTGGGAGGGCGAATGGGACTGGACGCGCTGGTCGCATCTCTCGTCCGCTCCCGAGTGGCGCGAGGCTTATGTCGACAGGGCAAAGAGGCTCTTTGAACGCGACAAAAACCACGGCTGCGTCGTGCTCTGGTCGCTCGGCAACGAGTCGGGAGCGGGCGTCAACCACCGCGCCATGGCGCAGTATATCCGTTCGCGCGACGACCGTGCGCTGATACATTACGAGAACTCCCACCTTGAGTTCAAGGCCGTCCCCGAGGGAGAGAATTTTGCCGATATCTCGGATGTCGAGAGCCGTATGTATGCGGGAACGGAATATATAGAGAGTTATCTCAATAATAAAGAATATACGAAGCCTTTTTATATGTGCGAATATGTCTGCTCGATGAGCACGGGCGATGTTTATCCGTTCTGGGAGCTTGTCGAAAAGTACGACAATAATTTCGGCGGCTGTATCTGGGAGTGGTGCGACCACGCGGTCAATGTCCCGGACAAAGACGGCGGTGCGCGATATTTTTACGGCGGCGACTTCGGCGATTTCCCGAACAGCGGCATTTGCTGTATCGACGGGCTCGTCTATCCCGACCGCACCCCGCGCCCCGGATATTTCGATATGAAGCGCGTCTATCAGCAGTATTCGGCCGCCTATAACGGCGACGGCAGCGTGACCGTCACGAGCCGCAGGCGCTTTACTCCGCTCGACGATACGGCGATTCACTGGACGCTGAGCGAGGACGGAAAAACCGTTTCGGAGGGTATTACCGACGCTCTCGCGACCCCCGCGCAGGGGAGTACGACAATAAAGCTCTTCGATCCCGAAAAAGTTGATTCGCTCCCGTCCTGTCTGCTGACCCTGAGCTTCGTCTCGACAAAGGATTACCCTTGGGCGGAAAAGGGCTTTGAAACGGGCTTCGAGCAGTTTATGCTCAAGGACTATACCCGCTATATACCAAAGGCGGGCAGAGTTGAGCTCGACGAAAACGACCGCTTCGCGGTTATTAAGGCGGGGAATATCGTCTATACTTTTGATAAGCCCTACGGGCGCATAGCATCGATAGTCTGCGGCGAAAAAGAACTGCTGAGTGCACCCGTTGAGCCTCAGATTTGGCGCTCGCCCTGCTATAACAGGGGTTCGTCCGATATGTGGCGGCTCAAGAATTTCAAATATGCCGCGCAAAAGACCTACTCCTGCCTCGTCTCGAATACGGACGACGGCGTGTGCATAAAGACCGAAATATCGATAGGCGGCCCGTCCTGCCCGCCCGTCATCCACGCCAAAGTTGATTACAAATTTACCCCCGACGGCTGCGTGACGCTTCTGTTTGACGGCGATGTGATAGAAAAATGCCCGGTGCTGCCGAAAGTCGGCTACAGGCTCTTTATGCCTGCGGAAAATGAAAGCGTCAGCTATTTCGGTTTCGGCCCGAGAGAAGCTTATGTCGACAGATACAAGTCTCAGCGTCTCGGACTCTGGAACACAACGGCGACGGATAATTTTGAGCATTATATCCGCCCGCAGGAGAACGGCGCGCATTACGGCACCCGTTTTGCCGAGGTTTATTCAAATGCGGCGGGACTCAGATTCGAGCCGTTCGGCATGGAGCATTTCAGCTTCAATGCCCAGCATTTCACGGCACAGATGCTCGAGGATACGAAGCATGATTTTGAGCTTGAGCCCCTTGAAGATACCGTTGTCAGCCTCGATTGGCGCATGACGGGAATCAGCGAGGCGGAGTATCACAACGATCCTGAACGTGCACTTCGCCGTATCGACGAAAAGAAACTCAATTTCGGCTTTGTTATAAGACCGTTTGAAAAATAAGACTTCACGGGAGAGATACAATGTTTCTGAAAGAACTGCTTGAGGGCACGACCGTTGCGGGTGATTATCCGCAGGCGGATATATGCGATATAGTCTACGACTCGCGCAAGGCAAGACCGGGCACGGCTTTTGTCTGCATGAAAGGCGAGACAACTGACGGACATAAATACGCAAAGAGCGCATATGACCTCGGCTGCCGCGTGTTCGTTGCGGAAGAGGCGCTCAGCCTGCCCGATGATGCAATCGTGCTGATGAGCGAAAACACGCGCCGCGACCTCGCGCAGATGAGCATAAACTTCTTCGGCCACCCTGCGGATGAGCTGAAAATGATAGGTATAACCGGCACGAAGGGCAAGACAAGTATAACTTATATCCTGCGCAGCGCGCTCGAAAACTGCGGCATAAAAACAGGCGTTATCGGCACTATCGGCGCGTTCTACGGCGACAAAAAAATACCTACCGTCAACACGACCCCCGAATCATATGAGCTTCAGAAAATTCTGCGCGAGATGGCGGACGGCGGCTGCGAGGCTGTCTGCATGGAGGTCTCATCGATAGGACTCAAGATGAGCCGTGTCTACGGCGTCGAGTTCTACGCCGGGATATTCACGAATCTTTCGCCCGACCATATCGGCGGAAACGAGCATAAGACGTTTGAAGAATACGCCTATTGGAAAAAGCAGCTCTATGTCCACAGCGGCTTCACCGTTGCCAACCGAGACGATGCGTTTTTTGACGATATCGCCGCCGCGTCAAAAGGCGAGGTGATAAGCTACGGGCTCGACGAAAAGTGCGATTACTATGCAGAGAATATAAATCCTCTGCGTCGCCCGGGCTTCCTCGGAATAGAGTTCGACTGTAAGAGCAGGTTCGACGCCCCGTGGCACGCGCAGGTCAGTATGCCGGGGTTTTTCAGCGTCTACAATGTTCTTGCGTCCGTCGCGCTCCTGCGCAAGATGGGCATACCCGTTGAAAAAATGCGCGAGGCGTTTTCGCATGTGAACATCGACGGCAGAATGCAGATAGTCCATGTCAGCGATGATTACAGCGTAATTATAGACTACGCTCACAACGGTCTTAGTATGGAGAATGTCATTGAGACCGTCCGCGATTATAAACCCAACCGCGTTGTTGCGCTCTTTGGCTCGACAGGCAACAAAGCGACTATCCGCAGGCAGGAGCTCGGTCTTGTCAGCGCAAAGATGTGCGATTTTATTATAATCACGAGCGATGACCCGGATTTTGAGGATCCCGATACAATAATAGACGAGATAGCCGGCTGGGTCGAAAAAGGCGGCGGAGCGGGTAAGTATGTCAAGATAACCGACCGTGCCGAGGCAATTGAATATGCCCTCGACCATATGCAGAAAGGGGATATACTCCTCCTGCTCGGCAAAGGGCATGAGCATTTCATGAAAGTGAAAGGCGAAAAAATATATTTCAGCGAGCTCGACTGCATTGCGAATTATATGAAAAAACACGGGATGAAGTAACTCTTATAAAAAGCACATATAAAAACACAAAACCCCGGAGGGTATTCCCTCCGGGGTCGCTTGCTTTTTATCAGCCGATTTCGATTCTTCTCGATGTCGGCACATTTTCTTCTTTCTTGGGCATCGTCAGGGTCAGAACGCCGTCCTTGTATTCGCCGGTGATGTCTTCGGTCTTGACGGACGAGACATCGAAGCTCCTGCTGAACGAGCCGTAAGACCTCTCGCGGCGGACAAAGTTGCCTTTGTCATCCTTCTTCTCGGTCTCGTTGCTGCGCTCTGCGCTGATGGTCATGTAGCCGTCTTCAATGTCGACGTGAATGTCTTCCTTCTTGAATCCGGGCAGCTCTGCCTCGAGCACATATTCCTTGCCGTTGTCCTTTATATCAGTCTTGAAGTCTGTTGCGGCCATGTCGCCCCAGAAGTTCTTCTCGAAGTTTTCCATATCTCTGAAAGGATTAAAGAGTGCACGCTGATGTCTGCGTTCATAAGGTGTAAGTTCAAACATAATTGATTCCTCCGCTTGATGTTTATTGTTATTCATATTGAAGTGGTTGTTTTATTTGTCTGACTGCTTTCCGATTTCCATCGGACTCACTCTCTTTCTTCTCCAGGGGCTCTCGCTCCCTTCGTTTGATTATATAGTACCCCTGCTTTGTTAAAAAAGAATACAGTGATATGTGAACAAATTGTAAATACTTAGCACTCTAATTAAAAGAGTGCTAAAATGCGTTTGAAAACACCGCGCAGGTTTTTATCATACGCGGGACATGGGAGGAATATAAATGCATTGACATTTTCTGTTAAGGAGAGGAATGCGATGCAAATCAACGTTATAACGCAGTCGGTCGGTGTCGAAGAGACGCTCGGCAGCTGCACTGCGGAACAGCCGATAGATGCTGATATAACCCTGCCGGATTATTGCCCGGATATCAGGCGCGTGCTCAAATGCCTTGTCACTCCGCGCATAACCGCAGTCCAGACCGCGGGCGACAGAGCGACGGCAGACGGTTCAGCCGGCGTGTGCGTCATCTATGCCGACGAGCAGGGGACGGTCTGCTGCTTCGAGCAGACATACCCGTTTTCAAAATACGCCGATCTCAAGGGCGCGGATGAAAACTGCTGCGTGAATGTGCGCGCCTATACTCAGTATGCCAACTGCCGTGCCGTCAGCCCGCGCAGGCTCGATATCCACGCCGTGGTCAGCGTGGCGTTCGGCATATCCGGAGTAAAAGAAGAGGAGATAATAACCGGAGCAGAGGGCGCGGGAATCCAGCTCAGATGCTGTGACAGCCGAACTGCAAGCCTCGTCGCCTGCACCGAGACTGCGTTCCCGATGAGCGAGACCGTGCCTCTGCCCGACGGCGACCCGGCTGTGTCCTGCGTGCTGAGCGCGCAGGCGGCGGCGCTCGCGCAGGAGATAAAAGTCATCAGCAACAAACTGCTCGTCAAAGGCGAACTCACCGTCAGCGCGGTCTGCCGCGGCGAGGGCGGCGAAATATTCAGCTTCGGCCATTCCATGCCGATAAGCCAGATAATAAATCTCGAGGGAATTGACGAGGACTGCACCTGCTGCGTCTGCCTGCCCGTCACTTCGCTCGAAGTCCTGCCGAAGGCCGACCAGGCGGGCGACAACAGACTGATTGATATCAGCGCGCGCGTCGGCGCGGGAGTCAAGGCTTATCGCGAGCTGAGCTTCCCGACCGTCACCGATGCCTATTCCGTCTGCTGCGACCTTGAAACAAAGAGCCGCAATGTCGATTTCGCGGTTATCGCCGATAAATTCAACGACACTTTCACCTGCCGCAGCACGCAGGATCTGCCGGAGGCGAGACAGATTTTGGCTCTATGGTGCTCCGATTTATCCAAGAGCGTGGCGCAGGACTCCGACGGAATAATAATCTCCGGCGAACTGACGCTCCATTTTCTCTATACCGATGCCGAATCCCAGCCATGCTACGCCCAGCGGCAGACGAACTACGAATATCGCCGGGCGGTCAGAAAGTGCGGCGATCTCAAGTGCTCGCCGTGCATCGAGATAACCGCCGCGAGCGCCGCCTGCGCTTCGGGCAGCGCCGATGTCAGGGTTGAGATGAATATTTCCGGCTGCATCTTCGACAGCGTCCGCCGCAAGACCGTCACTTCTATAGAATGCTCCGATTCCGACGACAAAAAGACGGGCGGCGCCGCGCTGACAGTCTATTTTGCGGATGCGGGCGAGGAAATATGGGATATCGCGAGGCGGTATAACACGACCGTCGAAGCGGTGGAGCAGGAAAACGGCATAACGGGCGAAACGGTGGCGCAGAAATGTATGCTGCTGATACCCGGAGTCTGAGGAGGGATAACCGTGCAGGAGAGAAATATTTACAGCGACATTGCAAAGCGCACTCAAGGCGATATTTATATCGGCGTTGTCGGCCCTGTCAGAACCGGAAAATCCACGTTTATAAAGCGTTTCATGGATGCCCTCGTTCTGCCGAATATCGAGAGCCAGAGCGTGCGCGACCGCGCGACCGATGAGCTCCCGCAGTCCGCGGCGGGACGCACAATAATGACCACCGAGCCGAAATTCATCCCGGAAAATGCGGTTGAGATATCGCTCCAAGCGGAGGCGACATTCCGCGTGCGGCTCATAGACTGCGTGGGATATATCGTCCCGAGTTCCCTCGGCTATATCGAGGGCGAGAGCCCGCGAATGGTAAAAACCCCGTGGTTCGAGCATGAGATACCGTTCAATATGGCGGCGGAGATAGGCACACAGAAGGTCATCAGCGAACATTCGACAATAGGTCTTGTCATAACGACCGACGGCTCGATAAGCGAGATTCCGCGCAACGAATATGAAGAAGCCGAAGGCAGGGTAATATCAGAGCTCAAAGGGCTCAAAAAGCCGTTCATCGTCCTCTTGAACAGCACGAATCCGGAGTCCGACGAAGTCAAAAATATGGCGGCGTCGCTGACCGATAAATACGGCGTGCCCGTCATGCCCGTGAACTGCCTCGAGATAGGCGAGGAGGAGATAAAAGAGATTCTAACTCAGGTGCTCTTCGAGTTCCCCGTCAAAGAAGTCAGTGTCGGTCTGCCGGGTTGGGCTATGACTCTCAGCCGCGATCATTGGCTGCGCTCGGGACTTTGCAGCGCCGTGAGCGAAGCGGCGCAGAACCTCCGCACCCTCCGCGATGTAAAACACCTCGCCGAGGATATCTGCTCGTGCGAATATGTGACGGGCGCAAAGATAGCGAAAATGGATCTGTCCTGTGGCGCTGCGCGGATAGAGGCGCAGATAGACGGCAGTCTCTTCTATAAGATACTCGCCGAGGAGACGGGACTCGATATCTCCGGTGAGCAGGATCTGATGAGCTGCATGCGCGAACTCGCCGCCGTGCGCCGCGAATACGAGCGGCTCAAGGGTGCGCTCGATGAAGTTGAAGCGACGGGCTACGGAATAGTCATGCCGTCGCTCGATGAATTGAGCCTCGAAGAGCCGGAGATAATGCGCCAGGGTGGCAGATACGGCGTGCGCCTGCGCGCCTCCGCTCCGTCGATACACATGATGAAGGCGAATATAACAACAGAAGTCGCGCCGATAGTCGGCTCGGAGTCCCAGTCAGAGGAACTTGTCAACTATATGCTCAAGGAATTCGAAGAGGACCCGACAAAGATATGGGAGTCGAATATCTTCGGCAAGTCCCTGCATGAGCTCGTCAACGAGGGACTGCACAACAAGCTCTATCGTATGCCCGCCGCGGCGCGCATGAAACTGCAGGAGACGCTCGAAAAAGTCATCAACGAGGGATGCAGCGGACTCATCTGCATCATCCTGTAAAATAATATCGGCTGTGCCCGAAGTTTAGGCGCGGCCGATATTTTTTATATTAGCTCTTGACACAAACAAATGTTCTGATGTATAATGCGTACGAACAAATGTTTGAAATCTGGTGAGAACGTGGATCTGTTTGACAAGCTGGAGATACTTTCCGATTCGGCGAAATATGATGTCGCCTGCACGAGCAGCGGAACGGACAGATCCTCGGGCGGCGAGGGGATAGGCAACGCCGCCGCGTGCGGCATATGCCACAGCTTCGCGGCGGACGGCAGATGTATATCTCTGCTGAAAGTTCTCATGAGCAATGCCTGCGTTTTTGACTGCAAATATTGCGTCAACCGCGTCTCCAACGATGTCCGCCGCGCGACATTTTCGCCGCGTGAGCTCGCGGAGCTGACGATGAATTTTTATCGCCGCAATTATATCGAGGGGCTTTTCCTCTCGTCCGCCGTCGTCGGCAGTCCCGATTATACCTGCGAGCGTATGATTGAGACTCTGCGCATCCTGCGCGAAGAATACAGGTTCGGCGGATATATCCACGCCAAAGCGATTCCGGGCGCGGATAACGCGCTGATAACCCGTCTCGGTATGCTTGCGGACAGAATGAGCGTCAATATCGAACTGCCGTCGAACAACAGCCTGCAAACTCTCGCGCCGGACAAAACAAAGGAGTCGATACTCCGCCCGATGGGACTTATTACAAATAAGATAAAAGAGAGCTCGGCGGAGCTTGTCAGATATAAGCACGCGCCGCGCTTCGCCTCCGGCGGTCAGAGCACTCAATTGATAGTCGGCGCAACGCCTGACAGCGACTATCAGATAATGTCGCTGTCCGCGGCGCTCTATAAAAAATACGAGCTCAAGCGCGTGTTCTATTCGGCGTATATCCCGGTCGTTGAGAACCCGCTTCTGCCCGCGAAGACAACGGAGCCGCCGCTTCTGCGCGAGCACAGACTCTATCAGGCGGATTGGCTTTTGCGCTATTACGGCTTCGATGCGAACGAACTGCTCGATGAAAAGCACCCGTTCTTAAACCCTTATGTTGACCCAAAATGCAACTGGGCGCTCAATCACATGGAGCTGTTTCCGCTTGAAATAAACCGCGCAACAAAGGAAGAACTGCTTAGAATACCGGGCGTCGGCGTGCGCAGCGTTCAAAGAATTTTGGCGGCTCGGCGTGTCTCGCCATTGAGCTTTGAAGATCTCAAAAAACTCGGCGTGGTGCTCAAACGTGCCCAGTATTTTATAACCTGCAAGGGCAAACATTTGGCGGGACTCAATGTCAATCCCGACAGAGTCCTCGGCTCGTTAATTTCCGAGCGGTGTCAGTCGCTTTTACCGAATATGCAGGGCGAACAGCTGAGTCTGTTCGACAACAGGATAACAAGGGAGGATGTAGTACAATGTCTGCACGGTCAGATGTAACATATGTATATGACGGCTCGTTTGAGGGACTTCTGACGGCTGTTTTTGAGAGCTTTGAGAGCCGCGAGCTGCCGTGCTCTATAGTCGCGGAGGATGAGTTCGTGCCGACTCTCTTCGCGTGCAAAACCGTTGACACCGACCCGCAAAAGGCGGACAGAGTTCGCCGCGGGCTCAAAAATGTCAGCGCCGATGTCTGGAACGCCGTGCGGCTCGGGTACCTGACCTGCGTCGAGGACAGGGGAACGCTCATCAACGATTTTGTGCATATGGTGATGCACTACGGCGCGGGTGTCATGCGTATGCTCGCCGACGACACCGTTTCGCGCCTGACGAAAGCCGTCCGCGCCCTCAAGCAGGAGAGCCATAAATATACCGGCTTTGTCCGATTCAGCATCAGCGAGGATAATACCCTCACTTCAATTATAGAGCCGAAAAATTCCGTCCTGCCTCTGCTCGCGCCGCATTTCTGCGACAGATATCCGAACGAATCGTTTCTCATATATGACAAGACCCATTCGCAGGCGCTCGTCTGGCATAACAGGCAGAAAATGATTATCCCGTTAGACGGCTTCGAGCAGCCGCAGGCGGGGGACGAGGAGCTGTATTTCCGCGCGCTGTGGAAGCATTTCTATGATACGGTAGCTATCGAGGCGCGGTATAATCCCCGATGCCGCATGAACTTCATGCCCAAACGCTATTGGAATCAGCTCCCGGAGATGGATGAGAGCAATTCTCCCGATGCCGTGCGCGGAGTCAAAAGAATCGGAGCATAAAAAAGCAGGAGCCGTGGGACTCCTGCTTTTGATATTTTTTTAATCCTGCGCGTGGTTTGAAAGCTTGATTTCGTCGTTGTCCGTGAATTCTGCGATGATTCCGTTTTCGTCAACCGTCGCGAATATCGCGCTGTGGCTCTTCATTGTGAGCGTCCATTTGACATCGGGATATATCTTCCCGAGTCTGTTTGTGATTATCGCTATCTTCGGCGAAAGTCCCTTTGCGAATTTCCACGAGGTCGAGCCGTAGTAGCCGTGGTGTCCGACCTTGAGCAGATCCACCTTATGAAGCTGCGGCAGAAGTAAGCCCTCGAGTCCGGTGGTTCTCGTTATGTCCGCGGCGAGGAATGCGCTTTTTTTGCCCTTTTCGACCATCGTTCCGACGGATTCGGCGTTTTCGCCCTGTCCGTGAAGACGCGCGTCATCGAGTGCTGTATTGTAGAAAGTAAGCGTGAAGTCGCCGAATTTGAACGGCTCGCTCGGTATCTCGGAAGTAACAACTGTGCCCCTGTTCTGAAACGCCTTTACCGTGTCTGCGTATGTTGTTTCGATGCCCCAGCCGTTGTATTCGTATTCGTGGGCAATCTCGCGGTTGACGGGCTTTATGTAGAATGTCTTTACCGTGATATCCGGGTCGTTGGCTATCGCCTCAAATGTGCCGACATGGTCGTAGTGATTGTGCGTGCCGAGCGCAAATTCAAGCGTTACTTTGCCCTCTGCGTCGCCGGCAGCCTTTTTCAGATATTTTATAACAGCCTCTTCGCTGCCGTTGTAGCTGAGCTTCCTGCGCGGATTGCGGTCGCCCTCGCCGGAGTCGATGAGCGCGAATTTTCCGTTTGATTCTATGAGTATTGCGTCTGAGTTGTAGGTGTTGAGAAAATGTATCCTGTCCGCCGTGCCGTCCGACGAAAACTGCGCCGGGGTGATTTCAAATTTATTCTGATATCTGTTGCACATCGCAACGCAGATTATATCCAGCAAAAAGACCGAAAGCATTATCGCCATCATTATCCATGTCGCAATTTTTTTGATTAGCTTGTCTCTTGTCATATTCCCTCCGAAGCGCAAAAATAAAAACGCTTTTAAAAGTATATCATACTTTTTTAGTAAATGTCCATATGCAGACGCGCCAAAAAGCGCCGAATTTAATTGTATTCGGCGCTTTTTTGTGATATCATATATATATTAAGTGCGATACTAATCCTGATTTTCACCCTTGGGGTCGATAGCCTGCATTATCAGCGAGCCGAAGAGCATGACTCCCATGCTCGGGCGGATGCAGTCTAGCACGTCCTTTGCGAGATATATGCATCTCCAGTAGTCGAATCCGCGCCCCGCGAGCAGCAGCGCGCAGACGGCGAGAGTGAAGAGCAGCTCAAAAATAATGACCGCGCCGAGCAGCATCCTGCGCGAAACGGGATTTATGTAGCTTAAATTTTCTGCGATTTTTTCTTTTATGCCGCGCATATCTTCACCTCCGTTTGTTTGATTCTAACCCGGAGTGCGATTTTTCGCAATGCAAAGATTTTTACTTTTGAGGAAAGGAGAGGAAAACGAATGTCCGTCGGAATATCCACCGCCTGTTTTTATCCCGCGGCGACCGAAGAGGCTTTGCACTGCGTCGCCGAAGCGGGAGCAAAAGTTACCGAGGTGTTTTTTAACTCGCCGTCGGAATTGGAGCCGGATTTTCTCCGCCGCATTTCGTCTATAGCCTCTGACAGCGGTATCCGCATCCGCTCGATACATCCGTTTACCTCGTTCGCCGAGGGCTATATCCTCTTCAGCCAGTATGAACGCCGCTTCGACGATTACAGGGAGTTTTACAAAAAATATTATGCCGCCGCATCTGCGATAGGCGCGAAAATAGTCGTGCTCCACGGCGCAAAGCTGCCGGTGAATATCAGCACGGACGAATACGCCGAGCGTCTTAGCTTGCTCGTCCGCGACGCGCAGGAGCAGGGAATAATTCTCGCCCAGGAAAATGTTGTCCATCATAACGGGCAGACGCCGGAGCTTATGAATGAACTGAAAGCGCGCCTCGGTGCGAATTTTCATATGGTGCTCGACATCAAGCAGGCGTACCTCGCCGGAGTCGACCCGATAGAATTTTTCAGGGAGTTTTCCGATAATATCTGCCACATACATCTGAGTGATCACGACGAAAATCACAAGTGCATGCCGCCGTTTGACGGAAAATTCGATTTCGCCGCCCTCTTTCCGCTCATGAAAGAAACCGGATATTCCGGCGACTGCGTTATCGAGCTCTACCGCTCGGGCTTCGAGCGCATAGATCAGCTGACCGATTCGATGCGAAGACTCGAAAAGCTTGACATTTGACCGTTTTTGTGCGATAAATATTATATGTTCATAAGGGAGTGATAGCTTTGAAGTGTCCGTTCTGTGGTTTTGAAGAGAGCAAGGTCATTGACTCGCGTCCTACCGATGAGGGCGAGAGAATACGCCGTCGCCGAGAATGCATCAGCTGCGGCAAGCGTTTTACGACCTATGAGATAATCGAGACCGTGCCGATAGTCGTCGTCAAAAAGGACAAATCGCGCGAGGTTTTTGACAGAAACAAGCTTTTCAACAGCATGCTCAAGGCGTGCGAAAAGCGCCCGGTCTATATGGAACAGCTCGAAAAGGCAGTCAGCGAGATTGAGGCTGTGCTCCAGAATTCGCTCGACCGCGAGGTGACAACCGTCTATATCGGTGAGCTCGCAATGGAGAAGCTCAAGAGCATCGACGAAGTCGCATATGTCCGCTTCGCTTCCGTCTATAGACAGTTCAAGGATATCAATACATTTATGGACGAGCTCGCAAAACTGCTCAAAGAAAAATAAAAAAGCAAGGATCGCTCCGGCGGTCCTTGAATTTTTATCGCAATATAAATTTTACTTCGACTCCCTTAACGCGGGGAATATATTTGCTGTAGGACGCGAAGGTAGGGGCGGATATCACACCGTTCAACTATTGATGTATATTAAGCCATAATCATGGCGCAAATTTTTTCTTCTCGTTGCCAAAGCTGTGATAAAGTGATAAAATCTAATCAACATATATTAATGGATGGGGTAAAAGTGAAGTCTGTCAAAATAAATCTGAAAAACAACTGCAAGTCGGCGGGAAAGTATCTGCTGACTTTTCTGAAATGGTTCGCTCTCGCTGCAGTCACGGGAGCCGTCGGCGGCGCGGTCGGCGCGCTGTTTCATCTGAGCGTCGAATATGTTACCGGCGTGCGCAAGGCTCATTCGTGGATAGTGTTTCTGCTGCCCATCGGCGGGCTTGTGATAGCCGGTTTGTATAAGCTCTCCGGCAAAAAGGATATCGGTACGAACGAAATACTCGATGCCGTGCGCTCGCCGCAGGGCGTGCCGGTTTTGCTCGCACCGCTGATATTTGTCTCAACTGTTATAACGCACCTCTTCGGCGGCTCCGCCGGACGAGAGGGCGCGGCTCTTCAGCTCGGCGGCAGCATCGCGGGGCTGATAGGCAAAATAGCCCGCCTCGATGAAAAAGATATGCATATCATGACTATGTGCGGCATGAGCGCCGTGTTCTCCGCGCTTTTCGGAACGCCGATAACCGCCGCCGTTTTCGCACTCGGTGTTATCAGCGTCGGTGTCATTTACTATGCAGGTCTGCTCCCGTGCGTCGTGTCCGCGTTCGTCGCATATTTTATATCGACCCTTATGGGCACTGAGCCCGTCGCGTTTACAGTCTCGAATATCCCTGCATTCTCGCTCAAGAGCTGCCTGCTTACCGCTCTGCTCGCCGCGATATGCGCTCTTTTGAGTATCGGATTCTGTCTCGGTCTGCACGGCACGCATAAGCTCTTTGCAAAGCTGTTTAAAAATACTTTTGTCCGCGCAGTCGTCGGCGGATTGATAATCGTCGCGCTGTCCCTTATCTGCCGAAGCGGGGATTACAACGGCGCGGGAATGGATATAGTTGAACGCGCCATCGGCGGCAATGCGAAACCAGAGGCGTTTTTGCTCAAATTTATCTTCACCGCCGTCACTGTCGGCTCGGGATACAAGGGCGGCGAGATAGTCCCGACTTTCTTCGTCGGCGCGACTTTCGGCTGCGTGGTCGGCGGACTTATCGGGCTCGATCCCGGATTCGCCGCGGCGGTCGGACTCGTTTCGCTTTTTTGCGGCGTTGTCAACTGTCCGCTCGCTTCAATATTCCTGAGCATCGAACTCTTTGGCGCGCAGGGTATGCCGCTGTTTGCGCTCGCTGCCGCCGTGAGCTATCTGCTCTCCGGCTATTACGGACTCTACAGCAGCCAGAAAATAGTCTATTCAAAGCTCCGCGCAGAGCTTGTAAATATAAACGCAAAGTAAATTATTGACTTTGCACCCGTTAACTGATAAGCTTATTCTAACCTATCATGGGAGGGAAAATATGGATGCATTAAAAGCAAAAAAAGGATTTATATGTGATATGGACGGTGTCATATATCACGGAGACAGACTGCTTCCGGATGTCAAAGAGTTCGTGGAGTGGCTGTATAAAGAAAACAAGTCGTTCCTGTTCAGCAGAAGCTTGAGAGAATGGGACTTTATGTTGACGAGAGTCATTTTTATACCAGTGCCCTCGCAACGGCAAAATTTATCAGCAGTCAGAAGCCCGGCTGCTCGGCGTATGTTATCGGTGCCCCCGGACTCGTCAACGCGCTCTACGACCAGGGTATCACAATGAACAGCATCGACCCGGATTATGTCATAGTCGGCGAGACTTCGAGCTATAACTATGAGACGGTCGTCCATGCGTCGAACCTCGTCAGAAACGGCGCGAAGCTCATCGGCACGAATACCGATCTCACGGGTCCAGTCGAGGACGGCATAGTCCCCGCGTGCCGCGCGCTCATATCTCCGATAGAGATGGCGACGGGCAAGAAGGCGTATTTCGTCGGCAAGCCCAATCCGCTCATGATGCGCACGGGACTCAAGATGCTCGGCGTCCATTCGGCGGAGGCTGCGATGATAGGCGACAGAATGGACACGGATGTCATCGCGGGCATCGAAACCGGTCTCGACACAGTCCTCGTCCTCTCCGGAGTCACAAGCCTCGAGGATGTCAATCTCTATCCCTACAGACCCACATATATATTCAATGGCGTCGGCGACGTCTTTTCAGAAATATAACAAAAACGGAGAGTTAAAATGCATTACGAAAACAACTGGGAATCGCTCAACAGCCGCCATGTGCCGGATTGGTTCGCGGACGCGAAGTTCGGCATATTCATCCACTGGGGTCTCTATTCCGTGCCGGCGTATACCGAAAAAGGGCAGTATGCCGAGTGGTATATGCAGCAGATACGCGACGAGAACAGCGCCGCGCGCAAGTTCCACGACAGGGTGTATGCCCCCGGAACGCAGTATGAGGACTTTGTCAGCGGCTTCAAGGCGGAACTTTTTGATGCCGATGAGTGGGCGCAGCTATTTGAAAAGTCCGGCGCAAAGTATATAAATCTCGTCTCGAAGCACCATGACGGCTTCTGCATGTTCAAGAGCGACTATGCGTGGAACTGGAACAGCGTCGATGTCGGACCTCACAGGGACTTTTGCGGCGAGCTGAAAGCCGCGCTCGAAAAGACGGATATTAAGTTCGGCGTCTACCATTCGGTTTATGAGTGGTTCCATCCGCTCTATCTCAAAGATCCCGAGGAGTATGCCGTAAAGCATCTTATCCCGATGCTCAAGGAGCTTATAACAAAATATGAGCCATGGACTCTGTTCACGGACGGGGAGTGGGATCACCCGAGTTCCGTCTGGCACTCGACCGATTTCCTCCAGTGGCTCTATAACGAATCGCCTGTCAAAGATACGATAGTCCCCAATGACCGCTGGGGCAGGGAGACAAGAGGACGCCTGGGCGGCAATTTCACCACCGAATACGGCATAATCGACAACGGCAGACGCATCGAAGAGGTCGAGCTTGACCGCCCGTTCGAGGAGTGCCGCGGTATCGGCGCATCGTTCGGACTCAACCGCATCGAGGGCGTTGACGAATATCTGAGCAGCAAGGAACTTATCGAAACGCTATGCTCGCTCGTCTCAAAGGGCGGCAACTTCCTGCTCAATATCGGCCCCGCCGCGGACGGCACTATCCCTGTTATTATGCAGGAGCGCCTGCTCGATATGGGTAAGTGGCTCAGCGTCAACGGCGACGCTATCTACAGCACGCGCATTTATACCAAAGCGCCGCAGGAGGGTACATATTACACCAGAAAGGGCGACAAGGTCTACGCGATAACGAACGCCTATCCGTTTGGCAGCCTCACGCTCGACAAGGTGGATTACAATCCGGATATAAAGGCGAAGCTTTTAGCGCATGACGCGCCCATAGCCGTCGAAAACGACAACGGCAAAGCAAAGCTCGTCTTCCCGCAGATAAACCCCGACGAAATGAAGTGCGGCTGGCTCTATGCCTTTGAACTCGACGGAGTGAAGTAAGAGCAATATAATGCAAAACAAAAATCCCGGAACATCAATGGCGACGTTCCGGGATTTCCTATATATTTTTTTAGCTGGTTTAGTCCGTAATACTCTGCATTTACTCTGCACTTTTTAAATATCTGCACTTTTTAAATATATGATAATGAAAATGTTCTTGCGTTTGGCGGTTTGCCTAAACAAGTGCATTAATAAACCTTTTAGCTAAATATCAAAGTGTTAGAAGAAGTGTTAGAAAATATATACTTTCTAATCCTACGCAAAAAATAAAAAGCCTTGAAACCGTTAGATTTCAAAGCTTTTTAATTGGTCCGAGTGGCGAGACTTGAACTCACGGCCTCTTGACCCCCAGTCAAGCGCGCTACCAGCTGCGCCACACCCGGAAAGCTCATCAATAATACCACATGAAAAGCGATTTGGCAAGTCTTTTTTCAAACTTTTTTAAAATATCCGCCACTTTTTTACTTTCTTTCTTATTTCCGCCCTTCCTCTTTACTTTTTGTCTCTATCTATGCTAAAATCTAAAGGACGGAAGGAGAGTCAGATATGGCAAAAATAATCGGAACAAACATACCAAACATCCCGTGGGAGGATAAGCCCGCAGGATTTGAATATCCCGTGTGGCGTTACAGCAGCAATCCCGTTATCACCCGCGACAATCTGCATATGGCGAACAGCATTTTCAATTCCGCTGTTGTACCTTACGGCTCGGGCTTTGCCGGAGTTTTCAGGGCGGATATCCGCTCGCGCGCCCATAAGCTCGTTGTCGGCTTCAGCAAAGACGCGATAAACTGGGAGCTTGAGAATAAATATATCTTCAACGGCTACGATCCGCGCCTGTGCGAGCTCGACGGAAAATACTATCTCTCGTGGGTCAATCTCACCCCTCACGGCACAACTATCGGCATAGCCTATACAGAGGATTTCAAGAGCTGGACTCAGCTTGAGGATGCCTGCTATCCCGTTGCCCGCAACGGCGTTCTTTTCCCGCGCAAGGTGAACGGCGAGTATCTTCTGCTCATTCGCCCGTGCGACAGGGGACACACCCCTTACGGCGATATATTCATCAGCCAGTCGAAAGACCTCACTTATTGGGGTAAGCACCGCTTTGTTATGAGCCCGGTCGAGAACTGGGAGGCTACAAAAGTCGGAGCGGGTCCGACTCCTATTGAAACCGACGAGGGCTGGCTCATGTTCTATCACGGCGTGCTCACGAGCTGCAATGGCTTTACCTACAGCATGGGCGCCGCCATCCTCGATAAAGATGAGCCGTGGAAAGTGCTCCACCGTGCGGATAGCTTCCTGTTAGCTCCCCATGAGCTCTATGAATGCGTCGGCGATGTGCCGAACGTCGTGTTCCCGTGCGCCGCGCTCGCGGATGCCGAGACCGGCAGAATAGCTATCTATTACGGAGCCGCCGATACTTCGGTTGCCCTCGCGTTCACAACCGTTGATGAGACTGTGAAGTACATCAAGGATAACGACATTATAAAATAAAAATGCAGCCGTGGGATGATTCTCACGGCTGTTTCATTCCTTTCCCGAGCCTTTCGAGCGCGCGCTTTTCTATCCTGCTGACATAGGAGCGGGAGATGTTCATCATCGACGCTATCTCTCGCTGCGTCAGCGGCTCGTTGCCGTCGAGCCCGTAGCGCATGACGATTATCGCCTTTTCGCGCGGGTCGGGTATGCCGATGACGAGCCCGCGCAGCTTCTCGCTCTTTATCTTCAAATCAAGATCGTCTGCGATGCAGTCCGGCGTGCAGATAATATCCATTAGCGTGAGCGGGTTCCCCTCGCTGTCGCTGTCGATCGGGTCTTCGAGCGAGATGTCGTGCGCGCTCTTTTTCATCGAACGAAAGTGCATCAGTATCTCATTCGCTATCCTCTCCTAACGGATACATAGGTTGGTCAATGGGCGGCAAATCCGCCTCTCCATCCTCCGCAAAGAGGTACACATAGGCGTTTTTGCCGTCCCAGACCACCTTTTTGACGATGGTACGCAGCAGGCGGCGTTTTTCCTCCAGCGTGGCAGAATCCACCGCGCTGGCAAACGACTCGATCATTTCCTGATGGAAGGCGAACTCCTGATGGAGCATCCGGCTCTGTTCAGTCAGGGCTTCCAGCTCGGCAAGGCGCAGCTGCTGGGTCTCGCTCTCCTGATGGAGCGCGTCGATCTGCTCCATGACGTACTTTGCAGAGGTGTCGCTGGCAACGGACAGGGACTCCACCAGCCGCTTAATGCGCTCCTCCGTTTCGGTGTGCTTTTCCCGGAGCAGCGCCAGCTCTGCGTCGTAGCCCTCCTTGCTGCCGCTGATGACCTTCTTGGTCTGCGCCAGCAGCCGGGTAAGGGTCTCCTTGTCGGCGGACAGCTTGCGGATCTCCTCGATGATCTTGGTGTCCAGCGTGTTGCCGTTGCAGTTCTTCATAGCACAGACCGTGCCGTGGCTGCGCTCCTTGGTGGAGCACATATAGGTGTAGATCAGCTCACCGTCCGCCGTGTTGCGGTTGGTCAGCTTCGGGCGCATATAGTCGCCGCATTCGCCGCAGCGCAGAAGCCCGGACAGCAGCGCCACGTTGCTGCGCGGCCTGCGGTAGCTCTTGGATTTGTTGACATCCAGCATGGCCTGCACCCGCACCCAATCGCTGCCCGCGATGATGCCGGGGTGCTTGCCCACCGCCACGATCCATTCCTCCATCGGGCGGATCTGGTTCGCCTTGCCGGGGCGCTGGAGCGTGCGGTTGTACGCCATGATGCCGTGCTCGCCGTCGAATTCCGAACGCTCGGCAAACAGGTCAACATTATTTTCTTTCAGATACTGATACGCCGTCTCGTCGGCGATCATGTAGACCGGGTTCGTGAGAATGCCCCGGATGGCAAAGCGGGTGAACTGCTTGCCGCGCTTCGTGACGCAGCGGTGCTCCAAAAGATACTGGTCGGTCTTGCTGAGAGAGCCGGTCTCCATGAACACCTCGAAGATCGTCTTGACCAGCTGGATTTCCTCCGGAATGGGCTTAAGCTTGCAGGCCTTCTTCACCTTGCCGTCCACTGTCACGCTGGACAGGCTTTCCGAGGCGTAGCCCGTGGGCGTTGTGCCGCCCAGCCAGCGTCCGGTCTTGGACAGCTCATGCATATTGTCCCGGATGCGCTCGGCGATGGTCTCCCGCTCCAGTTGGGAGAACACGGACGCAATGTACATCATGGCGCGTCCCATGGGCGAGGACGTATCGAACTGCTCGCGGATGGAGATGAAGTCAATGTGCCGGTCGCCCAAATCCTCGATGAGCTTGGCAAAATCGCCGATGTTGCGGCTGATACGGTCGAGGCGGTAGACCACGATGGCGGCAAAGGCGATCTTCTGCGAGTCCTTCATCATTTTCTTGAACTGCGGGCGCTCCAGATTGCCGCCGGAAAAGCCCTCGTCCTCGTAGACCAGCACGTTTTCCGCCGCTTCCTCACCAAAGTGCATGGCGATGTACTGGCGGCAAAGCTCGATCTGATTCTCGATGCTCTCGCCCTTGCCGGTGAATTTTGACTTGCGGGAGTAGATGACGTATTGCTTCGGCGTATCTTTCGTTTTCATGGCGGCACCTCGCGCTATTCGTTAGGTTGGTAGATATATTATAACGGATTGGAATCAATTTGAAAAGGTACCCAAGGGAAGAATCTGAAAATTTCTGCGGGAGGCAGAGGTTTTTGCGCGCTGACCGTGCCAGTTCAGAGCGCATCGCTCATGTGCATTGAGAAAATGATTGATGAAATGAGCGATGGGTGCTATTTAGAACATTATTGTTTTCGTCATCGACTGCATTCGTACAGTCGCGCCGCACGATTTTTGCGCTTCACTACTTGTCATACGTCAAGTTTATTTTGCGTCACAGCTTGTCATATGACAAGCTGCATCATAAAAACCGCCGCCCCGAACGGAAAATTGGGGCGGCGGTTTTGTCATGCAAGGCTTCGCAGATATTCTTCCACATTCTGATACTGAATGCCCTCAACCACTTGGCTTTCCCCGCGATAAAGGACAAACTTCCCGGTGATCGGGCCGTAGCGGTGCTCGGTCTGGGCGCATTTTTGCTCGTCGATCAGATGGCGGTACTGCTGCGGGACAGCTTCTTCGCTATGCTTGATCTCGAAAATCCG
>OMEV01000297.1_pt1 | contig 41171 bp, 40 predicted proteins | sample 1645491 | NCBI WGS metagenome assembly OMEV01 (sample SAMEA103958122, study PRJEB25191) | human gut metagenome | biome: human-associated habitat [ENVO:00009003]; feature: intestine environment [ENVO:2100002]; material: feces | place: Germany | collected 2013/2015
TATTTTTAATTAGTTAATAATTTTTTTCTACCTTTTACTTTAGACTAAAATAAAATTTTGTCAAGTACGTTTCTGAGGAAACGGTAAAAGAAATCACGCCGGCAGGGGCGGGATTGCAGAAAAAGGCAAATAATTAAAACTCGCGTTTCAAATCACGTTCAAACATTGAACGAATGGTTTGTTCAATGTCTGCATTTTCGTAAATTGCCTTATACAGCGCCTGACAGATCGGCATGTCGATTCCTTCCTTGTCGGCGATGATTTTGACCGCTTTTAAGGTCGGCACGCCTTCCGCCAGCTTGGCAAAGCGTTCGCCTTTGGCGAAAGCTTCGCCGTAAGAGCGGTTGTGGCTGTATTTGGAAAACAGCGTTGCCTCGTAGTCGCCCAGATGGGCCAGTCCGTAGGCGGACATCGGGTTGCCGCCGAAATGCCTGATCAGCCGGCCGACTTCGACCGGTGCGCGGGCCATCAGCGCGCCTTTCAAACCGTACCATTCCAAGCCGTCCAAAATGCCGGCCGCCAGCCCGATTACGTTTTTCAGGGCCGCGCCGATCTGGTTGCCGATCAGATCCGAACCGTAGTAAAAGCGGATCAGATCGCTTTGCAGCAGTTTGATCAGATAGTCTTTCGTCCCTTCTTCCAAACTGTCGATCACCGCCGCCGACGGCACGTTTTTCATATAATCCTGCACATGGCCGGGGCCGGAAAGAACGGCGACATGAACGTTTTGCTTCACTTCCTCGCGAAAAACGTCATGCATGATTTTGGCCGACGGCTCTTCCAGCCCTTTCATCGCCAGAAGAAAGGTTTTGCCGTTCAAGTCATATCCGTTCAGTTCCCGTGCCAGCGAACGCAGATGCTGACAGCCGATCGAAATGATGACGGTATCGTTAACGAGCACTTTGTCGAGCGCGTCAAACAAATACATATTGTCCGAAAGGGCTAAATATTCGTTTTTGCGCGTGTCGCGCAGTTCAATGAAGTTGGGCGACGTTTTGAGGTCATACATCAAAACGTTTTGGATTTTGTCTTGGCAGCGGTTGGCGGCATACCAGGCGAGGAAAGTGCCCCAGCGGCCGCAGCCGATGACGGAAATGTCTTTCATGATCGTTTGTCCGTTATAAGTTAAAACCGTTTATGTTTTAACTATTAATCCAAAAATCGGCCGGATGCAAACAACATCTGACGACTATCCTCAGGCGTGTCCGGCGGCAAAAAAAACTCCCGTCGGGCGGGAGTATGCGTAAGCGGTTGAATTTGGACTCAGCTTGACTTTTTGATCCGCTGGCGGCCGATGATCGCGTTGACGTAGTCAAATTCTTCAAAAGAACGATAAGCCTCGTCGTAGCTCCGGCGGTCATATTCGTAATAAACCTTGTTGGCCAGCATTTTGATGGCGTCGTCGATTTTTTGGAAAGCCGCATTATAATCGGCGTTGAAGTTGTTTTTGACTTTTTTCTTGATCAGGGAATGGTAGGCGTTGATCACTTTTAAGGTTTCGTCGGCGGAATTGGCATAGCCTTTTTGCTCAAAGTCATGCATAATTTGAGCCGTTGTCTGATAAAAACACTTGTTAGTCAGAATGTTTCTTTGCCTAGTATTACTACTGTCTATTATCATAACACCAACATCCAAAGTTACAATTCGACGACCTTTATAGCATAAAAATCTCCTTAATGCAATAATTTTTGCTTTTGGCCGGGGCAGAGGCCTTCCGTTGTTTGTTTTAAGATGGCCGCGATGCCCGAAAAAACAACCGGCAAAGGCCGATTCGGGCAAAAAAAGGCCCGCCTTGCGGGCGGGCCGTTATCGGAGATTTTTTCCTATTCGACGTTGCCGAACGGGTTGACCGCCTTGTCGGCGTTCTGGTTGGCACGCAGGTTAAACAGGTTCAGGAAAGTTCCGGAAACGTAAATCGAAGAATAAGTTCCGACAATGACTCCGAGAACGATCGTGAACGAGAAGCTGCGCAGCGTGTCGCCGCCGAAGATAAACAGGGCGATCGAGGCCAGAAGCGTCGTCAGACCGGTTAAAATCGTACGCGAGAAAATGTCGTTGATGCTCTTGTTTAACAGTTCATATTGCGGCATTTTCTTATATTTGCGCAGGTTTTCGCGGATGCGGTCGTAATTGACGACCTTGTCGTTGACCGAATAGCCGGCCAGCGTCAGCACCGCGGCGACCGTCGTCAGGCTGATGTCAAAGTCAAACAGTGACAGGAAACCGACGGTAACCAGCAGGTCATGAACCAAACCGACCATGGCGCCCAGAGCAAACTGCCACTCGAAGCGGAACCAGATGTAGAGCGTAATGGCCAGAACGGCAATGACGGAAGCGATAATGCCTGCTTTTTTCAGTTCGCCGCCGACTTGCGGGCCGACCAGTTCAACCCGGCGGTATTCGTACTTGTCGCCGAGGATCTGTTTGATCGAGTTGACGGCCTTCATCTGTTCTTTTTCGTCCTGAGACTTGGTCTGTGCGCGGATCATCATCTCGCTGCCGCTTTCGCCGATCGATTGCAGGTTGACGTCGTCAAGCTCAACGCCGGAGAGCTGTTTGCGCACCTCTTCCATGTTGATCTTTTCCTGGCTTTTCAGTTCAATCAGAATGCCGCCCGAAAAGTCGATGCCGTAGTTGAAGCCCTTGAAAACGATACAGGCGACGGATAAGACCACCAGCGCGATCGACAACGCGTATCCGGCTTTGCGGAATTTCATGAAGTCGATGTTTGTATCTTTGGTTACCCAGCTAAAAATTCTCATTTCTTTGTTATCCTTTATCTTTTTCAGTTAAATCGGCAGTTTGGTCGGCTTGTATTTTTGCAGCCATCCGGTGATGATCAGACGGGTGACGGTAACCGAAGTAAACATGGAGGTCGCGATACCGATTGCCAGCGTGACGGCGAAGCCTCTGACCGGTCCGGTGCCGAAGTAAAGCAGAACGAACGCGGCGACGAGCGTCGTCAGGTTGGAGTCGACGATCGTGGCCCAGGCTTCCGTAAATCCGGCTTCCGCGGCGTCGCGGGTCGAACGCCCGTTTTTGACTTCTTCGCGCATTCTCTCAAAGATCAGCACGTTGGCGTCTACCGCCATGCCGATGGTCAGGATAATGCCGGCGATTCCGGGCAGCGTCAGGGTGGCGCCGATGACGCTCAGAATGCCGAGCATCAGGAACAGGTTTAAGAACACGGTGACGGTGGTGAATATGCCGAACAGTCCGTATGCGGCAATCATGAAGAGGACGACCGCGATCAGGCCGATGACCGAAGCGGTAATGCCCTCACTGATCGAATCAGAGCCGAGCCCGGCGCCGACGGTTCTTTCTTCCAGCACTTCAAGCGGTGCGGGCAGGGCGCCGGAACGCAGCAGCAAAGCCAGTTCCTGAGCCGATTCCAGCGTAAAGTTGCCGCTGATCTGTCCCGATCCGCCGAGGATGGCGGTCTGAATGTTCGGGGCGGAAATCACTTCATTGTCCAGGACGATGGCCAGTCTTTCGCCGACATGGTTCTGGGTCGCTTCGCCGAACTTTTTGCCGCCGGAACTGTCAAACTTGAAACTGACGACCGGCATGCCGCCGTCAAAAGCGGCGCGGGCATCAACCAGATGTTCGCCGGTAACCACCGGTTTGCGGCCGATGACCAGAGTTTCGCCCTCGGCGCTGTTAATCAGCCGGGAAGAATTGCTCAGTTTGCCGCGGCGCGCGTCGGCGGCGGTGGTGCGGCTGTCTACCAGGTGAAACGACAGCTTGGCGGTTTTGCCGAGCAAAGCCTTGATCCGCTCCGGATTCTGTTCGCCCGGCAGCTGTACGGCGATGCGGTCAATGCCCTGACTCTGGATCGAAGGTTCGTTGGTGCCGGTTTCGTCAATGCGGCGGCGGACGATTTCAATCGACTGGTCGACCGCTTTCAGTTTCAGCTCGTTTAAGGCCTGTTCTTTGTAGCGGATTTCGATTACGCCGTCGTTTGTTTCCTGCACGTTCAGGTCGCCGTTCATTTTGCGGAAGGCGGAAATTGCTTTGTTGCGGGCGTTCAGGTTGTCGATTTTGACTTTGACGTTGTCGGCGCCGGCCTTCAGGTTCTGGTAACGGATTTTATTTTCGCGCAGAACCTGGCGGGCATCGTCTTCGACCTGTCCCATTCTTTCCCTGATCACGTCGTCGACTTTGACTTGCAGGAGCAGGTTGGAACCGCCCTGCAGGTCAAGGCCGAGATTAACCGGCCGCCACCATTTGGGCAGTTTGGTTTTGTCGCCGATAACGTTCGGCACGGCAAAGAATATTCCCGCCAGACAGATGGCAAGAATAATGTAAATTCTGGTTTTGGATAGTTTGTACATTAAGCGTTCCTCTTATTTTTTTTCTACGGCTTTGGACTGTTTCTTGGCCTTCGGGGCGGGGGCCGCGTTTTCCCCTTCGTCGTTGACGACGTCGCGGACGGTGGCGCGGTTAACGGTGACCGTCAGTCCTTCGGCGATTTTCACTTCCAGCTTAATGCCGTCGGCTTTGGTTACGGTGCCGTAGATGCCGCCGCCGGTAATGATTTTGTCCCCTTTCTTGATTGCCTCAAGCATTGCCTGATGCTGGGAAATCTTTTTCTGCTGGGGACGAATGAGTATGAAGTAGAAGACAATGAAAATCAGCGCCAGCTGAATCAGCGTGCTGGCGACCGATGCCTGCGGGGCCGCCGCGGCGGCGGTCTGAGCCAAAGCATCATTTACGAACATTTTTTTCTCCTTGCGTTAAATTAACTGGACACGAATATACACTATTATCTAAGGATAACAATAATAAAAAGTCAAATCGTCAACAAATTTTTCTTTTTTTTACGGCAGGTAAGCGACCGGATTGACGGCTTTTTTGCCGGCGCGGATTTCAAAATGCAGCTGCGGCGAGTTGACACCGCCGGTGGCGCCGACGGTGGCGATCTTTTCGCCGCGGCGCACCTTCTGGCCTTTTTTGACCAGCAGACGGTCGTTGTGGGCATAGGCGGTGATCCAGCCGTCGTTATGGCGCACCAAAATCAGGTTGCCGAAGCCTTTCAGCTCGTTGCCGGCATAGGCGACGGTGCCGGCGTCCGCGGCTTTGACGGCGGTGCCGCGGGCGGCTTTGATGTTGATGCCGTCGTTGGCGCGGCCTTTGCCGATGGTGCCGAATTTGGACACGATGGCCCCCCGTACCGGCCACGAGAATTTGCTCTTGCGGTTTTTGGCGACCGTGTATGAACTGCGCGCCGGACGGGAAGCCGCTTTGCGCGGGGCGGAACGCACCGTGTACGTGCGTTTCGGGGTTTTATTGGCGGCGGTGGCGGAAGAGCCGCGCGCGCTGCCCGCCAGCATCACTTTCTGCCCCACCGCCAGCGTGTAGGGGTAGGAAAGGCCGTTGATTCGTTTCAGGTCGGCGATGTTGACGTTGTATTGGCGGGAGATGCTGTAAAGGGTGTCGCCGCGGGAAACGATGTGATAGGTGCTTGCCGGCAGCCGCAAAACCTGTCCGACCTTAAGCGTGTAAGGTGGCTTGAGACCGTTGGCGTCGATCAGGTCGCGCAGCGGCATGTCATAGCGTTTGGAAATGCTGTAAAGGGTGTCGCCTTTCTCGACGGTGACCGTCTCCGGCGTGCCGAACAGAGAGGCGCATCCGGTCAGCCAGAGCAGCAGTATTCCTATCAGAGCCGTCCGCAATTTCGTTTCACCTCTTTAGCGTGTTTTAAAACTGTGTTTATTGTAGCGGCAAGATGTTTAATTTTTCCTTTACTCTCAAATAAGAACTTGCAATTTGAGGCAAAAAAAAGTACATTGGCGGCAGATTGACCGAGGAAAAAAGAAGCGGGCGCGGATTGCCGCGCCGACAGGAGAAACAGAGAAAAATGGCAAACAGCGAACGGCCGGAAATCATTGACGAAAGCGGCGACAAATATAAATACGGCTTTGTGACCGACATTGAGGCGGAAACTGCCCCGAAAGGGCTTAATGCCGACATTATCCGCTTGATCTCCGCCAAAAAGGGCGAGCCGGAGTGGCTGCTGGAAAGACGTCTTAAGGCGTTTGAATTCTGGCAGACGATGAAGGAGCCTTCCTGGGCAAAGCTTTCATATGACAAGATTGATTATCAGGATTTGTATTACTATTCGGCGCCCAAGCGCAAAGCCGCGCCGAAAAGCCTGGACGAAGTCGACAAACAGCTGCTGGAAACTTACGACAAGCTGGGCATTCCCCTGAAAGAGCAGGAAGCGCTGGCCGGCGTGGTCGCGGTCGACGCGGTGTTCGACAGCGTGTCGGTGGCCACCACCTACCGGGCCAGGCTGGCGGAAAAGGGCATTATCTTCTGCTCGATTTCCGAAGCGGTCAAAGAGCATCCGGAGCTGGTGAAGAAATATCTCGGTTCGGTGGTGCCCTATACCGACAACTTTTTTGCCTGTCTCAACTCGGCGGTGTTTACCGACGGTTCGTTCGTCTACATTCCTAAAGGCGTGCGCTGTCCGATGGAACTTTCCACCTATTTTCGCATCAATGCCAAAAACACCGGCCAGTTCGAGCGCACGCTGATCATTGCCGACGAAGGCAGCTACGTTTCCTATCTGGAAGGCTGCACCGCGCCCCAGCGTGACGAAAACCAGCTGCATGCGGCGATTGTCGAAATCGTGGTGCTGGACAATGCGGAAGTCAAATATTCGACCGTGCAGAACTGGTATCCGGGCGACAAGGACGGCAAGGGCGGCGTTTACAACTTCGTCACCAAGCGCGCTGCCTGCCGCGGCGTCAATTCCAAAGTGTCGTGGACGCAGGTGGAAACCGGTTCGGCAGTCACCTGGAAATACCCGTCCTGCGTATTGCAGGGGGACAATTCGGTCGGCGAGTTCTATTCGGTGGCGCTGACCAACAACCGCCAGCAGGCCGATACCGGTACCAAAATGATCCATATCGGCAAAAACACCACTTCCAAAATCATTTCCAAGGGCATTTCCGCCGGTTTTTCCGACCAGACCTACCGCGGGCTGGTCAAAGTGGCGCCGACCGCCGCCAACGCCCGCAACTATTCGCAGTGCGACAGCCTGCTGATCGGTTCGACCTGCGGTTCCCATACCGTTCCCTATATCGAAAACCGCTGCCGCACCGCCACTCTTGAACATGAGGCGACGACCTCGAAAATCAGCGACGAACAGCTTTTTTATTGCAAAAGCCGCGGCATTTCCGAAGAAGACGCGGTCAGCCTGATCGTCAACGGCTTCTGTAAGGAAGTGATGCAGCAGCTGCCGATGGAATTTGCAATTGAGGCGGCCAAGTTGATCAACATCAGCCTGGAAGGGAGCGTCGGCTGATGATACTGCTGAAACCGGACATGCCGCCTGCCGATTTGAAAGACAAAAAGCTGGTTTTTCTCGCCGGGCCGATCATGGGGGCGGAAAACTGGCAGGCGCGCGCCGCCGCCGATTTGGCCGATCTGGACGTTTACGTTGCCGATCCGCGCCGCGAAAAGAGCGAAAATTTCGATTATGACCGTCAGGTCGGCTGGGAAAGCTTTTATCTGTCCCGCGCCGACGTCGTCATGTTCTGGCTGCCGCTGGCGACGGCGGAAATCAAAGGCCGCAGCTATGCCCAGACTACCCGTTTTGAACTCGGCGAATGGCTGGGACGCACCGATTTCAACCGTCGGCCGGGCAAAACCGTGGTTATCGGCATCGAGGAAGGCTTTGCCGGCAAAAGCTATGTCTGCAAACGCTGCGAAGGCACGCCGTGCACGGTGTTTGACGCTTATGAGCAGACTTTGGCGGAAGTGCGCCGGCGCCTGCAGGCGTCCGGCCGGGTATTTTTCACTTCCGACACTCATTTCGGTTCGGAGCGGACGCGGGTGCTGTCGCGCCGGCCGTTTGCCTCGGTCGAAGAAATGAACTGGGCGCTGGTCGCCAACTGGAACCGGACGGTCGGGCCGCAGGATACCGTCTGGCATCTGGGCGATTTCGGCGACTTGGCGTTTGCCGCCCATTTAAACGGCAGCATCCGGCTGGTTTTCGGCAATTACGAGGTCGACGCAATCAGGCGGGATCCGGCATACCGGCAGGAACTGGAGCGGACTTTTGCTTCAGTTGATCTGAGCCGGGTGATCCGGACCGCGGACGGCGAACAACTGCATCTGTCGCACAAGCCTTCGGCTGCCGACCGGGAAATGTTCAATGCTTTCGGCCACATTCACGGCCGGCAGAAATGCAAGCGTTTCGGCCTTGACGTCGGCGTTGACGGCAATCACTTTGCGCCGCTTTCGGAAGAAGACCTGCTGTTTTTCAAACGGGCGGTAAACCGGGAATATGACGAAGAAGTTTTTTGTTGAGGATGGGGAAAATGACGGAAAAGGATTTGTACGAACGGGCCTTGCGGGTCTGGGGCAAACAGCCGCAAATGCTGCAGGCGATTGAGGAAATGTCGGAACTGACCAAGGAAATTCTGAAAAACGTTGCCCGCGGCAAAGACAACCTGAACGAACTGATCGAAGAAGCGGCGGACGTTGAAATCATGCTCGGCCAGCTGAAATGCTGCTACGGCATCGAGCGTCAGGTGGCCGACTACAAAAGCGGCAAGCTGAAAATGATTGAACAGCGCCTGGACGAGTGGGAAGAAAAAGCGAAAAAGGAAGAAAGATAAAAATGAGCACACCTTTACTGGAAATCGAGGATCTGCACGCCCGCGTGGCCGGCAGGGAAATCATCAAGGGCTTCAACCTGACGATCAACGAGGGCGAAGTCCACGCGATTATGGGGCCGAACGGTGCCGGTAAGTCGACGTTGTCCTATCTTTTGAGCGGCAAACCCGGATATGAGGTTACTTCCGGCACGGTCAAATTCCGCGGCCGCGACCTTTTGGCGATGCCGGCCGAAGACCGTGCCCGCGAAGGCGTTTTCCTGATCATGCAGTATCCGGTCGAAATTCCCGGCGTGCCGGTCACCAGCTTTCTGAAACATGCCGTCAACGCCGTGCGCAAATATCATAACCTGCCGGAGCTTGACACCATGGAATTTGTCAAGATGGTGCGCGAAGAAGGGCGCAAACTGGGCATTGACACCGAGATGCTCAAGCGTCCGGTCAACGTCGGCTTTTCCGGCGGCGAGAAAAAACGGCTGGAAACTTTGCAGATGGCGGTCTTAAAGCCGCAGCTGGCGATTTTGGACGAAGCCGATTCGGGGCTTGATATTGACGCCCTGAAAGTGGTGGCCGAAGGGGTCAACGCTCTTCGCGACGGCCGGCGTTCGCTGCTGGTTATCACGCATTACCAGCGGCTGCTCAACTACATTGTGCCCGATTTCGTTCATGTGTTTGCCGACGGGCACATCGTCAAATCCGGCGACAAAAATCTGGCGCTGGAGCTGGAAGAAAAAGGCTACGCCGAATTTGTGAAAGAAAAGTAAGATGGCGGAACTGATACGGGAAACAGAATTGTTCGGCACCGACATTCCCCGGCTGGAAGGCCTGCGGGAAAAAGGACGGGCGGCTTTCCGGCTGCCGACGCCGAAGACCGAGGCCTGGAAGTATACCCGGCTGCATGTGCTGAAAAACGGCGATTTCGTGCCGCCGGCGTCAAAGTTCCTGGCCGAGCTGTCCGGCGAAGACGGGGACGGCTGCGGCTGCTCCGGCTGTCATGACGACGGCTGTTGCGGCCGGGAAACGGAACATCATTGTTGCGGGGAAAGCTGCGGCTGCGAAAAAGACGACGGCAAAGATACCGGACACTGTTGCTGCGGACATTGTCACGGCAACCGTCCGGAACTGCCGTTTGCAGCCTATCCGCTGCATTTTGACAACGGACAGTTTGTGCCGGTATATCCGGCGCTGCCGCGGGGCGTGGAAGTTATGACCCTGATGGAAGCTTTTGTCAACGGCGAAGAAAATCATCTTCTCGGCAAATATATTGACTTGAATCAGTATCCTTTTGCCGCGCTCAACACCGCCTATCTGGAGGAAGGGCTGTTTATCCGTGTCGGCCGCGGCGTCCGCCTTTCCCGGCCGCTGGCTCTGGTTTTTCATACCGACGGCGGCACGCTTTGCCGGCTGGCAAACGTTCGCAACCTGATTGTGCTGGAAGAAGGCGCCGCTGCCGGACTGGTGGAATATTACTGTTATGACGGTGCGCCGAAGTCCTGCTATTTCAACAATATCGTCAACGAAATTTATCTCGGCGCGGGAGCGGAACTCAATCATTATAAATTTCAGAACGAGGCCTGCAAGGCCGCGCATATCGCCTTTAACGCCGTGCGGATCAAAAGAAACGGCGTTTATAACGGCTTCTGCCTGCAAAAGGGCGCCGACCTCGGCCGCAACGAAACCCGTGTGCAGCTGCTGGAAGAAGAGGCCAAGGCGGAAGTGAACGCCGCTTATCTGATGAACGGCTGGGCCACGCTGGATACCACCACCGACATTGAGCATCTGGCGGAAAAGACTTATTCTTCGCAGCTGATCAAAGGCGTGGTCGGCGGCGAGGCCAAAGGCGTCTTTCAGGGTAAAATCCGGATTGCGCCGAACGCGCAGAAAACCGAAGGCCGGCAGCTGCACAAAGCGCTGCTTTTGAGCGATACCGCGGAAATCGATGTCAAACCCGAACTGGAAATTTATGCCGACGACGTCAAATGTTCGCACGGCGCGGCCAGCGGCGAGCTGGATCAGGAACAGCTGTTTTATCTCCGCTCGCGCGGCATCGGCGAAGAAGAGGCGCGGCAGATGCTGATTGACGCCTACCTGACCGACGTGGTTGCCCGGGTTGATGACCCGGAAATCCGCGACTGGCTGCGCGGGCAGATTTGAGAGGAAAAATGAAGGTAACGATTCGCAATTCCCGCGGCGAAAGAATTGTCGCGGCGGTCGAACGGCCGGAAAACCCCGTTTGCGGGCGGCTGGCCTTTGTCCAGCACGGCCTGAGCGGGCACAAAGGCCAGGTGATGGTGCGCCGTCCGGCGGAAGCCTTTCTCGACAACGGTTTTACCGTCGTTACTTTCGATTCGCGCCATTCTTTCGGCGAGAGCGACGGCAGCCTGGAGTTTGCCACTCTGAGTTCTTTTGTCGAGGATCTTAAAACCGTCGTCGACTGGGCGGCGGGCGAGGACTTTTTTGGCGAACCGTTCGCCTTAAGCGGCCATTCTCTGGGCGGCGGCAGCGTGCTGAGGTTTGCCGAGGAATATCCCGAAAGGGTGAGCCTGCTGGTGCCGGTGGCAGCCATGGTCGGCGGCAAATATTTTATCCGCTCCAGACTGTTGAACGAGCATGACAGCTACCGCAAATGGCAGCGCGAAGGGCGCCTGTACCGGGAGAACAAAAATCATCCGGAGCTAAACGGCTGGCTGTCTTTTGACGTGGTGCGCGACATGCTGCGCTATAATCTGGTGCGCGATGCCGGCAGCATCCGCTGTCCGACGCTGCTGGTTACCGGCGACCGGGATCCGTCGTCAACGGTTTATAACAACGAGAAACTGTTTGAACGTTTGCAATGTGCCAAACGGCTGACTATTTTAAAAGAATGCGGACATTTGTATGAAAGCGGGCAGAATGCCGGGGACCTGTACCGAACCGTCCGCGACTGGGTGAAAGAAAATGTATGACGTTTATGAAATAAGGAAAGATTTTCCCGAGCTGGCGCTTACCGTCAACGGCCGGCCGAACACCTATCTCGACACCGCCGCCTCGGCCTTAAAGCCGGAAGCGGTGGTCGAAAAGATGATGTCTTTTTACCGGATGCACTATTCCAACGTTCACCGCGGCGCCTATTACCTTTCCGAACAGGCGACGGCGGAATACGAAAAGGCGCGCGAAACCGTCGCCCGCTTTGTCAATGCCGGGAGCCGGGAAATCGTGTTTACCCGTTCGGCGACAGAAAGCATCAATCTTGCGGCCGCCAGCTGGGGAATGCACAATTTAAAGCCCGGTGACGAAATTCTGCTTTCCGAAGCCGAGCACCATGCCAATCTGGTGCCCTGGCAGATAGTGCGCGACCAAACCGGCTGTACGTTGAATTTCTTTGCCGTGAACGACGACGGCAGCTTTAACCCGGAAAATTTTTACCGGGTGCTGACGCCGCGGACGAAACTGGTGGGAGTGGCCGGCATTTCCAACGTGCTGGGAACGGTTTTCCCGGTTAAGGAAATTGCCGCCGCCGCGCATGCAAACGGTGCGTTGTGCCTGGTCGACGCCTGTCAGTCGGTGGTTCATCAGAAAATTGACGTTAAGGACATCGGCTGCGATTTTCTGGCCTTTTCCGGACACAAAACTTACGGTCCGACCGGCATCGGGGTTTTGTACGGCCGTTACGAACTGCTGGCTGCCATGCCGCCTTACCAGACCGGCGGCGACATGGTTAAAAGCGTGACGCTGCAGCATACCGAATTTGCCGAACCGCCGGCGCGTTTCGAGGCCGGAACGCCGGCCATTGCCGAGGCGGTGGGGCTGGGCGCGGCGCTGGAATATATGAGCCGGCTGGGAATGGAAAACATTGCCGCCCACGAAAAAGCGCTGATGGATTATGCGCTGACGCGTCTGGCGGAAATTCCCGAACTGAAGGTCGTCGGCACCGCGCCGGACAAAGGCGGGGTGATCGCTTTTGCGCTGGGGAGCATCCATCCGCAGGACGTGGCCTTTGTTCTTGACAAGGAAGGAGTGGCAATCCGCACCGGTCACCATTGCGCCGAACCGATCGTCAACCGCATGGGCTACACTTCGTTGGCCCGCGCCTCGTTCGGGCTTTATACGACCAAAGAGGACATCGACCGGTTTGTCGCCGCCTTAAACAAGGCAAAAAGTTTTTTTTAAGAGTTTTTTTGAGAAAAAGGATAACGGAAAATGAGCGAAAACGATCAGGATATGCTGGACGAAGACAAGGAAGCCGAACTGTTGCAGGCGCTGGCGGCTCAGGCACCGGCGGAAGAATATGTTGCCACCTCCGGCGAAGCCCTGCCGGAAGGCGCGCTGCTGGCTGCCCGTGATGATATTGTCGACGCGCTCAAAACCGTCAGCGATCCGGAAATTCCCATCAACATCTACGATATGGGCTTTGTCTATGACATCAGACAGCTAAACAACGGCAATGTGGAAATAGACATGACCCTGACCGCGCCGACCTGCCCGGTGGCGGGCATTCTGCCGCAGCAGGCGGCGGACGCGGTGGCGGCTCTGTGCGGGGTCGGACAGGTAACGGTCAAAGTGGTGTGGGAACCGGCCTGGACGCCGGACAAAATGAGCGAAGACGCCAGAGCCGTTCTTGAAATGTTTTAGCTTTCAGCTGCCGGCGGCGGATTTTTCCAGATTTTGCACCAGGCTGACCGGGGTGGCGGCGTTGTTGACCGTTTCGGTCAGGAGAGCGGGACTTTGTCCGCTGAGGCGCGCCAGAGCCTGAAAGACGTCGCTGTCGGTTTTGCCGGCGGAAGCCGCCATCTTCAGTTCTTCGAAATTAAACAGGGCAAATCGTCTGAGGGCGGTCTGGCTGCGGGCTTTTTCCCAATCGGCAGCGGCAAGGTTGGATTTTTCCATATCGATATATATGCCGTCGCGGCTGTATTGCCACATGCCGCCGGTTGCCACGTCGGTGAGCCAGCTCGGCCAGAAGGTGAGGTTGAGGATGGAAGCGTTGTTCAGGCCGGAACGCAGCACGATCTGTTTGTCCTCATAGCCTTTTTTCTTGGCAACGACGACCACGCTGCCCGATTTTCTTTCCAGCGGATAAACGCACGGCGTTTTGCAAATCTGCATTCCGTCAACGAAAATTGTGACTCCTTTGAGGTTTGAATCGAAGCTGATGTCTTGTTCCGTGCCGTTAAAAACGGTTCCGCAGGCAGAAAGCAGCAATGCGCCGAATAAAACAGTTTTTTTCATCAGAACATCCTTTGTGAGAACGTGGTTAAAACAAAACCCGCCGGAAATCGGGCGGGCGGATGTTCAGAAACCGTATAAAGCTAAACGGCTCGGCTTATTTGGCAGAGCCTTATTCGCCGACATCCGTCCACTGACAAGAAGTCGGCATTTCTTTTAAGTCGCATGCCACGACTAGCTTTATAAAAGGGTTTCTGACGCCCTGGATATGCCCGAAAGCATATCTGCGAAACAGATTAAAAGTTTAAGCGCAAAAAGTAAAGCAAAAATTTTTCGGCCGGACGAACGGAAATATGTAGTTAAAATAAAACCCGTCGGAAATCGGGCGGGCGGATGTTCGAAAACCGTACATATTCAAACGGCTCGGCTTATTGGGCAACGCCTTATTCAGCCGACATCCGCCCGGAAATAAAAAGCCGGCATCTTTTTTAAGTCGCATGCCGCGACAGTTTTTAAAAAGGGTTTCGACGCCCTGAATATGTTCGAAAACATATCTTCCGGACAGGTTAAAAATTTAAGTGTAAAAAGTAAAGCAAATTTTTTTTCGGCCAAACGAACGGAAACGCTTGCCAATTTTGTCTAAAATCGCTAAAATAACGCCGTTTAAAAAATTTTTGAGATAATTATTTTTAAGTAAAACCTAAAAAAATAACATTATGGTGACATTGTTTTTATTGATTCTGGCGGGTTTTGTCCTGTTGATTGCGGGTGCGGATTTTATTGTCAAAAGTTCGGTGGCGATGGCCAACAAACTGAAAATTCCGCCGCTGATCGTCGGTCTGACGGTTGTCGCTTTCGGCACCTCCGCTCCGGAATTCGTCGTCAGCCTCACTTCGGCTCTTGAGGGCGCGGAAGGTCTGGTGCTGGGCAACGTGGTCGGTTCCAACACCGCCAACATTTTGCTGATTCTCGGCAGTTCGGCGCTGATTTTTCCGATCTATGTCAACCGCCGGGCTTTTTTCCGCGATTACGGATTTTTGCTGCTGGTGACGCTGGTCTTCGTTTGCTTTGCCTTAACCGGCGTTTTCGTTTTCTGGATGGGGATCGTGATGCTGCTGATGCTGGCCGCGTTTATCGTTCTCAATTACCTGAGCGCCAGAAACAAGGCCGGCGGGGAATATGTGAGCGCCTGGGATCATAAGAGCTGGCCGTTTGTCATTGTCGCCGCCGTTCTCGGTCTGGCCGCCATTGTTTACGGGGCGGATCTGCTGGTTGACGGCGCGGTCGGCATTGCCAAGGCTCTGGGGGTATCGGAGGAAATTATCGGCCTGACGGTCATTGCCGTCGGCACTTCGCTGCCCGAACTTGCCACTTCCTGCGTGGCCGCCTGGCGCAAGCAGAGCGACCTGGCCGTCGGCAACGTGCTTGGTTCCAACATTTGGAACATCGTGTTTATCATGGGAGCCGCTGCGGTGGTTACCGACGTCGAAGTTCCTGCCCAGTTTGTCCGCTATGACATGTGGGTGATGCTGGCGGCAACGCTTCTTCTGCTGCTGCCGGTCTGGCGCCGTGCTTATATCGGCAGGATTTACGGGGCGCTGTTTGTCATCTGTTATCTTGCCTATCTGACGTCGCAGGTTCTGATTGCCCGCGGCCTCTTTTAGGCGGTATGTTGCAAGGAAAAGCCGGTCGTTTTGACGATCCGGCTTTTTTGTTTTTAAAGAAACGCCGCATTTTTGCGCGGCGTTTTTTTATATTCCGGCAATGCAGGCGTCAATGAACTTCTTTTCGATTTCAAGCAGTTTTTTTACCGATTCGATTTCGACGTATTCGCCGTCGCCGTGAGCGTTTTCTCCGTTTACGCTGTGCATGACGATGACCGAACGGTCGGCAAACATGCGGGCGTCGGTGCCGCCGCACATTTGCGAGATTTTCAGCGGCCGGCCGACGGTTTCTTCGGCGATTTTGCGGTAGGCGGCAATTTCCGGCATTGAAGCGTCCATGTAAACCCCGCGGCTTTGCAGCAGAATTTCATAGGTGCAGCCGTGCCGCTTGCAGGCGGTGCTCAGTTTTGCTTCAAGTGCCGGCAGCGAAATTTTTTCCGTCAGGCGGAAGTTGACCCGTGCTTCCGCTTCGGCCGGCACCACGTTGTAAGTGGTCGGCGAATTGAAGGCGGTTACCACCATCGTGTCCTGCCAGATGTTTTCCGGCTGGCGGCCGCCTTTTTCGTAATCGCCGAAATCCGCCGCCAGTTCGCTCAGGCAGTCCGCCAGATGTTTAACGGCGTTGACGCCTTCCCACGGCCGCGAACTGTGGGCGCTTTCGCCGGCGGCGGCAATGCGGATGCTGACCGGGTGCTTGGCCTTGTCACACAGGGTAAACAGGTCGCCGGCGTCGGTGTCGAGCACGATTCGCGGAGTTATGTTTTCGTTTTTCACCAGTGCCTTGATGCCGTTGCTGGTGGTTTCCTCGTCGGTGGTAAGCAGCACCCCGAAACGGACGGGTTTGTTCATGGCATAAGCCAGCGCGGCCAGGTTGACGGCTACCGGTGATTTCATGTCCAACGCGCCGCGGGCATAAATCCGCCCGTTTTCGATTCGCGGAGCAAACAGTTCGTCTTTGGCCGGCACCACGTCGAGATGGCCGACGGTCAGAATGTCGAAATCGTCTCCCCGGCAGTTGGCCAGAAGCAGAACCGGATCGGCGCCGGCAAAGCGGAATTCTCGGATTATTGCGCCTTTCGGTGCCAGATCGTTTTTAACCAGCGCGACAACCCGTTCGATTTCTTCCCCGCGGCCGGAAACGCTCGGAATTTGCACCAATTTTAAAATGTTTTCAATAAGCTCTTCCATGTTTTCTCTGGTCGATGACGGTAATGAGAGTCTGTTTCATCTGCTGGCGGCGGCGCAGGTGCTCAAGCGCGTTGTCGATGGTGGTGTGGGCAATGCGCACGTCGCTGATGCAAAACACCGTCCGTCCGTCTTCCTTTAAGATATGGTCAAAGTCTTTGGTTCGGGCAAACGGCACGAACCCGAGCTTTTGGTAAAAGTCCTTGGCGTTGGTGTTGTTGGCGTTGTATTCGATAATCAGGCTCTCGAAGCCCTGTTTTTTCAGCTCCGGAACCGTCTGCTGAAAGAGCAGGGTGCCGAGCCCGTGGTGCTGGATCTGCGGGTCGAGATAAATCTGGTTGACGATCAGCGTCTTGTCGTCAAGCGCCACTTCGCGCTCAAAGTTGACCTTGCGGCACCAGGCGTATTCAAAACCGTCGAGATAGCCTTTTTCCACGTCCTGCGCCCGGCCGTTTTCCGGCTGCGTGTAATACTCGGGAATCGCCGAATAGCGGATAAAACCGCGCGGCACGTCGTTTAAGTGCAGAACCGCCACCGTCGACTGGTCGTCTTCCGCCATTTTCCACAGTTTTTTGATAAAATAGCCTTTGGTGTAAAGCGCCATTTCCGATTCCGACTTGTAGTCGGCGGAAAGCTTGTTGTAGGAACGCTGATAGGCTTCTGCCAGCGGCAGGATCATGCTCAGTCGCTTCTCCAGATTGCGGATTGAAACTTTCATGGAAAACCTTCAAATTTAAGGGGTTAAAAACTGGCTGAAATTATATATGATTATCCCCGCAAGTCAAATGCTAAATAAAAAAGGATAGACCTTTGCCGCATTTGATGTTACAAAACAGAAAATATAAAGAGGACAACCATGGATATTGACGAGTTAAGCGAAAATTTTGAACTGCTGGACGACTGGGAAGACAAATACCGTTACCTGATCGACCTCGGCGAAAAGCTGCCGCCTTTTGCCGAAGAATGCCGCACCGACGAATGGAAGGTCAGCGGCTGCCAGTCGCAGGTGTGGCTGGTGCCGTCTTTTGTGCGGGAAGGAAACGACGTCCGCCTGCATTTCGTCGGCGACAGCGACGCCGCCATCGTGCGCGGGCTGATCGCGGTGGTGCTGACGGCTTTTGACGGCAAAACCCGGGAAGAGATTCTGTCGCTTGACGTGGCGGCGGTTTTTGCCCGCCTGGGGCTGGCGGATCATCTGTCGCCGAGCCGCCGCAACGGGCTTGGCGCGATGGTGGAAAAAATCAGGTTTTACGCGTCAGAAGGATAACTACGCAAGCAAAAGGGCTGCCGATGAATATTCACGAATATCAGGCCAAGCGGATGCTGAGCCGCAACGGCATTAAAATTCCCAAGGGGCGGATTGCCTATACCGCCGACGAAGCCCGCCGGGCGGCCAAGGAAGTGACGGACAAAGGGCCGTGGATGCTCAAGGCGCAGATCCAGTCGGGCGCCCGCGCCGCCGGACATTTTTTGGAGGAAAAAGCCGGTTCCCGCGGCGGCATCCGGCAGGTGGAACGCCTGCGCGATTTGTGGGCGGAGGCGGATGCCATGCTCGGTTCGACGCTTGTCACCAAACAGACCGGACCGCGGGGAAAACTGGTCAGCCGCCTGTATGTCGAAGCCTATACCCGGGTCGGCTTTACGTTCTATGCCGGCATGGCGATCGACCGTGCCCAGGCTTCCGTTACCCTGCTTCTGGCCAACACCAAGGACAACGACATCAACGTGATTGCGGAATCCGACCCCGGCCGCATTCTGCGGCTGCCGATCGATCTGGTTACCGGTCCCACCCATGCCCAAACCGGCCGGGCGGCCGAGTTTTTGAAACTCCAGCCCCGCAGCTATGACAGTTTTTACCTTTTTTTGCGCGGGCTTTTCAAAACCTTTATTGCCAACGATGCGCTGATGATCGAGATCAACCCGGCCGGAGTGATGAAAAACGGCGACATCGTGGCGCTCGACGCCAAAATCACGCTTGACGACAAAGCGCTTTTCCGCCACCCGGAAAACAGCCGTTTGAAAGACGATTACGAAACCGGCGCGCGCGAGCTGAAGGCCGGCAAATACGGGTTTACCTATCATGAGTTTAACGGCAGCATCGGCTGCATTGTCAACGGCGAAGGGCTGGCGATGGCCATGGCCGAACTGCTGAAAAGACGCGGCAGCGAGGTTGCCTGCTGGCTCAACGTCAAGGGCGGCGTCGACCGCGACAAAATCGCCGCCGGCATCAAGATCATTGCCACCAACCCGCGGGTGGAGGGCATTGTCATCAACATTCTGGGCGGCTTTGTCCGCTGCGACCTGATTGCCGACGGCATTATCGACGCGGCGGCGGAAGTGGGAATGAACATTCCGCTGGTGGTGCGGTTTGAAGGCACCAACCGCGACGAGGCGGAAAACGTGCTCAAGCGGGCAGGGCTGCCGCTGACGCTGGTTCGCAACATGGAAGACGCGGTGGACGAAATCTTGCGATTGGTGCGGGAGGGGGAATAATGTCGATATTGGCCGGACGCAATACCAAAGTGCTGGTTCAGGGGATGACCGGAACCCAGGCTTCGTTTCATACCAAACGGTCGCTGGATTACGGCACCGACATTGTTGCCGGCGTCACTCCCGGTAAAGGCGGCACCGTTCACCTCGGTCTGCCGGTTTTTGACACGGTGAAGGAAGCCGCGGCCGAAACCGGCACCACCGCTTCGTTGATGTTTGTGCCCGCCCGGATGGTGAAATCGGCAGTTGCCGAAGCGGCGGAAGCCGGGTTGGACCTGGCGGTCTGCATTTCCGACAACGTTCCCGTCCGCGACATGCTCGAAGTGCGCAACATCTTAAAAAACAGCCGCACCCGGCTGATCGGCCCCAACACGCCGGGTCTGATCACGCCCGGCGAAGCCCGGCTCGGCATTTTTCCGGAAAACATTCATACCCCGGGGCAGATCGGCATTGTTTCCCGCTCTTCCACCCTCACGTATGAAGCGGTGCTGGAAACCAGACGGGCCGGTTTCGGCCAGTCGACCGTCGTCGGTCTCGGCGACGATACCGTGATCGGTATGAATTTCGTCGACGTCTTGCGGGAATTTATGGCCGACGAGGCGACCAAAGCGATCGTCATGATCGGCCAGCTCGGCGGCACTTTTGAGGAACTCGGCGCCGACTGGTACCGTTCGTGCGCCGTCAAAAAGCCGGTGATCGGCTTTGTCGCCGGCAATTCGCAGGCTTTCAGCGCCACCGTCGGCTATGCCGGCGACATTATCACCCGCGGCAAAATCACCGCCGAAGACAAGAAAAAGGCGCTGGCGGACGCCGGCATCACCGTGGTCGAACAAATCAGCGACGTGCACGGGGAATTGCAAAAACTGCGGCTTTAGACCATGATCGGAAAGCTTTTTCGCCTGCTGCTCGACAGCATACTGCCCCGTCGCTGCCGCAAATGCGGACAGATTCTGACAATCGAGGGAGAACTGTGCGAAAAATGCTTAAACGAACTCAATTTCATTTTTCCGCCCTATTGCAGAAAATGCGGTCATCCGCTGAGCGAAAAGGAAGCGCGGGGCAAAATGCTGTGCGCCTCCTGTCTGCGCAAAAAACGTTTCCCTTTCCGTCTGAGCCGTTCGGCCCTCTGTTATGACGAGGCTTCCAAGAATCTGATTCTGGCTTTCAAATTCATGGACCGGACCGAAAATGCGCGGCTTTTGGCGGCCATGCTGAAAGTGGCGGGCGAGGATATTTTCAAAGCCGGGGTCGACGTCATCGTGCCGGTGCCGCTTCATTATACCCGGCTGGTCAAAAGACGCTATAATCAGTCGGCGCTTCTGGCTCGCGAACTCGGCCGCTATACCGGGCTGCCGGTCGACTGCTTTTCTCTTGTCCGTCACAGGAAAACCCGCCCGCAGGTGGAGTTTTCCGGTTTTGAGCGGGTCAGAAACGTGAAAAACGCCTTTTCCGTTCCGCATCCCGAAAAGCTTGCCGGCAAAAGAGTGGTGCTGATCGACGACGTTCTGACCACCGGTTCCACCTTAAAGGAATGCGCCGCCGCGCTGAAAAAGGCCGGCGTTCGTTCGGTTGACGCGCTGACGGTCGCCCGGGTCTGCTGAAAAGGGCTGTGCGGGGCGAAAATACGTACGATAAAAAGCGGCAAAAATCAACCTTTTTCTGCCCCGCAAATCCAACCTTTTGCCTGTAGCTTTTTATCGTACGTTATTTTGCATCACCGTTTGGGAGCGGAAAATCCGATGCAAATACCTAAAATCATTCATTATTTTTACGACAATGTCGATTTGTGGAAAAAGGGGCCGAACCCGCAGGTGCGAATGTGCGTGTGTTCGTGGAAAAAGGCATGTCCCGATTATGCTTTTATGCTCTGGCACGACCGTCATCCGGAGTTCGGCGAAATTCTCCGGCAGTCGCTGTTTGTCCGCAGGGCTTACGAATTGAAACTGTGGGCTTTTGTCGCCGATTACGTGCGTTTGTATGCCCTGCATAAGTACGGCGGCATATATCTCGACACCGACGTCCAGCTGTTGAAAAATTTTGACGCTTTTCTGAATGACGGCTTTTTCGTCAGCGTCGAAGGCGACATCCGGGAAGGGGAAAACATTCCCGAACCGGCGGTGATGGGCAGCGTGCCCGGACATCCGCTGCTGGAAGAAACAATGAAATTCTACCGTTCAAACCATATCTTCAACTGGCAGAATCCGATCGTGCCGACGGTGATGAAAGCGGCAATGCGAAAATTCTGCGGTTTTTCCCGCATTGACTATTCGTCGCCGGAAGAAACGCGACGGGCGGAAACGTTTTATTTCGGCAGCCGCCGCTGCGACGATTACGAGCTTTACCGCGGACAGCGCCGCTGGCGGAACGAAGAAAAGCGGGTCAGTGTTTATCCGGGCGAATATTTCTGCCCCTGCTGGTATACTTTCCGCGAAAAGGCGCTTACCGAAAACACCGTTGCCGTTCATTGGAACCAAAGCTCATGGTGGAACAAGGACGCTTTTGCCCGTCTGCGCGCAAGCCTGAAGCCGAAACTGCCGCCGCCGGCCGAAGAAAAGGCTTTTTGTCTGTTCGGGCTGCCGCTGGCCGGAATCCGCCGTTCGCGGACAAAAACGAAAATTTCCGTTTTGGGCATGATCGGCATTCGTATGACGCCGACCCGTTTTCGCCTGCGGCTGTTCGGTTTTCTGCCGCTGCTGAAAGTTGTGAGGAAAAACTGATGCCCGAAATTTCCGTTATCATTCCCGTTTACAACACCGCCCGTTTTCTGTCCGCCTGTCTCGACAGTGTTATTAACCAGACTTTTGCCGATACGGAGATAATCTGCGTTGACGACGGCTCGACCGACGACAGTCTGCAAATTCTCCGCCGGTACGAAGAGCGGGACGGCAGGGTGAAAGTGCTGACCCAGCGCAATGCCCGTCAGGGTGCCGCCCGCAACCGGGGGCTGGAAATTGCCGCCGGCCGTTACGTGATGTTTGTCGATTCCGACGACTGGCTGGACAACGACGCTCTGGAAGTTCTTTGCCGCCGGGCGGCGGCAGACGATGCCGACATCGTTCTCACCGGCACCCGCCTGTATGATGAAAACGGCGGCAGCCTCGGTTGCGATTATATGAATTTTGAAGGCTGGGCCGGCTGGCAAAACGGAATTCCGGCAGAAAAGTTTTTTGCCGTTTTCGCCCCCGTCTGCGGTCGTTTGTACAAAACGGCGTTTTTACGCCAAAACCGGCTGCGTTTTGCCGAACGCTGCTTTTACGAAGATAATTCCTGGGGATGCCTGGTCGGCATTCTGGCGACGCGGGTATCGTTCGTGCACAACGTCTACTGCTACCGCCGTCATCCGGGCAGCACCACCGGCACCAAAGACGCCAAAGTGTTTGATTGGGTAAAGGATTTTGACTTTTTCTGCCGTGAGAGGAAAAAAAGGCGGTTGCGTTCGCCGCTGGTCAAATGCGCTTTTTTCTGGTACCTGAAAAGCTTTGACTGGTATCTGCGGCAGCTTCCGCCTGCCGATCAGCGCATTTTCTACGGCAGGATCTGCCGCCGGCTGAAACTTTTGCAGCTGAAAAAGGAAGACTTTGCCCGGGCGCCGCTGCCGGCGGGGGAAGCGGGAAAACTGCTGACGTTTTGGCAATGGCTGAAACAAAAGGACTTCGACCGCTGCCGGCAGCTTAACGTTTATTTTTGCGGCGTTTTGCTGTACCGGATCAAAACCCGTCCGGACGGCAGCCGTTCCGATCATCTGCTGTTCGGGGCGCTGCCTTTCTTTTCCCGCCGGCGGCGGGCAGTGCAAAAATAAATCCCCTTCCTTGCGGGAGGGGATTTTGTTCAGCGCAGTTCAAAAAAGCTTTTGTCGACGCCGCAGACCGGGCAGGTCCAGTCGTCCGGCAGTTCTTCGAACGGCGTGTCTCCGTCATAAACGTATCCGCAAACGACGCAAACCCATTGTTTTTCGTTGTCAGCCATTTTATTTCTCCTTTTTGTTTAGAATGTTGGGTAAAAACTTTAAAACTTCGTTTTTGAAAGAAGCGCGGTAATCATAATATGTCAGCGGTTCGTCTTTTCCGACGTTCCGGCAGTCGGTCACTTCGGCGGTAAACAGGGTGTTGCTTTCAAAAACCTGTTTTTCGAGCACCCGGCAGGTCATTACCGCGATGCAGTTCTGCAGATAGGGCAGACCGTCTTCGACAAAATGCGGCACTTCTGCCCATTTGTCGGCGGTGCGGCTGGTCCGGAAGCCGAAATTCGCGATGACGAAAGGATCGACCCCGCGGCCGAGAACCGACAAGCCGAAACGTCCGCTTTTCTCAATGCAGCTTTTGGTATAACTGCCGTTGTGGCAGGAAAGCGCCAGCACCACCGGTTTGCTGGCAACCTGCATCACCGCGTCCACCGCGCTGCCGACCGGCCGGCCGCCGTCGTCGGCGCCGAGCACGTACACGCCGTGGGTGAGGTTGTATAAGGCGTCGATGTTCATTTTGCCGTTTCTCCTTGTTGCAGGATAATATAAACGCGTTTTGGGGCCGATGCAAGGGGCTTCGGTCAGTAATGCGGCGGCGGCGTTTCCTCGCTCTGCGGCTTTACCGTTTCGTTTTTCAGCAGTTCCGCCAGATAAAGGTTCTGTTTGATCAGCCGGTCGATCTGCCGTCCCTGTTCGATCACCACCTGGTTGAGTTCGTCGATCGTTTTTTCCTGAATGGCAATGGCGCTTTCGATCTCGATCAGGCGTTCTTCCAAAATTTGCTCTTCCATAATTAATCGTTCTGTTCTAAATTAAGCTTGTCTTTTTAACATAAGTTCAGGATTTGCCGATGTCAATTTTAATTAAGAATGTTTTGCACCAAAACCGGCGGGTCGACGTTTTGATCAAAGACGGCCGCTTTGAAAAAATCGCGCCGGATACGGAAGCGCCGGCGGACAAGCTCATCGACGGCTCGGACAAGGCGATCGTCCCCGCCTTTTACAACACCCACTGTCATGCGGCAATGTCGATTCTCCGCGGTTACGGCGACGACAAGCCGCTGTTTGCCTGGCTGCGGGAAGACATCTGGCCGGTTGAAGCCCGGCTGACCCCGGACGACGTTTATGTTGCCAGCCGTCTGGCCATATTGGAAATGATCAAATCGGGCACCGTCTTTTTCGCCGACATGTATTTTTACGGTGAAGAAACCATGCGGGCGGTAAAGGAAATGGGGATTCGCGCCGCGGTGTCGCTGGTGGAAATGGACATGTTCGATCCTGAACAGACGAAAAGCAAAATGGCCGCGACCGAACGTTTTCTGGCGGCCGACAACCCCTGCCCGGAAAGAATTGTCAAAGGGCTTTCCTGCCATGCGGTCTATACCGTTTCTTCCGAACTGCTGGCTTTTGCCGCCCGCACCGCGGAAGAAAACGGCCTGACCATGCAGATTCATCTGAGCGAAACCGCGGGTGAAAATGCCGAATGTCTGGAAAAATACGGAGTGACGCCGACCGAACGGCTCGATTCCTTCGGTCTCCTGACGCCGCGGACGACGCTGGCCCATGCCGTGCACTTAAACCGGCGCGACGTTGAGATCATCGGTGAGCGCGGCAGTTTCCTTTCGCACAATCCGGTTTCAAACCTCAAGCTCAATTCCGGTCTGTTTGCTTTTGAAGACCTTTATCACCGCCTGCCGGGAAAAGTGACGATCGGCACCGACGGCGCTTCCTCCAACAATAACCTCAGCATGATCGAAAGCGTTAAATTTGCGTCGCTGGCGGCCAAATGCCAGGCCGATTCCGCCACTGCCGGCAAGGCTGCCGACGTTTTCCGCGCGGCGACGTCAAACGGCGCGGCCGCGTTCGGGCTCAATGCCGGGGAAATCCGGGAAGGTGCGTCGGCCGACTGCCTGCTGGTCGATCTGAACAATCCGTTTATGGTGCCGGCCTACAATCTGGTGTCGGACCTGGTTTACGCGGCCGACAGCTCTTCGATTGCCGACGTCATTTGCAACGGCCGGCTGGTGATGGAAGACCGCCGTGTCGAGGGCGAAGCGGAAATCGTTGCCGAAGCGCGGAAACTGGCCGAAAAGATTATTAACTTAAAATAAATTTTTTGTTCCGCTTGAAAAGCGCTTTTTTGTGCATATATGCAAATCGTCTGAAACAAATGTGTTGTCAGATAGGTTTTAATTATCGTCAAAAAAAGGAACTAACATGCTAAGTGGAACAGTTAAATGGTTTAATAACAAAAAAGGTTACGGATTCATCAAAACCCCGGAAAACGAAAAGGATATTTTCGTTCATATCACGGCGATTCAGAAATCTGGTCTGGATAAGATCACGGAAGGTCAGGAACTGTCTTTCGACATCGTACCCGATCGCGCCGGCCGTCCGGAAGCGCATAATCTGAGTATTTTAAAGAATTAATTTTGTTGATTAAATTTTCTTTTTAATTTAAAAGCACTCAACATTGTTTTTGTCTTGTTTTCAGGGATAAACGGCATGTTTAGTGTTTTTTTGTTGGCGCTGGCCCTGTCGGTCGACGCTTTTGCCGTCGCTTTTTCGTACGGACTGGTGATTAAAAAGGATATCGCCTCCTCGGCGGCAAAACTGGGAGCCGCAACCGGCGCCGGGCAGTTTGTAATGCCGCTTCTCGGCTGGCTGGCAACCGATTCCGTCCATCATTACGTCGAAGCTTTTGACCATTGGATCGCCTTTGTCGTGTTTCTGCTGCTCGGGCTGAACGTCATCCGCGGCGCTTTGGGCGGGGAAGAGTGCGAAAAGCCCGGTCCGAAGCTTTCGTTCAAACTGCTCTCGGTTGTTGCCGTGGCTACCAGTATCGACGCCTGCGTGGCCGGAATCAGCCTGTATTTTATGAACGTCGGCATTGTTGCCGCCGCCGCGCTCATCGGTACGGTCTGTTTCGTCTGTACCGTTGCCGGATTTTATTTCAGCCGGGTGTTTTGCCGGCTGCCGACGGCCTGCCTGCAAATTGCCGCCGGCTGCGTGCTGATTTTGCTCGGGGTAAAGGTCTTATACGAGCATTTGTCATAATCGGAGGTTGCTTTTTGTCCGGAAGCCGTTTATAATAATTGTATGTTTAACCGTTTGGGGACTGTCATGAAAAATTTTGCGGCATTTTTGTTTTGCGGCGTGTTGGCGGCGTTTTCCGCCCGCGCGGAAACGGTTGTAACCACCACAACCACCACCACTACGACCACGACGTCGGGCAATGTTGCGGCCAACGTCACTTATACGCCTTCTGTCGTCACTTATGCGCCGGCAGTCAGCCGGGTGATCGTTAATCCGCAGGCCGGGGAAGACGAGCTTTATCACCGGCACCTGCCCGCGCCCCGGTTTTACGGCAGTCCGGTTCTGGCGGTCGGCGCCGGCGCGGCGGCGGGCGCCCTCATCTGGAACAGCGGTTACCGCCACGGACGCCACCGCCGCTACCGCCATCACCGCTATTATTGGTAAAAAATAAAGAGCCGGGTTTTGTCCCGGCTCTTTTGCCGATGCGGAAAAATGTTCCGAAACTACAGGGAAAACCGCACCTTGCCTTCGTCGATGACAGCGGTGCCGCCGACGGGGATGGTGAGAAGCGGAGTCGAGTGGCCGAAATCCATGTTGGCAATGACGGGCTTTCCCTCAAGATAAGGACGGAAACGCTCAATCATAAACGCCAGCTGTTCGCGGGTGACCGCGGATTTTTTCTGGAAACGGCCGATTAAAACCGCCTTGACGTTTTTAAAGTCGGGTTGTTGCAGCAGCGATTGGAAATTGCGGGTAAAGTCGACGATATCCGCATTGCCGGTGTCCTCAATGAACAAAACCGTATCTGCGGCAAATGCCGGCCGGTAGGAAGTGCCGTTGAGCAAAATGAAAGTGCCGAGGTTGCCGCCGACAAGTGTGCCTTCCGCCTTGCCCGGCTGCAGCTGCCACCAGCCCTCGTTGGCGATAAACTGCCGGTTTTCCTGGTCGATAAACCACAGATCGTCGCTCCATTCGGCGGACGGACGAATTTCGCCCGCGCCGTCTTCAAACAGCATTTTTTTCATATTTTGCAAAGTGTAGTCTATGCCTTTAAGCATCCCGAGCGAACTGAAGTGCGGGCCGGAAAAGGTGACGAGTCCGGTTTTGGCGTAAACGGCGTTTAAAAGCGCGGTAATGTCGGAAAAACCGCAGAAGATTTTCGGGTTTTCGGCAATCAGCCGATAGTCGACGAAGTCAAGCAGCTGGTTGGAGTTGTTGCCGCCGATCATGGTGAATACCGCTTTGACTTTCGGATCGGCGAAAGCTTCGGCAATGTCGGCGGTTCTTTTTTCGACCGTTGTTGAGCCGCCGGCGTCCCAGTTTTCGTCGACGGCGTTGGTGCCGTAAGAAACGGCAAGCCCCATTTCCTCAAACCGCCGGCGGGCGATTTCCCGGCACTCGCGGCCGATGATTTTGATGCCCGACGCGGGGGCGATAACCCTAATTTCGTCGCCCGGACGCAGACGAGCGGGAATGATTTTTTGCATAACGGATACTCCTTCGTTAATTCAGATAAACCGAAAATAATATAGCTCAAAACCCCCGGATGTCCAGCGGTCATTTTTTTGACAAAAAACGTCTTTTGTGACAAAACGCGTTGACTAAATTTAAACTTTATTGTATTATTAAAACCGAATACGGCTTTATTTTGACGGAGACTTATTATGGCAGAAAATGCGGATTTCAGCAGCCTTTTGGAAGAAATAAAAGAGAATATGCCCGAGCTTTATCAAGAAATGGAGGCATATGCGCAAAGAACGGGAAAATCTTTGGCGGAGTTGAGTAAGGACGAGGCTTTCGTGAGCAGGTATTCTGCCCGTTACAGTGAAAGAAAGGATGCCGTCACGGCGCTTGACAATGCTGTTGACGAAGAGATTGCCGGTGCCGGTTCTGAAGAAGACGGCGCCGTGGCCGATGACGACGTCGCTGCCTCCGGCAGCGAAGAAGCGGCCGCTTCTTCGGAAACGTTGGCTGCCGTTTCCGATCCTTTCCGCTGGGAAGAGTTTTACGCTCCCGTACCGGAAGTCGAAGCCGCCCGTTTCGACAAAGCCTACGATCTGCTGAACGGCGAAGAAGGAAAAGCTTATCGGGAAAGTCCCGCCTGGCAGGGCAGCGCCTTTGAATTTGACAATTCCGAAAACAAGTCGCTTGAAGAAACGCTGAACTTGAGCGCCTGCCGCCGTCTGGCGTCATCAAACGAAGATATTACCCTGGAAAACCTGAGCAGCGCCCGCGCCGAAGAAAGCGCCCGCATCAAGGTGGAATATTACAATTCTCTCTATGCGCTGTCGGTCGGCGACAAATATAATTCGATTAAGGCGGAAACGCACCTCAGCCGTATTTTCAAAATAGACGAAGCCGTCCGCGCCGGCAAAAGCGAAAAAGAAATCTTCAAAATGCTGTCCATCAATCCGAGCGAGGCCACGCAAAAGATGGCGTTGGCTTCGACGACGCAGGCCAACATTCGGCCGATTTCCGATTTTATGGAAAAACGCAGCAAATTCAGCCGCGGCATGCATAATTTCGGCAAGGTTATGGACCGCATCCAGAAATTTGAACAGAAAAATCCCTTGTTCGGTCTGGCCGTCAACTATGTTGCCGCCGGCAACCCGATATACATGGGTTACCGTTCGGTTCTTTCCGCCCGTGCCCTTTACAACGATTTTCAGGGTTTTAAAGATTATGCGGCGTTCCGCGAAGTTTACAAAAACGACGTGGCCGAACTGGGCTTGAAACGCTGGAAAGAACAGAACCCGGAAAGCAAGGTTGACGCCAACGGCTATAATCAGGTCAAGGCCTATGACACCTACGAGGCTTATTGTGAAAAACACAAAGTGGAGGAAAACCGGGTCAGCGAAGAAGAATTCCGGCAGTTGAAAAAATTCCAGAAAAAGGCGGCGTTTACCCGCGAAGAGTTTGAAAGTCTGCGTCAGGCGGCCGGCATGCCTTATGAGGAATATGCCAAAAAGGCCGGCGATCGCGCCGTCAGCAAAGAAATGTTTGACAATCTGGTCAAATATACCGACATCCGCCGTACCCAGAATTATGCCGAATATGCTAAAAAAGCCGGTGCCCGCGCCGTCAGCGAGGCGGAATACAACCGGGTCAGAGCCTTGAACCGCGCGCTTAACAAAGTTTCCGTCGGACAGGCGTTAAAAGACAAAACCACCCGCAAGGCGATGATGACCCATTCGGTTATTTTTGTCCGTTCGCTGCCGGTTGTCGGCCAGGGTTATGCCCTTGGCATGGCGGTTAAAAACATGGTCAGCAAAAGCTACTGGCAGGGAGTAAAGGCCAAAGCGCAGGGAACCGGTCATGCGGTTAAAACCCTGTGGAGCAAAAAAGGCCGTGACAAAGAAGCCTGGAAAGAGCTTTACTCCAACGCCGGCGGTCTGGTGGCGGAAGCCGCCGGCGCCTGGATGCTGGCCGGCGGCGTCAGCAGTGTGGCTGCCGGTTATGACGGAACCGGGACGACAATTGATTATGCGCCGGGCGAAAATGCCCGGACGACGGCGGATAACACGCAAACGCTTGCCGATGTGCAAACGGCGGCGCCGGTTACGGAAAGTCCGTCTTTGTGGACACGTTTCCAGGGGTTTATGGGTTATGGCAGTCAGGAGGTGCAGGCAGATGCGGCCGTTGCGGACAGTACGGTGCTGAATGCGGCGGCGCGCGCGGATTCCCTGCAAACGGAGTTGCAGGCGGATACGCTGCAGAATGTGCAGCAACCTGATGCGCTGCGTGTGAAAGAAGCCCCCGTTCTTAATTTTCAGCAAGACTGGACGCGTCCGGATTTTGTCAACGCGGCGGACAGCGCGGATGTACAAGTGCCTTATGCGCTCGGAGAGCACGAAAGCGACGTTCGTAACGACGGCGATCAGGTTTTGGTCGAACCGCGAGAAACGGCGGTCAAATTGAACGATGTGCAGAAAACAAACCTGAACGCCCTGTTTGAACAATATCCGCGGGCGGCTTCGATCATTCTCGAAGGCAACGACAATCCGGCGGTCGACGACGTTACCAAAGGCACCTTTACCATGGAGGGAGAAGGGGATTTGTATAAGAGCGGCGTCATTTCTTCGGCGCAGCTGAAAGAAATGATGGCGGAAGGGAAGTTTACCCCGGCTCAGTTGGAGAGCCTTTCCCGGTTTGCCGACGCCAATTTCGAAAACGGCAAAATGAATGCCGAGTTGTCCGAACAGCTGTACGGTTCGGACGGCGAGGTAAAAGAGGAAGTGCAAACCCGGAATACCGGCGGTGACGGCGAAAACAAAGAAGACGGACAAAAGGAAAAACAACATACTGACGAAGAAAACAACGGCGGCGGACAGGAACGGGGGAGTGATATCCGTTTTTACTCTTTCGACAAGGACGGCAATATCATATACAGTGCCGAAAGTTTGCAGGATTTGAACGGTCTGAATCCGGATCAGATGGACGCCCGGGCTTATCAGGATCTGCTGACTCGGCAGGCAAACGGCGAACAGCTTGACGCCGGTGCGCTGAAGTTTTTGGAGAGTTATAAGGAAAGTCATCCCGATCTGCAGCAGAGGACGGAAAACGGCAACGAGGGAAAAAGAACGGAAAACGGCAACGAAGGCGAAAATACGGAAACGGTTTTAAACGATCGGGAGCAGACGGAACAACTGAGCGGCATTGCCCTGACGCGCCACGATTTTGAAAGCGGTAAAGGGTATGAGATGCTGGGCAGCGGCGAAATCAGCGGCAAAAAGGTAGACGTTTTCTTCGGGTATGACGAAAACGATATGCAGGTTGTCGCGCAATATGCGATACATGACGGCGAAGACCGCTCGACGGTGATTAAAACCCAGCTCGGCGACGACGGCCGCCCGTATACGCTGGTTACCGAAATCGACGGAGACAAAACGACTACCCGTGAAGTTGACAACGCTCAGGAAGTGCTTCGCAAGGTGCTGGCCGGAAACGAAAAACAAACCGGCCGGGAAACCGAGGGGTTGGAAGAATCGCGCAATCTGACCAACGAAGGCGAAAGCGGCGAAGAAAAGGAAGTGCAGACCCACACCGACAAGGTTCGCAGCTCTACCTTCCGCGGCAGATACTGGCTGGAAGCAGACGCCAACGGCGAAAATCCGCAATTGCGTTTCCGGATGGGTGATCCTTCGCAGATTGCGGTTGATCGCGAACTGGTTGCTGCTTTTCAGAATACGGTTGACGGCAGCGGCAGCAGCTATACGGCCTTGGGCGGCCGTCTGACGGCGGACAATTTCGGAGCGGAAAACCGCGACAATCCGAATGCTTCCGGTATTATGGTCAAATGCGAAAATCTGGCCAGAACGATCGCTTTGAATGAAGCCGTTTATCAGGATATGGAACATCGTCTGGCAAACGGCGAAGAACTGAGCGAGCTGGACATGAAATGGCGGCAGAAGTACGAACATGATCTGGAAGGCATCGGTTTGTCACGCGAAAACGGCCGCCTGGTTTATGAACCGGAGCATGTTTCTTCGCAGACGACAGACTTGCGACAGGAAGAAGTGAACAGAGACAATCAGGGAGGCAGCCGCCGCGTTTATCAGCTGAATGAAAACGGAAATGACGGACAAAACGGCGGGGAAAATACGGAAATCGGTCAGACGGAAAAGCAAGAACGAGAAAGGGAAAACGAAAGCGTCAACACTGACGGCCTGCTGCATGCCTCCGAAGTAAACGGTTATACTCAGCTTGAAGGCAAAGGGATAAAGATCGCTTATACTCTGACTGATGACGGCGGAGTACGATATGCAAACAATGCGACGGTTGCCGTTGATAAAAATGTGCTGCAAGCCATTCGTTCGCAATACGATAATCCAACTCCTAAAGAATCGGGAGAAAGTCTTAATATGGCGCGGGATATTACGAAAGGTGAGGTTATCTATGACTACTTGCAGCAGGAATCCGGAAACCGGGAGTTGACTGATGCCGAAAACAGCTTTATGCAAAAACATAACCAAACCTTGGAAAGAGTCGGGTTGGTTCGTGACAACGGCGGGGAAATTGTCAAAAAAGACGCCTATGAAGGCCAGCCCCGAGCCTTCGTCAAACGCGGCCGCGAATACGGCTGTTAATCCTGCGGTTGTCTGAAGCTTCAAAATGCCCGGGATTTTTCCGGGCGTTTTTTATTTGCTTTACAGAAAACCCCGAGTTTATCCGGGGCTGGATGCTTTAGTTTTGGAACAGTGCCGCCCTGTGTCGAAAAGTATGGTCAAACCTAAGGTTTATAGCTGTTAATTCCGGTTTGCCGGAGGATATCTGTTTCGCTGTTGTCGGGGCAGTTGCAAATTGTTTGATCATGCCTATATTTTTACCGGAATTTTAAGCGGAGAGGCGATGATACAAATAGAAACCCTGATGGCCGTTGCCGGCGCACTGCTGCTGGTCAGCGTTTTTGCCAACCGGATTTCCGTTTTTCTCGGAATCCCCGGACTGTTGATCTTTATCGGCATCGGCATGCTGGCCGGCAGTGACGGCATTGTCCGCATTCAGTTTTACGACGCCAGAATGACCAATTACATCGGCACCGTCGCTCTGGCGTTTATTTTGTTTGCCGGCGGACTGGATACCCGTTGGCGCGACGTCCGCCCGGTGCTGGCCGGCGGCAGCCTGTTGGCGACGCTCGGCGTGGTGCTGACGGCTTTGTTTCTGTTTTTGCCCGCTTATTATGTTTTGCGGCTGGAACTGCCGGTTGCGCTTTTGCTCGGCGTGATCGTTTCTTCGACCGACGCGCCGGCGGTGTTCATGATCATGCGTACTCAGAAAGCCGAATTGCGCGACAATCTGCGGCCGCTGCTGGAGTTCGAATCCGCCGGCAACGATCCGATGGCGGTTTTACTTTCTTTGGGGGCGCTGTCCTGGCTGCAAAACTCCGATTTTGCCGCTGCCGGTCTGGCCAAAATGTTTGTTCTCCAACTTGTTGTCGGCTTTGCCGCCGGCTGCGGACTGGGATGGCTGGCGGGAGTTCTGCTGAAAAAAATCTGCATTTGTTATTTCGGGCTTTATACGGTGTTCGGCGTAGGTTTCGTTCTGCTGACGTTCGGTGTTGCCCAGCTTTTGGGCGGCAGCGGTTTTCTTGCCGTATATGTTGCCGGCATTATTATCGGCAACCGGCCGTTTACGTACCGCCGCAATCTGATCCGCTTTCACGATTCTCTGGCCTGGATCGCCCAGGTGGGAATGTTTTTGCTGCTGGGGCTGCTGGTTAACCCCCGCGAACTGCCGTCGGTGATGCCGATGGGGCTGCTGGCCGCCTTTTTCCTCATTTTCTTTTCCCGGCCGGCGGCGGTTTTCATCTGTCTGTGGCGCAGCCGCTTCGGGTGGAAGGAAAAGCTGTTTGTCGGCTGGGCGGGGCTGAAAGGGGCGGTGCCGATCATTCTTGCCACCTATCCGCTGATGATCGGTTTTCCCGATTCCCAGTATCTGTTCAACCTGATTTTCTTTCTTGTCATCGGTTCGGTGCTTTTGCAGGGCAAAACGCTTCCCTGGCTGGCTGCCCGGCTGGATCTTTACCGGAAATGAAAAAACGCTCTGCCGCAAGGACAGAGCGCCAAACTTTCCGCCGGTAGTTGATTGGGGGTCAAGACTATTTGAATGGCAGAAAATTTAATATAAATTATATAGTAGTTTTATTCAGGTTGCAATAGCCAAAACGAAAAACTTGAAAAAAATGGTGGACTAAAATTGTCCGGGCGTCTAAACTCCCTTCCGCTCGCATTGAAAACAAAGGCTTTGAAGATGAAAATAGGGGTGTTTGATTCCGGCCTCGGAGGGCTGGTGATAACTAAGGCGTTTATCGAAAGCATGCCGCAGTACGACTATTTGTATTACGGCGATTCCCGCCATCTGCCCTACGGGGAAAAAACATCCGGCCGGATTTTGTCCTATACGCTTGCCGCCATGCGCCGGCTGATTGCCCGCGACTGCAAAATCATCATCATTGCCTGCAACACCGCCACTTCGATAGCCCTGCGCTATGTGCAGCAGCGTTTCCTGCCGCTTGAGGCGCCGGACGTCAAGGTGCTGGGGGTGGTGATTCCGACGGTTGAAGTTGCAATCGAAAACGGTGCCCGCCGCGTCGGAGTGGCGGCAACCACGGCCACCGTCCGTTCGCATATTTATCAGACCGAGTTGCATAAGCTGAATCCGGGGCTTGCGGTGACGGAAATTGCCGTGCCCGGACTGGTGCCGGCGATTGAGGATAACGATTTTTCCCGGGCGGAAGCCGTCGTCCGCGCCTGTGCGCCGGGATTTGCAAACTGCGACAGCCTGATTCTCGGCTGTACCCATTATCCGCTGGCCAAAACTTTTTTCCGTGCGGCGCTGCCCGGGGTAAAGGTGGTCTCTCAGGATGAACTGATGGCGGCCAAGCTGGAAAATTATTTGACCCGGCATCCGGAAATCGAAAGCCTTCTTACCCGCGGCGGGACGTACCGTTTTGAAGTCAGCAGCCTGAATCGTCATGCGCAGAAGGTGGCGGCGCTTCTGTTTCCCGATATTCCGGTCGAAAAGGCCGCCAACGGATGAAAGAGGGGCATGCGGCCGGGCCGGCTCTTGCAATCGCGCTTTTTTTTACCTACATATGAATTCAGAAGATTTAATCATTTTAAGGAATTTTCATGACCACTATTTTATGCGTGCGCAAAGGTTCCGAGGTTGTCATTGCCGGCGACGGTCAGGCAACGCTCGGGGAAACCGTGATTTTCAAATCCAAATCGGTTAAGGTGCGGCGGATCGGCAACGGCAAGATCATTGCCGGTTTTGCCGGCGCCGCGGCCGACGGCATCACTCTGATCGAACGGCTGGAAGGCAAGCTGGAAAAATATGCCTGGCAGCTGAAGCGGGCGGCGGTCGAACTGGCCAAGGACTGGCGGATGGACAAGTATCTGCGCCAGCTGCAGGCGTTTATGATCGTGGCCGACAAAGACGTGTCGCTGGTTATTTCCGGTACCGGTGAGGTCATGGAACCCGACGACGGCATCATCGGCATCGGTTCGGGCGGCAACTATGCGATGGCTGCGGCCAAAGCCCTTTACGACGTGGAAGGCCTGTCGGCGGAAGACATTGCCAGAAAAGCACTGAACATTGCCGGCGATATTGACGTTTATACCAACCATAATCTGATTATTGAAAGGGTGGCGGCCGATGAGTAGTGCAAATTTCAGTCCTCGGGAAATCGTTTCAGAACTGGACCGCTTCATTGTCGGCCAGAACGAGGCCAAAAAGGCGGTGGCGGTCGCTCTGCGCAACCGCTGGCGGCGGATGCAGGTGGCCGAAAACCTGCGTGAGGAAATCGTGCCCAAGAACATTCTGATGGTTGGTCCCACCGGCGTCGGCAAAACCGAAATTTCCCGCCGTCTGGCACGGCTGGCCAAAGCGCCTTTTATTAAGGTGGAAGCAACCAAATTTACCGAGATAGGCTATGTCGGCCGCGATGTGGAGTCGATTATCCGCGATCTGCTGGACATTGCCATTAACAGCATCCGCGAAAGAATGCGCAAAGAGGTGAGCGAAAAGGCCGCGATCGCTGCCGAAGAAAGGATTTTGGAAGCGCTGGTCGGCGTTTCCGCCAGCGAAGATACCAAACAGAAGTTTCGCAAAATGCTGCGCGAAGGCGCCCTGGCCGAGCGCGAAATCGAAATCAGCGTGATCGATACCGGCGCCAACACCATGCCGACGATGGAAATTCCCGGCATGCCCGGCGCCCAGATGGGAATGATCAGCCTGGGTGACATTTTCGGCAAATCAATGGGCGAAAAATATAAAAACCGCAAAATGACCGTTGCCGATGCCGAAAAGCTGGTGCTGCAGGAGGAAAGCGACAAGCTGCTTGACAACGAAAAAATCATTTCCCGCGCTATAAAAGCGGTGGAAAACGACGGCATTGTCTTCATCGACGAAATCGACAAGATATGCGGCAGCGTCGAGCGCCGCGGCGGCGACGTTTCCCGCGAAGGGGTTCAGCGCGATTTGCTGCCGCTGATTGAAGGAACCGCCGTTTCCACCAAACACGGCATGGTCAAAACCGACCATATCCTGTTTATCTGTTCGGGGGCGTTTCATCTTTCCAAGCCGTCTGACCTGCTGCCGGAATTGCAGGGGCGTCTGCCGATCCGGGTTGAGCTGTCGGCCTTGACCCATGACGATTTCGTGCGTATTCTGACCGAGCCGGAAGCCAACCTGATCGAACAGTATCAGGCGCTGCTGGCGACCGAAAACTTTACCCTCGAGTTTGAACCGGCCGCAATCGACAAGATTGCCGACATTGCCGTCCAAATCAACGAAAACGTGGAAAATATCGGCGCCCGCCGGCTGCATACGGTGCTGGAAATTCTGCTTGAGGACATCAGTTTTTCGGCTTCCGACAGAAGCGGGGAAAAAGCGGTGATCACCGCCGCCATGGTGGAAGAAAAGCTGGCTAAGTACACCAAATCCGGCGACTTGTCGAAGTTTATTCTCTGATGCCCCGGCTCGGCGTTTACATTCACTGGCCGTTCTGCCGCAGCAAATGCCCGTACTGTGATTTTTTCAGCCGGGTGAAAAAGGATGTTGACCAGGCGGCAATCGTTGACGGTTATCTGGCGGATCTGGAATATTACCGCGGTTTAAACGACGGTTATACGGTCGATTCGGTCTTTTTCGGTGGCGGCACCCCGTCGCTGCTGGAACCGAAGCAGATTGCCCGCATTCTGGATAAAATCGCCGCTCTGTGGCCGCTTTCCGAACAGCCGGAAATTTCGCTCGAAGCCAACCCCAACACCGATCGTCCGGGGCTTTTTGCCGATCTGCGCGCCGCCGGCATCAACCGACTTTCCCTCGGCGTTCAGGCCTTAAACGACGCCGATCTCCGGTTTTTGGGGCGCACGCACGGGGTGAAGGAAGCGCTTGCGTCCGTCGATTCGGTGTTGAAAAATTTTGACAATCATTCGCTTGATCTGATTTATGCCCGTCCCGGGCAGACGCCGACCGCCTGGGAACGCGAGCTGCGGCAGGCGGCGGCGCTGGGGATGAAACATTTGTCGCTTTATCAGCTGACGATTGAAGAAGGCACCGTATTTTCCTTAAAAAACGTGCCGGCAATGGAAGAAGAAGCGGCGGCGGCGCTGTACCGGCTGTCGGAAGAACTGACGTCCGCTGCCGGCTACCGGCAATATGAAATTTCCAACTATGCCGCGCCGGGAAGTGAGTGTCGGCACAATCTCGGTTATTGGCAGGGCGACGATTATGTCGGTGTCGGCAACGGTGCGGTCGGCCGTCTGCACTGCGGGAAAAAGCTTTTTTCAACCACCCATCCGCGGCAGCTGGAAGAGGTTACGCCGCGCGAACGGGCGGAAGAGCTGACGATTATGGGACTGCGCCTGAACGAGGGGATCGACAAGACGCGTTTTGCCGCTCTTTCGGGGCTGGCATGGGAAGATTTTGCCGACCGCGGACAGCTGGCGGCTCTTAAAGACGAAGGGCTGGTCGAAGAAACGCCGCAAAACGTCCGGGTTACGCCGGTCGGCCGATTGCTGCTCAATTACGTGATCGAACAAATCTGCCTGTAAGATCTTAAAATTTCATTTGCCGTCGGTTTTCTTTATGAGGAAAAATATAAAAAAGACGTGAAGATTGTCCGTATTTTCAAAATTCCCGTTTTCCGGCGGAAAATGGATTATACTATATAAAAAATTAACCTGTCCGTGCTATAAAAACGCAAATAAAGGAGAGTTTGCCGATGTTTGCAAAATGGCTGGACGCCGCGAAAATTTATGCCGACCGGAGAATGCCGGTAATGCTGGCGTTCGGCTTTTCCAGCGGTTTTCCGCTGCTTCTGGTCGGCAGCACGCTGACGGTGTGGCTGCAGGAAAGTCAGATTCCCTATGCTTTGATCGGCCTTTTTTCGCTGACGCGGATGCCCTACGGCTTCAAGTGGATATGGTCGCCGCTGATCGACCGCATCCGGCTGCCGTTGTTTGAGCGTCTGGGGCGCCGCCGCGGCTGGGCATTGTTCATCCAGTTGTGCATGCTGGCAGCCATTCTCGCGATGTCGGCGGTCAATCCGACGGAGCATACCGCCTGGATGGCGCTTCTGGCATTGATCGTCGCCGGCTGTTCGGCCTCGCAGGATATTGTTCTCGACGCCTATCGCATTGATAGTTTTGAAACCGCGGAGCAGGGTGCCGGCTCGGCCGTTTTCGTGCTGGGCTACCGGCTGGGAATGCTTTTTTCCGGCGCTTTTGCCCTGTGGCTGACAACCTGGCTCGACTGGCGGGAAGTTTATGTCGTGATGGCGCTCGGTGCTCTGGTCGGCATTGTAACCGTACTGCTGGCCAAAGAGCCGTATAAGGACCGCGCTTACCGGGAAGAACGGGAGAAGCTGCCGTTTAAACCCCGGCTGCGACGTTTTTTGCGGGAATCCGTTTATGAACCGTTTAAGGATTTTATGCATCATCATCGCTGGGGGCTGATTCTGCTGTTTATTCTGCTCTATCGGCTGAGCGACGAATATAAGGCGCCGATGGCTTTCGTTTTTTACAAGGATATGGGGTTCAGTAATGCCCAGATCGCTTACGTGTCAAAAATTTACGGCATGCTGGCGACCATTGCCGGCGGCCTGCTCGGCGGCATTTATATCAAACGCAGCGGTTTGCCGAAAGCGCTGATGCTGTTCGGCGTTTTGCAGGGCGTGACCAATCTGGTGTATATCGGCCAGGCCTATGCCGGTGACAACGTTTATACCTTGTCGTTGACGATCTGCATGGACAATCTGGCCGCCGGCATGGGCACTACCGCGCTGGTTGCCTATATGGCTTCGCTTTGCAACGTGGCCTACAGTGCCACCCAATATGCGCTTTTGTCTTCCTTGATGAGTCTGCCGCGGGATATTTTTGCCTCAACCAGCGGCATTTTGGCCGATCACGTCAGCTGGCCGCTGTTTTTCCTGATTGCCTCGCTGATGGTGCTGCCGGGACTTTTTCTGCTGGCTTACATGATCAAAAAGAAAGTGCTGTCCTGATTTTCGGGAAGAGAAGGAGAGAAGTTATGAAAATCGTCAATATCGGCGGCGCGATAAATTCCGGCAAATCCACGGTTGCCGGAATTTTGACCGAAAAGCTGAAGAATGCGGTTTTTATTGAGGTCGACGATCTGCTGTCTGATGAGGAGGCTGCGTTGTTTCCCGACTTTTGGGCGCGGATAGAAGAGCGCCTGAGGCGGCTTTACGGCGAACTCGGCAGACATCTTCGGGAACGGCGGTTCAATTATGTCGTTTTTGCCTATCCGATGACGGAAAAAACTTATGCCGCCGTTCGGCAAATCGCCGGGGACAAGGCGGCATTTGTCGTCGTCACGCTTAATCCGCCGCTGGAAAAATGCCTTGTTAACCGCGGCGCGAGAGAGCTGACCGACTGGGAAACAAAACGTATCCGGGAAATGTACGCACGGGGGTTCAACCGCTTTGCCCTCTCCGACCTGATTATCGACAATGACGGGCAGACGCCCGAACAAACGGCAGAAACAATCGTTTCGTTCATCACCGCCGGAAACGTTTTGGGTTAATTGTTTTTTTTGTTGTGACAAATTGCCTCGGATATGCACAAGCGGCAGTTCATGCCTTTATGTTCAAAAATGCGGTGTGCCGAAATAATTGAATCCGCCGCGCTTCTTCCGCAGTCCGTCATGCCGAAGTATATCGACCCGGCCGCACCGAACCGTCTCAAATATGTTGTGTAGAATTTGTCCGATTTTGTCATCCGAAATCTTTCTAAATTGATCACGCTTCCCCTACAGCCCGTCATGCAGAATTTGTCTGAACCAGCCGTGCTGAACTTGCCAAGTTTTATTACGCCAAACCCGTCCGAGCCTTTTGTGCCCGGACTTTCCCGAATCTGCCATCCCTTTCCGGCAATCCTTTATGCTGAACCGCTCCGAAACCGTCGTGCCGAACCGTCCCGAAGTTTCCGCGTCGGATTTGATCTCCGTATTTTTCCGTTTTTTCATTTTCCACACATACGCTTATTTCCATTTCTCCTCTGACGCCTGCTTCCTTTTTCGCCTGATCCGCTTCTTCCGGCTTTACTCCTGCTTCCATCCTTCATCCTTACACTCATATTCGTTCTTATTTCTGATTTTCCCCCAATCCCGCCCCGCTTCTTCCGGCTTTACTCCTGCTTCCGTCCTTCATCCTTACACTCATATTCGTTCTTATTTCTGATTTTTCCCCAATCCCGCCCCGCTTCTTCCGGCTTTACTCCTGCTTCCGTCCTTTACCCTTATACCGCATTCGCTCTTATTTCCGATTTTCCCCCAATCCTGTCCCGCTTTCTTCCGGCTTTACTCCTGTTTTCGTCCTTCACCCTTATACCCGCATTCGCTCTTATTTCCGATTTTCCCCCAATCCCGCTCCGCTTTTTCCGGCTTTACTCCTGCTTCCGTCCTTTACCCTTATCCCCGCATTCGCTCTTGTTTCCGATTTTCCCCCAATCCTGCCCCGCTTCTTCCAGTTTTACTCCTGTTTTCGTCCTTCATTATACCCGCATTCGCTCTTATTGACATCTTCACTCCATATTCATTTTTTTTATGTTTTGAACGTTTGCATAAGCAGGCAGATGCAGACATGCCGGCCCGGCCGTAAGGCTTGCGCAGCTTCGGGCTGGGCGTTTGAGTTTCGGAATGGTTAATACCGTTTGCGTTAGCTGGTGGAAGTTTATGCTCATTCCTGTTGCTGCACTTGTTCTTTTTCTTCCGTTTCCACATTTCTGCTCTCTCTCGTTTTCATACTTTCAGCCTTACCACCGCTTATGCCCTCGGTTTTCTTGCATTGCTTCCGTTTCCGTACCCCTGTTTTTACTTCTTCCGCATTTGTATTTCCCTGTTCGATTCCACACCCTTATCCATATCCGTTTTCTTTTCCACTTTCTCTTCCACTTTCTTTTCCACTTTCTCTTCCACTTTCTCTTCCACTTTCTTTTCCACTTTCTCTTCCACTTTCTCTTCCACTTTCTTTTCCACTTTCTCTTCCACTTTCTCTTCCACTTTCTTTTCCACTTTCTCTTCCACTTTCTCTTCCACT
>OMEV01000353.1_pt1 | contig 36296 bp, 25 predicted proteins | sample 1645491 | NCBI WGS metagenome assembly OMEV01 (sample SAMEA103958122, study PRJEB25191) | human gut metagenome | biome: human-associated habitat [ENVO:00009003]; feature: intestine environment [ENVO:2100002]; material: feces | place: Germany | collected 2013/2015
TCCGGAGAAATCTCCGAAACCCTTGAATTTACTGAATAATATTTAATTACTCGATAACTGTAGCAACACGTCCAGATCCTACTGTACGTCCACCTTCACGGATAGCGAATGTAAGACCCTGCTCCATAGCTACTGGATGGATGAGCTCGATTGTCATCTCTACGTTATCACCAGGCATGCACATCTCTGTTCCTGCTGGAAGCTCGCAAACACCTGTTACGTCTGTTGTTCTGAAGTAGAACTGTGGACGATAGTTGTTGAAGAATGGAGTATGACGTCCACCCTCGTCCTTTGTAAGAACGTAAACCTGAGCTGTGAACTTACGGTGACATGTTACTGTACCAGGCTTAGCAAGAACCTGTCCACGAACGATCTGGTCACGGTTAATACCACGGAGAAGTGCTCCGATGTTATCACCAGCCTGAGCCTCGTCTAACTGCTTACGGAACATCTCGATTCCAGTAACAACAGTCTTCTGAACGTCCTCTTTAACACCAAGGATCTCTAACTCGTCGTTGAGGTGAAGTGTACCACGCTCTACTCTACCAGTTGCAACAGTACCACGACCTGTGATTGTGAATACGTCCTCTACTGGCATAAGGAATGGCTTATCTGTATCACGCTGTGGATCTGGGATATAAGAATCAACAGTATCCATAAGCTCCATGATCTTGTCTCCCCAAGGTCCCATTGGATCCTCAAGAGCCTTAAGAGCTGATCCCTGGATGATTGGGCAATCATTGAATCCGTACTCCTCAAGCTGCTCTGTAACTTCCATCTCTACGAGCTCGATAAGCTCTGGGTCGTCAACCATATCACACTTGTTAAGGAATACGATGATGTAAGGAACACCTACCTGACGAGAAAGGAGGATGTGCTCCTTTGTCTGAGCCATAACACCATCAGTAGCAGCAACAACGAGGATAGCACCATCCATCTGAGCTGCACCAGTGATCATGTTCTTTACGTAGTCAGCATGTCCAGGACAGTCAACGTGTGCGTAATGTCTCTTTTCTGTCTCATACTCAACGTGAGCTGTAGAAATTGTGATTCCACGCTCTCTCTCCTCTGGAGCCTTATCAATGTTAGCGAAATCTGTAGCTGTGTTACCAGCGACACGAGCTGCTAATACTGCTGTAATAGCTGCTGTTAAAGTTGTTTTACCATGATCTACGTGACCGATGGTACCAATATTACAATGTGGTTTTGTTCTTTCAAATTTAGCCTTTGCCATTTTGAAACGTCCTCCTTAAACTTTTATGCCCCATGGGCTTTTTTTATAATCTACCGACTGCTTTGATTATACGAAATAATCAAAGTTTTTTCAAGTAAATTTTATGGCAAATCCCCCTTTTTCAAGGGGAAATGCCTTTATTTTTGATTTTTATACCATATATAGTATATATATCATCATTTGTACTATAAATTGTTTGCTAATTTGCAATTATTTTGCGTGGTTAGCAAGAACCTTGTCCTGTACATTCTTTGGAACCGGCTCATATCTGTCGAAGAACATTGAGTAGTTTCCACGTCCCTGTGTCTTAGAACGAAGGTCTGTAGAGTAACCGAACATCTCTGCAAGTGGTACATATGCATGTACAATCTTTCCACCGCCGAGATCGTCCATACCCTCGATACGTCCACGACGAGAGTTAACATCACCGATAACGTCTCCCATGTACTCCTCAGGCATTGTAACCTCTACCTTCATGATAGGCTCAAGTAATACAGGTGCGGCCTTTGCCATAGCCTCTTTGAAACACATAGATCCGGCAATGTGGAATGCCATCTCTGATGAATCGACCTCATGGTAAGATCCATCATATACTGTTGCATGGATACCAACTACTGGGAATCCACCAAGAGAGCCGGCCTTTGTAGCCTCCTCGATACCTTCGCCGATTGATGGGATGTACTCCTTTGGAATAGCACCACCGACAACCTCTGAATCGAACTTGAAAAGTTCTTCTCCATTGGCATCCATTGGCTCGAAACGAACCTTACAGTGTCCGTACTGTCCACGTCCACCTGACTGCTTAGCATATTTGTATTCCTGATCAACAGCCTTTGTAAATGTCTCCTTGTAAGCAACCTGAGGTGCACCAACGTTTGCCTCAACCTTGAACTCACGGAGAAGACGGTCAACGATGATCTCAAGGTGAAGCTCACCCATACCAGCGATGATTGTCTGACCTGTTTCCTGATCAGTATGAGCACGGAATGTAGGATCCTCCTCTGCAAGCTTTGCAAGAGCCTCACCTAACTTACCCTGTCCAGCTTTTGTCTTTGGCTCGATAGCGAGCTCGATAACTGGCTCTGGGAACTCCATAGACTCAAGGATAACCGGATGCTGCTCATCACAGATTGTATCACCTGTTGTTGTGAATTTAAATCCAACAGCAGCAGCGATATCACCTGAGTAAACCTCGTCCAATTCCTGTCTCTTATTAGCATGCATCTGAAGAATACGTCCGATACGCTCTTTCTTATCCTTTGTTGCATTTAATACATAAGAACCTGCCTTACATTTTCCTGAGTAAACACGGAAGAATGCAAGCTTTCCTACGAATGGATCTGCCATGATCTTGAATGCAAGTGCTGAGAATGGCTCATCATCTGATGAATGTCTCTCAATCTCATTTCCATCAAGATCTGTTCCCTTGATTGAAGGGATATCTGTAGGAGCTGGCATGTACTCAACAATAGCGTCAAGTAACTTCTGTACACCCTTGTTACGGTATGCAGAACCACAACATACAGGTACTGCTGTACACTCACATGTTGCTTTACGAAGAACCTTCTTCATATCCTCTACAGATGGCTCCTCACCCTCAAGATACTGCATCATGAGATCGTCATCTAACTCACAGATTTTTTCAATGAGCTCTGTACGGTACTCTGCAGCCTGATCAGCCATATCTCCAAGATCATCAGTAACTGTGATATCGTCACCCTTCTCATCATTGTAGATATAAGCTTTCATCTCGAAAAGATCGATAATTCCTTTGAAATCGTCCTCTTTACCGATTGGTAACTGAAGTACGATAGCATTTTTTCCTAATCTTGTACGGATCTGGTCAACAGCTCCGTAGAAGTTTGCACCTAAGATATCCATCTTATTGATGAATGCCATACGAGGTACATTGTATGTGTCCGCCTGACGCCAAACGTTCTCTGACTGAGGCTCAACACCACCCTTTGCACAGAACACACCAACTGCGCCATCAAGTACACGGAGTGAACGCTCAACTTCTACTGTGAAGTCAACGTGACCCGGTGTATCGATGATGTTGATACGATGCTCAAGTGCTCCTGGCTTTGGTTTAGTGAACTCTTCAAGTGTCCAGTGACATGTTGTAGCGGCAGAAGTAATTGTAATACCTCTTTCCTGCTCCTGCTCCATCCAGTCCATGGTAGCAGTACCTTCATGAGTATCACCGATTTTATAGTTAATACCAGTATAATAAAGAATACGCTCTGTCAGTGTTGTTTTACCAGCATCGATATGAGCCATGATTCCAATATTTCTGGTTCTCTCAAGTGGATATTCTCTTCCAGCCAAGGTTTTTTCCTCCTATATTTAGTGTCCTATGCACAACCGGACTCTGTTACAAATCCGGTTCGCTGCATGAATCAAAAGCAAAGCTGTAAGCTTCTTACAGAAACTAGAATCTGTAATGTGCGAATGCCTTGTTTGCCTCTGCCATCTTGTGCATATCTTCTTTTCTCTTAACAGATGCGCCTGTGTTGTTAGCTGCATCCATAATCTCGTTAGCTAATCTCTCAGCCTGAGTTTTCTCTCCTCTGGCACGTGAGAATGCTGTTAACCAACGAAGGCCTAAAGCCTGACGACGATCAGGGCGAACCTCGATTGGTACCTGATATGTGGCACCACCGATACGTCTTGCTTTTACTTCGAGAGCTGGCATTACATTGTTCATAGCCTCTTCGAATACTTCAAGAGCTGGTCTTCCTGTCTTCTCTTCTACTGTAGCAAATGCTCCGTATACAATCTTCTGAGCTACGCCTTTCTTACCGTCTAACATAATGCTGTTAACAAGCTTTGTAACTACTTTGCTGTTGTACATTGGATCTGCTAATACGTCTCTTTTCTGAGTATGTCCTTTACGTGGCACGTTACTTCCCTCCTTAATCATGATATTTGTGGATTAATTCATCGGTACTCACATGTGTCTCTCTAATGTGTTCGTGCGGAATTGTATTCATAAAGTGAAATCCTGCATCTGCAGGTCTAATCCCAACACTAACCTACTTTAGTTCTGTTTGTGATACACAATGTTGCTAAATTATTTAGCAGCTTTTGGTCTCTTTGCGCCGTACTTAGAGCGGGCCTGTTTTCTGTTTGCAACACCTGCAGTATCTAATGTACCACGGATGATATGGTAACGTGTACCTGGTAAATCCTTAACACGGCCACCACGAATCAGAACAACGCTATGCTCCTGTAAGTTGTGTCCCTCACCTGGAATGTATGAAGTTACTTCGATTCCGTTTGAAAGACGAACTCTGGCGATCTTTCTAAGAGCTGAGTTAGGCTTCTTAGGAGTAGCTGTCTTAACAGCTGTACATACACCACGCTTCTGTGGAGAAGAAGTGTTGATTGGCTTCTTCTGGAGAGAGTTAAAGCTTCTCTGAAGAGCTGGTGCTGTAGACTTCTTTACAGATGTCTGACGTCCTTTTCTTACTAACTGGTTAAATGTTGGCATTATTTTCACCTCCTGTTTTATTTTAAGCAGTGCAATCTTATGCACGCTAAAATATTATACAAATCCTTGTCTGTTTTGTCAAGACCAATTTTGTTTTCAATATAATACAAAAAAGAAGTCCGGTTTCCCGGACTTCTTTGTTTTTGGTTTGTAACAGCTTCTGTAACTTAAGTACAAACATCAGTAATTATTCTTCATCAACTGATTCAGCATCTTTATCAATGACTCCGACTGCCTCTTCCTCTGCGAAATCCGCAAAATCATCATCATCAAAATCAAGTGTATCGTCATCGTTTACATCGCTGTCAAGCTTGATATTACGATAAATCTTCATACCTGTTCCTGCCGGGATGAGCTTACCGATGATTACGTTCTCCTTCATACCGATAAGCGGATCAACCTTGCCCTTGATTGCTGCCTCAGTAAGAACCTTTGTTGTCTCCTGGAATGAAGCTGCTGACAGGAATGAGTTGGTTGCAAGAGATGCCTTTGTGATTCCAAGTAATATCTGTGAGCCAACTGCAAGCTCCTTGCCCTCTTCCTCAAGCTTCTCGTTGAGCTCTAAGAAGTCAAGGGCATCAACCATGCTGCCCGGAAGTAAATCTGAATCTCCCGGCTCCTCTACGCGGATCTTCTGTAAGCACTGACGAACTATAACCTCGACATGCTTATCGTTAATCTCAACACCCTGTAAACGATAAACACGCTGTACCTCGCGGAGCATGTAATCCTGAACCGCACGAACGCCCTTAATCTTGAGGATATCGTGTGGATTTACAGAACCCTCTGTAAGCTCGTCGCCGGCCTCAAGCTCCTGTCCGTCTACAACCTTGATACGTGAGCCGTAAGGAATGAGGTAAGCCTTTGTCTCGCCTGTCTCGTTGTTTGTAACGATAACCTCACGCTTCTTCTTTGTATCCTTGATTGTGGCAATTCCGCCGAACTCTGTGATAATAGCGAGTCCCTTAGGCTTACGTGCCTCGAAAATCTCCTCTACTCGAGGAAGACCCTGTGTGATATCTCCACCGGCAACACCACCTGTATGGAAGGTTCTCATGGTAAGCTGTGTACCAGGCTCACCGATTGACTGTGCTGCGATAATACCGATTGCTTCACCAACCTGTACTGCCTGACCTGTTGCAAGGTTTGAACCGTAACACTTAGCACATACTCCCATGTGTGAACGGCAGGTAAGTACTGTACGGATCTTAACCTGTGTGATTGGATTACCGTTCTCGTCAACACCCTCTGCCATAACCTTTGCTGCACGCTTTGGTGTGATCATATGGTTGGCCTTAACGATTACATTGCCATCCTTATCGCAGATTGTGTTACAAGAGAAACGACCTGTAATTCTCTCCTGAAGGCTCTCGATTTCCTCTCGACCCTCCATGAATGCCTTTACAACCATTCCCGGAATCTCACGTCCTGTGCCTGCACAGCAGTCTGACTCACGAACGATCATATGCTGTGAAACATCTACGAGACGTCTTGTAAGGTATCCTGAATCGGCTGTACGAAGCGCTGTATCTGAAAGTCCCTTACGAGCTCCATGTGCTGACATGAAGTACTCAAGTACGTCAAGACCCTCACGGAAGCATGACTTGATAGGAAGCTCGATTGTACGACCTGTTGTATCAGCCATGAGTCCTCGCATACCTGCAAGCTGTTTGATCTGCTTATCAGATCCACGGGCTCCGGAATCTGCCATCATGAAGATGTTGTTGTACTTATCAAGACCTGTAAGAAGTGCCTTTGTAAGGGCATCATCTGTATCCTTCCATGTCTCGATAACCTCTTTGTAACGCTCCTCATCAGTGATAAGTCCACGCTTGTACTGTCTTGTAATCTTATCTACAGTGTCCTGTGCATCAGCGATCATCTGTGGCTTCTGTGGTGGCACTGTCATATCTGAAATTGAAACTGTCATGGCAGCCTGGGTTGAATACTTGTATCCCATAGCCTTGACATTGTCAAGAACCTCTGCTGTTGTTGTAGCTCCGTGTGTGTTGATAACCTTCTCAAGGATCTGCTTGATCTGTTTCTTACCAACGTGGAACTCAACCTCAAACTTGAGTGCATTCTCAGCCTTTGATCTGTCTATAAAACCAAGATCCTGTGGAATGTTCTCATTGAATATCAAAAGTCCTACTGTTGTCTCTGTAAAACCTGAAACCTTTGTGCCGTCAGCAAGCTTTACTGTACGGTGTACAAAGATATTCTGGTGAAGAGTAATCTCCTTGTTCTCGTAAGCGAGCATTGCAAGATTAACACTTCCATAGTAACGGCCGAGAAGATCTATCGGTCTGCAAAGCACACGACGGTTTCCGTCTGTAACATCCTCAAACCAGATGAGGTCATATAAGCCAAGCTCAGCCTTTCCTGTATTTTCATCAGGAGTTGTGAGCTTTCTAAGCTCCTCAATATCATTGTATACAGTGTCTGATGACACCTGTGCAACCATCTTTGGATCATCCTTGTAATCAGCGAGCTTTCTCATTGTGAGGTAGTAAACTCCAAGGATCATATCCTGTGAAGGAACGGCTACAAGTCCACCATCGGAAGGCTTAAGCAGGTTGTTAGGTGACAGAAGCATGAATCTGCACTCAGCCTGTGCCTCAGCAGTCAGTGGAAGATGTACAGCCATCTGGTCTCCATCGAAGTCGGCGTTGAACGCTGTACATACGAGTGGATGAAGCTTGATTGCCTTACCTTCTACAAGGATTGGCTCGAAGGCCTGAATTCCAAGTCTGTGGAGTGTAGGAGCTCGGTTAAGCATAACCGGATGCTCTTTGATGACGTCCTCAAGGACATCCCATACCTCCGGCTGAAGTCTCTCAACCATCTTCTTTGCACTCTTTATGTTGTGTGCGGTTCCGTTAGCGGCAAGCTCCTTCATAACGAATGGCTTGAAAAGCTCGATAGCCATCTCCTTTGGAAGACCACACTGATAAATCTTAAGCTTTGGCTCTACGCAGATAACCGAACGTCCTGAGTAGTCAACTCGCTTTCCGAGAAGGTTCTGACGGAAACGTCCTCCCTTTCCCTTGAGCATGTCTGAAAGAGACTTAAGAGCTCTGTTTCCTGGACCGGTAACAGGACGTCCACGACGTCCGTTGTCGATAAGTGCATCGACAGCCTCCTGAAGCATACGTTTCTCGTTACGAACGATGATATCCGGTGCTCCAAGATCAAGAAGTCTTCTAAGACGGTTGTTACGGTTGATGATTCGTCTGTAAAGGTCGTTAAGATCACTTGTTGCGAAACGTCCTCCATCGAGCTGAACCATTGGACGAAGATCCGGTGGGATAACAGGAATAACTGTCATAATCATCCACTCAGGCTTATTTCCTGACTCACGAAAAGCCTCTACAACCTCAAGTCTCTTGATGATACGTGCACGCTTCTGGCCTGTAGCATTCTCAAGCTCTGCCTTAAGCTCTGCCGAATCCTTCTCGAGATCGATTGCTGCTAAAAGCTCATGGATAGACTCAGCACCCATTCCTACACGGAATGCTGAGCGGCCATAAGTATCGCATGCCTCCTGGTACTCTGACTCGTTGAGAATCTGCTTGTATGCAAGCTTTGTCTCGCCCGGGTCAAGCACAATATATGAAGCAAAGTACAGTACTCTCTCAAGTACACGTGGAGATAAGTCAAGGATGAGTCCCATACGTGATGGGATACCCTTGAAATACCAGATATGAGATACAGGAGCAGCAAGCTCGATGTGTCCCATACGCTCTCTACGAACGCTTGACTTTGTGATTTCTACGCCACATCGGTCGCAGACAACACCCTTATAACGTATCTTCTTGTATTTACCACAATGACACTCCCAGTCCTTCGTTGGTCCGAAAATCTTCTCGCAGAAAAGACCGTCTTTTTCAGGCTTTAATGTTCTATAGTTAATGGTCTCAGGCTTTTTAACCTCGCCATGTGACCACTCTCTGATCTTTTCAGGAGATGCTAATCCAATCTGAATCGCATCAAACTGCATTGCCTGATTATTTTCTATATTATTTGTTTCTGGCATTTTGGCACTCCCTTCTAATTATTCTTCGTCATCAAGAACTTCATCAGCAAAAATATCGTCATCCGCTGTCTCAGGAGACTCTTCCTCTTCTATGTCAACAAGCTCTTCGTTGTCATCAAATTCTTTCTTTGAGAAACCATGCTCTGCGAATGACTCACTGTCCTCGAATGCATAGTCCTTATCGTTTCCGATAATTGAGTTGATATCTGTATTACCGTACTCACTTGTCTCGATAAGCTCAACCTCTTCTCTGTTCTCATCAAGTACCTTGACATCCAGACCAAGTGCCTGAAGCTCTTTGAGAAGTACCTTGAATGACTCTGGAATACCAGGCTCAGGGATATTCTCACCCTTGATGATAGCCTCGTAGGTCTTGACACGGCCAACAACATCATCGGACTTCATTGTAAGGATCTCCTGAAGTGTATATGCAGCACCATATGCCTCAAGAGCCCAAACCTCCATCTCTCCGAAACGCTGTCCACCGAACTGTGCCTTACCACCGAGTGGCTGCTGTGTAACTAATGAGTAAGGACCTGTTGAACGTGCATGGATCTTATCATCAACAAGATGATGCAGCTTAAGGTAATGCATGTGTCCGATAGTTGTCTTTCCATCGAAGCACTCACCTGTTCTACCATCACGAAGCTGTACCTTTCCATCCTTGGAAATCGGAACGCCCTTCCATAAGCTTCTGTGAGCTCTGTTTGTTGAAAGGTATTCCATAACATCCTCACGGAGTGTATCAACATATTTATCATAGAAGATTTCAGCATCTGCGCTCCAGTATGGATGCTCAGCCTGTAAATCCTTCTCAAGCTCTTCCTTATCGAACGGAAGATTTACGTAATCATTTGCAAGCTCAAGTGTATCCTCGATATCTACCTCGTTTGCTCCGTCAAATACAGGAGTTGAGATATTGAAGCCAAGTGCCTTTGCAGCGAGACTCAGGTGAATCTCAAGGACCTGACCGATGTTCATTCGTGAAGGAACACCGAGTGGGTTAAGTACGATATCCAGTGGACGTCCGTTTGGAAGGAATGGCATATCCTCAACAGGAAGCACACGGGAAACGACACCCTTGTTACCGTGACGTCCGGCCATCTTATCACCGACAGAAATCTTTCTCTTCTGTGCAATGTAGATACGTACTGACTGGTTTACTCCCGGAGAAAGCTCATCGCCGTTCTCTCTTGTAAATACCTTGGCATCAACAATGATACCGTAAGCACCATGAGGTACCTTAAGTGATGTATCACGAACCTCTCTTGCCTTCTCACCAAAGATGGCACGAAGAAGTCTCTCCTCTGCTGTAAGCTCTGTCTCACCCTTTGGTGTAACCTTTCCTACAAGGATATCACCGGCACGAACCTCTGCACCTACACGGATGATACCTCTCTCATCAAGGTCCTTGAGTGCGTCGTCGCCGACACCAGGGACATCACGTGTAATCTCCTCCGGTCCGAGCTTTGTATCACGGGACTCTACTTCATATTCCTCGATATGAACTGATGTATACACATCATACTCTACGAGACGCTCTGAAAGAAGAACGGCATCCTCGTAGTTGTATCCTTCCCATGTCATGAATCCGATAAGCGGGTTCTTTCCAAGAGCAAGCTCTCCCTGACTTGTTGAAGGACCGTCTGCGATAACATCGCCTGCCTTAACCTTGTCACCCTTAAATACGATAGGTCTCTGGTTGTAGCAGTTTGACTGGTTAGAACGAGAGAACTTTGTAAGGATATACTCTCTCTTGTTTCCGTCAGTTTCTTTTATGATAATGCGGTTTGACTCTGAAGATAATACCTCTCCGTCTGCCTTTGCAACTACGCAGACACCTGAGTCAACTGCGGCCTTTGTCTCAATACCTGTACCAACTACAGGAGCCTCTGTGGTCAGAAGCGGAACGGCCTGACGCTGCATGTTTGATCCCATGAGGGCACGTGTAGGGTCATCGTTCTGCAAGAATGGAATCAGCGCTGTAGCTACTGAGAATACCATCTTTGGAGACACATCCATATAATCAAATGCTGACTTATCGTACTCCTGAGTTTCCTCTCTGTAACGACCTGAAACTGAGTTACGTATGAAATGTCCTTCGGCATCAAGCTTCTCATTAGCCTGTGCTACGTGGTAGTTGTCCTCCTCGTCGGCTGTCATGTATACAACCTCTTCTGTGACTACCGGGTTCTTAGGATCAGTCTTGTCAATCTTACGGTATGGAGCCTCTACGAAGCCATACTCATTGATTCTCGCATAGCATGCAAGTGAGTTGATAAGACCGATGTTTGGTCCCTCAGGAGTCTCTACAGGACACATACGGCCGTAGTGAGTGTAATGTACATCTCGAACCTCGAATCCGGCACGGTCTCTTGAAAGACCACCAGGTCCAAGTGCTGATAAACGTCTCTTGTGAGTAAGCTCTCCAAGAGGGTTGTTCTGATCCATGAACTGTGAAAGCTGTGAAGAACCGAAGAATTCTTTAACAGCGGCAGTTACGGGCTTTATATTGATAAGTGACTGAGGTGAAATTCCCTCTAAGTCCTGTGTAGTCATTCTTTCACGAACAACACGCTCCAGTCTTGAGAGACCGATACGGTACTGGTTCTGTAACAGCTCTCCAACCGCACGGATACGTCTGTTTCCAAGATGATCGATATCGTCATCTGTTCCTGCGCCCCACTCTAAGTGCATATTGTAGTTGATAGTTGCGAAGATATCTTCTTTAGTAATATGCTTTGGAATAAGGTCAGATATATCTCTCTTTATTGCCTCGATTCTGTCCTCAAGAGAATCATACTCCTCGAGAATCTGAGCGAGTACCGGATAGTAAACAAGCTCGGTAACACCGATAGACTTAGGATCCTCAATCTCAGGAATCCAGCTTCTGATGTCAACCATCATAGAAGAAAGAATCTTGACATTTCTTGTCTCTGTCTGAATCCATAAAGCAGGAACGGCAGCGTTCTGGATCTGTGTGGCAAGCGCACGGTCAACAACAGTACCTGCCTCAGCGATAACCTCACCTGTAGAAGGATCCACTACGTCCTCAGCTAAAACCTGTCCACTGATACGGTTCTTTAATGCAAGCTTCTTATTAAACTTATAACGTCCTACCTTGGCAAGGTCATATCTTCTAGGATCGAAGAACATTGCTGTGATAAGGCTCTCTGCACTCTCAACTGAAAGTGGCTCGCCCGGACGAATCTTCTTATATAACTCTAATAAACCAGCCTCATAGCTTCCCTGTGGCTCACGCTCTGTGATTGCAGGGTCCTTGCTGAATGATGCCTGGATCTTTGGCTCATCTCCGAACATATCGAGAATAGCCTGGTTTGTACCTACTCCAAGTGCACGTAAAAGTACTGTGATAGGTACCTTACGTGTTCTGTCTACTCTTACATAAAAAACGTCGTTAGAGTCTGTCTCATACTCAAGCCATGCACCACGGTTTGGAATAACAGTACAAGAATACAGGGTCTTTCCGAGCTTATCATGAGCAATTCCGTAATAAATACCAGGAGAACGAACTAACTGACTGACAATAACTCGCTCTGCACCGTTGATTACGAATGTACCGGTCTCTGTCATTAAAGGCAGATCACCCATGAAAATTTCATGCTCATTAATCTCATCTGTCTCTTTGTTGTGAAGTCTGACTTTAACCTTTAAAGGAGCTGCGTATGTTGCATCTCTTTCCTTGCACTCAGGAATTGTATACTTTACATCATCTTCGCATAATGTAAAATCTACAAAATCAAGACTAAGCTTTCCGCTGTAATCTGTGATTGGAGAGATATCCGCAAAAGCTTCCTTGAGACCTTCGTCTAAGAACCACTGATAAGAATCCTTCTGGACCTCAATCAGATTTGGCATCTGCAGAACCTCTTTTTGTCTTGAGTAACTCATACGCATGCTTTTTCCGGATGTGACCGGACGTATTCTGTTTTTCTCCATTGACGTTTCACCTCTCGTTTTTATTTTAATCTAGCAAGTATCTAGATAATGATTCAAAAACCACCCCAGTTACTATATCTTGTGGTTTTTCTCTTGTGCACATATTTGTGAATGCATTTTAGTGTAATTTACCTATTGACAAATTTGCATCATTTAAAAAATTGCATAAAAATGCCACTGCACCACAATAGTGCAACGTATACTATACAACAAATTCGGCACGAATGCAAGTGTTTTTTTATTTTTTGTAAAATATTCAAAGTATTTGCGCAATAATTTTACAGAGCATCGGATAGGCTACGAGCGGAGGTCCCAAAAATGCTCAGGCATTTTCGGGACGCGCTCCGACTGTCGCGCAATAAAAACATAAAAAAGAGCCAAGGCGCAAATAGAATTTGCCCTTGGCTCTTTTTTATGTTTTTACTCCGCTCGTAGCCTATCCGACTATTTAAGAGTAACCTTAGCACCCTCTGCCTCAAGTTTAGCCTTAGCATCCTCTGCTGAAGCCTTGTCAAGCTGCTCTTTGATAACCTTTGGTGCGCCATCAACAGCGTCCTTAGCCTCTTTAAGTCCAAGACCTGTGATCTCACGAACAACCTTGATAACCTTAACCTTGTTTGGTCCAACCTCTGTAAGCTCTACGTCGAACTCAGTCTTCTCCTCAGCTGCTGCTCCGTCAGCTCCTGCTGCTGCAACTACAACACCTGCTGCTGCAGAAACACCGAACTCTTCTTCACAAGCTTTTACTAAATCATTTAACTCTAATACGCTTAACTCTTTGATAGCATCAATAAACTCTGCTGTTGTTAACTTTGCCATTATAATTTCCTCCATTTAAAAATTTAATTATGATAATAAGGTTCAAATATAATATTTGAATTATTCTGCTACTGGAGCTTCCTCTGCAGCATCCTCTGCTGGTGCTGCCTCTACGGCTGCATCTGCAGCGCCACCCTGCTCTGCGATCTGATTGAGTACACGAGCAAGATTTGTGATAGGTGACTGAATGCTTCCAAGTAATTTTCCAAGAAGCTCATCTCTGCTAGGTACAGCGGAGATTGCCTTCATACCCTCAGCATCATAAAATGTTCCCTCAACTACACCTGCTTTAATCTCTAAAGCCGGAGCTGTTTTAGCGAACTTAGCTAAGACTCTAGCTGGTGCTGTTGCATCCTCTGTTGATACAGCGAATGCGCTTGGTCCTTCAAGGACATCCTTTAATCCCTCGAACTCTGTTCCCTGGATTGCACGGTTTACTAAAGTATTCTTGTATACCTTGTAAGTTACACCGGCTTCTCTTAACTGTTTACGTAACTGAGTATCCTCTGCTACTGTGAGTCCTAAGTAATCAACAACTACTACTGACTGTGCACCATTGATAACACCGGAAATCTCATCTACGATTGGCTGTTTAAGTTCTACCTTTGCCACGATTCATTTACCTCCTTTTAGATTTTCGCATAAAAGACATGAGGTATTTGATTTATTAATCAAAGAAACCCTCCTGCCTGTCGACAGAAGGGTACAAGTCAAAATTCAAGATAAATCTCGAAAATTCCCTCGGTAGGTTCTACGTTTACGCCTTGCGGCACCTACTGTCTTCGGCAATATGCATTGCAATTATATCAAACTATATTACGGATGTCAATTACTTTCCGCAAAACTTTTGCTTGGCGTTTGATAGGTCTTGTAAATTGTTTTACTGTAACTGTTTAACTATCTTACTGTGTAATCTTAACCACGTTTAACTTAACGCCAGGTCCCATTGTAGATGTAAGAGTTGCGCTCTTAATGTACTGACCCTTTAAGCTAGCAGGTTTTGCTTTATTAATTGCACCCATAAGAGACTGGAAGTTGTCGTTTAACTGCTCGTCTGTGAAAGATGCTTTTCCAACTGGCACATGGATAATGTTTGTCTTGTCCAATCTGTACTCAATCTTACCGGCTTTGATATCGTTAACAGCTTTTGTTACATCCATAGTAACTGTTCCTGCCTTTGGGTTTGGCATTAAGCCCTTTGGTCCAAGGACACGTCCTAAACGACCAACAACACCCATCATATCAGGTGTAGCAACTACAACGTCGAAGTCTAACCATCCCTCGTTCTGGATCTTTGGAATTAACTCCTCGCCTCCAACGAAGTCAGCTCCTGCTGCCTGTGCCTCGTCAACCTTAGTTCCCTTAGCGAAAACTAAAACCTTAACTGTTTTTCCTGTTCCGTGTGGTAATACAACCGCACCACGGATCTGCTGCTCTGCGTGACGTCCGTCACAGCCTGTTCTAAGATGAAGCTCGATTGTCTCGTCAAATTTAGCTGTAGCATTTTTCTTTACGATAGAGATAGCGTCAGCAACATCGTACTGCTCTTTCTTATCAAATGCCTTAACAGCGTCTTGATACTTCTTTCCTCTTTTCATGAAAAAATAACCTCCTGGTGGTAATATCGGGAGAGGGCCCTCCCACATTTACGTTTCTTTGTTATTATTTTAGGTTACATAAATTTGTAACTATTTTAGGGGTATGTTGGCTTCGCTAAGTGTTAGTCAACCACCTCAACACCCATTGATCTTGCTGTACCAGCGATCATGCTCATTGCAGACTCAAGTGAAGCTGCGTTTAAGTCAGGCATCTTAAGCTCAGCGATTTCCTGAACCTGTGCCTTTGTGATCTTAGCAACCTTCTTCTTGTTTGGCTCACCTGAACCAGACTGAATCTTGCAAGCTTTCTTGATTAATACCGGAGCAGGTGGAGTCTTAGTAATGAAACTGAAACTTCTGTCTGCATATACAGTAATAACTACAGGGATAATTAAGTCGCCCTGATCGGCTGTCTTTGCATTAAACTGCTTTGTGAACTCTACGATGTTTACACCGTGCTGTCCAAGTGCAGGTCCAACTGGAGGAGCTGGAGTTGCCTTTCCAGCAGGGATCTGCAATTTAATGTATCCTTCTACTTTCTTTGCCATTTGGAATTGCCTCCTTAATTTGTTTTCTTAACATCTGCGAAACTTACTTCTACCGGTGTCTCGCGACCGAACAGTTCTACATTGATTGTAACTGTCTGCTTGTGATAATTCATAGCTGTGATAACACCGACTGTATCCTTCCAGACACCGCCGATAACGACTATCATGTCACCCTCAGCAAAATCAACTACCACGTTTTCCGTCTTAATACCTAAAGGTCTCATCTCGGCTTCTGTGAGAGGAACCGGTTTGCTTCCCGGACCTACAAATCCAGTTACGCCTCTGGTATTTCGTACAACGTACCATGTATCATCATTCATAATCATATGAATAAGAACATAGCCTGGAAACATCTTCTTGGAAACCTGTTTACGAACACCGTTCTTCACCTCTGTGACGTCCTCCAACGGAACACGTACTTCAAGGATCTGGTCCTCAAGATGTCTGTTTTCGATTGTTTTGTCAATATTAGCTTTGACTTTGTTTTCATAACCTGAATAGGTATGAACTACATACCAGTTCGCTTCTGTCATAATCACTTTGCCTCCGTTTTAAAAATGTAAACCAATAAGGAAATCTACGCCCTGCTGGATACCCCAGTCAAGAAGCGCAATAATAAGACCGGTAACTACTGAAACCGCCAGCACTGCAACGGTCTGTCTGATGACCGATTGCTTCTCAGGCCAGATAATCTTCTGAAATTCAGCTTTCAGACCTGAAAACCAGCTTGTTTTTGGAGCCTTTTCGACTTTTTCATTCTGTCCCATAATGTACTCCTTCACTCAGTTCCTAGACTATTTTGTTTCCTTGTGCATTGTATGAGTTCTGCAGAATCTACAATACTTCTTGGTTTCCATTCTGTCCGGATGAGTTTTTTTGTCCTTTGTCATGTTGTAATTACGACGCTGACATTCTGTGCACGCTAATGTAATCTTTGTACGCACGACTTCCACCTCCGTTTAAATTCTTTGTTGTTTGTACCCTTAAAAAAAGGCATAAAAAAAAGACCTATTTCCAAGCCTGTATACTATATCACAGTTGAGCCGTAACCGTCAAGAGCTATTTTAAAATTTATTGTAAATTCTTTTGAACAGTGCCGCTGTCTGCACCTTTTTTGTGTATCCGGCAGCAATTAATTTTTATAAATCTTAAAGATACATAATTAAATATAGTACATTTATCTGAATTTTTCAAGTATTTTGTTGTTGTAAATCCTCAATTATGTATGACGATATAATAAAGGAGCAGACGGCTTTGACATAGAGGTCAGACAGCTCGCCGCTCCACAGGTCAATACCGCTGTTGTACTGATTTGGTACAACAGCCGTTATTTTATATTTTTTATAATAGTGGCTGCAAATCTCCCACCATTTTTTCCTCAAGCGTCCTGAGCCTCTCTGCAATTGCCACACTCTTTGAATCAGCATCGCGATATTCATTGAGACTGCCGCTTATTGTCTCTATGCCCATATTACAGCCCTCCGTCAGTAGCTTTGCTGCCTGGGACTGATCATCATTCACCGCCATCTTCATTGCAGTCTGCAGCTTCGCAGCCATCTTTGCAAACACACCCGGTTCCTTAATATCTGCACCTGCTTTGTCAAGCATATCCCTGCAATCCACTGACAGCCCGGTGTGCTCATCATAGTACTTGTCTATCAGCTCACGAAGCTGCTTGTCATCTGTGTGTTCTCTTATATCATCCATGCTCTCAAGTGCCATCTTACAGCCCGCTATGCAATCCTGAAGCAAGAGCACCGAATCATGATTTTCTATATTTCTGCTCATAAAAACCTCCATACTTCTTTTCTATTTAGTATGGAGGTTTTCATGAAAAAATATTCACTACACAATCGGAAACTCAAGTTTAACCCAAAACTTCCCATGTTCCCTTTTAAAACTCATGCTTCCATTCATACGCTGCATCATCGCATCCACGCTCTTAAGCCCTATCCCGGCACTTTTAAGAAGCGTTTTATTGTCACATACGCCATTGCCAATTTCAACGCTAAAAATTTTTTTCGTAAAAGCTGTTTTCATAACAACAGGCTTCTTATTGTCCGCATATTTATATATATTATCCGTCAGATTGGAAAATATTCTGGTCAAAAATGCCATATTAACAGCAACCTTTACCTGCTTAAAGCTTATTCCTTCTGCATCAACCTCATAATTACTTTTCATAAGCTGAGCACACACATCTGAGAGGTAATCTCCAAATATATACTCAACATCCATTGATGCATCCAATTCAATAGATCTTTGTGAACCGGCAATTGAGAAATCCAGCAGATTGTCTACCTGAGTCCTGATATCCAATACCTTTTCACTTATAAAATTAAGATTTTTCATATTCTCGGCATATGCTTCGTTCTCCAGTTTCATTACATCAACATATGTCATAACACCAGTCAATGGCGTACGCAGGTCATGAGCCATATTACGCATCAGTTCATCCTTTTCCTGTCGCGCTTTTTTCTCCTGTTCCTGTGATGCTTCAAGCTCTGTTTGGTAGCCCGCTATAATTTTTCTGATGCGTAAATACACAAATACGATTCCCAGCATAAGAGATAATCCCACATCAAAAATCATTAAAGCTATATAATATTTTATCGTAAATCCTGTATATATAAATACTTCCGCTTCTATATCGGTGAACTGGACAGGCAGCTGATAGCTTCCTGTAAATCGGTAATCATACATATTTTTAGCCGGAGATATAAGCTTATCTACATTTGACTTGTTGTATATTACCTTTCCCTCTTCCTTAACACTATAAAACGAAACATCATGCTCCGACATCCATTCATCATATTGCTCGACATCTGTAGTACTTATATCATTATCAGTCACATATTGTTGAAACTCATCTATATATGGCTTTTCGTTATAGTAGATCAAAGTTGTACCTTCAATATAATTGTTCAACAAATCAATTCCCAGATCGTATAATATTCCAAAAACGACACATGTCCCTATAATCGCAATTGCAAATGTCAAAAACAGCTTTTTCTTTACCCTCTTTAAATCATCTCTCAAAACGGTATCCTCTTCCCCATTCTGTGTGTATGCATGCATCGCCGCATGCCTTTATAAGCTTATTCCTAAGATTTTTAATGTGTACCATAACAGTATTCTTTGCATTATAGGTAAAAGCCTCATCCCATACCATCTCGTATATCATCTCAATCGTATATATCCGGTTCGGATTTTTCATGAGCAATTTTAATATCTCATATTCCTTTCCGGTTAATTTTATCTCATTATCATTAAACTCAACCTTGTTTCGATTCGTAAACAGTTTAAGTCCATCTGTCTCTATAGATTCATCCTTGTTTGTGCGATTTGCACTTCCGCTGTCATATACCCGATATCGTCTGATAAGAGCTTTAACCTTTGAAATAAGCTCCATGTTTGAAAATGGCTTAGTCATGTAATCGTCACCGCCCACTTCAAGCCCTTCCAGCTTATCCAGCTCTTCCGATTTTGCTGATAAAAACAATATCGGAACACTGTGTCTTTCACGCATTCTCCTGCAAGTTTCAATGCCGTCTAACTGTGGCATCATTATATCCATTATTACAAGGCTGAACGATTCATCTATTTTTTCCAAAGCCTCCATACCGTTTTGTGCAATTACCACACTATAATGCTGCAATTCGAGAAGCTTTTTTATGCCACTGTATACTGTTTTATCATCCTCAACAACAAGAATTTTGTCCATTATATGCTCCTATCATATTATACATGTTTATTACATCAAAAAGATTATACCACATAACCGCTCCTAATTACTCCTTAATGTGCGCAAACCCTTATTAGCATAAATGCAGCTTCCAATCATAGTTATTAAAATAACGCTAATTTCCAAAAGCCCGATTCTATACACAAATTGCCAGATATTCATTTCAAAGTTCCATATATCAAGTGAAAAGCTTTTTTGAAAATTTGAAATCTCACAAAATTCAACAAAGTATTTAAAAATATTGACAGAAAATCTATTAAGCAGTCCCAATGTTAATATTCCTGCACCCACAAGTGCCGGAACAGTTATCATCAAAATCTCATATAACAGAATTTGAATTGTCCTAAATTTCCTCTGTCCAAGTGTATTGTATATTGCAATCATTTTTGAGTGTCCTTTAAGCCATAAAACGGTCAGTAACGACATAACCACAACACATACAATATACATAACGCTCAACGTCACACTTGTCATACTTTTTAACATTGATATTACATCTGTCATTTGCAGTTCCTCATTCAAAACCTGATTGACAACTGCCGAATTCGGAACATTTTGAAACATTTTACTCATATCAGCATATAAAAGTGATGTACTTTTATAATCTGTGCTGAAAAAATTTATCCCATAACAGCTTGCTTCATTGTTTAATTCTACATATGAATTATAATCAGTAAATACTATACTGTTAGCAACTTCTTTATAGTAGCCATCGCTTACCTGTGTCTTTGGCGTATTTATTACAGTATAAATTCCAATCACCTTAATACTTATTGTATTATTTTCATACTGTATAGATACATTACTGCCAATTGACAAGTTATTTTCAGAAGCGAGCTTATCGGATATCATTGCCCCTTTATCACCTGACATCGGATATTTTCCTTTTGAAATCTTAAAGATACCGCTACTGAAATATTCATTGTAAGAAGTATTTATGTTTCCACTGACATATATTTTATTTTTCTCAAAATCACTTTGTTTTTCTGTATATGGTACATTTTCAAAATCTACCGCTTCACATATAATATCACTTGTAAATGCATTATTATATCCTACAACATTTTTATTATTATCTGCATATTCTAAAATATCTTTCCAATCATCTAAAGTAGAAAAATCGTCTAATTCAACAAGAACACAACATCCCGCCATATCTGCAAAAGATTTGTAAAAGCTCTCTATTGCTGAATCTAGAAATGTTGCAATTCCGCAAAATAGTGTCAGTACAAATATGCAAACAGCAATTAGTATATTCCGTCCCGGTCTCCCTAATAATTCTTTGCATGCCTGCCACCATTTATTCCTCATCGTCATCTCCCATTTCATAGCAAATATCACATTTTTTCTTTACATAATCCGAGTGGGTTACTACTATAACACATCTGTCCTGTTCATGAGCTATCTGCTGTAACAATTCGACAATTTTTCTTCGATTTTCTTTATCCAGATTTCCTGTAGGCTCATCTGCCAGAATATATTTTGCATCTGTTATCAACGCCCTCGCTATTGCAACTCTTTGCTGCTGTCCACCTGACAATTCCGTAACCTTTCGGGTTATCTGACTATCATCAAGTCCAACCATTACAAGGCTGTCTCTACACATTTTTATCAATTCTTTTTTGGGTACATCAGGTAAGCTTATCTGGGCTGCAACCATTACATTTTCAAGGGAAGTCATATAATCAAATAACTGATAATCCTGAAAAACCAATGATATACTGTTTTGGCGCAGTTTTCTTCCACCAATATTTTGTATATTTTCTCCATCCAGCAAAATTTCCCCCTCATCCGGTTTTTCTAAACCGGCAAGTAACGATAAGCACGTTGTCTTTCCTGAACCTGACGGACCAAATATTCCATACATTTCTCCTATTTCAAATCTGTATGTAACTTTATCCAGTACATGCACAATTTCCTTCTTTGATTTATATGCATACGATACATTAATCATTTCCAACATATTTACCACTATCCCTTCGAATTTAACAGTTTCTTTGCATTTTCTTCAACAGTTGTTACAACAGGCAGTACCATAAATGCAATCCAATTAACCAACGAAATTATTAATAGAATTATAATGTTTTTCAGAGTAAAAAAAGCACTCATTTCTATACGCACCTCAAAGCCTTGAAATATTCCTGGTGTATCATATCCACCTATAGCTCTGTCTGTACTATTAATTATGACATTCTTACCTATACCACTTATAATGCTACATATGAAATTGCCAAGCACACAGTATAATAGCACACCCAAAAGCAAACCACTAATTGCATATATCATTCCTATAAATGCAAATCTACCTATACACCATTTTCTTGACCTTCCGAGTACCATAAAAAGTCCTGTATCTTTTTGGTATTGGATAGTATAAAACGAGAAAACGATTAACAAAATAATTTCACCCATTATAATTATCATCCAACAAATTATTTTTGATGTTTTTCCCATCAATCCTACGACTTTACATTCTGAATCGAGATAATTAGAAGTATTATCATATATTTCCACATTATTTCCATACATTTTCTTTAACTGGGTTTTTACCGCATCTATATGCTCTATCTTATCAATATACACTTCACTTCCCGTTGACGCGGTGTACTCTAACCCTAATAACTCTACAATATAATCATAATCTACATATATAGAATTATATGGACTATGTATGTATACCGAGGTTCCCTCTTCATTTGAGTCATATATTTCGAAGTCACTGTCCACTTTATAAATTCCACATATTTGTAAAGACGTTACCTCCGGTTGGTCTCCTATAGTATATTTAACTTCATCCCCTACCTTAAGGTTATTTTTTTTCGCATATCGCTGTTCTACAATAATTCCTTTATTTTTGTAAGTAGGAAATTCTCCTTCAATAAGAGATACATTTTTTTCCCATGAAAACAGGCTATATTGCTGCACATCCATATTTGCAATAATCACCATTTTGTCAGCCCGATTGCTCACATCTTTATTCTCCGGATCTATTCCTTTATGTTCCTTTACATTCTCTGTATCCACCGGATCTGCAATCAGCTCTCTCCAAGCCCCAAGTCCTGTTACATATTTTACTTTTCTGATTTCATCATAATCACTCTTTGTAAAGCCTCCATTATCATCCTCAATTACTAAGGCTGCCCCATTATATAAATATGCATCTCTCTCAGATTTTTCCGAGGCATTGCTTAATAGCAGACCAATAATTTCACCCAGGATTATTGTCGCTATGATTAGTATAATAATCAAAGATTTTATTTTATTTCTTTTTATATATATAATAGCGGTTTCTATCATATCCCATCTCCTCAATACTACCAAACATTAAAAAAGCCATAGACATCTATGGCTTTACAATACTATATACATATAAAGAATTAGCTGAAAAATCATTTAAGAATTATAAATAATTCTAAAGAAACCTAAAGAAGCTTATGCTCTCAATTATCTTACTATTGCCGTTTCAGATATCCTTTTAAGTTTTTGGATTTCAACATCGGCATCAAAGAAAAGATATTTACCATTCATATACACTAGATTTGCAACTGCTTTATCATCCTGATACAAGGTAATATAACCATCATCGTTCCATTTCCAGATTCCCGTTTCAACCTTATCAGTATTCTCTATCTCCATTTCATATTCACCCTGTTTTTCATCGTTATCATGTATAATGGCTAATTTATTGGTACTCTTAACATTTTGATACTCTGAAAAATCAAAAGTTCCATAATAGAGTTCCACTGTCAGATGATTTTTTTGTTGTAATATGTTATATGTAATTAATACACTGATTACACAGACACAAGCGACAATCGCTGCGCAGATAATAATCTGTTTCCTATTTTTTTCCACTACAGGCTTCCCCCTTCTTTATTGTTTAATCAATGCCGGCTTTATTCTTTAAATTTAAAACTTTTATTATATACAATATCAATATCATCCACGCTATACAAGTCAAACTATATTCTACAATCACTGCAATTTGTAAATATGGACCTTCAGAGTATTTAAAATAATAGTCATAAACTATTGATGGTATTTTAATATTTATTAGCAGTAATATTATATTAATACATTCTTTAGCTACACTTTTTTGTTCATATCTCATTTCTCCCTCCATCTCTATACACAATATTTTATTACTTATATCGATTTAGTCAATCGTAATTTAGTTAATCATAAATAACTAAATCGTAAATGACTAAACATTCATCTCGCATTCTGTGTATGCAAAAAAGACGGCCGTCCCGGTCCCCACCGGTTCAGCCGTCTTTATAATAAATTTCAATGTTATACTTTTATATTTTACTCTTATTTATACTTTTTTACTAACTTTTATACTTGTTTGGATTTAGCATCTACTGCTGTGCAAGCACTGCCTGTACCTCTGCCTCTGTAGCGCATGCCATTACCTTGTCTGCCAATGCCTTGCATTCTGCCATGCTGCTGTCTGCGATGGTCTTTCTGGTCTTGAGCACACTTGTGGCACTCACTGAGAACTCATCAAGTCCGAATGCGAGTAACAGCGGAATGAGCTTTGGATCAGCTGCTGCCTCTCCACACATGCCTACCATGATTCCCTCTTTCTTACCGCACTCGATGATACGCTTGATTGCGCGAAGCACTGCCGGATTGAAGGCTGAATAAAGGTATGCTACCTTTGAGTTTCCACGGTCTACTGCCATTGTGTAGCCTGTCAGGTCGTTTGTTCCGATACTGAAGAAGGCTGCCTCTTTTGCAAGCACATCTGCCATCATGCAGGCTGCCGGTGTCTCCATCATGATACCGATTTCGAGGTTCTTGTTGTATGCAATGCCCTCTGCATCAAGCTCTTTCATGATGTCAGCTACCATTGCCTTTACACTGCGAAGCTCATCTACGCCTGTCACAAGCGGAACCATTATCTTTATCCTGCCGAATGCACTGGCTCTCACAAGTGCACGAAGCTGTGTATTGTAGATGTCTGTTCTCTGGAGACAGAATCTGATAGCTCTGTAACCTAAGAATGGGTTGTCCTCTTTCTCAAGACCCAGATATGGGATTTCCTTGTCGCCTCCGATATCGAGTGTACGGATGATGACAGGCTTGCCCTTCATTGTCTCTGCTACTGATTTGTATGCCTCAAACTGCTCTTCCTCTGTAGGAATTGTGTCTCTGTCCATGAAAAGGAACTCTGTACGGAAAAGTCCTATTCCCTCTCCGTCACACTCTACAGCCTTCTTTGCGTCCTCAGGCTTTCCGATATTGCATACAAGCTCTACCTTTGTGCCGTCTGCTGATACTGTCGGCACACCCGCAAATTTCTTTAAGAGCTCTTTCTCTTTTTTGTATTCCTCAAGCAGCCCAGCGAATTTCTGCTCTGTCTCAGCGTCAGGGTTTACGATTGCCTCTCCGCTTGTTCCGTTGAGTACCACTCTGTCACCATTTTTGACAGCTGTGCAGATTCCGTCAATACTGAGAACTGCCGGGATTTCCATTGCTCTCGCAAGTATTGCTGAGTGGGAGGTTCTGCCACCCACCTCTGTGAGTATTCCTGCGATATTCTCTGCCACGATACCTGCTGTCATGGATGGTGTCAGGTCATGTGCCACGAGCACTGTGCCTGCCGGAGCTGCTGAGATATCGTAATCCTCGATTCCAAGCAGAATCTTAAGGATTCTGGCTTTGATATCCCTGAAATCTGTTGCTCTCTGCTGCAAAAGCTCATCAGGTATCTGTGCAAATATCTCTGCTGTCTGCTCAAGCACCTGGTCGAGTGCCTTCTCTGCCGTGATTTTTTCACTTACTATGAGTGCTGTAATCTGCTCCTCTATGGTCGGATCCTGAAGCATCTGGATATGTCCGCGAAGGATATCCGCATCCTTTGCTCCGACTGTCTTTTCCATTCTGTCTGCCATGGCGTTTGTATCATTTACAAATTTCTCAATGGCTCCCTGGAGACGTGCGATTTCAGCGTCTGTATCTGTAATTTTCTTATTCTCAATCACTATCTCATGCTCTTCGATAATGACCACATTTCCTATTCCGATTCCTTCTGAGCCGGCGATTCCTTTGTACATATCACACCTCCGATTGACTTTGCTGGTTGATTAATCTCCGAAGTTGTCTGCCTCGAGCTCTTCCATCTTTGCAAGTGCTGCTTCCTCATCAGCTCCCTCACACTCGAATGTAATCTCTGCATCCTTCTTGATGCATGCTGCAATGATGTTTACAAGGCTCTTTGCGTTGATTCTCTTGTCGCCGAATACGATTGTTACGTCTGAATCAAACTTGCCTGCCTCTCTTGCGATAACTCCTGCAGGTCTCATGTGAAGTCCCTCTGCTGCTTTTACTACCATTGTCTTGCTTACCATAGTTTTGTCCTCCTGAATTTAAAATTATTGGTTTGTTTATTTCGCTCACACATATGATTAACTGTATCGCCCTCTGCTATTCATCAGCCTGTCATATGTCCGTTGCTTTCTATGGTTTTATTGTACTGTGCGGTATGAGTTTTTTCAATATTCCCCAAAATGCAAAATTGCACCATCTCTGGTGCAATTTTGTATTAATGTGATATTCAGTTCCACCCCAGCTCTTTCCGGATAGCTGCACAAAGCTCATGAGGTGAAGCAGCCTCCCTGAGCCTGTCAGTCGCTCCATTTTCATTCAAAAGCTTCGTGAAGTCATGGAAAAATGCCTTTGTCGTGTTGACACTGTCAAAGTTTATCGCAAGCAGAAATATCATGTCTGCCATCCTCTCGCCCCACTCTATCGGCTTGTCGAGACGTATAACAAGTATCTGGCAGCGGTTTACATGCTCAGGCTTTCCGTGCGGTATGGCTATATTGCAGCCCACAGCGGTTGCCTCCACCTTCTCACGCTCCAGTACATCCCTCGCAAACTCGCTCTGCACTATTCCTTTGTTTATGAGAAGCTGGCACGCACGCTTTAAAACATCCTTGCGTTTTTTCGCCTTTTTCTCAAATATAATAAATTCCTCCGACAGCATCTGTGAAAACTCGCTGACCTCCGCGCTCTGGCCGGTCATGAGCTCAAAGCACTTGTTTCTGATATTTTTCTCATCCTGCGCACTGATTAGTGGAGAAACATACAAAAATCTCATATCCTTGTGGATATCTGCCTGTGTGTCTATGGTCGAGAGTATGAGGTCACAGTCATACTCGTCAATATGCTCTATGCGGTCTGACGACAAAATGCTTACTATCCTTACATCCGGCACTCTATTTTCTATTTTGCCCGCTATTATGCTGCCGGTCGCATAGCCTGCCGCACCGATTAACACTGCGCGCACGGTCATAGGATTTCTGTGCAGGGCTCCGCCCACCTGCAAGGCAATAAATGCTATCTCATTCTCGCTCGGCATGGCACCTGTGTACTTTTCGTAGTATCTCGATACCGTAAAGCATACCGTAAAGAGACTGGCATACGATTGTGTGATATCGGAAAGAAACGGATTGTCTATCTCTATGCCAAAATGAGTCCTCGCAATGGAGCCCGGCAAAAAGCTACGCATGCTCTCACGTAGAAGCTCATTTTCAATCAGATTGGCAGCGAGAAGATTTGACAGATACACTATCATCTCATCCTCTATGCTAAGCGCCTCCTCACAGGACATGACAACGCGATTTTGTCCCTCGGCACAGGAAAAAAGCATTGCCAGATACATGATTTCAGGCTGTGAGAGGCTGATGCCGTGATATCTTTCCAGAAAGCCTGCTGCCTCCTTTGCCATGTTCTCATGCTCTGTCATTATGAATCCATTTTTCTGTACCTGCTGCTCTGTTTCGGTGCCCGCATCCCCATCACTTGCATCATCACACATTCGATTCGACAGATCTAACTCATCCGTTTTCAGTTCCTTCTCCACATCCACCCTGAAAAGTGCAATGGCTATGTACTCTGCCAGCATCTGAAATGTGTAATCCGTAAAGATGATATCAAAGCGTCTCTCCACATGATGTATCATGTCAACTGCCATCGACAGATTTACACTTCTGAAATTATTGGCTATCACCTCGGCCGCGCGTCTTGAAAGCCTGTGGTCATCGGTCTTGATAACCTGCTTATCACTGATTGGATATCTGCAGAAATGCCTCATGGCTTTTCTGATATCAAGCTCACTGCCTGTCGCATATATTCCGTAGCCCGCCGTTCTGTGCACCTTTATGCCAAAGAGCAGAAGCTCTGCGTCAAGCTCATTTATATCATCCATGATGACATTTTTGCTGACATTTAACTCCTCCGAAAAAAGCGCATACGTGTATGTATCCCAGCCGCTTAGCAGAATATACGATATGTAGTTCTGTCGCTTCTTCTGCGATACTGCTGCCGATTTCCTTCCTGCCACATCCAGAATCTTTCCTATCTGCGCATCGCTAAAGCACGGCTTCATGCCTTTGCCCGGCTTTCTGTCAAGCGTCATAGAGTTTTGCTCACAAAAATCAGCCACCTCCTTCAGATATGTCTTCACACTTCGCTCCGACATACCTGTGGACGCGGCGAGAGCCTTTGATGTGACAAGCTCATTGTTGTGCTCTGCCAGCTTTTCAATTATCAATAGTCCCTTTTCTGAAAGCATAAATCAAAGTTCTCCTGATTATACGTAATTTAACAATTCGACCGGTTCATCTATCAGATTTGTTGCACCATGCTCCTTCAAAAACTCTACATCACGAAATCCCCATGTGACAGATACGCACTCCAGACCTGAGTTTTTCGCTGTGGCGATATCCACATCAGAATCCCCCACGTAGATAGCGTCCTCTGCACTCACCTGAAGCTCTTTAAGTGCCTTCTGCACCATATCAGGCGCCGGCTTTTTACGGATGCCTTCCTCCTCCATCTCGCCGACTGCCGATGTCATATACTCCTTGAAATAGAGCTGATTGAGCTCCTTTACCGCCGGGTCAAGCTTGTTTGAAACAATGGCAAGCTTTATACCGTTTAATTTAAGCTCCTTTAAAAGCTCCATGATTCCATCATAAGGTGCTGTATTGTCATTGCAATGAGCCTCATAATATTCCTTGAAATCCGAAAATGTCTTTTCAAACTTTGGATTGTCTGCTCCGTCCGGCACTGCGCGCTCCATCAGAAGCTTTACACCGTTTCCCACAAATCTGCGCACCTCGTCGAGTGTACGCTCCGGCATGCCATTTTGTTTTAATGCATAGTTTGTTGCATTTTTTAAATCCTCAAGTGTATAGAGAAGTGTTCCATCAAGGTCGAAAACGACCGCTTTTTTACGGTTCTCCTCCTCACCCTTTGCTATATGTGTCTTTTCAAATTCTGTCTTGCTTATCATATATGCCTCATTCCTATCATCATTTGGCAGAACCATAATATCTCCGGGTCTGCCTGATATATAACTGCTGTCATCCTTATTCCTAAATAGCTTTACCTTGTGCTTTAGCACAAATGCCCTTGAAAAATCCGCCTCAACAGGTATGCACACTCTGGCATGTGCCATTCCATCCACTATAGTCTCCGTATCCTTATTCTTGAACTTCGGGACATAATCTGTCTGTTTCACAGTAAACCGCCAGTCCTTGTATATCCTGAAGCTTTTGTTCAGCCTGTCCAGATTTAAAATCCGTACACTGCCGTCTTCTCCTATTATGACTACCGTATCTTCACCAACAGGTGTGGAGATATCCCCCTTAGCTGTCCGCACTCCCATGCAGCAGCTCACAGGCAGTATATCCTTTGCAATGATATATCCCATCGGTATCGGGCGTTTTTTATAATCCACTTTTTTGAAGCCACTCGTATCAAAATCTTCTCCGTAAATTATCTTTGTATCGTTTAAATAATCAAAAATCCTCTCTTCCAATAATGATTTGATTGCAGAATCCGAAGGACGTTTGTGTGTACCATCGCTGCTGTACTGAAATCTTGGTGTCAAGTCTTTTTCTCTGCAGTAGACATTATAGCTGTCTATCAGCAGATCCATCGGAATAAATCCACCGGCCTTGTAATAATGTCCTCCGCCGGAGCCTATGTCCCTGCACACTTCCTGCGCCATTTCGCTTGCGCTCACCTCTTTTATGCAGCTTCTAAACGAAAGCTTCACTCCATTCTTAATCACTGAAAATACCATACATATGTCAATAGCATCCACCTCCAGCACAAAATCGCTTATGATGCCGAGTACATTTGGGTCACATGCCCCTGCCTTTACGATCGCCAGACGATATTCCTCTATATAATCGCGCCCCAGCAATGCTGTTGCGGCTATGTCCAGCTCCTCAAGTGACATATTGGCATTTCGGAATTTGGCCACTATAGTGTTGTCAAAATCCGCCTCATCGCGCAGGTCCCTATCAAGCGAATGTGTTATCTCGGTAAATTCTCCGGTGTCGGTGTAAAGTCCATAATACAGTGCTGTTGCCAGGTTTCGATTTATCTCTACGCCCTCCTCACGCAGCATATCCCACACAATTGTCGCACATGAGCCCATATAGCTCATGACACGGTTCATAGCAGGAAGCTCTCCCGATACTCTGTGGTGATCTATGACAGCTACATTTTCTGCCTTGAAAAATGTGACGTTCCCACCACCGTACTGACAATCGACAGTCACAAGCAGCTGCGGATTGTCTAAAAAATCCACATGCTCTATCGGTATGCCAAGACTGTCTACCATAAGCACCAGATTGCTCTTGTGTATGATATTCCTGCCTCCGTATACAAGTCTGGGACTTTTTCCATTCATCCTCAGGTATTCATAGACTCCAAAGCCGCTTGCCAGTGCATCTGCGTCCGGATTATCATGACATTGCACAATTATGTTATCAAATTGTAATAAATCACTTAGCTTCATTATTAGCTCCCTGAATAGTTATATTAATTCATTTTCTCATATGTGTATTTATGGCTGCTTCAAATCATCACATTATTTCAGGTACGGAAACAGCAGTGAACTTCTGTCCTTCTCGTCAAACATCGAATTGTACTGTAGGATATTGTATGCCTTTATCCATTTTGCCTCGTCTCCTGTTGCGTCATCCACATGCATAAAACACTCATTCTTTTTCGAATAATAGCCCCTTGAATTTATGGCCGGAATCTTCTCCATCAGCTCTGCGAGGAACCGGTTGTATGCCGGCAGATCTATGTTGGCTCTCTCAAGCGTCAGTGTGGACAGGTAGTTGAGGCTCGTCACATCAACTTTCTGTGCATCCGTCTCGTAATTGGTCCATATGAAAAACGGCACCTTGTACAGATTCTCAAGCTCCTGCTCCGTAAGTCCGGAATTGCCCTTGCCATTTAAGAGCTTGATAAAATCATTGCACAGCCCCGGCTGGTGGTCTCCAAAAAACACAATCTCTACCGGATCATCCACACCCTTAAAGTATGTGATGAGATTTTCGAGTGCCTTGTCACTTTCATTCAAAAGCGACAGATACTGGTTCGCATCGGTGTATGACGCTCCAACCTTGTAAACCTCCTGGTTGAAGTTGTCATATCTCTCACCGTAGCCACCATGGTTTTGCATCGTGACACCCATGATGTAAAGCTTCTCGTCATCGCTCTTTTTCTCGTAGCGGTCAATGATCTTATCATAGAGCTCCTGGTCAGTGATATATTCCCTGAGTATCTTTGTCTGGTCAAAATCATCTATAAAGTAAGTCTCATCATAGCCCAGATGCGGATAAACCTTGTTCCTGCTCCAGCCTGTCGCATAGTACGGATGCATCGCAACCGTCGTATAGCCGATATTCTTCAGGTTTGAGACTATGGATGTCGGGTCATCATTTATATACTGCTGATAAACCACCGAGCCGTCCGGCAGAAATGCCATCGAGTTTCCTGTCTCAAATTCCCACTCAGAGTTTGGCGTCTTCGCACCGTACACGGACGAAAGAGCATAGCCTTTAAGCGTATTTTCACTCAGAGAATCCATAAACGGCGTGACCTGCGTGTTGGTCTCAAAATCTCCCACCACCGACAAATCAGCAAACGACTCATTCATGATAACAATGATTGTCGGATTTTTCGCATCAGACTGCGAATATGAGCTGTCCGTTTCCTTGAAATTGCCTGCTATCTTGTCAACTGCTGCCTTGCTGTAACCATCAGGTGCCTTCACAAAGCTGTCCCTTATGCCGAGCATAAAGTTCAGCAGATAGCCGTTTCTGTACGTGCCCTTTTTCTCCCAGGTCTCGGTGTTCAGTGACATGGAATTCATGATGACATACAGCACACATATTATTGTGAGAAGAATCGAAATAATTCTCATATGGATAGCAGACTCGAACTGCACTTCTATGCGCCTTACCAGCATGATATACAAAATAGCCGCTAGAATCACATACAAAAACTTGTAGTCTATGACGAATTTGTATTTTGTCACGACAGAAAGTCCTGTTCCCGCTGACTTCAAATCCGCATACGTAAACTCATTGCCACGGAATTCATAGACAAAATAATCTATAAATCCAAACGCGAGTATGGCAATTGATGCTATGGTACATGTCAGCCTCGTGTTGTTTGTGATAAAAAGAATTACCAGATATATGGCGAGCGCCAGAACCATATTCACCACGCATACCATATCGGTGGTCTTCACAAAGTCCTCATCTGTCAGCAGCACATACTGCACCGAAAAAACAGATAGTATCGCTCCGATGACAAGCAGTATAGCAGCCCAAAGCCACGACAGCTTCACCGGAAGCTCAAGCTTCACATTTACAAGTCCAAAATATACTGCCGCAAACAAAAGAATCACCCACCAGCTTGCCGACGTAAAGTAACCTACCAGCGCGGCCGCCACTGCTGCAATTCCAAAATGTATGTTGTTTTGTTTTGTTATCTCAAATTTGATGCTCATTTCTGCCTCTTAATATTGCCTCTTAATGCTTCCTCTTAATGCTTCCTCTAAATGTTGCGATTTGATTTTAAATTATATTTTCTAATTAGCAAAGAAGTCCTCAATTTGACTGTATATAATGTGCATCAGATTTGTTCTTGCCTCAACGCTTGCCCACGCAATATGCGGTGTGATAATCAGCTTGTTTGAATCCTTTATCGCACGGAGCGGATTGTCCTCGCTCATAGGCTCCTGCGCCAGCACATCAAGACCTGCCGCCGCCAGCTCTCCATCCATAAGCGCCTGTGCCAGATTCGCTTCATTCACTATAGGACCTCTGCCAAGATTTAAAAATATCGCAGATTTTTTCATCTTTTCAAACGCAGCCTTGTCCATCAGACCAAGTGTGTCATCCGTGAGCGGTGCATGCACCGACACGATATCAGACGTGGCAAGCAGAGTATCAAAATCCACCCTCTCATAGCCCGGCTGTGAATTTCTTCCTGAGGTAGAATAATAAACCACATGGCAGCCAAAAGCCTTTGCGATATCAGCCACGCGTCTTCCGATATTTCCAAGCCCCACGATGCCCCAGGTCATACCGCTAATCTGGTGAAACACATTGGAAAAATGCGTAAACGACGTATCACCCACATATTTCTCGCTCTTCACATAATCATCATAATATCTCAGCTTCTCAAGCAGGTAAAATAGCAGTGCAAACGTATGCTGCGCCACGGTCTCTGTAGAATACCCTGCGACATTTCTCCATTCAATACCTCTTTTTGCCAGATATTCTTTATCCAGATTGTTTGTGCCTGTTGCAGTCACACATACGAGCTTTAAATTTTTTGCCTGTCCTATAGATTTCTCATTTACCTCGACCTTATTTAAAACAATCACATCAGCATCCCTTGTGCGCTCCTCTGCTTCCTCTGTTGTCGAAAAATCATATTTGACAACCTCCCCGAGCTTGTCATATTCGGAAAGGTCGATGTCGTCACCAATTGTTTTGGAATCTAAAAATACTATTTTCATGGTTTGTTTCCTCTGTGCTATATATTTATTTGTTTTAATTTCTATTTTTAGGGGACTTCGCACTTGCAGGCTGTGATGGTGCGCCAGCATATGGTATATTCCTCAGAAATATATGAAGTCAGCCACAAAAAATGCATCCGGATAGTCTGTTTTATCAGTCTGCTTTTTATCGTCACCGAAGGTTAATGGAACTTTGTGGCAGTTCATATATTTCTTCGGAACACACCATATGCCAGCGGTAATGCAGGTTTGCGTGTGCGAAGTCATCTCAATAATTATCTATATTTATCAATGTTTATCACTATTTATTGTTATTTGACAATTTTAATCTTTATTTGCCAATGTTTATGATTACTAAAAATACAGCTTGCTTTAAATACTAACAAATTACCTAGCATAATAGCATTAACATAATAGTATTAGCGCAATTTATAAATGTAATCATATGTTCATTTCATACATATAAATATATTTATACCACATTTCCGGAAATAAAACCACTGTATCAGTGTTTGATTAAACAAAGCTTAAGAAAGCCCACCATATTAATGATAAATTTCATCAATATGGTGGGCTTTAACTATTCTGTATCTCTCTTATGTTGGCATTTTATCTCACAGAGAATTTGTAATCTGTCTCTGTGTGGTATGTATCGCCAGCCTTTGTAACAGGTGTACTGAAGTTGGTCTCATTTATTGAGTTTGGATAGAACTGTGTCTCGAGGCAGAATGCATCTCGGTTATTGTATTTGACTCCGCCCTTGCCTTCCTGTCCCACGATAAAGTTGGCAGTATAAAGCTGAATTCCGACACAGTCGGTGTATACCTCCATCTGTATGCCACTCTCAGGAGAGTATGCTGTTGCGACCTTTTCTACTCCCGGAGCGGTCTTGTCTATTGCAAAATTGTGGTCATATCCGCTTCCATAATGAAGCTGTGTATCATTTGCCTCGATATCTCTTCCGATTGGTTTAGCCTCTGTAAAATCAAATGGTGTACCCTCAACCGGTGCAATCTCACCTGTAGGAATAGCCTTGGAATCCTTTACAGGTGTGTAATGCTCAGCATTTATCTGCAATGTGTGAGTGTATACGCTTCCTGATGCATGACCGTTCAGATTGAAATAGCTGTGGTTTGTCATATTGAAGGTAGTTGTCTTATCTGCCTTTGCATTATATATAATAGCAAGTGCATTTTCTTCTGTTACCTTAAATGTCACATCAACGACTGCATTTCCCGGGAAGCCCTGCTCCAAATCTGCATCCTCTATCTCAAAGGTAATCTCATCTGCCTTCTGCTCCTTAACAGTCCAGAAGCGCTTAGAAAAACCATTTGAGCCACTGTGAAGACTGTTCTCATTGTCATTAGCCTCAAGCTTATATTCCACTCCATCAATATTAACCTTTGCATCAGAAATCCTGTTTGCATATCTGCCGACAGTAGCACCAAAATAGCAGTACTCCTTCTCGTATGACTTCACATTGTCATATCCTAAAATGACATCTCTCTCATCGCCATCCCTGTCCTTTACAAAAATAGATACAACTGCAGCGCCATAGTCTGTCAAAAGTACTCTCACTCCACCGCCATTGCTGATTTCGTAAAGCGATGCCTCCACTCCTTTTGATGTTGTACCGAAAGCTTTTTTACTCATGCCCCATATCCTCCTTTGGTTACATTATGTTTGTTGCATTTTTTGTAACTTTATGTTTGTTACATTTTGTTTTAGTACATTATGTTCTGTTACTCTTTGCTTGGTAGCATTTCGATTGCATAATCGCGTTTTTCTTATTCTACGCATTCCTTTGTATTTTACTTCTTTTGATCGCATAAGTAAACTTTTTCGTGCAATTATCCGATAAAATATTTATAACAAATACTTAAGTGCAATTATACGTTCAAAATAAAACCTAAAATCGTAGTTATAACGCAATTATTTTAAACTTTAAAATTTAAAAATATAAAGAGGATTAACATGAGTACACGAGTAAGTTCAGCAACATATTTTATGAGAAATTATTATTCAAACAACCGCGATGCCATGAAATCATCCAAACGCAAAGAATATAGTATTACAGAGCTCGTCGTATGATGATTACTACACATCACTGCGGGCAGGAAGCAATATAAATCTGACGGTGTAAATCTAACGGTGTTTTTTTATAATGTAATTTTAGCATTTGAACTGTAGAATTTCGACTTTGCAAAAGAATAATTGATAATAAATGTATGGCTGTCTTTTCTTAAATTAGAGCAAAAAAAGACAGCCATCGTTCTGCTGTCTTTTAGGAGAAGGTATTTTACTATGGGGATAGTAAAAAATATATAATGTATTGGGGGGTTTTTACGGTTATTATAGTATCACCTTGACCTCTGAAAGTGTTAACAAACATGCACAAATTTTCAATTATTTTTTGTGCAGTTTTACTAATTAAAATATGTTGTCCACTATTTAGGAGTAATTGATTTTTTGAACATCAAAAAAACAGTGTTCATTTATAATGAGACATCGGGGATTCGAACCCCGGACAACTTGATTAAAAGTCAAGTGCTCTACCACCTGAGCTAATATCCCATATATTCAGATTGTAACAGGGCTAGTTGGATTCGAACCAACGAATGCAGGAATCAAAATCCTGTGCCTTACCGCTTGGCGATAGCCCTTGAGTAATACTCGTGCGCCGCACGGATACGCATATAATGCGCACGACACTATTTGCATTAATGCAAAGGGTGGATACAGGGATTCGAACCCTGGGCCTCCAGAGCCACAATCTGGCGCGCTAACCAACTGCGCTATACCCACCATATTTACTTCATATGGTCCATATGGAATTGATATGAAATAAAAAATGTGCCTGAAGGGATTCGAACCCCCGACACCCGGCTTAGAAGGCCGGTGCTCTATCCAACTGAGCTACAGACACATATGGGATACTGCGAATACTGCAATATCTAAGCGGGTGATGGGAATCGAACCCACGTATCCAGCTTGGAAGGCTGGTGTTCTAC
>OMEV01000412.1_pt1 | contig 31671 bp, 28 predicted proteins | sample 1645491 | NCBI WGS metagenome assembly OMEV01 (sample SAMEA103958122, study PRJEB25191) | human gut metagenome | biome: human-associated habitat [ENVO:00009003]; feature: intestine environment [ENVO:2100002]; material: feces | place: Germany | collected 2013/2015
GAAATGACAGGAAGAAATGAAGAATCGATTTTTTGTTACAGAAAAACAGTGAACAAATTTCACTTTGCCGAGGCAATGAAGTCGATCCGAGTGCCTTGACTTAGCCGCTCGACGGCATATTCCTGACGGGGAGAGTGTGCGGGCAGCGTGAATATGCTTCTTTTTATTCACACTAAAGAAGAATACAAAACAGCAGACCGAATCTTGAAAAGATGTTCCTCTACAAGCTCAAAATCCGGCCGACACACAAAACCGCATAAAAGACGGGCACCGGTTTCACGGTGCCCGTAGTTTTATCTTGTCTCATCCATCCAATCGGACAGGCGCGTCATGCTTTTTTCGCTGCCGACAGCATAGAGAATATCGCCCTCACGGAACATATAATCTGGATGCACATTGTCTGTCAAATTTCCGTTGTTTTCTATAGCGATTATGTTTACTCCGAACCTTCCCCGCATATCGGCGGACATTATCGTCATTCCGACGATCTTACGCGGAACTTCAAGCTTAAGGAGATTCAGCTTTCGGCTCAGCTGAACAAAGTCCAGCATATTGGGAGTTTCCAGTTTGTGGGCGAGTCTGACTGCCATATCCCTCTCGGGGTAGACGACTTCTGCGCCGAGCTTCTTGAGTATCTCGCCCTGCTCGGCGCTCGCGGCCTTTGATATGACCGTCGGCACGCCGAGAGAGACAACGTTGAGAGTAGTCAGAATCGAAGTGTCCATCTTTTCTCCGATGCAGACCACCACGACGTCGCAGTTTTGTATTCCGGTCTCCGAGAGAGTCTTTTTGTCAAAGCTGCTGACGACAAAGGCGTTCTCCGTGTATTCGCGCATCTCGCGCACCTTTTCCTCGTTTCCGTCGATTACGAGCGGCTCCGCGCCCGATTTCGCAAGCTCCACAGCCAGAGCAGAGCCGAAGCGCCCGAGTCCGATTATTCCGTAAGATTTGCTGTCGCTTTTTGATTTTTTAAACATCTTTGTCCTCCGTTCTCAGCCTATGGCTATGTTTCCGTCGGGATATTTTATTCGATCTCCGTTTGTGAAGTACCAGAGAGTCGCTATTGTAAGCGGCCCCAAGCGGCCGATATACATCATGACTATTGATGTAAGCTTGCTCGCGGTGCAGAGTCCCGTGGTTATCCCGGTAGTGAGTCCCACCGTGCCGAACGCGCTCGTCATCTCGAACAAGGCATCCCTTATTGCTATATCCGGCTCAAAGGCGCAGAGCATAAACGTTCCCACTGCTATCACACTTATACCCATGACCGCTATGACCGACGCCTTGCGGAACACGCCGCGTGGCACGGAATAGTGAAACGCCTTTCCCGAGGTGTTTGTCGCGGCGGTCTTTATGCCCTGTATCAGCGCAAACAGAGTGCTCGTCTTTATTCCGCCGCCGGTGGAGCCTGGCGACGCGCCGACAAACATAAGAAATATCATAACGAGCAGACCTGCGTTTGAAAATTCGCCGAGCGAATATGTCGAGAAGCCCGCCGTCCTCGCAGTCACGCTGTTGAAAAGGGCTCCTATCCATGGCATATCCTCGGTAATTCTGAAAATCACCGCGCCGCCGACCGTCAGTGCAACGCTCATCGTGAGCACTACTTTTGTGTGCATGGAAAATCTGCGCCAGCGAAATCGCTTTTCGACAATCTCGCGGATAACGAGAAAGCCGATTCCGCCGAAGAATATCAAAAGGCAGGTCACGAGATTTAAGAACACATCCTCTTTGTAGGCGGAGAGGCTTTGGAAGTTTCCGAGGATGTCGAAGCCGGAGTTGTTGAACGCGGCGACGGAGTGAAAAAGGCTTATTCCGAGAGCTTTGAGCGGCGGGTAATCGCGCACGAAAACAATGAAGCTCAGCGCCGCACCGACAAGCTCAAATGCCGCCGTAGTCAAAAACACGCTTTTTATAAATTTTACTATTCCCTTGCCTGAGTCGAGATTCATCGCATCGCGCAAAACACGCCGACCTTTTAGATTTATTCTCTTTCCGACCGCTAAGATAACGCCCGCGCCCATTGACGCGACTCCGAGTCCGCCTATCTGTATCAGTGCCGCAATAACGAACTGACCGAACGCGGTGAACGTGTCCCCTATATCGACGGTCACGAGTCCCGTCACGCAGACGGCGCTCGCCGAAGTGTAAAGCGCGTCTATGTATTTTAAGTCTACGCCGTTTTGCACGCTGCACGGCAGCATCAGCAGACCCGAGCCTATAAATATCGCGGCTGCAAAACCGAGCGCAATTATTCTTGCAGGCGACATTCTTTTTAACAGCTTTCTCATAATTCACCTCGTATCCCGCAAAAAAGACCTTCGGCAGAATCCGTCTGCCAAAGGTCTTGCTTCATTCACGGCCAACGCCGCCAATGTCCGCTGCCAGCACAGCTCCTGTGCGGTTGGTGACAGGCGGATGGGTAACCCATAGCTACTCCCCATTGGTTGTGGCTTAATTATATCCCTTTGCGGGCGAAAGTCAATATATTTATGAAAAAATTATCCGACATTAAAGGCAGAAAAGGTCTGCCGAGCTAATCGACAGACCCATGTCTTTATGAAATTCCTATTAATAAGCGAAGGTGTACTGCTGCTGCCATGTGCCGGTGAAGTTAGCATCGATACCAACATTGCTATTACCGAAGGTAAGTTTGCAGACAACATTTGCCGGCTCGCTGACATTGATGCTCGCGAGAGTACCGTCCGCGTTGAGCACGAAAGTGAACGTGCCGCTCTGATAATTAACCTTCGTGCTCTTCGGGCTGAAGGGTTTAAAATCATCCGGAGTCAGCGAAAGCGTATCAAAGCAAGAGCCATGATGCTTGGGAACAAATGTAAGCCCCTCGCCGCTCTCGGTAACGAGAGTGATGCTGACCTTCCAGCCGCTGCCCTGTTTGACGCAGGAAGCCGCCTTGACACCTGCGGGATCGACTTTATAGGAAGCGCGCTTTGCCGCGGGCATGAAGCTTGCAAGAGTCGTGCCATCGGAAGCCTTGCCGCCGTTAAAAGTTTTTGTCGCGGTCTTGGGATAATCGTTGGGAAGAAGGGGCTCTGCCTTAGCAATAAGGTCGATTCCGAGAATCTTGTCGGGGTTAAGGCTGTTGATCTTCGAAGTTGTTCCCTGGACTCTCTTGACAGAGACCTTACCGGTGTAGCTCTTCATAGCCGAAGCGTATTTGTTGAAGAACGCAACGATCTCAGCCTTGCTGCCGTTGACGGGAGCCTTTATCTCCGCTGCGGGCTTGTTGCCCTGCTGGCCGCCCTGAGAACCGCCCTGCTGACCCTGAGTAGCCGCCTCGCTGCCGCCCTCGGAGGGTGCGACTGCTGTGTCGTCAGCGGTGCTCTCTGCCGCGTTGCTCTCCGCGTCGCCCGCCTGGGTATCCTGAACATCTGCGTTCGCGTCCTGCGAGCTCTCAGCCGTTGTGTCGTTCTTGTCGTCCTTGCCCTTACATGCCGCAAATGCAAATATCATTATCAGCGCGAGCAGGATAGCAATAATTCTCTTCATAGTTTGTCTCCTTTCATCTTTCGGCAGAGCATCCTCTGCCATGCTACGATTCAAGTTTACTTTATGTTTATTCGTTTGTCAAGAGAATAAACTTTATTTTATATTTCCATAATTTCCATAATTTTTTATCGATTTTTGTGCACTATATATTATATTCGTTCTTTATACAATATATAATAATTCGCCGCATTCCGGGCACACTATACAGCGAAAAAGAACAGAAAGGGTGCATAAAATGAGCAAAGACACACTTGAGCTGCTGCGAGAATGCGACAGCGGAATAAAGATGGCGGTCGGCAGCATTGACGAAGTGAGCGGACACATAAAGGACCTGCTCGAAAAGAGCAAGGAGGAGCACAGCCGGCTCGGCGGTACGATAAAAGAACAGCTGGCATCGCTCGGCGACGACGGCAAAGACCCGGGGATAATGGCGAAGAGCATGTCGTGGATAAAAACCAACGTCAAGCTCGGCATGAACGACTCGGACAGGACGGTCGCAGGGCTGATGACCGACGGGTGCGACATGGGCATAAAGAGCCTGACCCGATACCTCAACGAATATAAGGGCGCGGACGGCGCTTCGCGCAGCACGGCGCGCCGCCTAATCGGCATAGAAGAGAATCTTCTCTGCGGGCTCAGACCGTATCTGTGATATATTTATTTGCAGGACGGCAGCATTATTATAAAATCATGCCCACCGCGGCGCTTCGGACGAAGCCGCTGCGATGGGATTTTTTAGTTCAGTCAGATATTGACGCCGCTCTCTTTAAAGCAAATCTTTTTGTTATCGAGGTCGATTTGATATTCAATTCCGAGGGGGAGCAGCCCCATGGGAGCCGCATGACCGATGTTTACATTGTAGATTATCCCCAAGTGTTCGCAATTGAACTCTTTGACTATCTTTTTGTATACTTTTTTATACTCTTCATAGTACACCTCGTCCTGCGGCTTGCCGACGATAATGCCGTTTATCTCCTGCAATATGCCCTGAGCTCCCAAATTTCTCAGATAGTATAAAATATAATCCGGCTTCGCTTTGTCCTCGCTCGTTTCAATAAGCAGTATTTTTTCTTTCCACTCGGAAGCATCCGGCCAGATCTCCGTGCCTGTGATTATCGGAAAAACATCGATGCATCCTCCGATCAGTTCGCCGGAAATTATACCGGAGCCGTTTATGACTTCATAGCCGTGCTCATCTTCACGCAGCTTTTTCAGATGGTTTATATTCTTCTCTTCCCAGTTCACAAAATCATCCGACCAATATTTGCTGGGCTTCACTTCATAGCCCGCTGTGTCTTTGAACAATATGTTCTCTACCGCCTCTTTAGTGTAGTCGAACATCTTCACATATTCGCCGAACTCGCACATAACGGACGGGCCGTAATAAGAAACTATACCCGCTTTTCTCATCACGAAATGGCTCACAGTCGTGTCCGAATAGCCCATGAATATCTTGGGATTGTCATGTATAACATCGTAGTCTATATATGGCAGAAGCCTTATCGAGTCGCTTCCGCCGATGGCGCAGAAGATGCCCTTTATTGACTTGTCGCAAAAGGCTTCCATTAAATCCTGCGCTCTCAGCTCCGGATGGCTATACACAAAATCGGTTCCCTTGAGGGCGTTTGGCATGGTGACCACGGTCAAACCGAAGTCTTTTTCGAGCCTATCTTTTGCGATATAGTATTTGTGGATCAGCCCTGCGTCGCCGAGCCCGCCCCACGACAGGCTGACGATGGCAATTTTATCGCCTTTTTTCAGCGCGTTCGGTTTTATCATTTTCTCATCTCCCGCAGAAATTGCCGGGTATATTTTCGGCGATGTTTAAACTATTTTCTGTGTGATTCAATTATAATATAGTTTAAATCATTCCGCAACCTGAAAATATTTATACGCTGCAAATTAAAAAACGGCACTCCCGATTGAGAGTGCCGCTATGTATTTTAATTATTTGAGCATGCCGTGCTCTTTGGCGTATTCGTAATACGCCTCGATGCTGCGTCTTCTCGCCTCGTTGACGCTCGAACCGGTTCTGGTGACGGTCGTCATCGGGATACCCTGCAGGCTGACGAGATACTTTGCGCTCGCGTTGAAGCCGCTGTCGATAGCGTTGTCGAGCAGGATTATCTCGTTGAAAGTCTCTCTCGCCTTGGCTATGTCCTTCTCGACGAAGAACTCGTCATACATCTTGCGGAACAGATTTGCGCCGCAGGAGGTCGGGGTTGCGCACACGCCGCGCGCGCCCGCCATATATGCATCAAACAGCAGCGGGATGTTCGCCTGGAGCACTGCGGAATCGCCCTGAACGGCGATTTTGTCCTTTATTCCCGCCATGGTGCAGGTGGTGTCCTTTATTCCGTGGAATCTGCCGGTCTTGACCAGCTCGCCGTATGCCTTGCCGGACATATTGCACGGCTGCATTCCCGGGAACTCATAGAGAATTATCGGCAGAGTAGTATATCCCGCGAGCTCGCTGAGATATTCGACAAGTCTCTGGTCGTTATCGGCATAGCCCTTTGAGACGAAAACGAGTCCGTCAACGCCGGTCTGCTCCATGCGCTTGACCTCTTCGACCTGCATATGCCATGTCGGCTCAAGGTTCGCCGTGGCGACGACTTCAGCGCTGCCGGAGTGCTTTGCGGCGATAGTCGCGCACTTGACTCTCTCCTCGGGAGTGAGCGTCGTCATCTCGGAGCTTCCGCAGACGGAGAACAGATGATGGGTTCCTCTCTCGACCTGCCACTCGACATACTGCGCGTAGACATCGTAATCTATCGACTTATCCTCTTTGAACGGGGTGAGCAGGAGGGAATAAACTCCCCTGTAGCTCTCAGGCTTATCAGTAAACATTGTTTCCACCTTCCGGATATTGTTTTTTCCAACGCTGATATCTTACTCCACAATGCACAAAAATGCAATAGAAAAAGGCTATTTGTTGCATTTGCTCTTGAAAAAACTACGGATTTCGATATAATTATTATTGATATTTATGCCGCCCGATGCGGCTTTGATTTTTTTACAAAAGGAGCAGATAAATGAAAAAACGCAGTATGGTATGCCGACTCGGGAAGTTTCCCCAGCTGACGAGAACGGTATTCACCTCCGCCGACGGTCTCGCGTCGGACAACATAACCGCGCTCTGCTACGGCGCGGACAACTGCCTCTATGTCGGAACGGACATAGGTCTTTCAAAAATAGACGGGAAGAAGATAACCACGGTCGATATCGGCATTGAAAACGCGCCGATATCCATGCTCTTCTGCGCAAACGACGGGCATATCTTCGTCGGCACGGGCAAGAGCGTAATCGAGCTCAGCGGCAAAAAAATTATAGCGTCCCGCGAGTTCTCGTCCGACGCCGTCGCAATGAAGCAGGGCTGCAACAACGTCACATGGATTCTCACAAAGACCGTTCTCTACCGCTTCCCGCAGGGAGCTAAAGAATTCGATCTTAAAATCGGCGTGCCCGGCAAGGGCAGCTGCATCGCCGTTTTCGGCAACAACAAAGTCTATGTCGGAACCGAGAGCGACGGTCTCCATGCGCTCGTCGGCAAGAGATGGCACTGGTCGGAGCTCATGGAGGGCGTGACCGGAATACTCAGCAACAACATATCCTGCCTCGACATTGACCCCGCGGGCGATGTCTGGATAGGCACGGACAAGGGTGTCTGCGTCTACGACGACAACAGCTACTGGCTCGACAATTCGAAGATAACCGGTCTGCCCAATGGCGAGATAACCGGCATGGTGACCGACAGCGAGGGCAGAAGATACTTCACGACCTCCTGCGGTCTCATAATCCTCCACAACGGCAAGCTCTCATATTACGGCTACAAGCGCTGGCTGCCCGACATGCACGCGACCGGCATCGTCCTCTCGCCCGACGGCAGCTTCTGCGTCTCCACCGCCTCCGGCGGCATCAGCGTTTTCAAGACTGAGATGATGACGCTCGAAGAGAAGGCAAAGAGACTTCGCGCATTCAGCGAAAAATACAACGTCCGCAAGGACGGCTTTGTGCTCGAGCGCGCGCTTGAGCATGAGGGCGTTGTGTCCGAAAATGAAGGCTATGTCTGCACCGGCGACAACGACGGACTCTGGACGGGGCTTTATCTCGGCGCGCTGTGCTTTGAATACGCCTGCACCAAGGACCCGGAGGTTCGCGCCGCGGCTCACCGCTCGCTGCTCGCGATGATAAAGCTCACCGAGATAACGGGCATTGAGGGCTTCACCGCCCGCTCGATAAGATACATCGACGAAGCCGGCTACGGCACGGGCGTGCGCCACGAATGGCACCACACCGCCGACAAGGACGGCAACGAGCTCGAGTGGCTCGGCGAGACTTCGTCCGACGAGATGGTCGGTCATTTCTACGCATACTCGAACTACTTCGATCTCGTCGCGGACGATGAGGAGAAGAAGCTGATAGCCTCCGTTGTCAAGAAGATTCTCGACCATATTCTCGACAACAAGTTCAGACTCGTTGACACCGACGGCGTGCCGACCACATGGGCGAACTGGGACCCCGATCTGCTCAACAACGACCACAAGTGGATATACGAAAAAGGCACTAACTCGCTTCAGATTCTGACCTTCCTCAAGGCGGGATATCATATCACCGGCGATAAGAGATACGAAGATGCGTTTGAATATCTCATCAGGGACAAGCACTTCGCCATGAACCTCATGCAGTACAAAATCCTTGACGGCCACCTGCTCCACATTGATGACAACCACGATTTTCTCATGATATCGCTGCTCATGCGCTATGTTGACGACCCGAAGCTTCGCTCCGTGTTCGCCATGGGTCTGACGCATCACTGGGACGACGAAAAGGCGGAGCACAACGCGTTCTTCAACTTCGTCTACGGCGCGTGCACGGGCGAGCAGTGCGACATCGAGACTTCCGTAGACGAGCTTGCGGACTACCCGATGGATCAAATTCTCTGGACGCTCTACAACAGCTGGCGCGATCTCGACTGGGATATGCGCCCGACAGAGGTCGGCATGATTCCGCAGCTCTATCACCCGCTCCCGGCGCACGAGAGACGCATTAACAGCTGCGACAGCAACCGTTTCATCGCGGACTCCGGCATCGCCGGCGAAGCCGAGCGCCTGTTCACGAAGTCGGACGACCCGACGGCGTTCACGATGTTCCCCGGCACGGGCGACGACCACGGAATGTACCTCATGGCGTGCACAAACTACACCCACCCCTACTGGTTCGCGCGCTACTACGGACTCATCGAAGAGGCGGAATAAAATATAAAGCAGAAATCCTACCCGGGAATGGGTAGGATTTTTTGTTGCAAGTAAAAGTGAGCAGTGGAAAGGCTCGCGATATCGGCGGATATCATTCGCACGCGAAATCTGCGCAATTTTATTTCTTCTCAAAACTCACGGACTTTTCTTTCATCGAAATTTTTCCGACCCGATAGCCGTAGTTTGTAAGCTCCTTTTTGAAGTTCAGAAACGAGTGGTCTATCGGCACGCCAGCGATATTTTGTATTTCATCAAAAGTAAGCTTCAGCGACTGCGCGCCGCTGTTTTTTACATATTCCCAAAGTGCGTTGTATTTGCTCCTTTTTTCGCCTCATTATTCGTCAATATAGCTGTTTCTCTTTCCGAGCACCCACGGGATATCCGCATCGAAGTCGAGCTGAATAACTGGAAGAGGAAAATCCAGCTCCGGCATGTCGATACGGTCGCTGAATGAAACGCCGAAAATCGGCGAGAGCGGATATGCTGCTTTTTCGTCCCAACAGGCTGTAGAGTCGCTTGTCGGTTTCCACGCGCTTTTGCCGCTGAGTAAAGTTCCGCAGATGTGGCAAAAGCCGCCGTAGTACAGCGTGTTTTCGTCTTTGGCGCAATAGACATAACATTCGCAGATTTTTTTCATGTCAACGCCGAGCGCGGAGAAAAAGTCCCGGATATTCTGCGGAAGTTTGTCGACGGCTCTCTCGAAGTTAAGACACCCGTCGCATTGGCACCCCTCGCTGACCGTTTTGGCGCGGTCATAGAACTGCCGTGTCTTTTCAACATCAACATCGATTTTGTATTCGCCGAATTGAAATATCAAGTTTTGCACCTCCGATATGAGCGGTTTTCTTTGATTATATCAGCAAAGCGCGGAAAAATCCACCGGGATATGCAAAAAGGACGCAGTTTGCGCTGCGTCCTTTTTCTGTTCTGTTGTGCTTATCAGCTGTGCTTTTTGCCCTTTTGCTGATTCGCGCTGTGGCAGGAGCCTGCCATAGCACAGTGGGCACAGTTGCAGCCGCAGGAGGATTTGCCTTTTTTCTTATTTTTTACGAGGCTGAATATTATCAGCGCCACGATAACGGCAAGCACAAGGCATATTATAATGGTTGCAATATTCTTTGATAACCACGCAAGCATTTCGGAAGACTCCTTTCACAGCATATAGCTTGGTTTATTTTGTGACCTTTACATCGGATGCGAGCTTTGTGGCCTCTTTGTAGGGGCGCACGAGCATGAAGATTATCAGGGCGAGGAAGATGAACGCGAACACAAGGCTCACTATATCGACCGCGCCGTGGATGTTGCCGGTGAAGAGGTTGCCGAACTGGTTTATCATAAGGGAGATAACATAGGCGAAGCCGCACTGATAGCCGATTGCGAACCAGGTCCACTTTGCGCTGTTCATCTCACGCTTGATAGCGCCGATAGCTGCGAAGCAGGGAGCGCACAGAAGGTTGAAGACGAGGAACGAATAAGCGGTTATGCCGGTGAACGCCTTTGCAAGGGTTGCATAAACGTTGCCCTCTGCGCCATAGAGGATGCCCATCGTACCGACGATGTTCTCCTTTGCGACAAGTCCGGTGATCGAAGCGACGGTAGCCTGCCAGTTGCCCCAGCCGAGCGGAACGAAGATCCAAGCGATAGCCGAGCCGACCTTTGCGAGCAGGGACTGATCAAGCTGATCCTCTGCAAGCATTCCGAAGTGGCCGTCTACGAAGCCGAAGTAAGAGGTGAACCAGACAACGATAGTTGAAAGAAGGATGATTGTACCTGCCTTCTTGATGAAGGACCAGCCGCGCTCCCACATGGAGCGGAGGACGTTCTTGAGGGTCGGCCAGTGATAGGCGGGAAGCTCCATAACGAACGGAGCGGGATCGCCGGAGAACATCTTGGTCTTCTTGAGCATGATGCCCGAGCAGATGATAGCCGCCATGCCGATGAAGTAAGCGGAGGTCGATACCAGAGCGGAGCCGCCGAAGAGCGCGCCTGCGATCATGGCGATGAACGGTACCTTAGCGCCGCAGGGGATGAATGTTGTTGTCATTATGGTCATACGGCGGTCGCGCTCATTTTCAATGGTACGCGAAGCCATGATTCCGGGAACGCCGCAGCCGGTGCCGATAAGCATCGGGATGAAGGATTTGCCGGAGAGACCGAACTTGCGGAATATACGGTCAAGGACGAATGCGATACGAGCCATGTAGCCGCACGCCTCAAGGAATGCGAGGAGCAGGAACAAAACGAGCATCTGGGGAACGAAGCCGAGAACAGCGCCGACGCCGGCTACGATACCGTCGTTGATAAGTCCGCTGAGCCAGTCGGCCGCGCCGACTTTTTCAAGTCCTTCGCCGACGAGAACCGGAATGCCGGGCACCCACACGCCGTAAGCGGCGGGATCGGGCTCGTCGAAGCCTTTCTCTTCAAGGTACTTGACAGCGTCAACATAGGTCATGCCTACTGTTGCTTCTTTGTCAGCCTTGGAGAGGTTTGCGGGGATTGCCGAATAATAAGCGGTCATGGCGTTGACGGCGAGGGTCTCCTCATCCTCAACATCAACCGTTGCGGTGTCCGCTGTGGGCTGATAAGCCTTCATCTCGGCAAGAGCCTTGTCGGCGTCGAAATCTTCTGCGCCGAAGTCAATGCCGGTGAATGCTCTGACAGCCTCGGTAGCGGCGGTGTAGTCGTCAGCGTCGGTCGAATAGGCCTTCGAGCCGATGCCGAGCAGGTGCCAGCCGTCGCCGAACACTCCGTCGTTCATCCAATCGGTCGCGAACGAGCCGACAGTGACCATGGAGATGTAGTAGACGAGGAACATGATAACTGCGAATATCGGAAGTCCGAGCCAGCGGTTTGTGACGACCTTATCGATCTTGTCGGAGGTCGAAAGCTGACCGACATTCTTCTTTTTGTAGCAGGCTTTGATTATAGATGCGATATAGATATATCTCTCATTCGTGATGATGGACTCTGCGTCGTCATCCATCTCTTTCTCTACCGCCTGAATGTCGCCCTCGATGTGCTCAAGGGTCGCCTTGTCGAGGTTGAGCTTTGCGAGAACCTTGTCGTCGCGCTCGAAGATTTTGATGGCGTACCATCTCTGCTGCTCCTCGGGGAGTCCGTGGACGGCGGCCTCTTCAATGTGCGCGAGAGCGTGCTCGACGGAGCCCTCAAAGGTGTGCATCGGGAGGGTCTTTGTGTTCTTCGCCGCCTCGATTGCCGCCTCGGCCGCAGTCATGACTCCGTCACCTTTAAGGGCGGAGATCTCAACTATCTTGCAGCCGAGCTGGCGGGAGAGCTCATCGACGTTTATCTTGTCGCCGTTCTTCCTGACGACGTCCATCATGTTGATGGCGATAACAACGGGGATGCCGAGCTCGGTCAGCTGGGTAGTGAGATAGAGGTTTCTTTCGAGGTTCGTACCGTCGATTATGTTAAGTATAGCGTCCGGGCGCTCATCGATAAGATAGTTTCTCGCGACAACTTCCTCAAGGGTGTAGGGCGAGAGCGAGTAGATACCGGGAAGGTCGGTGATGATAACGCCGTCATGCTTTTTGAGTTTTCCTTCTTTTTTCTCAACCGTAACGCCCGGCCAGTTACCGACGAACTGGTTCGAACCGGTGAGAGCGTTGAACAATGTGGTTTTACCGCTGTTGGGGTTACCCGCAAGAGCAATGCGTAAATCCATTTTGATAGCCTCTCTTTCTTGAAATTATATCAGCTTTTCTGCGCGGGGTCTTATTCGACCTCGATCATGTCCGCGTCGGCCTTTCTGAGCGAGAGCTCATAGCCGCGCACCGTGATCTCGACCGGATCGCCGAGAGGCGCGACCTTACGGATATAGACCTCCACGCCCTTGGTCAGTCCCATGTCCATGATGCGGCGCTTTGTTGCGCCCTCTCCGTGGAGCTTGACTACCTTGACCGTTTCGCCGATCTTAGCCTGCCTGAGAGTTTTCATTGCTTATATCCTCCTTTTGTGCTTTTTCTCTTGGTGGTGTTGTGACCAATGGGGACAAATCGGTTTTGAAGTTTGCTTCAGAACTGCTCTGCATCCGAAATCAGCCGTTTATCGGGCGGTTTGTACCTATTGGGCACAACACTATATGTACTGCGCCGCAGCGCCGTCATATCATGATTTTCTTCGCCATCTCTTCGCTGATGGCAACGCGCGACTCCTTGACGTTGACTATAACATTTCCGCCCAGGGCGTTGACTACCTTTACAGTGCCGCCGACGACAAATCCGAGATTTTCGAGATGCTGTTTTACTTCCGGGCTGCCGCCTATCTTCTTGATGATATTCTCTTCGCCGACCTGCGCGAGCATCAAAGGCATCATATTGAGTCCCTCTTCCTCTTTTGTATTTCCGGGATTAGCATACGCTAACCTTGGGGCTTTAAAATTGATTAGCGCCAGCTAACCGTAATATATGGTACTCCTATAGTTGTTCCCTGTCAATAGAGTTTTTTCAATTTTTTGCCGCAAAACACAATTTCGGCGACATCCACAAACAATTAGCTTATGCTAACCGCCTGCTTTGGACATTTCAAACATATCCTCCCGCCCTTGATTTTTCCTAAGTGAAGTGATATCATACCTTTAATACATAACAATATACACACCTAAAAGGGAGGAACAGATATGCATCTTCAGGAATCGGGTGAAATGTATCTCGAAACTATATATGTGCTTTCAAAAAACGGCGTTGTGCGCTCGCTCGATGTCGCGGAATATATGGGCTTTTCAAAGCCGAGCGTCAGCCGCGCCGTCGGGCTTCTCAAACAGGGCGGCTATCTTCTCATGGACAAGGAAGGGTATCTGACCCTCACCGAATCGGGGCTCGATGTAGCTAAGAAAATATACGAGCGCCACACTCTGCTCTCGAAATTTCTCGTCCGTCTCGGCGTTGATGAAAAGACCGCCGCGGAGGATGCGTGCAAGATGGAGCACGACATCAGCGACGAATCGTTTTCGGCGATAAAAGAGCATGTCCGCAGGAACATGAAAAATGCCGATGAATAAAGAAATTTTTGCTCAGACCGACAGGCTCGTGCTAAGAAAATTCAATCGGAATGATTATTTCAATCTGTGCGGAATATTGCAGGACGAAAAAAACAATGTACGCCTATGAGAGCGCCTTTTCGGACAGTGAAGCGCAGAGGATCTGCTTGAAGTAATAAAAAGAATCGATGCAGGCGAAAGCTCGGGCATTCGCTATTCAAAATATGATCTCTCGCCGCGCTTCGAGTCTCCCGAATGGGACTACAGAAAATACGATATTGAAAGCGACAACGCTCTATTCAAGGGCGAAACAGATCTTATCCGCAAGGCGTATGAGAGCTGCTGATGGCGATATTTTCCGATTCATACACCCGTCTCCATTCAAAACAACCGACATAAAAAATCCTACCCGAGATGGGTAGGATTTTTTCACTCCCCGTCAAATCAACGGGGTTCATTTTTAATTATTATCAAAGATACTTTTTGATAAACTTATCAACTGTTGACCAATATTTTTCGGGGTCGACGGTCGAGGCCTCTGCGTGCGGTGCGCCGGGGATAACCAACTTCTCTTTGTCGCACGCGGCGGCGCGGTAGACGCGCTCCTGCATCCAGAACGGGACGAAATCGTCCTTGTCGCCGTGGATGAACAGGGTCGGCGTGACGGAGCGCGAAACCTGCTCGATGCACGAAGCCTTCTTCATATCATAGCCCGCGCGCAGCATCGTTGCGCTTCTTGCGGCGGAGAGGAACGGGAAGGTCGGCAGGCCGTAAGCGTCCTTCATGTTGGCTCTGCACTCGTCCCAGACGGATGTATATCCGCAGTCCTCAATAGCGCAGACGACATTCGATTCGAGCGGCTCGCCGGTGGTCATCATGACTGTAGCCGCGCCCATCGAGAGACCGAAGAGCACTATCTTCGCGTTCGCATTCTCGTTGATTATGTAGTCAATCCACGCCTTGATGTCGATTCTGTCGTTCCAGCCCATGGTGACATAGTTCGACTCGCTCGCGCCGTGGCCGCAGAGATACGGGAACAGGCAGTTGTAGCCCATCTCATGGAACCTCTTACCGAACGAACCCATTCTTCTGGGCGAGCCGGTGTAGCCGTGGATGACTATCACCCAGACATCGCTCGGCTCGTCTGCAAGGATTATCTCTCCGTGGACATATCCGCCGCGGGGAGTGACTATCTTCACCTTTGCGGGACTCGCGGAGTCGAACCACTCCATACCCTCTTTTGTGATGCCGTCATACTCGTTCTTTTTCTCGTCCATTTTTTTGGCGATGGACTTTTTGCTCATGGTCTTGTTGAAAATCGCGTTGCCGACAGCAAGATACGCCGCGCCGACTGCTGCACCTGCGGAAGCGGCTGCTATAACAAGCTTTTCAGATGAACTTTTCTTTCCCACTGAAATTCATTCCTTTCATTTTTATATGAGCCTTATACAGGAGTATTCTATCATAAAAAGTCCGCAGTTGCAATAACAAAAAGCCCCTGCAAAAGAATACAGCGGCTTCGGATATGTACCCGCCGCGCGGCGGGTGAGGTTTATTCCTCGTTGAGCTTATTGCGCTTGTTCTGGGCCTTGTTCTCCTGCTGATTCTGCTGCTTGTTGTTCTGCTGCTGATTCTGCTGGTTCTGACCCTGCTTGTTCTGCTGATTGCGGTTTTCCATTTAGAGCACACTCCATAGATCCCTTCGCGGGAAAATTAGGATTTTTTCAAATCCGTTTTATATTCTTTCCCCCGGTTCGCGTTTTTATGAGCCTGAAACTAATGAAAATTTTGCCTTTTTCTGATATAATTTATAATAGAAAGCTTACGGAGGTCAGCAGATGGAAATATCCGACGAACTCATATCGCATCTCGAATCGCTCGCGCATATTGAGCTTGACACCGACGAGCGCGAGGGTTGCCGCAGAGATTTTGAAAAGATAATATCATATATGGACACGCTGTCGGCGCTCGATACCGACGGCGTTGAGCCGCTGACCAATTTATTCGACACAGTGAATGTCCTGCGCGAGGATGAACCGGGCGAGACGCTCGGCGTAGAAGAGGCTCTGTCGAATGCCTCAGAAACGGCGGGCGGCTGCTTCTGCGTCCCGAAAACAGTGGAATGAGGTGCGCTATGAGAGATATTATTAAAGATTCCGCCCTCGTTCTGGCAGAAAAAATCAGGTGCGGCGAGATAAAAATCGTCGAAGTCTTAGACGCCGTATATGAATCCGAGAAGCAGAATAAAGAACTCAACTGCTTCATCACGCTCTGCCGCGAGCGCGCATATAGCAAAGGCTCGGAGATACAAAAACGCATCGATGCAGGCGAATATATCTCGCCGCTCGCGGGCGTGCCGATAGGCATAAAGGACAACATCGCAGTAAAAGATGTCAAAATGACCTGCGGGTCGCATATGCTCGAAAATTATGTGCCGCCCGTAAGTGCGGCAGCAGTAGAAAAGCTCGAAGAAGCGGGGCTTATTATCGTCGGCAAGCTCAACATGGACGAGTTTGCCATGGGCTCGACGGGCGAGACTTCATATTACGGCGCGGTGCTCAATCCCGTTGACAAAACGCGCGTGCCCGGCGGCTCGTCTTCGGGCGCGGCGGCGGCAGTCGCGGCGGGGATAATCCCGCTCGCGCTCGGCTCGGACACGGGCGGCTCGGTCAGACAGCCCGCGGCGTTCTGCGGGGTATTCGGCTTCAAGCCGACCTACGGCACCGTCTCCCGAAACGGGCTTGTCGCCTATGCCTCGTCGTTTGACCAGATAGGCGCGATAGCGAGAAATGCCTCCGACTGCGCGGCTCTCGCGACGATAATATCCGGGCGCGACTGTGGTGATTCTACAACAGAGGATACTGCTCCCGTCCGTTCGGATTTTGTCGAGTCCTATTCGCTCTGCGGCAAAATTATAGGCGTGCCGAATGAATTTATTGATAATTGCGGCGAAGATATACGCAGTGCTGTGAATAATGCGCGCAAAAAAGCTGAATCGCTCGGCGCGAGGGTTGAATATTTCTCGCTTCCGCCGCTCAAATTTGCCGTGCCCGCCTATTATATAATCGCCTGCGCGCAGGCAAGCTCGAATCTTGCGCGGTATGACGGGGTTCGCTTCGGGCGGCGCGCACAAAATTCAGACGACCTGACAAAAATGTATATCAAAAGCCGCTCCGAGGGCTTCGGGCGCGAGGTCAGGCGCAGGATAATGCTCGGCAATTTCGTGCTCAGTGCGGGATACTACGACGCATATTACAACAAGGCGCTGAGAGCGCGCAGGGTTATACGCGACACGCTTTCGGACGCTTTCAAAAAATATGATTTCATCGCGGGCGCCGTTTATCCGTCAACTGCGCCGAAGCTCGGCGAGAGCCTTGACGACCCGCTGAAAACTTATATCGGCGACGCATACACCGTTCCGGCTAACCTCGCTGGACTCCCGGCGATAAGCGTGCCGTGCGGAAAAACAGCCGCCCTTCAGCTCATGGCGGCGCCGTTCGCGGACGAGAATCTTTTGGGTGCGGCAAGGTGTCTGACCCTGTAACATTTAAAAATTTACAGAGTATGATCGTGTTGAACAAGTTTGAAGACACAGTTAAACGCAATGCTTGTGAAGTTTTAGGTGTTACAGGGCACTATGGGAGGCTTTCAAATGAGATACGAAACTGTTATCGGGCTCGAAGTCCACATCGAGCTGCTGACTGAGACAAAGATATTCTGCTCCTGCCCGACTGAGTTCGGCGGCGAGCCGAACACGCATGTCTGCCCGGTATGTCTCGGACTGCCCGGCACTCTGCCGACGCTGAACAAAAAAGCCGTTGAGCTTTCCGTCCGCGCGGGACTCGCGGCAGGTTGCGAGATAACACCGATAAGCCGCTTTGACCGCAAAAATTATTTTTACCCCGACCTGCCGAAGGCTTATCAGATATCCCAGTTATATCTGCCGCTGTGCCGAAACGGCTCGGTCACGCTCGACAGCGGCAAAATTATACGCATAAAAGAGATGCACATGGAGGAGGACGCGGGGAAGCTCATGCACTCCCCCGACGACAACCGCACACTCATCGACTGCAACCGATGCGGAGTGCCGCTGCTTGAGATAGTCAGCGAGCCGGATATGCAAAGCGCCGAGGAGGCGGTCGAATATCTCGAAAAGCTGCGCGAGCTGATGCGCTTTGCCGGCGTTTCGGACTGTCGGATGCAGGAGGGCTCGCTGAGAGCGGATATAAATCTCTCCGTCCGCCCGGAGGGTGAAATAGAACTCGGAACGCGCACGGAGATGAAAAATCTCAACTCATTCAGAGCCGCCGAGCGCGCGATAAAAAGCGAGAGCGCGCGGCAAATATCGCTGATTGAAAACGGTGAAAATATTATTCAGGAGACCCGGCGCTGGGACGACGGCGCAGGTATGAGCTACGCGATGCGCTCAAAAGAGGACACGAGCGACTACAAATATTTTCCCGAGCCGGACATTCCGCCGGTGGTTGTTTCAACCCCCGACATTGAGAAAATCAAAAATCATATGCCCGAACTGCCGCAGGCGAAGCGCCGCCGCTGGAGCGAAGAATATAATCTCGGCAGAGCGGACATTGACACACTGATGTCCTCGCCGTTCACGGCGGAGCTCTTCGACCGCACGGTTATGCTCTGCAAGAGCGCAAAGGACGCCGCATCATGGATAAATGTTGAGCTCCCAGCCGTACTTCGCGGCGCGGGAATGAGCATTGAAGATGCAAAATTCAGCCCCGACTCGTTGGGCAGGCTCATAAATATGCTCTCATCAGGGGAGATAAACCGCGGCACGGCGAAAAAAGTCTTTGTAAAAATAGTGACCGAAAACGCCGACCCGGCGGAATATGTCCGAAAAAACGGACTTTCTCTGATGACCGACGCGGCGGCGATAGAGAAAGCGGTCAAACGCGTTATCGCCGAAAACGAAAAGAGCGTCTCGCAGTACAGAGACGGCAAGACGCAGACGTTTCAGTATCTTATCGGGCAGTGTATGCGCGCGCTCGGCGGCAAAGCCCCGGCGTCGGCAGTCACGGAAGCGCTCAAAAGGCTGATATAAATAACAAAGGACTGCCGTTACCCGGCAGTCCCGTTTTGTTTTCAGCTTTATGCCTCGACTTCGGTGAGGTTCAGAGTGCCCCAGCTGTCGTTATTGAGCGTGAGCACCTTGTTGTCTTTATTATACGACGCGGTGAAGGTTATCTCCGTGCCCGCCTTGAAGCCTGCGATAGCTATCTCGGGGACTATGGTCACGGTCGCGGGGTCAGCCTCGGTGTCGACCTTGTATGTACCGGAAACCGAAGTGCCGACAGAAATGCCCAGGATATTGAGGTTGCTCGACTCATACTGGAAAGTGCCGTCCTCTTTGAACTCGATAGTCGCGTTGTTCTGCGAGTCGCTCCACTTGCCGACTATGAGCTTGTCAATTTTCGCTCCGCAGCCCGCAAAGGCGCAGACGATTATCGCGACAGCCATAACGAAAGCCGTCAGTCTGAGAGTCTTTTTCATTGGTGATTACCATCCTTTCTGTTTTGCCGCTTTTCTTCCATACTCATTATATCACACTTCGCTCAATTTTGTCCATAGGCGTTGCAGGGTACCATTGTGTCGAAAAAAGGTATAAACAGATTATTTACATTTTTGTAAAAATAATGTATAATTTTCCTGTTGCACATATGTGCTTGCGAAAGGAGAATACAAAAATGAAGAAAAATCCGTTCAAGCGGATACTCTGCATTGTCATCGCCGCAGTGATGCTCTGCTCGGTATTTGCTTCGACCGCGGCGGCCGCCACCAAGTGCGCCTGCGGCCATTCGCCCGTTGTCATGATCTCCGGATTCGGCGCGACGATTCTCTCGGAGAAGCAGGAGGACGGCTCATTGAAGCGCGTTTTCCCGCCCGACACCAAAGAGATTCTCAAGCTTCTCGGAGTCAATGCCCCCGACCTCATCACGGGCATAATCGAGCTCATCGCCCAGAAGGGCACGGACGGCATAGAAAAGCCGATGCGCGAGATAATAACTTCTATTGTCGAGCCGCTGAGAATGAACGACGACGGCACTTCCTATTACGACATCGTGCCCATACTCAGCAGCGCAAAAGATACGAGCCTTGAGGCGTTCACGAAGAACGACCAGCTCGACCTCGTCCCCTACACAGGCTCCGAGTTCCTCGACATGGAGGTCATCGGCGACAAGATAGGCGACGACCATGTTTTCAACTTCCTCTATGACTGGAGACTCAGCCACGCCGATGTTGCGGCTCAGCTCCACGATTATCTCGCAGAGGTCTGCGCCCTCACCGGGCACGACAAGGTCAGCGTATACAGCATCAGCCAGGGCAGCCTGCTGCTTGGCACTTATATGTATGAGTATCCGAACGACAACTATATCGACCGCGCGGTGTTCGACACTCCGCTTCTCGCGGGAAGCAACCTTGTCTCCGATCTCTATACCGACAAGCCCATCTCACTCAATTTTGACACCACTCTCGATATTTTAAGATCCATTCTCCACACCGAGGCGGACTTCTCGTTTGTTATGGACATAATCCCCGCCGACGGCGCGAACAACATCGCCGACTACGGTCTCAAGACCATGGTTCTCCCGAGCGTCATAAACATCCCCGCATTCTGGGAGATGTGCGACCCGGAGAATTACGAATATATCAAGTCCGTGCGCCTCGACTCCGTCAAGAATGCAAAGCTCATTGAAAAAGTCGAGAAAGTCAGAAACGGCTTCATGTCTCACATTTCCGAGACCCTGTATGCTCAGCAGAAGAAGGGCGTCAGCGTTTCGATAAAGGCTTGCTCCGGCGTTCCGCTCGCATCGGGCACCGTTGACAACAGCGACGGCATAGTCAACATGAAGTATTCCTGCGGCGCCGTCTGCGCGCCCTTCGGCGAGACTTTCCCCGCTGACTACAAGCAGGCTGTCAAGACCGGCAAGAACAACATCTCGCCCGACAGAACAGTCGACCTCTCGACCGGCTATATGCCCGAGCGCACATGGGTAGTCAACCGCCACTATCACGGTCAGGCGGAATGGGATCCCCGCACCTACTCCCTGCTCATGGATCTCCTGCTCACCGACAACATCAAGGACGCATATTCGCACATCGAATATCCCCAGTTCATGGAGAGCCTCTCTCCGACGAGCGATGTAGTCGTTCTCTTCAAGAGCACGAACTCCTCGTTCCTGCCGACTCTCTCGAAGCACCTCTTCTCCTGCAACTCCGTCATGGTCAAGAACCTGTCGAAGAAGGACAAGATAAAGATCTCTTCGATAACCTCGGAGAACGGCACGCTGAACTTCAACCTACCCTATCCGATAGTTCTTGAAGCAGGCGAGAGCGCCGAGATAGCCTTCACCGGAAAGGTTCCCGCGACCGAGAGCTACGACAAGATAACCGTTGCCTACAAGCGCATGACCGTCACCGGCAAGGACGCGACCCGCGACTTCGGCTTCACCGTCACCCGCAGCTATTCGGGTGTTACGAAGATCGATCTCACCCCCGCTTATATCATCACCGCTATCCGCATAGCGCATGATATACGCGATATCCTTGTGCGGATAGATGCGATCTTCTCGTTCATCAACGGGATAAAATAAAATATAAAATTAAAGCGGGCGGCATAACCGAGATTATGCCGCCCGTTTTTTGTTATGCTCTTTTATCCTATAAGCTCCGCAACATACAGACTCTCGTATATGCTCCCGTCGGAGGGAGATACATATTTCCCGAGGTCAACGAGTATCGCGTCTGCTTTTCCTTTAAATTCATAGCACTTCACACCGTTGACTTCGCCTAAATACTTGCCCTTTTCGGGAACGGGGCAGATATAAGCCGTTTCGCTCACTATCCCGTATTTTTTTCCGCGAAGCTCAAAAATGCCGTCCAATATGCAGTCATAGCGCAGGACAATACCGTTTTTCTTGTCCCCTATACTCTGTTCCATGGGGATATTGTTCAGCGAATAGACGGCGATTTCCGCGCCGTTTACTTTTTCGTGGTGCAGCGTCCCCAAATCGGAATCCGAAAGTTTAGTGTCATCGCCCGCAATTTTGTACAATCTGTGGTTCCAGACTTTATACACCGGAATACAGACCCCCATACTGCTGTCGCCGCCGGTCAAAGCAGACGAAGTCGTTCTCTCCGCAGCCTGCGGAATCGTTTCGCTGATGACACTTTCGGGCTCTCCCGCTCTGTCTGTCACGATTTGAGCATCCTGTTCCGTATCGTTTTCGGTGTTCAAAAGCGAATCGGAAGCGGGAAGCTTCGGGCTTTTGTTGACTGCTAAAGCACAGACGAGAACCACGCAAGCCGCAATGCACGCCGCCGCGGCATACCAAACCTTTTTCGGATGACCCTTGGCTTTGCTTTCCCGAACACTTTGAATCGGCTTATCCTTGATTTTATCCCAGACCTCCTCCGGGGCTTTAAAACTCATTGCATCTCTCATGAATTTTTCTGTTGATTTACGCCTCATCCGTATGCACTCCTTTTCGGTCGAAATAACGCCTCAGCTTAGTGAGAGCGTAGCCGTATTTTGAACGGACAGACAAATAGGGGAGGTTCAAAACCTTGGCAATCTCCGTCTGCTTCAGGCCGGAATACAGATACAGCGATACTATCTGCCTCTCTGTTTCGCTCAGCGTTTTCAAGGCTTCCAGCGCAAGCATCGCGTTTTCGGTCTGCTCAAAATCCTCCGTGTCACCGGGCAGCAAATCAAGGCTCTCGCTGTCTACCGTCAAAAGCCTTGCGTTTTCCTTCATGCAGTCCATGCAGCAGTTGCGCGCTATGGCGAAAATCCACGCCCTCGCATTTGTGCCCGGCTTATAGCCGCAGGCGGACTGCATAATGTTCAAAAAAGTCTCTGCTTCGATATCCTCCGCGAGATGGCGGCTGCGAACCAATGACAGCGCAAACCGAAAGACCGGGTCTTTCATTTCAATATATAATTGTCGGAGTGCTTCTCTGTTTCCCGCGGCAATCTCGCAAATACACAGATCCAACTGCTTGCCTGTCATCGAATTCACTTCCCTTTTTTGTCTTTCACCTATATATCCGTTTGAACGGGCGTAATGCATAAAAAATTTTTTGGCTTTTTATCAACACGGATTGCGACATTTTATAAAAATATCCCGCCGGGCAAAACTCGGCGGGATTTCTGTTTTGTTACGGGGTGAGTCTGTTCGGGCCTCTGAAGAGGAACATCGCTTCCTTGATGTGCAGTCCGAGCATGAGCATGGTCAGGCGGTCGATACCGATTCCGAAGCCGCCATGGGGCGGACAGCCGTATTTGAAGAACTCGAGATAGAATTCAACATCCTTCTCGAGTCCCTTCTCCTGCGCCTGGCTCTTGAGCACATCGTATCTGTGCTCGCGCTGCGCGCCGGTGGTTATCTCGACGCCGCGCCAGATGAGGTCGTAGCCCTGCGGCACGCCGTTCTCGTCGCGCATATGGTAGAATGCACGCTTCTCGGCGCTGTAGTCGGTAATGAACAGGAACTCATGGCCGTACTTCTTCATGACCCAATCGTAGCTCAGGCGCTCGGCGTCGGTCGTGAGGTCGCCCTTTTCGCTGTCGGGCACGGTGTAGCCGAACTCCTTTTCGAGCTCGTCATAGAGATCGGCAAGCTTTATGACCGGGAACGGGGTCGTCGGGACGATAACCTCCTTGCCGAACAGCTCCTTTATCTCCTCGCCGTACTTCTCCTTGACCGCTTTGAGCATGTAGGTCAGCAGCTCCTCCTCCATCTTCATGACATCTTTGAAAGAGGTGATGTAGCTGAACTCGAGGTCGAAACCGGAGAACTCGGTGGTGTGCTTGTTGGTGTATGACTTCTCGGCTCTGAAAACGGGACCGACTTCAAATATGCGCTCGAAGCCGCTCGCCATTGCCATCTGCTTATAGAACTGGGGGCTCTGCGCAAGATAAGCGAGGCGGTCAAAATACTTGACCTCAAAGACCTCGGCTCCGCTCTCGCTCGCCGCGCCGATGAGCTTCGGGGTGTGAATCTCGATGAAATTATGGTCTATAAGGAACTGACGCATGGCGTTGACCATGACGGTCTGAACCTTGAACATGAGCTGATTTTCGTCGGTGCGAAGGTCGATCCAGCGGTAGTCAATGCGCTGGTCGATGCTCGAGCGCTCGACGCCCGGGCGCTTCTTGGTCGCAGGGATCTCCTTGCGCACTATCGGCAGTGCGTCCGCTATCGACTCTGCGGTTATCGACTCGGGGATAATCTCAATTCCGCCCATCTTGACGAAATCGTTCTCGACGGCGGTGCCGACGACCGAGATAACGGAATCCTGAGTCAGAGTCGCTATCACGGGGCAGAGCTCCGGCAGCTTCTCTTTCTCGACGGTTATCTGGATTTTTCCGGTGATATCCTTGAGCACGATGAAAGCCATATACTTGCTGTCGCGCAGGTTCTCGACAAAGCCCTGAACGAGCACGGGTTTGCCGAGATTATTTTTGATGTCCGCAATGTAAGTTCTCTCCATTATCTGAGCCCTCCAAAGAGATTTGATATATCGGCAGCGTTGAGATCTCCGTCGTTGATGCTGTCCGCAAAGGCGTTTGCCGCAGCCTGAACGAGAGCCGACGAGAATTCATCGCTGAAGTTTTCGATTGAAAAAGCGGTCTTTTCGCCGTTTTCCATGTTCTTGACGAGGACTTCGCCCTTGGCGATATCGTCATCGCCGATAACGCAGGTGAAGCGTGCGCCCAGTTTGTCGGCGTATTTCATCTGAGCCTTGACCGAGCGTCCCGCAACGTCAAACTGCGCGCTGACTCCGTCCGAGCGGAGATCCGTGCAGAGCTTCGCCGCAACGAGCGAAGCGGCGTCGCCGATTGAGCCGATATAGATATCGCACTTCTGGTCGCCGGGCAGCTCAATGCCCTGCGCCTCGATGACGCTGAGCAGGCGCTCGAGTCCCATTGCGAAGCCGAGCGACGGGGTGTGCTGACCGCCGAGCTCTTCAATGAGTCCGTCATAGCGTCCGCCGCCGCCGCAGACAAGTCCGTCGGTCTTGTCGTTGTGCGAGACGAATTCGAAAACGGTCTTTGTATAGTAATCAAGTCCGCGCACGATGTGCGGGTTGACAACATAGTCTATCATCAGCGCGTCAAGATAGCTCTTGACTTTCTCGAAATGCTCGCGGCACTCGTCGCAGAGATAGTCGAGCATAACGGGTGCGCCCTCGGCTATCTTCGAGCAGACGGGGCTCTTGCAGTCAAGAATACGCATGGGGTTGCGCTCGAGCCTGTCGAGGCAGGTACCGCACAGCTCGTCTTTATACTGCTCAAAATATGCCTTGAGCGCCTTGTGATACTCGGCGCGGCAGGTCGGGCAGCCGATCGAGTTTATCTCGAGCGTCAAGTCCTCGATTCCGAGGAAAGCGAATATTTCGGCGGCGAGGGAGATTATCTCGGCATCGGCGGCGGGAGCCGGAGTGCCGAAGACCTCAACGCCGAACTGGTGGAACTCCCTGTATCTGCCGGACTGCGGCTTCTCGTAGCGATAGCACGAGGTTATATAGCAGGTCTTCTGCGGCAGGGGCTCGTTGAAAAGCCCGTGCTCCAGGAATGCGCGCGCAGCGCCCGCAGTGCCCTCGGGTCGGAGCGTTATAGAACGTCCACCCTTGTCGAGAAAAGTGTACATCTCCTTCTGCACGACATCGGTGGTGTCGCCGACGCCGCGGGCAAACAGCTCCGTATGCTCGAACACGGGAGTGCGAATCTCCTTGAAGCCGAAACGCGAGGCTATATCGAGCAGGGTATTTTCAAGAAAGCGGTTTTTATAGCTCGCCGCGGGCAGCACATCCTGAGTGCCCTTGACAGCTTTCGTAAAAAGAGCCATGTTTTTGTTCCTTCCATAAAAACATTAAATCCCGCCGTTGGCGGGATGAGCGAAAAAGCTCCGGAAAAAGCCGCCCGGCGGGAAATACCGCCGGGGCGGGTCAAAGCTTATTTCGGGTTGACTATATCGCGCCAATCAAGGTCGCCGCGCGCAAGGCTGTGAATAAGAGCCTCGGCGGTAGCTATATTGGTGGCAACGGGGATGTTGTGCACGTCGCAGAGTCTGAGAAGATTTGCTTCGTTGGGCTCGTGCGGCTTGGGTGTGAGCGGATCTCTGAACATGAGCAGAAGATCGATCTCGTTGCAGGCTATTCTGGAAGCTATCTGCTGGTCGCCGCCCTGACTTCCGCTGAGGAAGCGCTGAATCTCAAGTCCCGTTGCCTCGGCTACGAGCTTGCCCGTAGTGCCGGTCGCGCACAGGGAATGGCGGCTCAGGATACCGCAATAAGCTATACAGAACTGGGTCATAAGTTCTTTTTTTGAGTCGTGAGCCATGAGAGCGATATTCATTGTGTATCCCCCTTTTCCGAATTGTTGACTTCGCTGGTCATGTTAATATCATATCAGAGAAACCGGGTTATGACAAGAGTTATTTGTAACTTCTTACAAAATTTTAATAAAAACCCGACCGATTATTCCTCTGTTTCGGAATTTTCGCTGTCTTCGGCAGGTGACACTTCCTCAGCCGCGGTTTCTTCCGGCTTTTCCTGATCTTCCTCGCTCGGAGTGCAGGCGACGGTAACCAACTGCTCGCCCTCGGACACACGCATGACTCTGACGCCCTTGGAGGGTCTTGCAAATGTGCTTATCTGCGAGACGGGGATACGGATTATTATGCCGTCGGAGGAGATGAAGATAACATCCTCGCTCTCGTCAACGACCGCTATCGCGGCAACGTCGCCGTAGGTCTCGGTGCGGTAGTTTATCGTGCCCTTGCCGCCTCTCGACTGGAGTCTGTAGTCGGAGGGCTCGCTGCGTCTGCCGTAGCCCGTGCTGCTGACGGTGAGGACGGTCTTGGCCTCGTCGAGCACTTCCATGCCGATAACCTCATCGCCCTCGCGCAGCTCGATAGCCTTGACGCCCCTTGCCGTTCTGCCGAGCGGTCTGGCGTCGCTCTCGTTGAAGCGGATACCCATGCCCTTGCGCGTGGCTACGAGCAGGTCGTCGCTGCCGGAGGTCAGGCGAACCCATGCCAACTCATCGTCATCGTCGAGGTTAATTGCTATAACGCCGTTCTTGCGGACGTTGCGGTAAGCGTCGAGGCTCGTGCGCTTGATAATGCCCTTGCGCGTGACCATGCAGAGGAACGCATCGGGGTCATATTCGGGCACTCTTATCATCGCCGACACCTTTTCGCCTGCCTCGAGGGGCAGGAGGTTGACTATATTCATGCCCTTGCTGTTTCTCGAGCCCTCGGGCACTTCATAGCCCTTGAGACGGTAAGTTCTGCCGCGGGTGGTAAAGAACATGACGTAATCGTGGGTGGAGCAGGTGAACATGGTCTTTGCCACGTCCTCCTCGCGCCTTGTCATGCCCTTGACGCCTCTGCCGCCGCGGTGCTGAATGGAATATGCGTCGGTGGGTATACGCTTGATATAGCCGAGGTTCGTCATGGTGAACACGCAGGTCTCCTCGGGAATAAGATCCTCTATATCGACCTCGCCGCTGACATTTTCAATGACGGTGCGGCGGTCGTCGCCGAACTTCTCGGCGATGGCGCCGGTCTCCTCGCGGACTATAGTAAGTATTCTCGACTCGTTCGAGAGAATATCTATAAAGTCGGCTATCTTCGCCTTGAGCTGAGCCATCTCGTCCTCGACCTTTATGCGCTCGAGTCCGGTCAGCTGGCCGAGTCTCATCTGGACTATCGCCTGCGCCTGAATCTCATCGAGACCGAAGCGGTTCATGAGCGCCTCGCGTCCCTCGGGGATGCTCTTTGACGCGCGCAGAATAGCTATGACCTCGTCGATGAAATCGAGAGCCGTGAGCAAGCCCTCAAGAATATGGGCGCGCTCCTGAGCTTTTTTCAGATCGTACCTTGTGCGGCGGGTGACTATCTCGCACTGGTAGTCTATATACTGCTGAAGAATCTGCTTAAGGGTGAGTATCTTCGGCTCGCCGTTTACGAGGGCGAGCATAATCACGCCGAAGGTAGACTGGAGCTGAGTGTAGGTATAGAGCTGATTCAAAACTACCTGCGGATTCGCGTCGCGCTTCAAGGTGATGTCGATGTGCATACCGGAGCGCGAGGAATAGTCGTGGATATCGGATATGCCCTCGATGCGCTTATCCTTGACGAGATCCGCCATGCTCTCTATGAGCTTCGCCTTGTTGACACCGTAGGGTATCTCGGTGACAACTATCTTGTGGCGGTCGCCCTTTGTCTCGACTATCTCGGCGCGGGCGCGGACTATAATTTTGCCGCGGCCTGTGCCGTAGGCGGCGCGTATGCCCGCTCTGCCCATGATTATTCCGCGGGTCGGGAAATCAGGACCGGGCAGATAAGTCATAAGCTCCTCGAGAGTCGCATCGGGGTTATCTATCAGGCAGTTCATGGCGGCTACGACCTCGCGCAGATTGTGCGGAGGGATATTTGTCGCCATACCGACCGCTATACCTACAGAGCCATTTACAAGCAGGTTCGGATATCTCGACGGGAGCACCGTGGGCTCCTTGAGTCGGTCGTCGTAGTTCGGGATAAAATCGACCGTGTCCTTGTCGATATCCGTCAGCATTTCGAGAGAGAGCTTTTTGAGCTTTGACTCGGTGTAACGGTAGGCGGCGGGCGGGTCGCCGTCGACGGAACCGAAGTTGCCGTGGCCGTCAACGAGCGTATATCTCATGGAGAAGTCCTGCGCCAGACGCACCATGGCGTCATAGACGGAGGCGTCGCCGTGAGGATGATAGCGGCCGAGCACCGAACCGACCGTGTCCGCGCATTTGCGGTACGGCTTGTCGGGATAGAGGCCGTTTTCGTACATGGTGTAAAGTATGCGTCTGTGGACGGGCTTCAAGCCGTCGCGCACATCGGGCAGAGCACGCGAGGTGATGACCGACATGGAGTAATCCAGAAAGGATTTACGCACTTCTCTATTGATCTCGACATTGATTATTTTTTGTTCGTTATATGCTTCGTCAAAGCTCACAGAGATCTACTCCTTTCCGTTATATATCCAGGTTCTGGACGTATTTTGCATTGGTTTCGATGAACTCGCGGCGCGGCTCGACCTTGTCGCCCATAAGAATGGAGAAGGTCTCGTCCGCGAGCATCGCGTCCTCTACATTGACGCGCAGCATCGTGCGGAAGTCGGGGTCCATTGTCGTCTCCCAGAGCTGCTCGGCATCCATCTCGCCGAGACCTTTGTATCTCTGGATATCGCAGCTGCCCGAGCCGCCGAACTCCGCCATGAACTGATCGCGCTCCTCGTCGGAGAAAGCGTATTTTATCTTCTTGCCCTTGCTGACTTTGAACAGCGGGGGCTGAGCGAGATAGACATGACCCTGCTCGATAAGCGGGCGCATATAGCGGAAGAAGAAGGTCAGCAGCAGCGTTCTGATATGCGCGCCGTCGACATCGGCATCCGCCATGATAACTATCTTGTTGTAGCGAAGCTTTGTTATATCAAACTCGTCGCCGATTCCGGTGCCGAGGGCTATGACAATAGGCATGAGCTTCTCGTTGCCGATAACTCTGTCAAGTCTCGCCTTTTCGACATTGAGCATCTTGCCCCAGAGGGGAAGAATCGCCTGGAAGCGTCTGTCGCGTCCCTCTTTTGCGGAGCCGCCTGCGGAATCTCCCTCGACGATATAGAGCTCTGTGCGCTCGGCGTCGCGCTCGGTGCAGTCGGCAAGCTTACCGGGCAGGGAGTTTGAATCGAGCACAGATTTGCGGCGAGCCAGTTCGCGCGCCTTTCTCGCAGCTTCTCTTGCGCGCGAAGCGTCGAGAGCCTTCGAGAATATCGCCTTTGCGACTGCGGGATTCTCTTCAAAATAGGTCATCAGCTTCTCATAGACCGTTGTCGAGACGAGTTGGGTTATGTCGGTGTTGCCGAGCTTGCCCTTTGTCTGTCCCTCGAACTGCGCCTCGGTGAGTTTGACGCTGATAACGGCAGTCAGTCCCTCGCGGACATCGTCACCCGAGAGCTTCTTGTCGCCGTCTTTGAGAATGGAATATTTGCGTCCGTAGTCGTTGAAAACGCGGGTCAGAGCGGTCTTGAAACCGGTCTCATGAGTACCGCCGTCAACGGTGTGGACATTGTTTGCAAATGAGAGCATTGTCTCGTTGTAGCTGTCTGTATACTGCATGGCGATCTCCGCGCTTCTGTCGCCGTGCATGGCGGAGAAATGGATCGGCTTTTCATGCAGGGGAGTCTGACCGCGGCTTGTGGTCAGGTATTCGACGAAGCTCGAAAGTCCGCCTTCGTAGCAGTAGGTGCGCTCGATGATATTATCGGGGTCGCGCCTGTCCGCAAGGGTTATGCACAGTCCCGCATTGAGGAACGCGGACTCGCGCAGGTGTCTTTCAAGGGTCTCGAAATCATAGACCGTGGTCTCGCGGAAAATCTCGGGATCGGGCTTGAAGCGTATAGTCGTGCCGGTCGCCGACGATGTGCCTATCTCCTTGAGGTCATAGTCGGGATGGCCGCCGTTCGAGAAGCGCTGCTGATAGACATGGCCGTTCTGTGAAACTTCAACTTCGAGCCACTCGGACAGGGCGTTGACGACGGACGAGCCGACGCCGTGCAGACCGCCGGAGACTTTGTATCCGTTGCCGCCGAACTTACCGCCGGCGTGCAGGACGGTCAGGACGACCGTCACGGTGGAGATGCCCATCTTTTCGTTCATGCCCACGGGGATACCGCGTCCGTTATCCTTGACGCTGATAACATTGCCCGGGAGTATCTCAACATCGATATTCGTGCAGAAGCCCGCGAGAGCTTCATCTATGGAGTTGTCGACTATCTCATACACAAGGTGGTGCAGACCGCGCGGACCCGTCGAGCCGATATACATACCGGGGCGCTTGCGGACCGCCTCAAGCCCCTCAAGAACCTGAATCTGGCTCGCGTCGTATTCCTCGGTGACCTTTGTATTCATATCCTTGTCGAGCTCAATGTCTTCGTCGAGCACGAGCTCGTCCTGATTCTCGGCGTTCTCTTCAAGGATCTCGTTGTTCTCATTGTTATCCAAAGCTTTCATCCTCCTTCTCCAAAGCTATAAAAACGAATTTACTGATTCGTCAGGGTGGAGAACATGTTCTTTTTCTTCTTTTTCTTCTTGGGCTTGTACTTCGGCGGATTTTTGAGTCTCATTCTCGCGCTCTTGGACTTTGCGAGATACTTGTTGACCTGGACAACGGGAGAGATCATGTCCGCGCTCATGTAGTCGACGCAGTTTGCGAGCAGATCCTGATCGTTGTTGAGCTCGCCGAGGACGGTGACGGCTATGATGCTCTGAATCTCGTTCGTGCCGTCGTCATAAATCTCGTTGAGGAGATTGAAGAGCTTTCTCATCTTCTGCGGGTCGTTCTCTTTTATGACCTTGATAACCACAGGAGCAGCGTGATTCTTGAAGAAATCCTCGGGCAGGAACTCGCCGTAGGTCTCAATATTCTTTCTGTATTCGTCGCGCAGCTCGGGATAGATAACGCTCAGACGGTTTGCGAATGTGTTCGCGTCATAGCACGCCTCGCCGCTCTTCGCCGCAGCCTTAGACACGGGGGTGGGGAGCTTCACTTTCTTTTTATCGACTGTGCCGTTCTTGCCGAAGCTCTCTTCGATAAGCTCGGCATACTCGTCCGAGATAAACTTGATGTCCTTGTCGTCGGCGGTCTCAATGTCGAGCAGAGAATGAGCTATCTTCGCGAAGTCGGTCTCGTTCGCGCCCTCTTTCTGCGCCCAGAGCAGGGCTATCTTGTTGTCGTAGTGCTCGATACGCAGAGCCTTGTTGTCGCCGGAAAAATCCATAACGGCGCGTCCGCTCGTGACGGAGACGGGGATACCGTCGGAGATATCTGCGGGAGTGGT
>OMEV01000432.1_pt1 | contig 30455 bp, 35 predicted proteins | sample 1645491 | NCBI WGS metagenome assembly OMEV01 (sample SAMEA103958122, study PRJEB25191) | human gut metagenome | biome: human-associated habitat [ENVO:00009003]; feature: intestine environment [ENVO:2100002]; material: feces | place: Germany | collected 2013/2015
TTTCAATACTTTGTTGTATATAAACTTGTACTGTTAGTTTCTTCATTGCATCATAGTCACTATCTGGAAGAATCTCAATAGTGCCATTAGAAGTAATAGAAGCATCTTTATTATTTTGAACTGTTGGAACTACTACATCAACTGATACATTTACCTTAGACATCCCATCATATCCTTCATCTGGTAATACTTCAAACTCTGCATTCTGTGCATATTCTACAGATTTTTCTTGTAATTTACATTCAGCAGCTTTAATTAAATCTAAATTTTTAGTAGTGGTATTTTTAGCTACTGGTTCTGAAGTGAATACTATTGCCATATTATTTTTCTATAAAATATAAATTATTCATTATGTGGTATATAAACAAAATAAGGGGCAAGTAAATTAATACTCGCCCCTCTTTCTGTTATTAAGCACCTACAACGCTTTGGATAGCTTCTGCAGATAACTCATAAGGATAAGAATCTGAATCTGTTGAAAGTGTCAGAGTATAAGCATTCTGATCACCTTTAGCAGTACCAGTAACACCCGTACCAGCGGAAGCGCTTACATAATCATCTTTACCTAAGAACCAATACTTACCATTGCTATCTTCAACAACAACTGCAAGCTGACCAATTGATAAAGCTGCAATCTCTACTCGTTTTGCTGTTTCCATCTTTGTAAATACAAGAGCAAGCTCATTACTTACATAATTAACACCAGCACTTTCATCTACATTTAAAGTTGAGGTTAGAGAACCAGTAGCCTTTCTAAATTGGTAGTTATACCATTTAGCTGAAGACTCAAGAGTAATAGCTGAAATCATATTGCTCTCAGGATCAACCGTTACACTTTTAACATCTGCATACTGGGTAATCCATACCTGTTTGATTCCACCCAATGAAGGTTGGCAATCAAGTGTGATTCCTGCGATAGTTATTAAACAAGCCATAATTTCAATATCATTTATAAGTTAATAAAATCTATTGAAATTAAGCCTTGGCGCCTAATACTACTTCGTCAGGGAAAGCAACTTGTACACCAGCGTTAAATTCAATAGCTAATCTGAACTCGCGGAAATCCTGTGAATACCACAATTCGAATTTCTCTTCGTCGTTCATCATATCTACACCATAGAAGAAGTTCTTGTCTAACTGACCAGCAACAATCTTACCAGTTCCATTAAGACCATTAACAGCAATAACCTTAACCTGTGAACCAGGAAGATAAATCTCACCATCAAGGCTCTCTCCGCTATAGTGGAAATAGTTCTTCTCAACAAGTTCATTTACGAACTTACGGAACATATCAGCACCAACAAGAATAGAAGCACCATCAAGAACCTTCTCAGGAATTGCATTATAAACTGCCATAATGTCAGTATAAGCAGATGCTCCAGCAATTTTTACATCTACAGTACCAGCATCAGTAGCAAGAATCTTAAGCAGACCATCAAAATACTTTAAGTTATTAGTATCTGAAGTCGTATCACCCTGCCAGATAGCTACCTCAATAGCCTCTTTTACATTCTCTACAACAGCATTTACGAAATCCTCTTCAAAAGGAAGCGTCTTCTGACCAGCGGCTACCTTAACTGCATACTGAGTCCAGTATTTCAGCATAGCCTTATCGCAATATGCCATATTAATCTTAATATTACCAGTCTTAAGAATTCTCTGCGAAAGAGTCTGAGTTCCAGCCTCATCCCAACCACAAGTAAGACCATCACCGAACTGAATATCGGTAGATAACAGGTTAAGAGCAGCATCAGTTTTAATATCTGTCTGAAGATTGAACAAACTTGCACTCTTAGCTTTTAAAACAGCTTCCTTAATAAGAGGGAGACGTCTTTGCTCCACATAAGCAAGAAGCATTGTCATTACAGGACTATTTGCCATAATTATTTAAAATTTTATAAATTAACCAATAAAGTTTTTAAGCTTTCTATCTATTTCTGCTATCCCACTTATAGGAGCAGTTGTTTTATTTTCAAGTGTTTCCTCTGCTGAAAAAGCAGCACTCATCTTACTCATTTTTTCTACAGTCTTTTCAGTAGCTTCTGATTTTCCTTCAAGTTCTGCTACTTTCTTAACAAGCTTATCTACAATATCGTAAAGCTCATTAATTTCGCGATGAATAGCGTCGATTGCATCAGTCTCAGTTTCTTTAACACCGTCTGTTTCAACAGCAGGATCAGCAACTTCCTCAGCTTTTACTCTCTTAGTTCCACAAGCAGCATCAACCTCAACAGTTCTCATACCCTCTTCTGGATCAACTTCAGCTTTAGGATCAGTAATGGACTCTACTTTACCGTCTTTAACAACAATCGTTTTGCCATCTTCGGTAACATACTCACCATCAGCAGCAGGTGCATATTCGCCATTTTCATCAGCTACATAAACATCCATACCTTCTCTCAGATCCTCATCTGAATCCCAAGTAAGCACAGCCTTGTCAGTTTTAACATCACTGAACTTTGCAAGCATCTTAGCTAACTCAAGTTTAATTTTTGTGAATTTACTCATAATTAATTAATGTTTAACTCTTTTTATTTTTCTCAACATTTTTTGAATCTCTTTAAGTTCCTCATATTCATCAGATTGTCTTTCTAAAGTAAACAATCCCTCAATAGAGAATCCTTTAAACTTGCCAGCTTTAATTGCATCCCATATAACAGGATTATTCACTTTATAAGTAGCAAATAATGAACCATCTGGACAATCAGCAAATTCAACTGGATTAATTCCTCTATCTATATCTTTAATATATAGCTCTTGAAGAATTATTCCAGGAATTACCGAATCTTCCAAATGTTCAATATTTACATCAGTAGTTCTCTTATCATACATCATTTTTTCAGCCATTAAACGGAGAGTTTCTTTATCATATTGAATATAATATTCTCCGTTTTTACTATCCCGTCTAAATATAGGTATATCACATACCATTAAACAAGAAGTAACTATATGTTTTTCTTCATCCATCGAGAACTTCTGAGATTCCCCAAAAGCAAGCCAATTAACTTGGGTTGCAGGTTTACTGGTCAATGCTACGAACTCTATTCCATCACAATCATCAGCAATAATTGCTTGATATAATGGAAGATCATTATACATTTTTTCCATTTTTTATTAATATATAAGCTATTTTAAAAATGTAATATTGTTACAATCTTTTATTTTTATATATTTATATACTATCAAATGTCAAGTTTTTTACTCAAATTTGTATCTAAGATAAATAAATTTTGACATAGCACTACTATATAAGCACTGATAATCAGCAACTTACATAGTAGTGTGTCAGAAATTTTACTCACTTTAGAAACTTGCATTTGATTCTGTAACTGCAACTTTAGTTTGAGCGTTAGTAATATCACTCTCAACTACATAACATTTAACAGGTTGATTCAATTCATCAGTCTCTTTATTGCCAAGTAAGTTTCGAGTATACTCAACAGGAGCTTGTGTAAGTGCAGATGGAGCGGATACTGAAGATGATACATCACTACCAGATATTTCTTCATTTTCAATATTTTTAATTTGAAGTAATCCCATAGCAATAGCTGCAGCAGCAGCAATACCACCTAATACAGGACCTACTACTGGAATTCCTGCCATAGAGTTATAAGCATTCATTGCTGCAGAAGCGGTATTAAATACGGTAGATATTTTAGCTATAGACTTATAATTTTCCATAGCTTTTTCTCTCTCCTTTAATGACTTCTTGGAATTATTTGCCTCAAATTTATAGTTTTGAGCTACAGCATCACCTAAACTTCCTAATGCAGCAAAACTTCCTTGAACAGCAGCTACAATGTCTTTAATTTCATCTTTTTTAGCAGCCTTTATTTTTTCTCCATTAGCTACAATAGCATTTGCAGCAGCAGTATCATTTGCTTCTCTTTCTGCATTTAATCTTGCATACTCATTATTATACTCTTCTTGAGTTATTAAGCCATTATCAAACGATTCTTTTAAAGTGGTTTGTAATTCTCCAATTCTTTTATTATCTCTTTCGTAGAATCCTAACTGTATTTCAAGTAGCTCATTAGATTGTGTTATTCTATCGTTCTTTTCACTCTTTATATCTCCCGCAGTCTTGTATTCGTTTCCAAGACCTGCATTATGTGTATATGTCTTATTATATTTAGTATCTAACTCAGATTGCCTTTGATCAAAAAATCTATTCTCTCGTTCTCTAAGTTGTTCTAAAGAATTAATTCTATTATTAATTTCTTTACGATACCGCTCGTTCTGATTGTCTAGATACTCTTTATCATAAGCATCATTTATTTGCTTTAATCTCTTTCTATATTCCTCAACTGTTATAAGCTCTTTATCTTTAGCTGTTTTAAGAGCATCTAATTGATTTTGATATTTGGTATTTAATTCATCTAACTCTCTAGCTTCATCATCTAATAGCAGTTTTCTATTCTCTTCATAGAAATCATTGATAACCTTCAGTAAATCAGCGTTACGTTTCTTTGCATCTTCAATATTCTTTAGATAGTTAGCCTTAGCCTCTTCTCTGGCTTTACGCTCTGCAGATATTTCCATCAATTTAACCTTTTCATAAGTTTCTGAAGTTTTCTGCATTAAACTATTTCTCTTCTCTATATATGCATTGTAGATACCAGAAGCTTCGTCGTAAGCAGCTCTTTGATCATCATTTAACTTACTTAAAAAGAAATCAACTTCATTAGAACTAGTTTTTAATCCTCATTGAATCGACTTAGAATAATCTTCCCAAGTGTCATATCCAGATTTCTTAAACTCTTTTCTGAAGTATTTATTACTCTTAAGTATATCTGTAAATGAATCATTATAAGCTTTAGTTACACTTCCAAATTCCTGGGATATTTTAGCATTTAATTTACCTAATTCTTGAGCATAATCCTTTCAGATTTGTATTTCATTCTTTTTACCTTCAGCTAAATCTCTTTCTCTCTGTATTTCTAATCAAGCAATTTCTGTATTAGCTTGTGCATAGCTAGTTCCTCATTGGTCTGTTATGTCTTTTAACCCTGAAATACTAATCTTTAAATCATCAATTCCAGATGCTGCTTTGATTGCAAAGTCTACTAACATTCCTAATGCTACTACTAATGCTCCAATACCTGTTGATATAATAGCAGTTCGTAGCACTCCCATCGCAACAGATAAACCTCCAGTAGCAGTCGTAGCACCAGCCATCGCAACAGATAAAGCCTTAAATGATTTTACTCCATTAAGAACACCTTCACCTAAACCCTTTAATCCTCCAATTCCTTGAACTATAGCAATAGCTGCTTGAAGCTTAACCATAGTTTTCTGGAGATTCTCTGTATCTCTTCCAAATAAAGTAAATGCAGCACTTACAGCCGAAACTCCACCTGCAAGACCGCCAGCTACTTGGTTAATACTATCAAAAGCTTTAACTGCATTTACAGTCTTACCTTGCATAGATTCAGTAGCTACATTAAGCTTGTTTTGTGCACTTACAAGCTCTTCAAGTTTTTTGGAATAGTCAGAACTACCAATTTCCAATGATTCAAGTTCGTCAGTCAAGCCAGCTACTTGTTCTCGTAGCTGCTTGATTGACTTTGTACTTTTAGTAGTATCTATATCTATTACCTTTTTAATTTCTTCAGCCATATTTAAATAGTAATATTTTTAATAGTATCTGCATTTAAAGTAAGTTCTTCCTCATATTTAACAACACTTGATAATTGTACTTCAAAATGGAATGGAACTCCTTTTTGAACATATAAATAGTACTCTCCAGTTGTTGCATCACAATATGTACTATCTACAAAGTTGTCATTATCTACATAGATATAAGGTTGTACATCTAATACTTTACCATCTGCATCTGTTACTTTTCCAGAAAGCTTTACTGATTTAGATGGATCAGGAGTTTGATAAAAATATACTTGTCCTAATCTTTCATAAATATCAGATTGAGCTACTAAACTTAAATAGAAGTTATCTTCAATATATTTAGGATTTTCATTATATTCAATAGTCATAGTACTAATTCCAGGTAATCCTTCCATTGGTGAAATATTTGTAATCTTCAAATTATTATACCAACTAACTTTCCAAGGAACATTAGATTCTATAGTTACAATTTTACTTCCAGCTTCATACCCTACAGTAACTTCTGGGTCACTTACTTCTATGTATTTACCTAAAGTAGATACTCCTCCTATATAATTATTAATATCTTGAACTTTAATAAATTCACATCTAACTGTAGAATCTGAATTAATATCATAAGCATCAATCTTATTAAGTATCCAGTAAGAATCTTCAAAATAATAGAATTGTCTAAGTAAATCATACTTAACATCTAAATCATCCAATCTTACAAAGCAGGTAACTTTTTTAGTATTTACATCAAATTGATCATTATAAAATTCACTTCAGAATCTACTATAAATAGTACTTCCGATATTATAAGTTATATCATCAATATAAATCTCTTGTGGTAATCCAAAATCTCAAGAAGCAGTAACATTAGAGGACGAAACGGTATACCTTGTAAATTGAGGTAATACAGTTCTCTTTATAGCAATTTTATTCCCACTAATATCTTTCTCACTTTTAGTAGATATATAACACATTTCCTGATCATTTAATATGTTCATTTCTGTAAGATCATCTGTAATTCAATATGTTACTTCATTTCCTTTTACATCAGTTAAAGGAACATTACCGTTAAAGAATACTAGGGATTGAGAGATATCCTCTAAAGATTCCTCATTACCATCAATTGAGAAAAATACATTTTTGGCAAATATATCATTACCTGCGATTTTATATCATTCTGTGGTTTTAGAGGGATCTATAAAATTAGCTCCGTATAACTCTTGATCTATAGTCTTAAGTTCAGTAGTGCTATTATTAAATAATGTATAGGTAATATTATCATTCATAAATGCAGGAACTACAAGGGAAGAAGAATTGTAAAAATTTCTAAAATATTTATTTCTCCATCTTGCAGAAACTATATTTTCATATATATTATCACTATACAGTTCAGTTGTTTCAGAATTAAAATTATAACCAGTATTTAATCTTTGTTGACCATATAATATAGAATATTCCTTATTGTATTTTTTATAAAAATAAGTTTCTGGACCTTCAGAACTCATTCTATATCACTTCTTATCAAATAATATTGGATTTACATTGAAATCTTTAGAATAATCTATTCTCTTACTCCAATCAGAGATTATATTCTTAAAGAAATTATTTCTAGTATATATTCTAATTGTTTTACTATCAATATCTTTTGTAAAATATAACCCAAATAGTTTTGCATAACTCAATAAGTAATCAGCAGGAGATTGTTCTGTTTTTAATAATAATTTTTTAGTTAATAATGCATTACTTTGAAGTACCTCTGTAGAAGTAGTAATTTCAATGGGAGAAGTAAGATCTACTATAAGATCTCCTTTTGGAATAGCTTGGTAATCCTCTCCTCTTTCTATTACTTCACTTAATAATCCAGTAGGGCGAACACTATTTCCAGTAGATCATACAACATTAAGTTTAATTTTAATTTTATTAATTGGAATTTTAAAATTTGTAATATTAATAACAAAATCATTAGTTAATGAAGAAGTATCATAAAATACATTATTTTGAAAATACCCAAAATGATTAACCCCATTAGCTATAGGATGTGAGTAGGTTCCTGAATTTGTAAATCTATGTATTTCAGAAGTATAAATAGTATCATCTACTTCATTAGTAATTGTTAGCCAAACATCAGCGTATCCTCTATATGCTGAATAAAAAGGAGGAGCAGAGGAGCTAAAATACCTTCTAAATCCAAAAAAATATCTATCCCCAACATTTCCTGCAGTTCAATTAAACTTTAACTTAAAATAAAAAGTTGTAGAAAGGCTTTTTCTAAATCCAGCCTCACTTAAATCAATTATTCCAGAATCGTAAACAATATCAGGTGATGCAATGGATAATTTTAAAGGACTTGATGTAGATTCTCCTTTATTTATACCTACCTGATAATTATATTTACTATCTTCTACTAAAAAGCCAGATTCTGTTACATCTTCTTCGTCACTTACTAGATTAGATAATAAAGGTAAAGCTACAAAGGATTTACTTCAATACGGATTATTTCAATTAAAAAATGAAGGATCAAATACTACATCATATCCAGAATTCTCTTTTCTACAGATAGTTTCAATTAACTTACTCAATTTTAAAGCTGGCCTTTGCATATAACTTCTAAGATCTCTCATCTCCCATTCTGTATATGCTCTATTTAATTTAGCTAATCCATACCCATTATAAGGTGTATATGTAACTCCTGAATCTGTCTTACTAGTAGGAAATATACTATTTTCATTAGTATTTATTAAACAAGTTTCATTATCAAAATCTTCATATAAACCATTATATGCTGGAATAAATGTCAAATAATCATATATTTGACTTCCTTCATTCGTTTTACTTCAGTCAAAACAAGTATTTACAAAATCTTTGTTAATATAAAAATTAAGTTCAGTATCAGCAGGAAGTGTATTCCCATCCTCATCAGTTACAAAGTATTGTAAATCAGCAAGAGTCCTAATAGTACCATCTTCTTTATATTTAAGCCCATAAAAGAAATCTCCTAATCCTCCATATAAAGTAATATTATAAGTAATAACAGCTTGTTTTATAGATATACTATTTAATTGCATATATCCAGATTCAACTAAATACCCATTATTATAAATTCCAAAATCAACTCGTTTTGAAGGATCAAAATATACTCCAGAGAAATTACCTTCTTTTATATGGAGAAATCTATCTAACTTATAAATCTCTCCAAAAATCTTATTATTATTCTTTGTGCCAGGTATAGAAATCGTTTTACTAAACGAGTTCTTGACTATAGTGGGGTTTTGGAAATCCTCAACTGTATAAGTTATAGGAAGACTAATTCCCTCACTACAGTCAACCTCTTTATTTGCAATAAATAATTTAATATTCTTTCTCATTTTATTTTCTATATTTATCTTGAGAACTTTGCACTTCTATAGTATAATAAAACATATTTTTACCCTGATTACTATACGTCTTATACTCACAACTATTATTAGTAATTATTACAGGAATAATCTTATTATCTTCCAGGTTATGTAAATATACCATAGTAGATTCTAATAGATGGTGCATCTTTGATGCTTGAGTATCTGTAAGATAATTAGTATATAAAGTCCATTCTGGAACTATAGTGTTTAAATACTTATTTTTACTAAACTGAGAAGTGGTATTTAATACCTTTCTTACATAAGTCTGAGATTCAATTTGATCCGTTTGTTTAACATTACCTTGTACTAATAAACTATCCCATCCTCCATAAGCATTAGTATAATATAATACGTAATTCTTATTAGTAGTATCAATCTGATAATTAATAGTTGTAGTAAAAGAGCCAGATTCAACAAATCCTATTTCATATTTACTCTTGCATTCCAAAAGTAAATTACCTAAAGGTTCTGCATAAGTATAACCATTAATTCCTTGTCTTAATGTAATATCTACAGTAGTTGCTACTCCTTCAGGTGTAGTATAACGTCTATTAAGCACACCTTCACCAGTTGGGAATATCCAACTACATAATACATACTGTCTTGAATCAACTAAAGTGTCAATAGGATCACTTAAGAAATAAGGCTTAGTTAAATCTGTATCTTTATAAGACCAATCATTAAAGAATGTTACAGGCTTTTCACTACCGCTTGAAGTTATTAATGTAAAGGTTTTTAAATAGTTAGGTATAATTTCTGTCTTTCCAAAAGATGGAAATATAATGCCGTTATCTAAAAAGTCTTCAGATACATCATTAAGTAAAAATTGTACTCCTGTAGTATCAGGATATTTATAAGCTTTACCAGCATAAATAGTATCTCCTGCATAATCAAGATGATATTCTATAAAATCATTTAAAGTTTCCTCTTCTCATATGTAATCTTTCCATATTGGAGATATATCTGCTTTAACCTCTTGTACAATATTAAATGAAGTATTTATAACACTAGAACCATTTTTTACTACTGTAACTCCAACTGTTGCTTTTCTTGAAGCATTACCTGTATTTTCTGTAGCATCAAAATTAATACTTACAATATTCATACCTCCTGGAGTTCCTCTTTCTATTACTAACTCCATTTTACTTAACCAAGTCTGAGCATCTGCTGGAATTGCAAATACTACATCATCTAAATTATCAGAACCTGTACCGTCTATCTTATATCTTCCTGCTGTATATCCAATACTAACACTGGACTTTAAAGATAAAGAAGTAGCTAACTTAGTAATTGGAACTGTAGCATTTAATGTATATCCACCAGAAGTTGTTGCAGTAACTAATGCGGCATAATTTTTAATACTGGTTGTAGCATTATCAGGAAAAGTAATAACAAAGTATTTATTAACTTCATCAACATTAATATTTGAAGCCCCTGGACAAGTTACAGATAACTCTGTTATCTCTTCCTCAGTACTTGTTAGAGTGCACATAAATCTATCAGTAACACCTGGACCAGCGCCATAAGTTCCAGATGATGGATTAACTATTAACTTTAAATCTTCAGGAGTATTACTCTTTTCAATCTTAAAGCCATAACTATAACTAATAAATTTATTAGTATCATAATAAGCCCCTAATTGGATAGTTGCAGTTAAATCAGTATTTCATTGAGTATTAGCTCTTACTGTAACTTTAAACTTAATAGAGCAAGAATCTCAATCCAGAACTTCCATATTAACTAAAGCTGTAGCATTAACAACTGCTGCATCTCATTTAATAATATCTGATCTATTTAATATATACTCTACTGTATATTCTCCACCAGTATTTGGTACTTTAATGGTGCCATTAGCAGGATAATATCCAGGGGATTTACTATGAAGATAAACTGGCATAGTATCTTCTAATTGAACAGTAGTCAGTCCTTTTGGGTATAATCTAAATATTGTAGAAGAGTCTGTTGTAATAGTTGAGGGATTTGTAAAGTTAATAGTACAACCACTTGTACTTGCATTAGAAATAGTAACATCTAATGGACCCTCTTCTGAATAGTCATCTCCTCATAGCCAATAATCATATACTCCTGTAAGACCTCATCCTGGATTTTCCCATTTAACAGGATATGTTCCTGTACTTCTTGGTATTCCTAATTTACTTGGTATAAATGTCATTTTTAAAAGTCTTTAAATACATTATTAACTTGCGTTTCTAAATCTTTTGTAATTGCATCATCTAACAATGCAACAGCCGAAAGCTCATCTAAAGATTCTTCTAATATACGCTTTCCTTGTGTTCCTTGTAAATGAATCTTTCTTGCAACTAAGTATGCAAGTTGATCTGTAGATGGAAGTTTACCTCCATAAGGTCTTGGTAATACAGGTTTAGTTCTTATCCAATTCTTTATTTCACTAATAGGTGGAAATTTACCTGGAGATCTACCTTCTTCCAAATACTTTCAGTAATCTTGAATTTGTAAGCTGACTTCATAAATTCCATCTTGATCCTCAACAATGTAGTTTAAAGTATTACCTAATGTACCTGTATCATCAGCATTATTCTGTAATAACTTCTGTCTATATATTGAAATCAATTGACTTCCATATTGTCTTAGTACTCCTTCAAGATTAGGGAATTTTAAATCTTGACTTGTCATTTTTTATAAAATATATTGTTCTGAATATTAGTAGCTATACAAAAAGCAAGGGAGATTTTTACTCCCTTGTAACTTTTTTATATTATCTTAGTACCAAATATGAGTAAAAAGGTTACAGTTAGTGTCTCCTCTTTCACTCTTCTATTTGTCTTTTTTCTTCATTTCCTTTATCTATTAGATAACATATAATATTAAGAAACTCTTGAATATACATATCATAGACTTGATGCCAATTTAATCTTGTAACTTCACTAACTCTGTCTATTCAACAAACCCAGTTCCATTTTGCACCAAACTCACTGTTTTCCGAGACTGAACGATCATCTTCCTTAATTGATACTTCTTCACTGGATCTTTCTCCTTCTTCAGCATCTTCTTCATCTCCCTTATTGAAGAGATTAGGGTACTGACTGTTAATGCTGCTAATAGATTGCAAAAAAAAACCATAATGTCATTTATGACAGTAATTGGAATTTTATCATATAACTTATCTGCCAATTCAATTAAATCATAGCCTTCATTATATTTCTTACCTTTTGGAATTAAGAAGCATAAAAAGATATATTTAAAATTCTTTTGGTAGTCTTTATAAAAGTTCTGAAAATCTATATATTGAGCAGCAGTCATCTGCCTAATATTTAATTGTACAGTATATTTATCTCCAGCAATAGTATATTCAGTTTCTGGAGCCTTAGCTTTGTATTTATTGATTATAAATTGAACTTTATTAAGTTCTACAGCTAGTTCATCTAACCCCATACTCAAAAGAGTATCTCTTGTTTTATCTGGATCATCTGAAAGTAATGCACATATCTCAATACTTCTATCTAAATCAGTCATCTTTGCATTACTATTTATAAACTCCATTAGAGCTTCATATTGTTTAAGACTTACGTCTTCCCATTTAGTTGCTATATTCATTATTTAATTGCAATATTATAAGTTCCTTTATTTGTATTTAAAGCATCATAAGCTAACATTAAAGATATACAAGTATCATCATTAAATCCAGATGGAGCATTATATGATACGTTTCCAGTCTTTGGATTATAACTGGCTTCATATAGTCTTAATTCATTTAATAGTTTATCATCCTTTAAAATACCAATCTTTTCGTTTTCTAATGCCGCTTGTAGCTTATTTACAATAGCTGCTTTAGACTTATTAGTAGTTAAAAACTTAACTATCCGTAATTTAGGATTCCTTTTTACAAGAATATCATAAAACACTGAACCTATTGAGTTTTGTTCGACTTGAACTATCTTTATAAATCCCTGATACTCAGTAAATATATTTGTCAGTAAATCAACTTGTTCTGTTGGAGTTTTGTCGTTAAAATACTTTATAAAGACCATCTGCCCATTTTCATTTAAAGCTGTAATACAAGTATAGTCTTTACCAGAACCAGTAGCCCAGTCAACTCCAATATAGAGATTATGATATTCAGGTTTTTTATCAATTATACAGTTAGATATATTATTAAAGAGACAACCATCATCATCTGCAAACTCCCCAAGATATTCAGTTCTAAATTTATTTTTTGAGGTTGTAAGTCGATACATCTCTAACTTCTCTTTATCTAAAAGCATAGATGTATCTTCTAAAGCTCAATCAAATGATTTATAGAACTTGTCATATTTCGGATCTAACCCTTTAGTAAAGCAGTCATAAAAGAAACCCTCTCGGAACCTTGGAGTACTAATAATTAATATTGGAGCAGACCACACATCAGTAGTAGGTTTAATAATTTCAAATACTTCATCTTTTAAGTAAGCAGCCTCATCAAGTACTAATAATCCACTAACGGAGAATCCTCGTAATGAATCCATTTGTTCCCCAGATCTAAATAGTATAGAACTGCCATTATTAAACTCTAATTCTAATAAGGTTTCATTCTTTCTCCTTAATATATCAGAGTCTATAACAGCTTGTACAAGTTCTTTAAATACCTTTCTGGATTGTCCAAGAGTTGGTTCAACTATACAATTAACACTGCCAGGATAATTTATAGCGAATCTCAATAATTCATTTTCTGCTAAGAATGATTTGCCCACCTGTCTCTTTGCTTTAATTGTAAAGATTTTACCAGACCTATATGAGTCATTCATAGCAGTATGTACCTTTAATTGATAGATAAATGGGCTATATCCTTTATATATTTTTGTCATTGTTAATTGGATCTCCAAATTTAAACTGGACTTCATTATTCTGAATAGCTACAATAGTCTCAGGTTGATTTAATCCAAACATACTATTTATAGTCTTAATAATCTCATTTGCAGCTCTAATATCTCCTTTACTAATAGCAGTATCCAGTAATGATTCCAATCTTGATAATTGTATATGTCTAAGGTTTTTTATAAGGTTATCATTCTTTTCAGCAATTATCTTATAGGCTTCTCCAATATATCTTGCAGCTGTTGATTGGCTTACATTATATTTACTTTGAAGTTCCTCGCTTACTTTATTCCTTGACCATCCTTTGTTAAATAACCTTGCAGCATAAAGATATTTAGTCTTTACTTCGTCTATTTGATTCTCTTTTACCTCTTCCTTTCTTGGTCTCCCTGTTTTCTTCGGCAGTTCTTGATCCTTCACTTTCATTTGTTTTTAGTTTTTCTTGATATTCAAAATAGATTGGAGCAATTCTCTTTATAAGATTAAGTATACAAGTAGCACAAGCTACGCTCATTCTATATTCTTGTTCAATTAAATATTCATAAATCTCTTTAATCTTAATTACATCCTGCTTTTGTACATTTCTGCAATAATTAGACTTAGTTGCAGTTACAAATCTATCTTCAAATCCTCTTAAATATTTAAACTGCTCTTCTGTTAATTGTTTCATAATTAGCGCTTTTTAGTATAAGTAAATATAGAAATTAACTTTCCATTCTTGTAGTGATAAATAATTTCTGTTTCCATAAAATATAATTTTTAATTAATAAGTTTGTATATAACATCTATTAGTTTAGTAGATGCATCTTTTAATAATATCATAATATCTTTAATAATTGGAGTCATAAATGCTAATAGTGCAATATATCCAACCATTAAAATTGAAAATTGACTTGTAATAAGAATATATAGTAATCCAATTCACCAAGTCATACATAAACTGCAATCTAAAGGTTTTAGTCTTCAATCTTCTTTATAAGGCATACCTTTAAATAGTCTTTTTCAAATACTATGTTTAAAACTATCTAAAGCGCCAGATAAATCAATTATAAAGACTATTATTATTGCTATTATAAATAATTCTAACATAATCTCTCTCTTATTTGTTTAATAAATCTTTGAATTGTAGTATGACTAATTCCCAATATTCTTCCAACTTCTCTATAACTGCGATATTCAGCATATAATATGATTACTGTCTTATCTGCCTTATTAAGCTCAAGCCATTTTGGATATATACTTAATAATCTATCATCCATATTTGTAAACATACTATAGTCTATTTCATACTCAGTAAGTAAATCGTCAATATTAATCTTCCGTTTCATTTAATCAATCCTCCAATTCGTCATTTTGTTGTTCAAGTGGTTCTTTAACAATCTCATAATATTTCTTATAGGTATAGTAATATCTACTTGTTTTACTAAACCAATAATTCTTAAATAATCTTGTAATCCAAAATTTCAATTCATTTTTGCTATCAAGCTGATTTAATTTTGGATTTGATGTTTCCAGAAGGTCTAGTATACACATCTGGAAACAATCATCATCCATTCCAAATTTAAGTTTTAACTCTTGGCAGAAGTCATAGTATTTGGTAATAATCTCATTATTCGTCATTTGCTATATAATTACTAAATTCTGTATTTACATCTATCTTGATGGCTTTCTTTAAAGACAACTCTGTTTTTAATGAATAGCCATAAGTTCCTCCAAAATCTGTTGTAGAACAACCATATTTCATAGAATCCTTTATAAAGGCTTGTTTTATATCTTTAAATATATATACCCCATCATCAAATATTATTACTAATATAGAATTATTTCTTGATAGCATATCAAATTTATCCCTATTAATAATAGTGGTTGGATATTTATTAGAATTAAATCTTCTCCTTTTAACTTCAATTATATAATCAATTCCATTCCAATTAAATGCTCCATCATATCTGGAGTAATCGTCTTTACATCATTCTATGTCTATATTAAATTTCTCTTTAAATAGATTCTTTGTAAAGACTAAGCTTCTTATATCTGTTTTCATTATTTTATATTATTAATTTTAAGTGTTAAATCACAATATTCTTCATATAAATTAGATACTTCTTCACTTGCTGGATTAACCCACATTACTGAATCTAATTTATGTTTTAATTCTGCTCTTTCTAATCTTAATTCAAATGTTTTATGTTGTCTTTCCTGATAGACTTCATTTACTCTAAAACCTGCAACAATTGAAGATGCAATTAAAAGACCAACTAAAATTTTATTTATTTTTTTCATAATTTTATTATTTATAAGTTAATACTTGTTTATTATTGTACTACAAAGATAATACATTTTTATTCAATTTCCAAATTTTTTGACAACTTTTTTCATATTTTTTTTTATTTTTTTTTTTCTTAAAATTATTTGGAAATTTAAAAATAATGTTGTAGATTTGTACTATCAAAATAAGAAATAAAAATTTATTAAAAATAATTGCTAAATTATTTGGAAATTTAATTTTTATGTATTATCTTTGTAGTATGAAACTAAAACTAATAATTCTAGGCAGGTGAAAACCCTGCCACTTTTTGAATCTTACTGTCAAGTTTTTTACTCACTTTTAGTAGTAAGAAAATAAAAATATTGACAAAAACTTTAACTATTTAAATTATTAAAATTATGAAAACATATTTAAACAATTTGATTAATGAGTTGCCAACTAACTGTTTATTTGATAAAGGAAAAGTTGGATGTGGAGGAACTTCAATGGCAATTGAATGTAATAAGCCTTATGTTATTTGTGTTCCATTTACTAGCTTAGTTGAAAATAAACTTAAACAATATCCAAATGAAAGACGTACTGAGAAGATATTTGGAGTTTATGCTGGAGTTACTATTAAAGAGATTAAAGATTACGTAGATAGTGTTAAATGCCCTAAAATTATTGTTACATATAACTCACTTCCAAAAGTTATTTCTGCAGTTAATACTAAAGAATATAGTTTATTAGTAGATGAATATCATATACTATTTAATCAGTATAGCTTTAGAAAGGATGCTATTAAGCCTGTTTTAGAGAACTATAAATTATTTAAAGATTTTACATTTATGACTGCTACTCCTCTTGAAGAAGAGTTTGTATTAGATGAATTAAAAGATTTAGAATTAGTAAAACAAGAATGGGATGATGTTATTGAAACTAAGGTACAAGCCGTTAAATGTAAGAATGTTGAAGCTTCAACTATTAAATTAATTAATGCTGTTCTTAATAATCAAGTAGAAGGTAATGTTTATATATTTGTAAATTCTGTGGACTTTATAAAGAATCTTATTCAAAAAGCTAAACTTACAGAAGAGAATACAAGAGTTATATACTCCAAAAACAATAAAACCAAATTATCAATTCATAATTCTACAGTATTAGATGAACCTAAGAAAATAAATTTGTTAACTTCAACAGTATTTGAAGGTTCTGATATTTATGATGAAAATGGAAGAATTGTAGTAGTAAGTGATGCTCAAAAAGCACAAACTCTTCTTGACATTTCAACTTCTATTCAACAGATTGCTGGTAGAATTAGAAATAGTAAATATTTAAACTGGATAACTCATCTTTACTCAGCAACAAGATATGCAGATATTAGTTATGAAGACTTTAAAAAGAAGAATATCCAGAATATTGAGGAAACTAAGATTGCTGTAGATGCTTACAATGCAATGCCTGAAGTTGCAAGAAAGAAACTTAAGGAATTTACATCTGATACTTATATCCAAGTAAATGATGATTTTACATTTACATTTGACCCAAATATGGCTAAGGTAGATATTTTTAACTTTAAAGTGACAAGAGGTTTATATTCTATTAGAACGAATCTTAATAAAGAGTATATAAAGAATGGATTTAAAAAAGTAGTAGAATGTGAAGACAACTCTATTAAGATTGATTTTGAATCTGATAATAAACCATTTAAAGAACTAATTAAAGAAGTTAGAGCAGAATGGGAAAATAAATTTAAATTGAATACTCCACTCTTAAATGATGCTATTATTAAATATCCTTGGCTACCAGAAGCTATTAGTAAATTAGGATTCGAAAAGATGGCAAGCTTAAAATATTGCATTTCTGATATTAAAGACGCTCTATTAAAGAAATCAAATAAAAGCGCAGATAACAAAGCAGCTAAGAAGTTAAATCAATCAATTACTCTTGGAATGTGGTATTCTAACTCTGATATTAAAAAGTTTATTAAAGAAGCTTATGAAATTAGTGATATTACTATTACTCCAAAAGCAACAGAAATTGATAAATACTATGAAGTTAAAAAATGCCAGAAAAGAGTAAATGGTAAACAAACTGAAGGCTATGTAATTATTAATAAAAAGTTTGTATTTAATAAATAAAAATATTATATTTGTGATATGGAAGGAGATATTAAAGAAACAATTAAACAAACAGAAGAGTATATTAAAGAATTGGATAAATGAATACTTGAGTGTAAAGAAGCTACTAAAAGATTTGGTGATATTATAGATAAAGTATTAAAAAATAAAGATTATATATTTATTTCTAAATTTGATTAATTATGGATGATTATTTATTTAAAAAGCTTGAAGAACTAGAATACAGAATAGTTCAACTAGAAAACCAGAATAGAGGTTTAGTTTGGGAAGAAGTAGAAGAAATGCCAAAACCAGAAATTCCTAATGTAACATATATTGACTAATATGAAATACCAAACCTATAAAGTATGTATAAATGGAGTGTATTATGTATATGTAATACCAGAAAATAGTAGGTTTTTAGTGGACTTACAAACAGGAGATTTAATACCTAAAGAAGATGATAAATTATTTGAAATGATGGAATAAATGAAAATAGGAGGGTTTATGCCCTCCTATTTCTGTTTAAGCGTATTTTCAAATGTATCCTTTAGATGTTTGCTTTAATCCACTACATACTCTACTAATGGCTCCTCTATCAGTTCCTACTGCATTAGCCGCTTCAGTACAGCTTTCATATTCCTTAATAAAGTTTCCCTCTAAATCATATTGTAAAACCTTTTTACATCTTTTCTTATTATGAATTTCATTACTAATCTTCCAAGGCAAACTATATAAATGTTTCTTACCTTTATTTGATTCTGATAGTTTCTTTCTTCATTCTGGAGAAAATTTTATTCCATAGTTGCCACCTTCACCTCCTGGCTTCAAGTTTAAACACATTGGATCTACTTCCCATTTATCTCCTATTAATTCATACTCCTTTTTAGATAATTCATCTGAATCATTACAGAATGCAATTATTTCTTTTTTATATGCATTAGGAAATCTTTTATAGTAGTTCTTAATAATTTTACCAGAACCTTTATATGGATCTTTATATGGGTCTTTTCCTTTATAAATACGCTTACCAATGTAATATTTTCCTCTCAATGAGCCAGCAGTTAAATAAATTTTATAACAATAGTAAAACATAATTATATAATTGTAAATTTCTGTCTTCTCTGCAAACCCTCTTTATTCTTCAGTCCTAAATGAATTCAACTAGCTATTCCATTTCTAGGTTTCTCATAAATAAGTTGATCAAAATCATACTTTTCAATAGCTTCAGTAATCCAAACCTGAAATTCTTTCATTTGGCCGTTACTTGGAATTATATCTGCTGCATATCCTGTTAGATGGGCAGATGTCAAAGATCCTCCTACAGCTTTATTAAGCTCATTACATCTATAACCTGAATTCACACTTATTGCTGGATTCCCCAACCGATTAACATCACAATACTCTGCCCAATCACTTCTTAATGGGTCTAAAAGTTTCTCGACTAACTCTATAAGGTGTTCAGTAATCTCTTTATTTGGAGTATTATCTATCTTCTTAATAGAAGCTGTATCAGATCTTGTTAATTCACTAATAGTAAAATATTTCATTATTTAATAATATCTTTAAGCATAGTATAACGGTAAAATAAATGACATCCTGCACCAAGTGCTATGAGTACTAATGTAATCCAAAATGGAATTACTTTTACCATTAAAAATACTAAGATTATAATTACTATTGCTATTAAATATTTCATCCAATATTTCATAACTTATTTATTTAAAATTATACTTACTTTAATTCCTGCATCTCTTAGTTTTACTCAAGTATCAACTGGCATCTCATTATCACAATAAGATAATCCTAAAACTCCAATATCTCTATCTTCTGACTTTAAATAGAATATTGCAATCTTATTAACATCATTAGATTTAAATGTATAGTACATTCTTCTATCTAATTCCTTTATATCTTCAACATCTCCAAATCATCCTCCTTTTTTAGATGTTTCTAATAAAAATAAATAATCAGATAATAGGAAGTCTTTATAATGACTTGAAACTGGAGCAACTCCAGGTTCTGTTTCTTCACTATTCATAATTCCATAAGTGAATGGAAGTCCTCCTAATCCTGAAGTGCCATTATGATACTCAATAACTCAAGCTCTATCTGCATTCGTATCATTTAAAAGATCTTTAAGAATATATCTAACCTTAAGATCTGCTTCTTGTCGTATTACTTGATTAGTATTATGAACTGTTTCTATATAACTTACAACTTTATCATATATTATTCCTGGATTAGTACTTATAATTATTACATAAGAAATAAATATAAATCCAAATCCACCTTTAATTATTTTCCACAGTCCATATTTATCTACTCATTCTAATACCTTTCCAAACCAGTTTAATTTATTTTCCATTACATATTATCAGAACAAGTACCCAGAGTGTTGTCTACAGCTAAATCAACTCTAACAAATACTCCAGTGCAAATATCTTTGAACTTCTGATAAAATGGAGTAAAAATTAAAGGATAAGAAATATCAACTTCTGGATATTGGTTATTAAATCGGTTAATTATATTAGTTAATGCTAATATTCCAGCTGATTGCTCTTCAAGCTGATTATTATCAGTCTCATCCCATCTTGCTATAAAATAGAGATTTAAAGAGTAAGTAATAGTATCCTCATCCATATTAAATGTATTTGGAGTTATATAAAATACATTATATTCAATAGTTGGGATACTATTAAGTTCATATATATCCTTACTTCCTACAAAATTAATATTGGGTTCTTCAAGAGCACAAGCTTTTAAATTGTTTATTAATTCAAAATACGTCATCTTACTTACTCTTTTTATTGTTATCACTTGAAGGGAAATCATAAGCTCTTTGCAGAGGACCTTCACAAGAATTATATCTCCAACCTTTACCTCTAGCTCCACCTAACCAAATAGTGCAAGATGAACTTGAATACATATTTGGATACATATCTTTAAGAGGTTTATAAGAATACAATTCAGGAAAATCATTATAATATGTAATTACCCAATTTTGTAATCTTGTTTTAAAGAAATCTGCTTTATCTCTATAATATTTCTTAATAAGATTAACTTGATTAATATCAGAAGTTAAATCTTTCTCATCATCAGTCCTCATAACACCAAAGTTACTAAGCTTAAACGAAATAGGTATAGTAATCTCACTTAATACTTGATAAAGTAAATAAGGCTGAATATAGTAATCTAGCAATTCTTTATATCTATGATTTTCTGGGTCATCTATAGAAGTAGGATCATAAATAGGAGGTTCTATTGGATGAACTGGTTTATTTGGGTCTTTTCAATCAATTACTAATTTCTGAATCTTTTCTAAGAGCTTAGTTCCAATTAATGACTGAAGCTCAATATCTTGTGCAAGTTTAATTGCTGACTGAAGATATTTACCAGAAACATTATTGTCTAAATTGGATTCTGATTTTATATAATCTTCAGATATTAATAGTACATTTCTATATTCCATAATAATATTTATAATTTTTGCAGGGTTTATTTTTTCTACAAGATCTAGATATACTAGAAGAATCTACATTATTCTTCTCTCCAGCTTCCTTAGCTGATTTATACTCACAAATAAAATTACCATCTAAATCATACTTATATACTTTTTTGCACTGACGTTCTGAAATTAGTTGTTTTTCTTTATCTGAGAGTTTCATACCTTTATTTCAAGGAGTTTTGCCTAATCTTGCCTCCCTCATTTTACGCTTGCTTTCATCTGAATGCTGTTTACCATAAAATGAGTTATTTTCTCCTGATCTTATAATTCTAAGACTATCTTTATAATCTTGTGAAAAAGAATATCCACAAGTACCGTCTCCTCCATCAGTTAAATTATACCCATATTTTGGATTTCTAGTATTATACTTATAAATCAGAATCTTTTCTAAAGTCTTAGCACAAGCTTCTGGAAGATTATCTCTAATTATAATATGCTCAAAATTATCTCAACCATATTTTTTAATTGCTCTGCTAAAATAAAGATTATTCTTGTAACCTTGACCTTTAGTTCCCCATCTATTATTTAAAGTAAGTGATGTTATTCCAAAATATAATTTATTATCAGCTATATTCTTATGGCAGTACACTGTATAATTATTCAACATTTTCTGCATTGTCTGACATTCCTTTTGGAGTTAAACTAAATGGTTCAATAGTAATACTATTCTTAATGCCGAAGATTTTATCAAATGAGTCACAAATTTCTGATTGTATTGGGCGTACAAAAGTACGATTATATAGCTTAAATGCTTCATTAAACTCATTTTCATTAAATCCTGAGCTATAGTTTAAACCGAACAACGAAGGATTAGCTCGGAAAGCACAGAATATTTGATCTCTTGTTCTCTCAGATAACGATTGATATTTCTCATCAAAATCATCAGAATCTAATCTTTCAATAGTAGTCTTATTTGCCTCATCTGCATTATATGAAATCAATATTCTGCCAGCATTCTGATAACCAGAGAACTTCTCATTAATATTCCTCTCAATCTCCTCTCTAATTTCATCTGTAGGTTCCCCATTATTAAAGTTAATAATAAGATTACCCATAAATCCATTATTGATGTTATTTAAATGGAATTCATTAATATTTTTCTCAGTTTCACAAGATAAAATGGCAGCTCCATAAACAGGAATAGGATATACTCCTCTTGTTATATAACCTTTATTATAAAATATACTAGCTGGATTTTCATCAGCAGCTCCAAATTTTGGATATTTTATAGCTTTTACAGACCAAGCTGTCCAATCAGTTGCATAATATAATATATCATTCTTTTCGCTTGACCTTACATTCATAAAATCAATATGATAGATCTCTGCAACTCTTCCAAGCATATCTCTAATTACTTGGATAGCATAACCTCCAAATATCATCTTATCAATAGTGATTTTTCTCATTATATCAACTATTGTTTCACCTTTCTTGTTTACAACTACTTCAAATCCTGGAGCATTACATTTAACATCGTTACCAACAATAAAGTCAGCAGAACCATTAATAATGGATTGGAGAGTGGCAACATTTAAATATAAATCCCATAGATATAATGGATATTTGTTATCTTCTCCCCACATTACATAATCTTTTCCCCTCACTTTAGTTTCTGTAGGTAATACGATATTACTTGCAATAAATGGATCAATAGCACTTAACTGAACTTTTGTTTTATTTTCGCTCATAACTTACGTATGTATTAGATTTGTCGTATTGATAATTATTATTCTCATAATCTCCAATTCTTATTAATCCTGTTCCCAATATAGGTATTGGTTTACCAGCAACTAATATCTGAGTACCATTAGTAAGAGTATTATTATATGTAACCAGAATAACTGGATTGCCATATAACTCTGATCTAAATGGATTGTTTACATCAACTATAACTTGAAATTTATTTGGATTAGTAAATAAAATATATTGATATTCACCGTCTCTCATTCCTTCTTGAAGTGTAATATCAAACTTATAGTAGATATTCTCAGAATAATTCTGATTTTCAAGATTAAATGTATAAACTTCTTTAGTAGTTGTATTTTGCATTAATAAAGTATAATTCATATTTTACAGCAATTTACATTAGTTTTACATATCTTTTTCTTAAAATATAAACCAATTTACTAATGTATTAAAATAATTAAAGGAGACCTAAGCCTCCTTTAATGTCAAGTTTTTTACTCACTCAAAGTACTAAGAAAAAATAAAAACTGACAAAAATTATGCTGATGCTAAAGTTCAGTTTTTAGATGCAGCTAATGATTTCTGTTCCTCAGTAAGTGCATTATAAACATCTGCTGCAAATTGAATGGTTTGAGATACTTCTCCAGTTAAATCAGCAGCTTTATTTAGAATATTATCAATAGCCAAAGAATTAAGACTTGGCAGTTTACTTAAATCTAAATACGTTTTTAACCCTACTATTCCTCCCATATCAGTTATATAAGTATTATCGGAAGATCAGCTATAAAATGGCCAATTAGAAAAGTTTTGTCCTGCTGCACTTATATTTGTAACATCTCATTCAGGAAGTTCAGTTATATTATCAGGCAATTGTTCGTAGAATCCTCCTATTTCCATATTAATTACATTACCCGTAATATTAAATTTCATAGTTGGTAATATTGTCACTCTATCTTTTTGAACTCCAGTAAACATACTAGACATATTAATTGAACAACTTGGTCTAGAACTATTAAACTCAATTTCATTTACATTAATAACAGAGTATGCAAAAGTATTGGTAAAACTAGAATTGCCATTCTCTTCAATAATAAATTTTTGAATTATTGGAGAACTGTCTTGTATTTGAGTATTATAAAAAGCAAAGTTAGCACTGCTACAATATATTTCTGCTGGAAATAAAATATCAGAACATCTAATTTGATAAAAAGTATACTCTAAATTATAATTCAAAATATTAAATAGACTATTTAAATTTATTGTTATGCCATTTAAATTTGCTTCTTGAAAAAATCATTTTGTAGAACTAGTATCATCAAATGAATATGTAACATTATCATATTGTTCTTGTGACATATTAGAAAATGCAAGTGTTAATCCATAATCATTTAAATTAATCTTTCCTCCACCTCCAGAAATCTGTCCTATCTTATCTGCATAGCTTCTAAAGGTATCGGAATCTGATACAGCAACACCTTTAGCTACAATAGCATCTTTAATGGCACTCTTAGTACCTTCAAGATACGTTAATTTATCAGAAATTGTATTTGCCATATTAGATATATTTAAATTTTACCCCTTTATAAGTGTCTGTTCTTCCTTTAAGACAATCTATAACTCTACTATGAGTATACCCATCTATTGATGTTTCAATTGCATTTTTATATGTTTTAACTAGTAAATCATTAATAAATAGCCCTACAGGTTTACTAATTTTATCAATACATCTATTTATTCTAGTTCCATATGTATTATTATACTTTGCATCACATCATTCTAAATTTTCTACCCTATTATCTGTCTTATTTTCATTTATATGGTTAACATATGGTAGATTGTCAGGATTTGGAATAAATGCTTCTGCTACTAGTCTGTGAACTTTAATAGCTTTAGGTTTATCTAAGCCAGATACTAGAATTACATAATTATAGCCATATTTATCTATATGCTGTTTTAGCTTTTTATGTATTTGTTTTCTGGTTCTTCCAATAGAATCTTTAAAAGTCAATGGGTTACTATATACATCTCCTGTAGAAGATACACTATAGTTAGGATAATTTGTTAATACTCTATTCATTTGGAATTTCACCATTAATTGTATCAAGAGTAGTTGAAATATTACCAATCTGAGCTTGAATAGCTGAAATTTCTCCATCTAACTCTGTCATCTTTGTATTATATGTATCTGTAGTTACATAGTTTGATAACTCACTTTTATCTGCTTTAAGTGCAACTTCATCTTTAGTAGCTAATCCAGATACATCAGGAATCTTATTCTCTACAGTTGTAAGCTCTTCTTTAGTAGCAAAATCACTAGTATCAGGAATTTCTGCTTTAGTTGCATAATTACTTAAATCTACAGATAGTTGCAAACCTTCTCCATTTCTATGTAAAGATAGAGGTTGATTAGCTTGGAATACTTCCATCTTAGAAGTTTCTAACTCCTCAACTTCCCCTTTAAGATTAGTAATCTCTGTATTAATTGGAACAAGCTTAGCATCTATAGATTGATCTACTAAAGGAGGAACTTGATCTTCAATACTTTCTGTTACTTTAGTATTAATTAACTCTTCTGCTTTCTCCTCAGAAATGTAATTACCTTTAGGTTGGAATCTTTCATCTGCTTCAATCTTAGTATAAGAACCAACAGGAAGTTGTCCAGATTCAATACCACATTTCTTACTAACATAGAAAGTTTGTGTATTTTTAGTATTCTTAAGTATAATCATAATTATCTAACTTTTATTGATTCCTCATACTCTTTAGAAGCTTTAATAGCTAACTCTTTATATTCAGCATCCTTATCTAAAGAGACTTCTGATAGATGCTCTAAATCGCAACTTAAAGGACAGATACATTCAGTAAATGAACTATACACTTTAATATCCATTCCTTCTTTATAGTTAGTAAGTACATAACCTTCTTCTGGACTAACTACTTTATATTTTTCTTTAATTTCAATTTTCATAATTATGCAATTCGATTTATACTTCAATTCTTTGAAGCTATTAATGATTTCTGTTCATCTGTAAGTTTATCATATGCAGTAGATTTTAATGATATACTTGTATAAGAAGCTACTGCTGTACCAATAGATTCTGCTATAGTTTGTAATGAATCTGTAGATAGATTTGGAGATTGTGCAAAGTAAAGAATTTCTCCTTTAGTTAAACTCTCTCCTAATCCATTTAAAGCTCCTACAGTAACTAATTCTGGACAATTTGCAGCAAAACTAGTACAATCTGTAACAAGATGACAATCTATTTCTGGTGTAGCTGTTAATCTACTACAAGTACTAAACATATAGCTTATATCTGTAATTCCAGTAAAGGTAAAATTACTTGGAATAGTTGTTAGATATAATGCTCTATGAAACATATGATTACAATCTCCTTTAAAGGGAATATTAATCGTTATATTATCTATATTAGTAGCTCCATCAGCTGTATCTGCAAATGCCCATTTTGGATCTACTAATACAAGATTTTGAAAATTATTCATTACAGAGAAATCATTATTATCTATTATTACTCCAATAAATAAATAATTTGCGCTTACTTCTTTAGTAGTTGTAGGTATTTTAACATTAGATAAAGTAGCACTATGTATTGTTTGACCATAAAATTGAAATTCATTAGCCCATCTTCCATATGCTTCATTAAGATTAGTAATCTCCTGGTTATTTAGATCAAAATGAGATGTTTTAAAAAACCCTCCTTTTCTACTTAAATCTCCACTATTTAACTTTACATCTGCATATGTTTGAGCAGAACCTATAATACTACAAAGAGGTACACCATCTATATTAAGGGCTAATTCACTTAAATCAGCAGTAAAACTAATTACTGTAGAATTAGAGCCAGATCCTCTACCCATTCAATCCCTTTGTATATCATTTATAGTTCCATCATAACTGCTAAATACATAACTGCAAGGATCAACTATTGTAGTACCTTGAGGAACTGGATTAGCAACTGTAACTATTTGTGGATTACAAGGATTGATAGGCCAGACTTTGGTACTGCCAACATAAATAGCAGTACCTTGTCTGTCACCTACATAAAATGTTTTTAAATCATCTCTAATATTCATATTATTCTACAATTAAATATTGTGTATTAGGATCTTTAGTTGATAAACCATCATACTCTGATTGAGTTAGAACAGTAATAGTATTTATTTGAGGTTGGGTTCCAGTTCCAGCTTCAATATAGTTTCCAGCAGGCTGAATACCTAAATCTGATAAACTCTTATTGCCAGATAACTCAACAGAATTAATCTGAGGTTTATTTGTTAACTGAGTATAGTCAGTAGTCCCTCCACCTCCAGATATTTCAAGATTACCTTCTCCTAAAATACTTTCACCATTAATAGTCTTTATATTAGTACCAGAAACTAACTGTTCTTGATAACTATGATAACTAGTATCAGCAGATACTCCAGTTGGAGTAATAGTAGTTTGAACTACAGTATGATTAGCTGTAGTACTTTCAAAATGGAAAGTAGCTTGAATATTTTCTCCTGAAACAAAACATACTTCTGGAGCTGCTATATCACCATAACCTAGAATATTTACATAATAAAGCTCAAATGGTGTTTTATTAGCTATAGCATTCTTAACAGCAGCGAAATCTCCAGAAAGATGAGTAGTGGAATTTATAAATAGAAATGGAATATTAGAACCACTTTCAATTTCTATATTACCTTCTCCAAGTAAAGACTGACTATTGATTGTTTTGATATTAGTTCTACTTACAAGTAAATCTTGCTTAGTAGCCATCTCTTTATCAAGAGAATCAATCTTATCTCCATCTTCTTCTTGTTTTGTTTTAATAATTGATATATCTGAAGTATTAGTTGCTACTTGAGTAGATAAAGATTCTACCACAGAAGAATCAGCTTTACCAGCAAGTTCTGTTTTTGTTGCATAATCTCCTACAGGCTGTTTAGTAGCAAGCTGCTCATCAACATAAGTCTTATCTGCTTTACCTGCTAAATCTCCAGAAACCTCTGTTTCAGTTACAAAGTTAGAATCATTAGTAAGCTCACTAACTTTAGTTGGAATATCACTCTTTAAAGCATAATCTCCTTTATCTTGTTTTGCATCAATCTTACTTTGTAAAGAAGATCTTAGAGTCTCAATTTCCTCATTAACTGAATCGTTAGTTGCATAATCACCAACTGGTTGGTATCCAGATAAATCTACAGATAACTGAGTTTTATCTTCATTAAAAGCTAATGGAGCTTGTGGAGTAAATACACCTTGCTTAGCTGCAAGTTTCTCATCTACTTCATCTTTAGTATAGCCTTTATTAGTAAGATCAACTTCTGTTGTCTTAACAGTCATTTGGCCATTATTAACTATAATAGCATTAATAGTTACTAATACTCCATTATCTTGGAAATAATATCCATATAAATCAATAGTTTCAGGATGCTCAATAGTTGCAACAGGAATGACTATAATATCACCTTTATATGTAATCTGGCAGAATAAATAGAAGTCCAGATTAGTTCTAATAAAGTCATAGATATGTTTCTGTCTTACAGGATCATTCTCATCTAAATTAAGTAAGAAGTGATTCTCAAAAGCAGAGATTACATTATCTATAATAGATATATTCTTTCCTGCTGTAAGAGTTCCTTGTTTTGAAGCTATCTCTTTATTAATAGCTGTATTTAAAGCATCAATTTCAGCTTTGGTATATTTATCTGCTAATTGTGCATATAGAGGACCATTAACAATACCAGCTTGATTAGTATCTGTATTATATATTGGAAGTTCAACTGCTTCTCCAGTTTGATTACCAAATAAAGGAGCTAAAGTAACTTTAGATGGGACTGATTGAATATTAATGGCAGGTACGATTGAAGCTGCTCCAGATAATTCAGTTCCATTTAAAGATGGTTTGTTACGAATAGTATTATAATCTGCAGAAATAGTATTCTCTTCAATTACTATACCATCACCTTGAACAAGTGTATTTTGCTTTCCAGCAGTGGCTTCAGTAATCTCTGCAGTTACCTCTTCTTTAGTTGGATAGTCAGCTAGTTTCTCTGTAATTTGATTGTCAACATCTTCAATAGAAGGAATTCCTAATTCTTTAGAAGGAATATTCCCATTTAATTCAACTCCATTTATTTCAGGTTTAAATTGAAGATCTTGATAGTTATTTGAGCCTAACTGAGAACCATCCATAACCTTTACCTCATCGTCTTTATCTATTACTATAACCTTAGTAACATTAGACTTATCAACAGTATCTACTTCTAGTACATTTAGGTAAGGAAGAATAGTATTTTCCATATTGTTTATTTTTTAATTGATTCTTTATCTTTTAAGTATGACTTATGTGTTAATTCATCAACAATATAATACTTATTAACATCAATAGTTAAAGGACAATACATTATTGTAAATGCACAATAGTCTTTAATATTAGATCCATCATACTTTGTAATATAATACCCTTCATCTGATGTAAGTATAATGAATTTATCAGTTTTATTAATATGTAAATGTTCCATTATGCTAATATCCAATTTTTATTAGTTGCAATTGCTTTTTGTTCATCTGTTAGTTTTGCAAGATTTGCAGATCCAATTGTTTGTGTTTTTTCTACTTGCCCTGTTAAATCTACTAATGCATTTATTACTGACATTAATGAATCTACTGTTATTCTACTACTATTAGTACCTCCTAAATTTAAATCAACATCTAATGTTCCAGTTAATGTAATATCTTTAATATTATAGCAACTGCCAAACATATTCTCTGCTTCCGTCAATGCACTTAAATCAGACGAAAAGACCTCTAATCCTGAACAAAATAAGAACATACTTGATCCTATATTTAATGAAGATAATGTTTTATCAAATGTTTTTAATTCTGAAGAAGCACATTTATAACTTCCATCAGTCAATGATTCCCATCCTACAATATTATCAGGAACACTATTCTGTTGATAATATGCTAAACTTACTCCTGGATTTTCAATACTTTGTTGTATATAAACTTGTACTGTTAGTTTCTTCATTGCATCATA